>JGI12109J20283_10006408_pt1 | contig 12923 bp, 9 predicted proteins | sample ElkSlonscriptome_12_FD_20283 | JGI IMG/M metagenome (IMG submission 20283) | reverse complement strand
GCGTCTTTGCGGGATCACTCGCCGTGGCTTCGGTGACCGCAGTTTGGTCATTCCAAATAAGGGAGCCCGATTGTGATGACAAGCGGCGCCAAGTGGCCCGCAAAGGCCCGTCCCGACTGGCGATTGTTATGACAAGCGCCGGAAAAGCCGCAGCTCGCGCTCAACTGCACGAACGTTCAAGCGCGGAGCGGGCCGTTCGATACAGGGCGGCTCGTTTCAACTCGACATCGTCAGTCAGTCCATTCCATGCCGCGCGGGCGATGTCGCACGAGCCTGTTCTCGCACCGGCCTGAATTTCGAGCAGCCGAATCGCATCCGAATCGGCGGCCTCGGCTACGGTTAGTCGAGCAAGCAGATTTCGATACGATCCATAGTCATCGATTTGCAACGCAATCAGAGCCTCAAGCTCAAGAACCCGTGCTCGGCGGGGGTGTCCCGTGGGACTGGCCAATTCAACGTCACGCTTTGCTGCGGCCAGATCAGCTCGGGCCTGGTCCAGATCACCAAGCAGGATCCGATTGGCGACCGCTGCCAGAACCACGCGGCTGCGCAATCGGGGCTCGTCGGCAAGAACAGCCAGCGCCCGCTCGAACTCCCCACCGGCTCGGTCGGTCTGACCCATGCGCTGATAGGTCTGGCCAAAGTAACCGTGGATCAACCCAACCCACGGATGGTCATCACCATAGTGCTGACGCGTCAGCACCATGGCTCGCTCCAGGGCCGAGATCGCCTCGGGAAATTGTCCTTGCTGGGAACGTCGATTTCCAAGGTTGCTGTAGGTGGTCGCAAGGCGCGGATCCTCCGGACCCAGAAGCTGCTCAAAATCATCGGTTGCGCGCTCAAGCAGCGCCAGCGCTTCTGCGTCTAGTCCAAGCCGACCTTTGAAGAGTGCCAGGTTATTTCTGGATGTCGCGACCTGTAGATGCGATTCCCCGTAGTAATCAATCGCTGCTGACAGGGCACGCTCACCAACGCTTGCGGCATTTTCCACATCGCCGGCATGAAAATGGATCTGGGCAAGCGTATCAACGGCGTAGACTTCGTCTACACTGCCGACCGGCGCAACAGCAGCTGCTTCACGGGCGATTTCAAGCGCTGAATCTATATCGCCTTGGGTCACCTTCAATTGAGCATAGCTCGCGCCGAGAAACGCCTGCATCGCCGCCTTCATGGACGCCCGTTCGGCATGCGCCTGCTGAAACAACTCTTCAGCCCCGTCAGTATCGCCAGACTCCAGACGCGCATTGGCCCAGCGCACCAGAATTTCTGGATCATTTCTGGCCTGCCAGGACGCTGCGAATAATTCAGCGGCCTGCTCAGGCCGACCGAAGTTGGCCTGTACCGTCCCCAGCGCGGCCATCAACCGCGAAGCAATACGGGGATCATCCGGCGGTTCATCGCGCAGCGTACTTGATCGTTCATCAAGAATCTGAATCAGATCATCGCCACTGAACTGGGTCGAACCAGGGTCGACTGCTTCAAATAGCGTTTCAAGAAATCCGGTGACCTCAAGCGCGACATCACGCTCAGCACGCGCTTCCTGCATTTGCCAGAAAAACAGGATAGAGGCACCCAGAACAAGCGATGCCAGGCCGGCAATCAGCCCGCTTGCGACCGGATGCCGTCTCAGTAGCAATCGCAGGCGTTCCATGCGTCCGACCGGACGCGCCGAAACTGGACGGCGCTCTAGCCAGGCTTCAATATCATCAGCAAAGGCATCGGCCGTTGGGTAGCGCCGATCTGCGTCCTTGTGCATGGCGCGCGCAACGATCGCATCCAAGGAATGATCCGCTGGACCTTGCCGACTGGGCGCTTGCGGCTCTGTTTCGCAAATGGCACGGCTGAGCTCATAGGATGAACTCGTCGAGTCTCCATAGGGACTGTCATTACACAACAATTCATACAGAATCACGCCGAGCGAATAAAGATCGCTGGCTGTAGTGAGCGTCTCGCCGCGAACCTGCTCCGGACTGGCATAGCGGGGCGTCAACGGGGCGGCCACGCGAGTCAGCTCCGGATCATCGTCGGCTTCGAGCATCTTGGCCGTGTTGAAATCCAGAAGTCGTGGCTCGCCCGCCTCGGTTACCATTATATTTGAGGGCTTCAGATCGCGATGTATGACCAGCCGCCGATGGGCGTACTGGACCGCTCGGCAGATGCGGACGAACAACTTCAAGCGCGCCGCAAGATTCAATTCTTGCACCGCCTGGTTCAAGGCCAGACCGTGCACGCGTTCCATCACCAGATACGGCCAGCCCGGTCCGAACCGACCGGCATCCAGTAACCGCGCGATGTCAGGATGATTGAGCCGCGCCAATATGCGACGCTCGCGATCAAATCGCCTCGCAATTTCCGGATCATCCAAATTCTGACCTGGAATCAGTTTGATTGCGACCTCTGGCCGGTACTCACCAGACGCACGCTGGCCCAACCAGACCTCGCCCAGACCACCGCGGCCTAAAGGCGCCAACAGCACATAGGGACCGACCATTTGCCCCTCGAAAGCGACGCGTAACGACGCATCAGTCGAGTGCGATCGAGCACCTTGACGCCGCGTGGTGTCGTTCATCAATTCGACGCTTCTGAAGCGGTGATAACCAGCGCCCGCACTTTTTCATAGAAAACTGCGTGACTCATACCAAATCGCTTGAAGACACGTTGGACATCACCCGTGGCCGCCTGAAGCGACGTTCGAAAGCGTATTGATAGCTGTTTTTTACTCTCATCGTGGTGTTGATTTTATCCGAGCGGGCGATGCGACAAAATACAACACGGTGCCAACGGCCAGAATCAGTCCCAGCATCTTGAACGCTTCCATGCTGGCGTGGCTGGCCACCCAGAGTGTCGAGATGGCCGCGAGACTTGCTGCAGGCAAATGCCACCAAGGCGGCTTTTTCTGGTCTCGCACTTGAAGCACGGGCAAGGCCAGGGCCGAGAGCAGATACATCACAAGACGCGACAGCGTGCTAGCCACGGCGAGGACCGCGAAACCGCCCCACAAGCTGAAAAGAATGGCGCAGGCACCGTAGAACAGGATGGAGAAGTCTGGCGTGTGGAATCGTTCTGAAACGCGGGCAAAAACAGCCGGCAGCATGCCTCGCTCGGCCATGCCAAATGCCATTCTGGGCGTTACAATTCCGCCGCTGAGCGTGTTGGCGCCAATCGAAAAAGCCGCCGCCACTGAGATCAGGATCACGCCCCACTGCCCAACCAGATCACCCGCCGCTGCGGCTATTGCGCTCTGGCCATCACCGACTTGGGGAGAAGCCGCCAGATAGGCCCAGATTACCAGCATGTAGAACAGCGTGACCAGCGCAAGCGTCGCCACCATTGCCAGCGGCACGGACCGTTTCGGGTTGCGTAGTTCCCCGGCCGGGAACGTGGCATTCTCAAACGCCATGTAGGCGTAAAACGTCAGCAGCACCACGCTCTCGAACTCGCTGAACTGCGGCAGGCTCAAACCGATGCCCGGATCACGCGTGAACAAAGCAAACCCAATAAAGCCAAGCAAAGGAAAAATTTTGACCGCCGTCATGATGCCCAGCGTCCCGACCGAGGTGCGCATACCCACAAGGTTGACGATGGTGGTGAAGGCAATGAAACCCACCACCGCGCTGGAGCGGAGCACAGGGTCGTCGAGTCCGGGAACCAGCACTGCAAGATAGGCAACGGTCACATGTGTATTGGCCGCGACTGCCACCACGCCCGAGGCATAACGAGCCCAGCCGGCCTGAAACCCGAAGAAAGAACCAAATGCGGCATCGGCATAGAGCACCGGGCCACCATGCTGATCAAAGCGCGCAGACAGTGCCGAAAACACAAACACCAGCGGCAGGATAATCAGCGCACCCAACAACATCATCCAGGGTGCGAAATTGCCAACGGCCGCCACCATGATGGCTGGCAAGGCAAAAATGCCGGCCCCGATCATGCCGTTGACTGAGAACAGCGTCGCGCCCCAAAAGCCGACCGTGCGCGGCAGCACGTCCTTAGTTGCCATGCTTTATTGCCATTTGAGACAAGCCCTTCTCCAATCGAACACAATACACGATCAGGTCTTCTCTCGATCGTTCACGGGCGATGCAATACCGGTATGCAGATTCTGCAGGACGGGTCGAAGATTCCTACAATACTAAGTATCTATTGCCGAATCGTCGTTTTTGTTTGTTGATTTCTATCTGACTCAGAGATCCTCGGCCACCTGATTCAGACCACGAGTCAGCTTTTCGATCAGCGCATCAATCTGCGATTCATTAATGATCAATGGTGGGCAAACGGCGACGACATCGCCGGGAATGGGGCGAACGACCAGGCCGGCTTCCAGGCAGGCGGCGGCGACTTTGAAGCCCATTTTTTTCCCAGGGTCAAATGCACGTCGCTCGGATTTATCTTCGGCGAGTTCGACCCCGGCAATAAGGCCAATGCCGCGCAGGTCGCCGACCAGGGGGTGATCGGCCAGCGGTGCAAGGCCCTTCTGGAGATGCTCACCCATTCTGGCCGCATGGGCCATGACGCCGCGCTGCTCCATCAGCTCCAGGTTTCGGTCAGCCACGGCGGCCGCGACCGGGTGGCCTGAATAGGTCAGGCCGTGGGCAAACAGGCCGACGCCACCAGCGGCGGATTCAATCGCTTCGTACATAAACGGTGGCACGGCAACGGCCGAAATGGGCTGATAGGCTGACGACAGCGCTTTGGCCATGGTCATGGTGGTGGGTTCGATGTTGTAGGTCTGGCAGCCGAAGTTGTTGCCGGTACGGCCAAACGCACAGACCACTTCGTCGTCGATCAGCAAAATATTGTTGTGCTCCAGCACCGGCATGATGCGCTCCCAATAGCCAGTCGGCGGCAGCACAACCCCGCCAGCACCCATCAGCGGCTCAGCGATCATGGCGGCAATGGTTTCAGCCCCTTCGCGAGCGATGACCGCCTCCAACTCCTGCCCACAGCGTTCCACGAAATCAGCTTCGCTTTCGCCGGGTTTACCCTCTCGATAATAGTGCGGAGAGCCCAGATGAATGACGCCATCCATGGGAAGGTCGAAGTGCTTGTGAAAAGCCGGAAGCCCGGTCAAGGCGGCGGTAGCAATGGTGACGCCGTGATAGGCCATGCCTCGGGACAGAATCTTTTTCTTTTTCGGCTGGCCAATCGCATTGAAGTAATAGCGGATCAACTTGACCTGGGCATCGTTGGCATCCGATCCCGAACAACCGAACAGAAAGCGCGCACCGTCAATCGGGACCCAGTCAGCCAGGCGGGCAGCGAGCCGAATGCTGGGTTCATTGCTGCGACCGGCAAACAGCGGCCCGTAGCAGAAGGTTTCCATCTGTTTGGCAGCGGCTTTGGCCAGCTCTTTCTCGCCATAGCCTAGTGCCGTGCACCACAGACCGGCCATGCCTTCCAGGTAGCGCTGGCCCTGATCGTCCCAGACGTAGACGCCCTCTCCCTTGGACCAGATGATCGGCCCACTCTGGCGATGGCCGGCTAGATCAGTGGCCGGGTGAAACAGGTGTTCAAGGTCTTGGCGGGCGAGATCTGAAGTCACAAAAAGCCTGATATTTTGGGTTGGGAAGCGTGCCATGCTATCAGAACAAAAAGCGCTGCGGCGAAGCGTTTGCACAACCCCGGAAACGTGGTTAGGACATCGCTGATTCCGCAGAAAGTTGAGCTATCTTCAGGCGGCTGGTTAGAGGTGGAACGCGGGGAGTCAGGCTACGGGATGGCCAATCGCTGAGCTTTATGCATAGTCCCCAAGAATTTTGATCCATAGACAGCACCAGACCTAATCGAAGCTTGCCTGAAAACGATCTGCGAAAATAGAATCCACAATGAAAACGTAGACGGCTCCGCTGTCGACAGAAGTATTATCCAGCTGATCGCCTCCAACACCGGTCGCGCTACTATCTTCCAACCAACCCCCAACGATTACGGTGTTGCCCGCAACCGCAACCGCATCGCCAAAGCGATCGTTATTCTGCGTGTTGCTGGCTTTCACATAAGCACGCTGATGCCAAAATTCACCATCGCGGACGAAGATGTAAGCGGCACCGCTGGCGGAGCTGGCTGCTGAATCAGCATCTTGTTCGCCGTCAATTCCGGTCGCGGCACTATCTTCAAAGAACGCGCCCACCACGGCAGTATCGTCAGAAATTCCGACCGAAAAACCGAAGAAATCTGTGCGACCGGTATTGCTCGCCTTGACATAGGCCTGCTGAGTCCAGTTGCCTTCGCTCTGGACAAAAATATAAGCCGCACCGCTTCTCTCGGCTGAATTGTCGGCCTGATCGCCGTCGATTCCGGTCGCGTTGCTGGCTTCAGCATAGGCGCCAATCAGAATGGTATTGCCAGACACGGCGACTGAACTTCCAAACTCATCATCTGTGCCGGTATTGCTAGCCTTCAGGTAAGACTGCTGTAGCCACATACCAGCCTGGCGCACGAAAACATAAGCGGCACCGCTTTCTTCGGCTGAATTATTGTCCTGTACGCCGTTAACGCCTTCCGCATCACTATCTTCTCCGGGTGCACCAACCAGGATCATGTCGTCATCAACGGCAACGGCAATTCCAAATCTATCATTAGTGTCTGCATTGCTGGCAACAAGAATCGCCTGCTCGCTCCATGTGGTGTCAGTTCGTTCAAAAACATACGCCGCACCACTCCTGGAAATAAAACCTCGAGTCTCATCAAGGGAGGCATTGGCGCGCCAGGCACCAACAACGGCAGTGCCACCGGAAACTGCTACCGACAGGCCGAATTGAACCGCGTTACTATTATTGCTGGGTTTGAGATAGGCCTGCTGCGCCCAGTTTCCATTGTCACGGACAAAAACATAGGCCGCACCGGAATTGTTAAACGAATTATCATCTTGACCGGTATCAATTTCTGTTGAATTGCTGTCTTCAAACGGTGCGCCCACAACGATGGTGTCACCAGAAACAGCAACCGAGGAACCGAACCAATCTCCATCGCCGGTATTACTGGCTTTGAGATAAGCCTGCTGGGTCCAACCATCAGCACTTCGGACAAAGACAAAGACCGCGCCACTATCGATCTGGCCGTTGTCAGTCGAATCGCCATCAATACCGATCGCACTGCTGTCCTCGCCACGACTTCCTACGACGACGGTGTCACCCGAAACTGCGACTGAATCACCAAAATAATCCTCTTCCTCGGTATTGCCGGCTTTCAAATAGGCCTGCTGAGCAAAGCGCGGTGCGCTACCAGACCGCGGTGAAGTCGCTATTTGCGGACGCTTGCCCTGGGCGGTATTGAAATCAGAGGTGGCACGATGAGCACGAATTTTTGTCTGAATTTCGCGCCAGTCGGTGGCGTTCAAACCATCGGGCTGAACTGGATTCTCAGCGGCAAGCAGAACCGAACCGGCACTTGCCAGCAGGACGGCGAAAAACAAGGATCGATTGAACACAGCACAGCTCCTGATTAAGAAAAAATAAGCGAGGGAGACCCACGCATCCAAACACTGAATTACCCCAAAAGCTCAGTGTTCATGAATGAATTGTCCCAATGCGATCATGCTGTAACTTGAAATTATCTTGAAATTATCTTGAAAATGTAGGTATTTGGGTCACTGAGGAAGCGATCAGAATACCGTCAGGCCACGCACGGCAAACTGCTTGCGAACACGATCAATCATGGGTTGATCCGGCGCGCTGGTGTTTTCCAGTTCATAGCGGATACCGAGTTCCCTCCATTTGTAGGATCCCATCTGGTGAAAAGGTAGAACTTCGACTCGCTCAACGCCGCTCAGGGTGGCGATGAAGTCGGCCAAGCTGTCGATTTCTGCCGCATCGTCGGTCAATCCGGGTACGAGCACGAAGCGGATCCAGGATGATTTGTTCTCGGACGACAGGCGCTGGGCGAAGTCAAGCACGGGCCGATTTGACTGGCCAGTAATGCGTCGGTGCAGTTGGTCGTCGTAGGCTTTGATATCGAGCAACCAAAGGTCCACATTCTGGATCAGTTGCTGACTGACCTCAGTACCCAGATAGCCATTGGTATCAAGTGCGACGTGCAGACCTCTTTGTTTGATTCGGCCCACCAAGGTTTCGACAAACGGGGCCTGGACCATGACCTCGCCGCCTGACAAGGTGACCCCGCCGCCGTATTCGAGAAAAAAATCAGCGTAGCGCTCGATTTCTTGCATCAAATCGTCCACGGTGAGATTGACGCCGTGTTTTAGCTTCCAGGTGTCAGGATTGTGGCAGTACAAGCAGCGAAAGTGGCAGCCCGACAGAAACACCGCGAAGCGGATGCCCGGCCCGTCCAGCGTGGCTGCCGTTTCAATCGAATGGACATAGCCCGAGTGCGTTCGCTTGAGCGCAGGATCAAGCCTGGCCACCCCCTCGGTTTGCATCGCGTGATGCTGGACCGCATAGCGATGACTGGCCAGATGGGTCAGCGGTCGGTTGTCTTTTGCTACATCAGCCATACGAGTCATCGGGCGATCGATAGCGCGATCATAAAAGCGCTATTCTCGTGCACTGCAGAACTTGACCTCATGCCGTCAGAGGTTGCACACCTAAGTCCCAACCGCCTCATGAAACGTGCGAGCCAGCACTTCTTCCTGCTGCTCGCGCGTGAGTTTGACGAAGTTGACGGCGTAGCCAGACACCCGCACGGTGAGCTGCGGGTATTTTTCCGGATGATCCATTGCATCGCGCAGGGTGTCGCGATTGAACACGTTGACGTTGATGTGATGACCGGAGTCATCGATGAATTTCGACAAAATCGTGCGCAGATTCGCAATCTGATCCTGACGGCTGCGTCCCAGACCCGACGGCACGATTGAAAACGTGTACGAAATTCCGTCCTGAGCGTGCTGGTAAGGCAGTTTCGCGACTGAAGCTGCTGCAGCGAGCGCGCCCAGCTGATCGCGACCGTGCATCGGATTAGCACCTGGTGCAAACGGTTCACCGGCCTTGCGACCGTCCGGCGTCGCACCGGTCATCTTGCCGTAAACAACATTCGAGGTGATGGTCAGCACGGACTGCGTGTGTTCCGCATCACGATAGGTTTTGTGCTGACGAACCTTTTCCATAAAGCGCTGGACCAGATCAACCGCCAGCTCGTCAGCGCGAGGATCGTTGTTGCCAAAACTCGGAATATCGTCGCCTTCGATCTGATAGTCGACCGCCAGACCCGATTGGTTTCGAATCACCCGCACCGTGCCATAACGGATCGCGGCCAGGCTGTCGGCCACCACGGACAGTCCCGCAATGCCGCAGGCCATGGTGCGATGAACGTCGCGATCATGCAGGGCCATTTCTAGACGCTCGTAGTTGTATTTGTCGTGCATGTAATGAATGATGTTCAGAGTCTCGATGTAGACCCTGGCCAGCCAGTCGACAAAACCATCGAACTTGGCCATCACCTGGTCATAGTCCAGAACATCGTCAGTAATCGGCGCCTTGACCGGACCAATCTGATCGCCAGAGATCTCGTCGCGGCCGCCGTTGATCGCGTACAGCAGTGCTTTGGCTAAATTGACCCGAGCGCCAAAAAACTGCATCTGCTTACCGAGACGCATGGCCGAAACGCAGCAGGCGATTGCATAATCATCGCCCCAGAACTTGCGCATCAGATCGTCGTTTTCGTATTGGATCGACGAGGTGTCGATTGAGGTCCGGGCACAAAAATCCTTGAAACCGGCGGGCAAGGATTTTGACCACAGCACGGTCAGGTTCGGCTCAGGCGCGGGACCCAGGGTGTAGAGTGTATTGAGAAAACGGAAGCTGGACTTGGTGACCAGCGCCCGGCCGTCTTCGCCGACTCCGCCCAGGCATTCGGTCGCCCACACCGGATCACCGGTAAACAGCGCGTTGTAGCCCGGCGTGCGCAGGAAACGAACCAGGCGCAATTTGATCACCAGATCATCAATCAATTCCTGCGCTTCGCGCTCGCTCATCAGGCCAGCGGCCAAGTCACGTTCGATGTAGATATCGAGAAAGTTGGAAATCCGGCCGACCGACATGGCCGCTCCGTTCTGGTCTTTTATTGCCGCCAGATAGCCAAAGTAGGTCCACTGGATGGCCTGTCGGGCAGTCGATGCCGGTTCGGAAATATCAAAGCCATAGGATTCGGCCATCGTTTTCAGATCATGCAAAGCCTGAATTTGTTCGCTCAGTTCTTCGCGAGCACGAATAGCGTCCTCATCCATCACCATCGGTTCAAGGCAGTCACGCTGATCAACCTTGTCAGCAATCAATCGGTCGACGCCGTACAGAGCCACTCGACGATAGTCGCCAATGATTCTCCCGCGACCGTAGGCGTCCGGCAAGCCGGTTACTACGCCGGATTTGCGCGCCTTGCGAATTTCATCGGTGTACGCGTCAAAAACACCTTGGTTGTGGGTCTTGCGATACTCGGAAAAGATCTTTGTAATCTCAGGATCAGCATCGAAACCATAGGCCTCCAACGCCGCGTTGACCATCCTGATTCCGCCGTTGGGAAAGATGGCTCGCTTGAGCGGCGCGTCAGTTTGCAGGCCAAAAATCTGCTCCGCGTCTTTATCGATATAGCCCGGACCAAAAGCCGTTACCGAAGAAGGTGTTGACGGATCAACATCAAGCACCCCGTTTTTGCGTTCAGCTTCGAATAGCCCAAGCACTTTGGCCCACAGGGCTTTTGTACGTTCCGTGGCGGGTTCCAAAAATTCAGCATCGCCGAGGTAGGGCGAGTAGTTGGCCTGGACGAAGTCGCGCACGTTGATTTCATCGCTCCACTGGCCATGGGCGAAGCCTGTCCACGGTCCGTTGGAATGGAATTCACTGCTCGTATTATGTTTCAGCATTACCTCTCCTCCTATTGCTGACAGCCTGAGTCTACTGCATATAGTTTGAATTAATTGATTCCATTCAGCCCGGCGGCCAACCCATTGCACGCCCCCCCAGCAGGTGCAGATGGATGTGGTACACGCTTTGTCCGCCGTGCTCATTGCAATTGAATACCAGTCGGTAACCGTCCTCTGCAAGCCCTTGCTTAGCCGCAATATCACGCGCGGCCAAGACCATTCGACCGATCAGCTCAGCTTGTGACGCCTTGAGGTCGTTGATGGTTGCAATGCGCTGCTTCGGAATGATCAATACGTGGGTTGGGGCCTGTGGATTGACGTCACGAAAAGCCAGGATATCGTCATTTTCAAACACAATATCGGCAGGAATTTCGCGGCGGACGATTTTTTCGAACAAATCATCAGACATCGCTATGTGCTCCAATAGTCGCTAAATAGTAGTTGTTCTACGAACATTTGATTCATGCAGTCATAATAATTGTTTTCAGAACTCGACCCGCAACTACTTCGATCGGATCGAATTCCTTCGGTTGGGCAACCGGCCAGGCCAAGACGTGCAGCCGGCTGAAGAACGGGCCAGGATCAACTGTCATCACCGACGGCTGAGCCGATCCGATCTCTCGCTGCATGGCCTTGACCATCCACTGGCGCCCTGCCTGAGCAACGCCGTATGCCGCCCAATTGGCCGGGTTTTTAAGGCATTCCGAATCTTCAATAAACACGAGCTTTGACTGCTCCGTCGCGTTCAACAAGCTGAGCACAGCCGAAGTCAGAAACTGTGGGCCGGTAACTCCGGTCTGGAGTATCTTCATCCATTCATCCGGCGGCTGGTGCGCAAGCGGTCGCAGCGCTTTGAAATCAGCCGCGTTGTGGATCAAACCGTCAAGACGCCCGTACTGCTGATCGATTCGATCAGCGACCTGTGCATAGTCAGTTGGCGAGGCGCCGGCCAGATCGAGCGGCAGCAAGGCTGGCGCGGACAGGCCACTTTCAACCATGCCATCATGCAACTCATTCAATGCCTTTTCGTTACGATCCAGGGCAATGCAGTCAGCGCCGGTCGTGGTTAGCTGCCGGACCAGCTCCGCACCTAAAATTCCCGCAGCACCTGTTATCAGCCATACAGGCTTGGAGGATGTCGCCATAATGGATTTTCTCACCGTCGATTTTTCAAGTGGTATTGTCGCAGATTGAAACATCACGTTCGCGCGCCCATAATCGGGCTATGCCTTACTATGAGTACGTTAACGAAAACGAGCCGAACTGCGATTACTGTCGCGAGCCGTTTACGCTGTTGGTCAGACTGTCAGACCCCGTCGTAAGCCATTGTCCCTACTGCAAGGGCGCAGTTCGAAAAATCATCTCGCCGCCCAATATCGTTGCGGGACAGGCTCATAAACTGAAGGAATCCACAATCGAGAAAGCTGGATTCACCCAGTACAAAAAGGCTGGCGATGGTGTCTATGAAAAAACGGCCGGGAAAGGCCCTGGAGTGATCAGTGCTGACTGAACGATTGACCACATTATCGGCTGCAACGTCGGCTAAAAGACTGAAAAAGACGGCCGCCTCTTTTGTTGTTGCCGTCGGATTGCTGCTCGGTTTAAGCGCCTGCAGCACCAGCGTCATCGTGCCGGACGGTGTTGAAGTGGCACCGGTTGGTCCCGCCCACGTGCTTGAGCGCGGCGGGCATGAAGGTGAACGCGTCGTCTGGGGTGGTGAGATTGTTGAGGTCGAAAATCTGGCCGACCGCACCCTTATTGTGGTTGCCAGCTATCCTTTGGACAGCTCCGATCGTCCGCGCTGGCGCGACCAGGCAGGCGTTCGCTTCGTCGCCGAACAAGAAGGCTTTTTGGAGCCTTTGACCTTCTCGCCCGGTCGCTTTGTGACCTTATTGGGCCGAGTTGACGGCACTGTACAGCGCCCCGTCGGCCAGTACGACTACCGCCATCCGTTGCTGCAAACCGAAGATATTTATCTCTGGCCCGCAGATCCCTATTACTGGAGTGGGCCGGTGCGCTGGAATGTCGGAATTGGATTTGGTTTTTAATTGATTAAGGAGCCTCTGAACAACTCTGTGCGGGCGCGACGTCGGCTTTGCGGGAGGCACGCGCA
>JGI12109J20283_10410186_pt1 | contig 12932 bp, 8 predicted proteins | sample ElkSlonscriptome_12_FD_20283 | JGI IMG/M metagenome (IMG submission 20283) | reverse complement strand
CTTCCGATGGCCGTGGGCTTGGGTGACGGCGCCGAGCTGCGTACTCCCATGGCGATCACGGTGATCGCGGGTCTGATCAGCTCGACCGTGTTGACGCTCATCGTCGTGCCGGTTCTGTATTCGCTCTTCGATCGTCTGGCGCCGGTGACTGCCGACGTGCCTTCCGACGTGGGACCGGACGAGGGGTCCGCGCGGACGACGCGCGGTGGCTCTTCCGGATCCACCCCCGGATCGACCCCCGGCGAGGTGATGCCGTGACCGATGACAAGCGCGGCCTCGCGCGCACGCTGACGCACTTCAGTCTGCACCGACGGATCTCGGTCTTCGTGTTGCTCTGCACGGCCCTCGTGGTCGGTGGGGTGGCGACCCGTGGCATGCAGGTGGAGCTCTTTCCCGCCGGCTACACGCCGTCTTTCCTTCGGATCATGGTTCCGTGGCGCGACGCGCCGCCGCAGGAAGTGCTCGACAAGATCAGCATGCCGCTCGAGGAAGAGTTGAGCACGGTCAAGGGGCTCGACCGCATCGTGTCGTTGAGTCGGGTCGGCAACTCGATGGTCTTCCTGACCTTCAAGCACGGCACGGACATGGATCTGGCCTACCGCGAGGTGCGCGATCGTATCGAGCGCGCGCGGCGCAGCTTTCCCGACGACGTCGACCGCGTCTTCACCTTCAAGGAAGACGTGTCCGGGATCCCGGTCTCGGTGCTCGGTGTCACCGTCGATCCCAGCGTGGGTGACGCCTACAACCTCATTCAGAAGAACATCATCCGGCGGTTGGAACGCGTGGACGGCGTGGCCAACGTCGAGGCCAACGGGCTCGAGGAGAAGGAGATCCTGATCGAGCTCGACCGTGAGCGCACAGAGGCGGCCGGACTGAACATCTTCGATCTGGCGCAGGAACTCGGCAACGACTCCTTCACGATGGCCAGTGGGCACGTGATCGAGGCCGAGAAGAAACTTCTGCTGCGCTCGGTGGCGCGTTACGACGATCTCGCCGAACTCGAGAACCGACCGGTCTCGGAGCAGGGCGTGCGCCTGAAAGACATTGCAAAGGTCACCTTCGGCGAGCCCGACAAGGAATATCGTGTTCGCGCGAACAGCCGTCCCGCCTACGCGGTGGTCGTCTTCAAGGAAGGCGACGCGAACATCCGTGAGGTCAGTGCGAAGATCGACGAGGCCTTTCGCGAAATGCAGGACGACCCACGGCTCGCCGCGGTCGGGGCGATCAAGATCTTCGATCAGGGCGAGGTCGTCGACGAACAGATGGGTGTCCTGCTGCAGAGCGGCATGATCGGAGGCATCGTCGCCGGTCTGGTGCTGCTCTTCTTCCTCCGGCGCTTCCGCGTGACGGCCGTCGTGAATCTCGCCGTGCCGCTGAGTCTGCTGCTCGCGGTCACGGTGATGTTCTTCGTCGGCGAGACGCTCAATCTCCTTTCGCTGCTGGCGCTGATGGTCTGCGTCGGACTGCTGGTCGACAACTCCGTCGTGGTGGCCGAGAACATCGATCGGCTGAACCGGAAGGGTCTCTCGCGTGAGCAGTCGGCGATCCAGGGGGCCGGCGAGATCGCGTTGGCGATCACCATGAGCACGTTGACGACGATCGTCGTCTTCCTGCCCGTGTCGTTGATCGAGGGCCAGGGACAGTTCTTCCTGCTTCGCATGTCGATCCCGATCTCGGTGGCGCTCGCGGCGTCGCTGCTGGTCGCGGTGGTGATCGTCCCGTTGGGTGTCACGCTCACGCTCCCCGAGGATCGCGAGGCGGATCGCAAGCGGCGCATGGAAGGTCACGGGCCGCGCGCGCTGATCGATCGTGTCTTCCGCGTCGGCTACGACCTCACTTTCGAACGCATGAACCGCGGTTACAACCGCCTGTTGGCCACCTCGCTCCGTCACCGCGCGGAGCTCGTCGCGATGCTCCTGATCGCGGCCGCAGGCACGTCGGCCTGGTGGCAGGCACAGGGTCTGAAGATCGTCGACCAGCAGGACGAAGAGCGCGGCGGCTTCGAGATCGACGTCGACATGCCCGATCACTACACGCTCGAGGAGACCGAAGAGTGGTTCCTCGAGGCCGAGAAGCTCGTCGAGGACAACGCCGAAGAGCTGGGACTCGAGGGCTGGTTCCTCTTCCACAGCAAGACGCGGGGTGAGCTGCAGGGTTGGTTCTCGACCCCGCGGACGACCGACCTCTCGCCCCAGGAAGTCACGCAGCGGGTGGTGGAGATGCTTCCCCAGCGTGCCGGGATGGAAGTGTCGACCGGCCAGGAGAGCCAGGTCGACGAGGACGGCGGCGACGACGAGACCTGGCGCGTCACCCTGAACGGAGAGGACGCGGAGAAGCTCGAGGACGTGGCGGGGTCGCTCGAAGAGATCTTCCTGCGGGTCGACGGGGTGCTCGGGATCCGTCGGGACGATCAGCAGCAACCCAACGAACTCGGGCTGGTCGTCGATCGCGATCGTGCCCGTCAGTACGGGGTCGATCCACGGACGGTGGCCGGGGTCGTCAGCTACGCGCTGCGCGGGCAGGCCCTTCCGAAGTACCGCGACGAAGGACGCGAGATCCCCGTGCGCGTGCGCTACCGCGAAGAGGACCGCAACGACCTCGATGCCCTGTCCAGCTTCCTGCTGCCAACCGCCACGGGAGAATTCCTTCCCCTGTCGGCGGTGACCGATGCGGGCATGCTCGATTCGCCGCAGTCGATCGTGCGCCGGGACAAGCGCATCTCGCGCAGCATCACCCTCGATCTCGAGCCCGACGCGGCCAAGGAAGCGCGCGAGACGCTCAACACCCTGCGCGCCGGGATCGATCTGCCCGAAGGTGTGCGCTTCTCGGCTGGTTCGGTGAGCCAGGGAATGGACGAGGACATCGTCACCATGATGCAGGCGCTCGGGATCTCGATCATCTTCATCTACCTGCTGATGGGGATCCTCTTCGAGAGCTGGATCCTACCCTTGTCGATCATCTTCACGATCCCCCTCGCCGGCTTCGGCGTGTTCTGGCTGCATTTGGCCAGCGGCACCGACCTGGACTTCCTCGGGCTCGTGGGCATCGTGCTGCTGGTGGGTGTCGTCGTGAACAACGGCATCGTGTTGGTCGACACGGTGAATCGCCTGCGCGACGAGGGAAGACCGCGCGCGGAGGCCATTCTGACCGCGACCTCGCAGCGCTTCCGTCCGATCATGATGACGGCGATCACCACGATCGGCGGACTCGTGCCGCTCGCGCTCAACGGACGGATGGAGTCGGGGATCAGCTACACGAGCTTCGCCTACACGCTCATCGGTGGGCTCAGTACGGCGACACTGCTCACGCTACTCGTGATTCCGGTCTTCTACACCTTCTTCGACGACCTGCGGAACGCGGTGGTCGGGCTCTTCGACGCGGGCGTTGGGCGGAAGAAAGCCGCATCGCTCTCACCCCAGGGATCGGTGGGCGCCGCGCGGGTCGAGGACTGAGCGCGATCCGGGCTGGCGCATCGCGCGAGGAGAGGCGTGATTGCCACGACCCGAGCCCTCCATCCCGGACTGCTGCCATGCCCGACATCGACCGACGTCCTCTGAGCCAGACCGAATTCGTCGGGCTCATCGCGATGATGACATCGTTGGTGGCGCTGTCCATCGACGCGATGTTGCCGGCGCTGCCGGAGATCGGCACCGCTCTCGGCGTGGCCGATCCGAACCAGAATCAACTCGTCATCTTCGCCCTCATGGTGGGGCTCTCGGTCGGTCAGCTCGTCTACGGTCCGGTGTCCGACAGCACGGGGCGTCGGCCGATGGTCTTCGCAGGACTGATCGTCTTCGCGATCGGCTGCGTTCTGTCGTTGGTGGCGCAGGACTTCCGCACGATGTTGATCGGTCGCTTTCTGCAGGGATTCGGTGTGGCCGGCCCGCGCAGCGTCTCGATGGCGCTGATCCGCGATCTGTACGTCGGTCGGTCGATGGCGCAGATCATGTCGACGATCATGTCCGTTTTCGTGCTGATGCCGATCCTGGCGCCGATGCTCGGTCAGGCGATTCTCGAAGTCGCCGGATGGCGGGCGATCTTCACGTCCTTCCTGCTGCTCGGTGTGATCGCCGTGACCTGGTTCGCGTGGCGGCAGCCGGAGACGCTCCCCGTGGAGAAGCGGCACCCGCTGTCGATCGGTGAATTCGGTCGGAGCGCATCGATCGTGCTGCGTCAGCAGGCCGCCATGGGCTTCACGTTGTGCGCGGGGATCTCGTCGGGCGCCTTCATCGGATACCTGAACTCGTCGCAGCAGATCTTCCAGGACATCTACGCGACCGGCGACGACTTCGTGCTCTACTTCGGAATGGTCGCCGCGTCGATCGGAGCGGCCTCGCTGGTGAACCGACGGCTCGTGATGAAGTACGGGATGCATGGACTCACCCGGACGGCGTTGACCATGATCGCGGTGCTCTCGATCTGCTACTTCGTGGTCACCTGGTCCGTGGGCGGGGTTCCACCCTTCTGGAGCTTCCTGGCCTACCTGATGGTCGCCTTCTTCTTCGTGGGCATCGTCTTCGGGAACATCAACTCCCTGGCCATGGAGTCGTTGGGACAGGTGGCCGGCGTGGGGGCGGCGATCGTCTCCTCGCTGTCGCTGGCGATCGCGGTGATCCCGGGGCTGCTGATCGGTCAGGCCCTGGACGGCACGATCGTGCCCTTCGTCGGCGGCTACGCGATCCTGAGTCTGGGCAGTCTTCCACTCCTGGCCTGGGGCGAGAGGGGACGGCGTCGACTGGAGGCCGTGGACCAACCGGTCGCGGTCGGCTAGACTCCCGGATTCGCCGTCCCCTTTCCATTCGAGTCGACCGAGGTCTCGCCCACATGAACGATTCCCGGCCCGCCGACGCCGCCCCGCGCGGATTCGTCGAAAAAGCCCTCAACTGGATCGAGGTCGCCGGCAACAAGCTGCCCGACCCCGCCGTGCTCTTCGTGATCGCGCTGGTGATCACGTGGATCCTGTCCGCGCTGTTGGCGCCGGTCCAGTTCTCCGACATCAACCCGCGCACGGGCGAACCCCTGCGGGTGATCAACCAACTCGACCCGCAGAACCTCGTCACCTTCATGACGGGCATGGTGAACACCTTCGTCACCTTCGCTCCGCTGGGCGTGGTGCTGGTGGCGTTGCTCGGCGTGGGAGTTGCCGAGCACTCGGGCTTCATCAACGCCGGACTGAAGCAGATGTTGCAGTTCACGCCGGCGAAACTGCTCACGCCCATGCTGACGCTGGTGGCGATCGTCAGTCACACCGCCGCCGACGCGGGCTACGTGCTCGTCATACCACTCGGCGGTGTGATCTTCTACGCGGCCGGCCGCCATCCACTCGCGGGCATCGCGGCGGCCTTTGCCGGCGTGTCGGGTGGATTCAGTGCGAACTTCATCCCGTCCGGGATCGACCCCTTGCTCGCGAACTTCACGCAGCCGGCGGCGCAGATCCTCGACGCGGACTACATGGTCAATCCGCTGTGCAACATCTTTTTCACCGGCATCTCGAGCGTGCTCGTGATCGCGGTGGTCTGGTTCATCACCGACCGCATCATCGAGCCGCGTCTGCGCGGTACGGCGGTCGACGGGGATCCCGAAGAGATGCCCAAGATGGAGACGTTGGGCCCCAAGGAGAAGCGTGCACTCACGATCTCGAACGTCGTGGTGTTGCTGCTCGTCGCGGCCCTCGTCGCGATCATGCTTCCGGCGAACTCCGCGGTGCGTGACCCGGGGACGGGCGAGCTGACGACTTTTGGCGCGCCGCTCATGCAGATGATCGTCCCGCTGATCTTCATCTTCTTCCTGGTGCCGGGCATCGTGTACGGCTTCCTGTCGGGCACCTTCCAGACGCACAAGGACGTCATCAAGGGCATGAGCCACGCGATGGAGACCATGGGCTACTACATGGTCATGGCCTTCTGCGCGGCGCTCTTCACCTACGCCTTCGGCCAGTCGAACATCGGCGCGCTGATCGCGATCAAGGGCGCGGCCGCCCTCGAGGCGCTGAGCCTGCCGGGCGAAGTCACACTGGTCGGGATCATCTTCCTGAGTGCGGTCGTCAACCTGCTCGTGGGTTCGGCCTCGGCCAAGTGGGCGCTGCTCGCGCCGATCTTCGTGCCGATCCTGATGGGGGTGGGGCTCTCGCCCGAGCTGACGCAGGCCGCCTACCGCGTGGGTGATTCGAGCACGAACATCATCACGCCTCTGATGCCCTACTTCCCGCTGATCGTCGTGTTCTGTACGCGCTACGTGAAGAACACGGGCATCGGGACGGTCGTGTCGCTCATGCTCCCATACTCGGTCGCGCTGCTGATCCTGTGGACGGCCTTCCTGGTGCTCTATTGGTTGATCGGCATTCCGCTGGGACTGCAGGCCGGCTACGTCTACCCGCCGGTCGGTTGATCGACGAAGCGGGCTTCTGGTGTCCCTGTATCAGTGACGGGGCCGGCGCCATGCCGGCCCCGTTTCTCGTCTCACAGACACGGTTGCGGTCTTGTGACACGTCTCACGGAATCGCGAAAGCCAACCGAAATCGCATATCGACGGTAAACGCCGGATCGGCCGCGTCTTGGCCGGTTGCATTCCTCGCAAACCCGTCCGAATCGTGCAAGTCGCTACAGAATCGAACCTTGTAGCGTCGGGGACCGGGAATGAGACTGTCGCCGGTGGAGTAGGAATACTGAGGCCACGGTTCGCGCCCGCGGTCGCCGGCTGCTCGAACGACACCCCTGCCTGGAACGGACCCTCCGGGGTCCAGAACGGAAGAGGAATCCGATGCGTCGCAACGCAAAACTCTTCGCCATCGCGCTGACCGCCGGTCTGATCGTTTCCGCGACCACGGCTTCGGCCGAGCATCAGTTCGTCGGTGCCGAGAGCTGCAAGATCTGTCACAAGGCAAAGACCGGTGATCAGTGGCAGAAGTGGCTCGACGGCCCACACTCCAAAGCCTTCGAGACTCTGAAGAACGAAGAGTCCGCCAAGATCGTCGCGGACAAGGGACTCTCGGGTAACGCCTGGGAACTCGACGAGTGCCTGAAGTGCCACGTCACCGGGCACGGGGCGCCCGAATCAGCCTTCGACGCCAAGGCGGTCAAGCGTGGCAAGTACGCGGCCGAGCAGGGCGTGGGTTGCGAGAGCTGCCATGGCCCCGGCGCGGACTACAAGAAGAAGAAGACGATGGAAGATCACGAAGCCGCCGTCGCCGCTGGTCTGTCGGACATCACGGCCGAGACCTGCACGGCCTGTCACAACGAGGAGTCTCCGACCTTCAAGGCCTTCGACTTCGAGGCGCAAAAGGCCGAGATCGCGCACCCGATCCCGGGCAAGTAGTCGATACCGATTCCGTTTTCGCCACGACCGCGATCCCGGCCACGCCTGCCCGCGAGGCCGGGATCGAAATCCCCCCTGAACGATCATGCCGCGTTGCCTGCCGCCACTGGTTCCGAAGAGAGCTGACGGCGGCGGGTGATCGCGAGTGAGGAAAGAAACGCCATGCGCGCACGGAGGAACGCGTTCGCCTGGTGGTCGACGATCGGAGTTGCTCTCCTTGTCCTTGCGAGCCCCGCGCTCGCTGACGAGGAGTGCCTCGAGTGTCACGCCAGCGGCGCCGACGTCGTCGACTACGCCCACCAGGAACTGGACGTCGAGGCCTACGAGGCTTCGATCCACTACGAGATGGACTTCGCCTGCACCGATTGTCACATGGAAGGTGACTACGAAGAGGTGCCTCACGAGGACGTGGTGACCGCGCGTTGCGCGACCTGTCACGAGGATGCGGCGGACGAGTTCGCGAGCAGTGTGCATGCGAACGTCGATGCATTCGGTGACGAGTCCTGCGGCAAGTGTCACAGCGTCCATGCGATCCGGGCGATCGACGATCCCGGTTCGCGGACGTTCGCGACGAACCAGCCGGGAACCTGTGGCCAGTGCCATGCCGACGATCAGGTCGTTGGTGATCTCGGCCTGGACGCGCGGCTCGTCGCTCAGTTCCAGGGGAGCGTGCACGGTCTGGCGCTCGAGCGCGACGACGGTCAGCAGCCAGCCGTCTGCTCGGACTGTCACGGCAGCCACAGCATTCTCCACGCGAACGAACCCGATTCCCGGATCAATCCCTTCAATCTGCCGGACACGTGTGGCGAGTGCCACGCGGAAGTGTCGGAACTCTACGTCGAGTCCGTCCACGGTGAGGCCTTCATGAAGGGTCGGACGGCGGCTCCGACGTGCACCGTGTGCCACGGCATCCATACGATCCAGCACGTGCCTGAGCCCGGTGCCAGCGCACAGGAAGCGCGTCTGGTCAGGACCACCTGCACCAGTTGCCATGCCAGCGCCGCTCTCATGGAGACCTTCGGTGTCGACTCTTCGCGGGTCGGCAGCTACGAAGCCAGCTTCCACGGCCTGGTCCGCGGTCGCGGCGAGACCAAGGTGGCCGACTGTGCGAGCTGCCACGGCATCCACGGTATCTTCCACTCCGAGGATCCACGGTCGACGATCAACGACGCGAACCTGCAGGAGACCTGTGGCGACTGCCATCCGGGTGCGTCCGCACAGTTCGCCTCGACCCCGGTCCACTACACGGCGACCTCCGCCGTTCTGACCGGCGACACGGGTGCCGACACCGGGACCGTCGTGATCGAGTGGGTGCGCCAGATCTACTGGCTGTTGCTCTTCGGTGTGTTGGGTGGCATGGCGATCCACAACATCATCATCGTGAGCTGGTACCTGCGCCGGAACTGGAAGCGGGACAAGGAAGCGCGCATGCGCCGACGCTTCGACACCGCGCAGGTCATCCAGCACGCGATGCTGGTCACCAGCTTCGCGGTGCTGGTCATCTCGGGCTTCATGCTGGCCTACCCGGAGACGTGGTGGGGGCAGATCATGGTCTCGCTCGGCGTGAGCGAGGCGCTTCGCCGTTGGATCCATCGTGGTGCCGCGATCGTCATGATCGTCGCCTCGGTGATCCACGTGTTCTGGATGTTCGGTACGGCCTACGGTCGCGCCGAGCTCAAGCGCATCGCGCCGAAGATGCGTGACGTGCGCGAGGTGATGCAGAACATGAAGTTCCACCTGGGCGCCAGCGATCGTCCGGCGGCCTTTGCCAAGTACGACTACCCGGCCAAGGCCGAGTACTGGGCGCTGGTCTGGGGTACCGTGGTGATGGCCTTGACCGGTCTCATGCTCTGGTTCCCGGTGATCACGACCTCGTTCCTGCCCGGTTGGACCTTGAAGTTGGCCGAGGTGATCCACCTCTTCGAGGCGTGGCTCGCTACACTCGCGATCGTCATCTTCCACTTCTTCTACGTCTTCGGTCACCCCGAGGTGTATCCGCTCAGCTTCAGCATGTTCCACGGGGGCATGCGCGAAGAGATGGCAGAGCATCACCATCCGGGTTGGGCGGGCGAAGAGGAGCCCAAAAAGGTCTGATCCCACTCGATGGATCCATGCGAACGAGCCCGCGGTCGAAGACCGCGGGCTCGTTTGCGTCGGGTCGAAAGGCGCCCGGGGATCACAGGAACGTGACGATCGTCTCCACAGCGCGTCGAAGGATTCGACACCGCTGCAAAGCGCTGTCAAAGAAGGGCTTAGAGCCGGTCCCATGCCCAGGTGACCTCGACGTGTAGAGGCCTTCTACAGAGCAGGGCGCCATGCTGTCGAAACATTCCCCATCGAGAGAATTCATAAGTCATTGTCGTGAAACAAGTTAGGAGAGTCTTTGCTGGCGTTGAAAACCGCGGCATGTGCAATGCCATGGAATAGGGCATCGACGTCGCCGGTCTTCGACCCCCAGCTCGCTTCGGAGCGGGTCCCGACGACGCCGAAGGAGGTGAGATCGATGGTGGTCATCCTGGTAGCTGTTTTCTTCGCCGTCTTCGTCACGCTGGACCTGGTCATGGAACGCCGTCGTCGTGGTGACCTGGCTCGTCAGGGTCAGGCTCTGCACGACCGGATCCGTGAGGCTCAGCCGCACTTCGCCGCCGGTTACGAGATGCCCGAGGGTCTCGTCTTCCACAAGGGTCACACTTGGGTGCACTGGGTCTCTCCGGACCAGGCGCTCGTCGGTGTCGACGACTTCGCGCGGCGCATGATCGGTCATCCGGACAAGGTCGACATCCCCTCGGTGGGCGCTTGGCTGGACCAGGGCGAGGGCTCGGCGCGCGTGGAACGCGACGTCGACTCAGTGCGCATCGCGTCGCCCCTGAGCGGCGAGATCATCGCGCGCAACGCCGAGCTCAATTCCGACCCCGACCTGATGCACAAGGACAACTATGGCCGCGGCTGGCTCTTCAAGGTCCAGGCTGCCAACATGCGCGAGCAGATCGAGAACTTGCTGGACGGTACTCTGGCCGATCGCTGGATGGAGGACGTCCGCGACCGCTTCAACCACCAGCTCGTCCTGGCGACCGGCAACGTCATGCAGGACGGCGGCACGACCGTCGACGACCTGCCCGGCGTACTCGAGCACGAGCGCTGGCGCGCCCTGGCCGACGAATTCCTCGACGTCGACGCCAACCGTCGCAACTAGCCGGGAAAGGGAGTGGTGACGATGAAGGCCCTGCTGTTCGATGCCAACTACTGCGTGGGTTGCGAGATGTGTGTCGACGCCTGCACCGAGTCCAACGAGCTGCCCGACGACGCTCCGAGCGGTCTGTCTGCAGCCCGTTGGACGGCGCTGGAGGATCACGACGACACCTACCTGCGCAAGATGTGCATGCACTGCCTCCACCCGGCCTGTGCCTCGGCCTGTCCGGTGGGTGCGCTCGAGAAGACCGATGCCGGTCCGGTGCTCTACGACTTCGACAAGTGCATCGGTTGCCGCTACTGCATGATGGCGTGCCCCTTCCATGTGCCGCGCTACACGTGGGACTCGAAGGTTCCTCGCGTGTCGAAGTGCCAGATGTGCCCCGAGCGCCTCAAGAAGGGTCAGCCGACCGCGTGCGCCGAGGCCTGTGAGATGGAAGCGACGATGTTCGGTGATCGCACCGACATGATCGCCCTGGCCTGGAAGCGTATCTCCGAGGATCCCGACAACTACGCACACAAGGTCTACGGTCTCGAAGAGGCCGGCGGCACCTGCGTGTTCGTGATCGGTCCGACGGAACTCATGGAAACGGCCTTCGATCCGCGTGTCCCCACCGAGGACCTACCGGAGAAGACCTGGGCCGTGCTCTCGAAGATCCCGACTACGGTGGCCATTGCCGGTACCTCGCTCGTGGGTCTCAATTGGATCATTCGTCGTCGCATGAACCTGATGAGCGACGACGTCAATGGAACCGACCATGGTTCTGGTCACGGGGAGGTCAAGTGATGTCCGGGTCGAACGAAAAGAAGGGGCTGGCTGCCCAGATCCTCCAGCCGTGGCGGATTCTCGCCATCGTCATCCTGATCCTCGGCGCGATCGGGGTCTACCGACGCTTCGCGCTGGGCCTCGGCGCATCGACGAATCTGAACGACACCTTTCCCTGGGGACTGTGGATCAGCTTCGACGTGCTGTGCGGTGTGGGCCTCGCAGGCGGCGGATTCACGCTGAGCGCGATCGTCTACATCTTCAGGCTCGAGAAGTACAAGCCGCTGGCCCGGCCCGCGGTGATGACGGCCTTCATCGGCTATCTGCTGGTGATCGGTGGTCTGCTCCTGGACATCGGTCTGCCGTGGCGCCTCTGGCACCCGCTGGTCTTCCACAACCACCACTCGGTGATGTTCGAGGTCGCACTCTGCGTCATGGCCTATACGACGGTGCTCGCGGCCGAGGTGTCGGCGATGGTCTTCGAGCGGCTGAAGAAGGAACGCGCGGCGCGCATCGCGCACATGTTCACGTTGCCGCTGGCGATCGCCGCGGTCTGTCTGTCGATGCTCCACCAGAGCTCGCTGGGCACCGTGTTCCTGCTCATGCCGGGTCGCCTGCACGAGCTCTGGTACTCGCCGGTCCTCCCGTTCCTGTACTTCATCTCGGCCATCGGGGTCGGCTTGTCGATGACCATCGTCGAGTCGACGCTGAGTGCACGGGCCTTCGGGCGTTGCATCGAGGCCAAGGTGCTTCAGGGCGTCGCGCGGATGGGTGTGTACGTCTACCTGGCCTACGTCGCCTTGCGATTCGGTGATCTGGCCGTCCGTGGTCAGTTGCACCACGTGCTGGATTTCGACAGGGCTTCGTTCTTCTTCCTGGTCGAGATCTCGCTCGGATTCGTGATCCCGATGATGCTCTTCGTCATGCCGAAGATCCGCCGCAACACGCGCTGGCTGTACCACGCGGCGCAGTTGGCCGTCTTCGGATTCATCGTCAACCGGATGAACATGGGCATCACCGGCTTCGAGGTCGTCGAGGGCGTCGGCTACACGCCTTCGTGGGAAGAGGTCTCGGTCACGCTTTCGCTCGTGACGGTGGGCGTCATCATGTTCAATCTTGCAGGTAGGTTCCTGCCCGTCTTCGAAGTCGAAGCCGAGGACGAGATCGCGGCCGAGGTCTTCGCCGCGCGTCAGCGGGAACATGTAGGGGCCGGCGGACAGTTGCCGCGTGGCGCCATGCCTGCGGTCACGCCCGACGACCCTGTCGGGAGGACTTCGTGAATCCAGCCCGGGAATCCACCACCTCCGGGTCTCACTCCGCGTCCGGGCCGTCTCCAAGACGGCCCGGTACGTGGTTTCGAGAATGGCTGCACCACATTCGCCACTGTCTCGGTTGGCGGCTCGTTTTCTTCCTGGCCGGCACGCTCGTGATCCTGCTGGGAGCGAGCAACTTCCTCACACTGCGACTCCACCAGGAACATCTTCGCGACCAGGTCGTTCAGCGGGCCGTCGAACTCGGTGAGACCGTGCTCTCGTCGACGCAGTACGCGATGCTCGAGAACGACCAGGAACACTTGCAGATGATCGTTTCGAACGTGGCGGGCTCGGATCATGTCGAGGCGGTGCGTCTCTTCGCGAAGTCGGGCCGGATCGCAGCCAGCAGC
>JGI12109J20283_10408381_pt1 | contig 12939 bp, 11 predicted proteins | sample ElkSlonscriptome_12_FD_20283 | JGI IMG/M metagenome (IMG submission 20283) | reverse complement strand
GCACGCCAAAGAGGAGGGCGGAGACGGCCCGCCGCAGCGTGCTCTTACCCGCCTCGTTGGTCCCGTAGATCAGCTGCAGATCGCCGTTGCCGGCAGCGAAATCTAAGCGCAGGTCGGTGAAGGGTCCGAAACGCAGCAGGGCGAGCTCGGCGAGCCTCATTCGCCGGCATCCATGCCCAGCAGCCCCGGCAGCAGGAGCTGTTCGATGTCGTCCAGCAGCCCGACCAGCGTCGCAGGATCGTCCAGGTCCAGCGCGCTATCCAGCCGGAAGTACTCAGCGGGCAGTTTGTGGATCAGTTCATCGAGTGGCCCGCGCAATGCCGTCAGGGCGTCTCGGTCGTCGCGCAGGTCGCGCAGATAACGGGCGAGATCCCCCACGGGATCCTCACGTTGCCTCAGCGCGTCGACGTCCAGCGGCATGCGGGTCGAGAGCGAGACCTTCTCGAGCCAGACCTCCGGGCCGGCCTCGCCCGCGGCCGCGCGGAGTTCGTTCTCCCAGCGATCCGGTTCGGCCGCCAACTGCGTGTGGGCGCTGGAAGCGCCAGTGATGGTGAGACGTGCCGCCAGAGTGCGATCCCCGGCCTCCTCGACGGCCTCGGCGAGCCGGCGCCGGGCAGCGTCGACGGCGTCGCTCGCCGAGGCCAGGTCCGATGCGTCGACGGACAGAGACGCCCAGCGCACGACATCGAGCTCCCGGTGCTGTGCCGCGACGACCTGGCCGTCTTCGACTGTCACCAGCGTCGCGCCCTTGGGCCCGGTCTCGCGCGCGTGACGACCCTGCAGATTGCCCGGGAACACGACCCAGGGCGCCTCTGACAACACCTCGCGCTGATGGACGTGACCGAGTGCCCAATAGTCGTACCCTTGCGCGACAAGGCGCTCCAGGCGGCAGGGGGCGTAGGGCTCGTGACCGGGACGGCCGTTCAGTGCCGTGTGCAGAAGGCCAAGGTTGAAAAGACCCGGTACTGGGTCCGGATAGCCGACCGAGAGGTCCTCCCGGACCTCGCGGTGCGGGTAGCTGCGGCCGTGGACGGCGACACCCAGGTCCTCGAGCAACAGGGATTCGGCCTTGCGTGAACCCAGTTCGGTAACGCCTTCGGGCAACCGCAGGCTGCGCGTGATCTGACTCGCGGCGTCGTGATTGCCCCGCACGATGACCACCCGCACCCCCTCACGGGTGAGGCGAGCCATTTGGGCCGTGAAACAGAGGCCGGTATTGTAGTCGCGCCAATCACCGTCGTAGAGGTCGCCGGCGATGACCAGCAGGTCGACCCCCTCGGCCAGGCACAGATCCACCAGGTTGCGCAGCGCGGCTCGGGTCGCCCCGCGGACGGATTCGACGGGCGCGCCGGCGTAGCGCGTCAAGCCGCGCAGTGGGCTGTCCAGGTGGATGTCGGCGGCGTGGACCAGCTTCAAATGGCGCTTGACTCCCGTTCGGGTCGCGACCGACTCGACCTCGCGCGGAGCGGCCCGGGCCCTTGTCGCACTCCCCCATCAACGAAGGGGACAGTATACTAAATCTTTCGAGGTTTCAGCGCGGGGCAATGCAAAATGGCGCGGATTCCGCGAGTGGTCGTCCCGGGTTATCCACATCACGTGACCCAGCGCGGCAATCGCTTGCAACCGACCTTCTTCTGTGACGAGGACTACACCGAGTATCGCCGGCTGGTCGGTGCGGCCTTGGCGAATTGTGCCACCGAGGTCTGGGCCTACTGTCTGATGCCGAATCACGTGCATCTGATCATGGTCCCGCAGGACCGCGACGGGCTAAGGTGCGTGCTCGGTGAGGCGCATCGGCGCTATACCCGGCGGGTCAATCTGCGCGAGGGATGGCGCGGACACCTCTGGCAGGAACGCTTCCACTCGTTCGTCATGGAGGAACGCCACCTGCTGGCCGCTGCGCGCTATATCGAGAACAATCCCGTGCGCGCCGGGCTTTGCAGCAGGGCCGGCGATTGGCCATGGTCCAGCGCCGCGGCCCACCTGCGCGGCGAGGACGACGCCCTCGTCCGCGTCGAACCCTTGCTGGACATCATCCCCGACTGGGCAGGATACCTGGACGATGCTCCGCCCGAGGATCTGCGCGATGCCATCCATCGTCATACGAGGACGGGCCGACCGCTTGGCAGCGAGGGATTCGTCGCGCGACTCGAGGCGGTGACCGGACGCACCTTGCGGCGGCAAAAACCCGGCCCGAAACCGAAGTTGGGCAATAAACCATCGTCTGAGCGGGGGCGCCGGTCGGGCGAGATTGTTTAGTACACTGTCCCCCCAATAGCCAAAATCAATATACTGTCCCCGTAAACTGTTCCCGCCAAGCAGGGTGCGGATGGATGACCTGGCAATGGGTGGTGGGACGTCGATGGAGGGGGGTTCCTGCGTATGCTAGGATGCGGCGGCAGTTTTAGGCTTGTCGGGCGATGCGCCCTTGATGGGTCGGGGTCGCGGTGAAAGTCACGCGGGCCTGACTGCCAACCCCCTGAAATGCGAGGCCGAATGCCCGCCCGATGAGAGGCTCGGCGCGTATCCGCTGTGGGGTTCGGTCGATCTTTGTTCCGAATGTCAGAGACGTCAACAGCTATGCAAGCGAATCGTATCTACCAGTGGGATATTCCCACCCGCACCTTTCATTGGCTGCTCTTCGTGCTCGTGCTCCTGGCGATTGCGACCGCCTTGCAGGGCGGCAATATGATGGTCTGGCACGGCTTCATCGGCCAATTGATCCTCGGGTTGATTGTCTTTCGTCTGGCATGGGGGGTCGTCGGCTCCACCTATGCATTGATCGGCGATCTCGTGCCCGGTCTTGGCGACATCATTCGTTACCGGCGCGGTGACTGGCCCGGTGTCGGGCACCATCCGATGGGTGCGTTGGTCTCCATTGCGTTGCTTGCGGTCCTGTTCGTGCAGGCCGTCCTTGGCCTCTTTGCCAACGACGACATTGCCTTCCGCGGCCCCTTCAGCCCGCTCGTTTCGCAAGAGACAGGCGAGTTCCTGACCGGCCTGCATCGTCAGAACCTGTGGCTGATCGTCGGGCTCGTCGCTGTGCACGTTCTGGCAGTGGTCTACCTTGCCATCGCGCGCAAAGAGGACCTGGTGCGGCCGATGATCACCGGTTGGAAGGTCGTCTCCGATCCAGAAGCGAAGTCGGCGAAAGGGGGTGGTTGGATCGCTGTCCTCATGGCGCTCTTCTTCGCGGCGATCGTCGTCTGGATGGCGGCAGGAGGGCCCATGACGGTCTTGGCGCCCCCGCCGACGCCGGTGGAGGCGCCCTGGTAGGCCGGCCCGCGACGCTGGGGCTTTGAGTGCACAAGGCGGCTTCGAGCCTTTCTCGGTTCTCAATCGTCCCGAGATAACCGCAGACGTCGCGTTGCGACACGCCGCAAGGACGTCTGTGTCAGCTCGACGGCGGGATCCCTCCCGCCGACGGCGTCCCGCTGCGATCAGTCTTCGCGGTATTTGTCGTGACAGGCCTTGCAGGACTCGGCCACGTCACCGAAGGCGGTGTAAACGTCCCCTCGATCGCCAGTCTTCGCCGTCTCGGCGAGTTCGTTGGCGGCGGCGATGAAGTTGCGCGCGAGCCGCGCGACGTCCTCGGCATTCTTGAAGAAGGATGGCTTGACATCGGTCTCGACATCGCCGATGTCCTCCTCGGTGCCCGGAAGGTAGAGTGCGCCCATCCCCGAATTGGCGATCGCCGCGACGGCATTCGCCGCTGCGATGACCTGGTCCTGGTTGTATTCCCGGTTCAGGTTGATCTTGATGCGCTCCATATTCCACTTCATGAAGCGATAGCCGGCCTGTCGGTATTGGATCAGCTCCTCCGGCGGCATCAGGGCCCGCGGGGTGAACTGGGCGGCGAGGGTCGTCGTCACACTAATGGCGAGGATGCCGAGGATGATGGGTGGTGTTCTGGTCATGCCGAGTCTCCCCAGTAGATGGCGAAATCGACGCGCGAGCTTAGCACATCCCGCTCGACCGTCACGACACGGACACCGCCGACGCGTGAACCGAAATCGCTGGACGTTTCTGCCTGGACCCTGACTGGACGCTGAGCCCTTGCCTGCGAAGGCCTTGGCGCAGCGACCGCCGGATTGGCCTGAGGTCCTAGGTGCCGCCTGGCTCTACCGCTGGCTGCTCTTTCGGCTGCGCTTCGCGTCCGGGCTTGCGAAGCTCCTCAGCGGCGACCCCAGCTGGCGCGACGTCTCGGCGCTGAGCCATCACTTCGAGGCCCAGCCGTTAGGCGGCTCCGATTGGTCGGATCTAAGGCCGATGGCCACCGGCCGCTTGCGCTGCCGGGACCCAGCGTGCTACCACCTCCTCCAGCTCCGCCGGACGCACCGGCTTGCAGAGAAAGTCGTCCATCCCCGCGTCCAGACACCCGGCCTTGGTTTCTTCGGCGGCGTCGGCCGTCAGCGCGACGATCGGTAGACGCTGGTCGACCTCGTTGCGGCGCAACCGGCGAGTGAAATCGATTCCATCGATCTTCGGCATGCGCAGATCGATGAAGGCGATGTCGAAGTCGCCGCGCCGGGTCTGCTCCAACGCCTGCTCGCCGTCCTCGACATGGACCACAGAGCAGCCCTGTCGTTTCAAGAAGGCCGTGATCACCTTGGCGGCGATCTCGTTGTCCTCGGCGACGAGGACGCGGATGCGCCTTGCCAACCTGCCTGGTTGCTCGATGCCCCGTGGGGTCGGCGGTGGCCCCGCCGCGGACTCGCTTGGGGTGTGGCTGAAGAGCAGCTTGTGCACCGATGCGACGAGTTCCTCGCCGAGGAAGGGCTTGTTCAGCTGGGCCATGCAGATCCCTGTGGGTTCGAGCCGCCGTCCGGCATACGTCAGGCAGAGACAGGGAACCTCGCCGCCGAGTCGATCATGGAGCTGCCGGCAGGCCGTCGCGAGGTCGAGCGGTTCCGGGGCGTCCGCGACCACGATCAGATCGGCCTTTGGCCTCGCTGCGTTCTGGAGCGCTTCCAGGTCGCCGATCGCCGTACAGGTGATTCCCGCCCCTCTGAGGTGAGCCGCAATCAGAGTGCGATAGGTTAGGTTGCGCTCGCACACCAATGCGCGTAGGCCATGCAGCGGCCGTTCCTCTGCGGCAGCTACGCGCTCGCACGCCGCGGCCGGCAAGGGTAGCCGGACCCAGAAGCGGCTGCCGCGACCCTCCTCGCTGGCGACGCCGATCGCGCCCCCCATCAGTTGCGCCAGGTCACGCGAGATGGTCGTGCCGAGGCCCGAACCGCCGAACCGGCGCGTCGTCGATTCGTCGACCTGGCGGAAGCCCTCGAAGATGGTTGCGAGCTTCGCCGCCGGGATACCGATGCCGGTGTCGCGGACCTCTAACAGGATATGCGGCGCCGGGACCGACGCTTCGGCCGGGCGCGGTTGGGCGCCGAGCTCGATTTCCCCCTGCTCGGTGAATTTGACGGCGTTGCCGACCAGGTTCAGCAGGATCTGGCGCACCCGCAGCGGATCGCCGACGACGCGCGCTGGCAGCTTTGGGTCGACGCGCGGAATCAGCTCCAAACCCTTGTCGAGGGCGAGCGGCTCGATCAGAGCGCAGATCTCCTTGATCGTCTCGCGCAGATCGAAAGGAGTCTGCTCGAGCTGGAGCTTGTGGGCGTCGATGCGCGAAAGATCGAGTACGTCGCCGATCAGCGTCTTGAGCAGGTCGGCGGAGCGCGAGATGGCGAGGACATAGTCGTGCTGTTCGCCGTTCAGCGCGGTGGTCTTGAGCAGATCGGTCATGCCGATGACGCCGGTCAGCGGTGTGCGCAGCTCGTGCGTCATGAAGGCGAGGAAGTCGCTCTTGGCGCGATTGGCCCGCTCTGCCTCGGCGCGGGCCTGCTGGATGCGCTGCAGCAGGCTGTGTTGGTAGAGCGGCAAGGCGATCAAGAGCAACAGGAAGAAGGCCGCCTCGAAGGGGTGGCGCGCCCAGTGATCGAGGGCGATCAGGACCATGTTGTAGGCGATCACCGACACCAGCGCCGCGAAGCTCAGATAGCTGCGGCCGTAGCGGGTGCCGGCCGAGATGAAGATCCAGATGTAGAAGAGATAGAAGGGGCTGATCGCCTCTTGCGTCAACTGGATCACCAGGCTCGTCGCCAGGATGTCGATCAGGAGACCTAGATATCGCCGGCGCGTCGACTCCCGCCGACGGAGCACGCTCACCAGCAGGGTCAGGGCAATGCCGAGGAAGATGGTGAACAGGACCAGAAAATACGGGACATCGACCTGGTAGTAGCCCGTGTAAGATCCGAGACCGATATAGGCCAGCCCGAACGCCCAGATCGCCAGGCGTACGACGGCCGACTGAAGCTCCGGGTTGTGCAACAGCTTGGGGTCGAGACCGAGTTTCCAGCGCATCGCAAAGCTCCATCTAATCGCTGTGGCGGCACTCCAGAGCCGCTGAGGTCACAAGGGTTTAGGCCGTCTGGCTTCATGGTATATTAGCGGCCGCTATCGCAGCCCGTGTCACGGTCGGGATCAACGCTCGAGGCCCATGACCGGGACCTTGAATACTTGAAGGCCCCTGAGGCCTCGGGCCCATCGCGGATCGCTCGCCTATCGCGACAACCAGAGGTGGGCCATCGCCGGGCGCCGGCCGGTGCCTCGTCGCGTGGCGCCTGCGCGCGGTCACAACTGAGAGAGAAGGGGAGCACTCCATGTCAAGAAAGCATCCTATCGTCGCCGTTACTGGATCGTCCGGTGCGGGCACGACAACGGTCAAGCGTGCCTTCGAGCACATCTTCTATCGCGATGGCATCAACGCGGCCGTGATCGAGGGCGACAGCTTCCACCGCTACGACCGGGCGGCGATGAAGGCCGAGATGGCCAAGGCCCAGGCGGAGAACCGCAGCCTGAGCCATTTCGGTGCCGAGGCCAACAGGTTCGACCTGCTCGAAGAGTTGTTTGCCAGCTATGGCGACAGCGGCACCGGTCAACGGCGCTACTACATCCACAGCGCCGAAGAGGCCGAGATGCACAATGCCCGGCTCGGCACCGACCTGAGCCCCGGCCAGTTCACCCCCTGGGAGGGCATTCCGCCGGACACCGACGTCCTCTTCTACGAGGGGCTTCACGGCCTGGTCGCGACCGAAGAGCACAATGTCGCACGCCAGGTCGACCTCGGTGTCGGCGTCGTGCCGATCGTCAATCTTGAATGGATCCAGAAGATCCATCGCGACAACGCCGAACGGGGCTACTCGGCCGAGGCCATCGTCGATACGATCATGCGTCGGCTGCCCGACTACATCAATTACATCGTCCCGCAGTTCTCGCTGACCGACATCAATTTCCAGCGGGTCTCGACCGTCGACACCTCGAACCCCTTTATCGCCCGCGACATCCCAACGCCCGACGAAAGCTTCGTCATCATCCGTTTCAAGGAACCGGAGGCGCTCAAGATCGACTTCCCCTATTTGTTGGCGATGATCCACGATTCGATGATGACACGCCGCAACACCCTCATCGTGCCCGGCGGCAAGATGGGTTTTGCGATGGAGATCATCCTGCAGCCCATCATCGAGCGGATGATGGATGAGCGCAAGGCCTGAGCTGAGCAGGCGCTCACAGTTTGATCGCGCGCTGGCGCGTCCCGACGCATCAACCGGGGCGCGCCCTCTACCGGGTGCCCTGTCCCTAGCTAGCCGCTAGGTCGCGCTGTCGTGCGGCTCCGCCTTCGGGGCTTGAACCCCGAGGAGCAGGGCGCGCCGGCTATCGGCCCGCATGACGGTGAAGCGGAAGCCGTCGATCTCGACCGTCTCGCCCTTCTTCGGGACACGTCCCAATGCATTGGCGACCAGGCCGCCAAGGGTGTCGAACTCCTCGTCGGAGAAGGTGGCGGCGAAATAGTCGTTGAAGTCCTCGATCGACGTGCGGGCCTTGGCCGTGTATTCGTTGCGGCCGCGGCGAAAGATGCTGGCGCCCTCGTCGAAGTCGTGCTCGTCTTCGATCTCCCCGACGATCTGCTCAAGCACGTCCTCGATGGTCACCAGACCGGCGGCGCTGCCGTACTCGTCGACGACGATCGCCATGTGATTGCGGCTGGCGCGGAACTCCTTGAGCAGAACATTCAGGCGCTTGCTTTCGGGCACGAAGAAGGCCGAGCGGAGCAGGTCGCGAAGGTTGAAGGTCCGCGAGCCGTTTTGGGTGCAGTGGGCCAGCAGGTCCTTCGCGATCAGGATGCCGACCACCTCGCCTTTGTCCTCACCGGTAACTGGGAAACGGGAATGGGCCGACTCGGTGGCGATGTGCAGGATGCGCTCGAGGGGGTCGTCGCGACGGATGGCGACCATTTCGGCCCGCGGGATCATGATGTCGCGCACCCGCTGGTCGGCGACCTGCAGGACGCCCTCGATCATGCTGAGGGCGTCGGTGTCCAGCAATTCCCGGTCCCTGGCTTCCTTCAGCAGCTCGATGAGCTGCTCCTGGTCCTGCGGTTCACGCCCGAAGAGCTGGCCGAGTCGTTCGAACCAGCGCCCTGGCCGCGAACCGCCACTAGATCGATCGCTCGTCATCAATCGACTTTGGCTCCGCATAGGGGTCGTCAAATCCTAACTCGTGCAAGATAACTGATTCCACCGCGGCCATCTCGGTGGCCTCGGCCTCGGCCTGGTGGTCGTAGCCGATCAGGTGTAGCACCCCGTGCACGACAAGGAGGGCCCAGTGCGCCGCGACTGGCTTGCCGAGCTCCGCCGCCTCGCGCGGTACCAGCGGCGCGCAGACGACCAGATCGCCCAGCAGCGGTAGCTCAGCCGGCAGGCCCGGCGGCGGCTCGAACGGGAACGACAGCACGTTCGTCGGGCCGTCCTTGCCGCGGTAGCGTCGGTTGAGCTCGGCGCCCTCGAGCTCGTCGACCAGGCGGATCGTAAGCTCTGCGGTGGCGCCGCGCTGGCCGCGCAGTGCGGCCGCGGCCCAGCGGGCGAACTGGTCCTCTGACGGTAGTTCCGGGGCATCGGAGGCCCGCTGGAGATGGAGCGTCAGGTCCACAGCTGGCACGCTAAATCAGCCTCAGGCGTCCGGCTTGCCCATCGGGCGCTGGCGTTTGTCGAAGGCGTCGTAGGCGTGCACGATGCGCTGCACCAGCGCGTGACGCACGACGTCGCGCGCGTTGAAGAAGGTGAAGCTGATGCCGGGCACCTCGCGCAGGATCTCGACCGCCTGGCGCAGCCCCGAAAGCTGCCCGCGCGGCAGGTCCACCTGGGTGACGTCGCCGGTGATGACGGCCGTCGAGCCGAAGCCCATGCGGGTGAGGAACATTTTCATCTGCTCGGGCGTGGTGTTCTGTGCCTCGTCGAGGATGATGAAGGCCTCGTTGAGGGTGCGCCCGCGCATGTAGGCGAGCGGCGCCACTTCGATGACGTTGCGCTCGATCAGCTTGGTCACCTTCTCGAAACCGAGCATCTCGAACAGCGCGTCGTAGAGGGGGCGCAGGTAAGGGTCGATCTTCTGCGCCAGGTCGCCGGGCAGGAACCCCAGCCGCTCGCCCGCCTCGACGGCCGGGCGCACCAGCACCAGGCGCCGCACCCGATCGGTCTCCAATGCCTCGACGGCGCTCGCGACGGCGAGATAGGTCTTGCCCGTTCCCGCAGGACCGACGCCGAAGTTGATGTCGCAGCGCTGGATCGCGTGCAGGTACTCCTGCTGATTGGGGCCGCGCGCCCGGATCAGCCCGCGCTTGGTCTTGATGACGATGTCGGGCAAGCGATCGAGCCGATCACTGAGGCGCGCGTCGAGATCGGATTCCTGCAGCTGCAGGTGTACCGTCTCGGGGGTGAGGACCTCTTTCTCGGTCAGGGCATAAAGGTCGTGCAGGATCTGCTCGCCGGCGGCGACCCCAGCGGGATCGCCGATCAGGCGGAAGCTGTTGCCGCGGTTGTTGATCTCGATGCCGAGGCGGCGCTCGATCTGGCGCAGGTGCTGGTCGAGCTGACCGCACAGGTTGGCCAGGCGCACGTTGTCGGCTGGGGCGAGATCGAGATCGCGGGACTGAGGGTGGATCGCCACAGCGGCCGGGAGATCGGGCATCAGGCGGCGCAGGCGTCAGCCAATTCGCCGCGCAGCGAATTGGGGAGGGCCTCGGTGATCCTGACATCGACGAACCTGCCGACCAGCGTCTCCGGACCGGCGAGGTTCACGACGCGGTTGTTTTCGGTGCGTCCGGCCAGCTGTTGGGGATCCTTGCGCGACGGCCCCTCGATCAGGATGCGCTGGATGGTGCCGACCATTCGCCGGCTGATCGCCTGCGCCTGTTCATTAATGCGTCGCTGCAGGCGGGCGAGCCGTTCCTGCTTGACCGCGACCGGGACGCTGTCGGCGTAGTCGGCGGCCGGTGTGCCCGGGCGGCGGCTGTAGGCAAAGCTGAAGCTCTGGTCGAAGCCAATCTCCTCGATCAGCGCGAGGGTCGCGGCGAAATCGGCCTCGGTCTCGCCGGGGAAGCCGACGATGAAATCCGAGGCGATGCTCATGCCGGGTCGCGCCGCGCGCAATTGGCGCACCTTGGCCTTGTACTCGAGCGCCGTATGGCCGCGCTTCATCCGTGCCAGCACCCGATCCGAACCGCTCTGAATCGGCAGGTGAAGGTAGCTGACGAGCTGCGGGACTTCGCGAAAGGCCTCGATCAGTGCCGGAGAGAACTCGACCGGGTGGCTGGTCGTGAAGCGGATTCGGTCGATGCCGTCGATCGCGGCAGCATAGCGGATCAGCAGGGCGAGGTCGGCCTCGCTGCCATCGTCCATCGCGCCGCGGTAGGCGTTGACGTTCTGACCGAGGAGGTTGACCTCGCGCACCCCCTGTTCGGCGAGGGTGGCGACTTCGGCGATGACGTCGTCGAAGGGCCGGCTGATCTCCTCGCCACGCGTATAGGGCACGACGCAGTAAGTGCAGTATTTGGAACAGCCCTCCATGACCGAGACGAAGGCGGTCGGTCCCTCGGCCCGCGGGCTCGGCAGGCAGTCGAACTTCTCGATCTCGGGGAAGGACACATCGACTTGTGGGCCCCGGTGCTCGAAGAGCGCATCGAGCATCGCCGGCAGCCGGTGCAAGGTCTGGGGTCCGAAGACCAGGTCCACGTAGGGGGCCCGGGCGCGGATCGCCTCGCCCTCCTGGCTGGCGACACAGCCACCCACTCCGATGATCAGACCGGGCCGCTGCGCCTTCCAAGGGCGCCAGCGCCCGAGTTGGGAGAAGACCTTCTCCTGCGGTTTCTCGCGCACCGAGCAGGTATTCAGCAAGAGGACATCCGCCTCTTCGGGCCGCGCGGCCAGCTCCAGGCCGTGGGAGGCGCCGAGGACGTCCGCCATCCGGGCGGAGTCGTATTCGTTCATCTGGCAGCCGTAGGTCTGGATGAAGAGCTTTTTGGCCATTGCCGTGATGCCATTTGGCGAGGTGCGCGATCTTCAGGCAGTCAATGGCTTAGTGTCAAGGTCGGCGGCCGCTGGCATGGCCAACCCGTGACGCAGTCGCCAGGCTCAGGCGGCAGCCACGCGCAGGCAGTGCACGCTGAAGAGCGCCTCCGGGTCGGTCCAGACGGCCTCGGCGGCGAAGCCGGCCGTGGCGGCGAGGCGGCGGAAGTCGTCGGTGGCGTACTTGTAGGAACTCTCCGTGTGGATCGACTCGCCGCGGACGAAGTCAAAGGCCTGTCCGGCGACCTTCACCCGCTGGTCGCGCTGGCTGACCAAATGCATTTCCACGCGGTGCTCGAGCTCATTGAAGGTCGCGCGATGTGCGAAGGTGGACGGATCGAAGCCGCCGTCCAGTTCTCGGTTGATGCGCGTCAGTACATTCAGGTTGAAGGCCGCCGTCACGCCCTGGCTGTCGTTGTAGGCGCGGTGCAGGATGCCGGGATCCTTGCGCAGATCGACCCCGACCAATAGCCGGCCACCCTCGCCGAGGACGTCGGCGACGCGTTGCAACAGCCGTCGTGCCTCCTCGGGCTCGAAGTTGCCGATGCTCGATCCCGGAAAGAAGGCCGCCGGCTCACCGGCATCCCCATCGAGCGGCAGCTCGAAGGGGGCCGAGTAGTCCGCGCAGGCGGCCCGGATCGAGAGACCGGGGAAGCGCATCGCCAGGGCGTGGGCCGACTCGAGCAGATGGTCCTTGGAGATGTCGACCGGGATATAGAACAGCGGCTGCAGGGCGGCGAGCAGGACCTGGATCTTGAGGCTGCTGCCGCTGCCGAGCTCGATCAGCACCTTGCCGCGGCCGAGCCGATCGGCCATCGCCGCCCCGTGGCGGCGCAGGATCTCGATCTCGGTGCGCGTTGGATAGTACTCGGGCAGTTCGGTGATGGCGTCGAAGAGCTGTGAGCCGTACTGGTCGTAGAAGAGCTTCGGCGGCAGCCGTTTCCGCGGCTGGCCGAGACCGTCCAGGACCTCGCTGCGCACGTCGGCCTCGGTCGGGTGGTAGTCGAAAAAGCTGACGCGTCTCGCGGCGTCTTCTCCCGCCTTGCCGGGCGCCATCGTGCGATCTCCCTGCCCGCTCAGCCCCCTGCTCGCCGTCATCGCATGTCCTCCGCCAGGCGTAGTCCGTTGAATTGCCAGCGCTCGTGCGGATAGAAGAAATTCCGGTAGCTGGCGCGAATGTGATCGGAGGCCGTCGCGCAGGAGCCGCCGCGCAGGACCATTTGATTGCACATGAACTTGCCATTGTACTCGCCGAGCGCGCCGGCCGGGGGGCGGTAGCCGGGATAGGGCAGGTAGGCGGAGCCAGTCCACTCCCAGACATCGCCGAAGAGCTGCCGTATCCCGTCCACCTGCGGTGCCGGTCGCGGGTGCAGCCAGGCCGTCTCGACAAGATTGCCGGTCACTGGCTGGGCCGCCGCCGCCAGCTCCCATTCCGCCTCGGTGGGTAGGCGCTTGCCGGCCCAGGTGGCGAAGGCGTCGGCCTCGTAGTAGCTGATGTGGCTGACCGGCTCGGCCGGATTCAGCGGGCGCACGCCGG
>JGI12109J20283_10417312_pt1 | contig 12953 bp, 14 predicted proteins | sample ElkSlonscriptome_12_FD_20283 | JGI IMG/M metagenome (IMG submission 20283) | reverse complement strand
TACTCACCGAGACCCGGACAGAGAGCGCAAGGCACGGTAGATGCTCGACATCTCCGCCCGCGGCGGATGCGCCAGCAGCGCGAATCCGTGCAGCGCCAGTCCGGCCGCCCACCAGCCCGCGCCCGCGCGCTGAAACCGTCGGCTGCCGGTCCAGATGATCAGTCCGGCCAGCGTCATCTGGATCACCGCCCGCGCGACCGCAAGGGTCGGAGTATCCAGACTCGGCAAGACAAGCGCGGAAGAATCCATCGCCAGGGACTCGGAACTCGAACAACAAAGCGGGAATGCTACACCCTATTTCTTCTGCAAGAGTGCCCAGCACGCAGGAGCGGCCAACGATTCAACGCGGAAGCACGAAGTCCGGGTCGGGCTCCCCGCGGACGGCGCGAACGTGGATCGCGGACGCGCGGTGATAGTCGTCGACGCCCGCGCGAGAGAACCACACCGTCCATACCAGCGCCTGCGGTTCGCTGGAGACGGTCGATGACCAGAACCGTTTCGCGGGTGCGTTCGGAAAGGCCTGGCGATTGATCGATGGATTGTTGCGGCAGTGCTCGACGATGCTCTGCAGCTCGTTGATTCGCGGCAGGCGCCAGCCCGGACCGATCGCCTCGACCGCCTCGCTTGCCTGCGCCCAGGTGAAGTGTTCGGGCGCTCCCTCGCAGGTTTCGCCATCCCACTCCTGACCCAGCGCGCAGCGCTGCCACTCCAGGCCCGTGGCCTGGTGTCGGACGATACTGCCGTCTTCGATCACGATGAAATCCGACGACGGTGTCGTTGAGGGAATGTCGTCCTTGTTGCAGGTGCCCGAAGCAAGGCCGGGCCAGTCGCGACCGATCGAGATCTCGAGTTCCTCGCGACCGCCTGAGCGCAGCACCTCCAGAGCCAGCGTCCCGGGCGCGGACTGACGCGCGATCCGACTGATATCGGCCGGCTCCCGCACGGCCCGACCACCAACGCTCAGGATGACGTCGCCCGACCGAAGCGACCAGGCGTTGTCGGCGGCCGCGCGCAGCACAACCACACCGCCACTCGTGCCGAAATAATCCTGCAGGCCCTCGTGATTGGCCATCAGCTCGCCGTCCAGATCCGGGATTCGACCGCCGGAATTCGACAGGAACGGGTCGCCGACATCGGTCGATAGCGGGACGAGCGTTTCAGGCGTGACCACAATCGTCTGACGCCGGCCGTCGCGCTCGATCATGAGTTCCACAGTCTGACGCTCGGGGTGCGCCTGGAGATATCGGTCGAGCGTTCGACCGTCTGCGCCTTCGAGCGACTGCTCACCGATCGCCACTAACCGATCGCCGCGGCGCAAGCCGGCCTGCTGCGCCGGACCGTTCGGCGTCAGCGCAATGATCGTCAGGCGCGTTTCAACGGACTGGACGATCAGACCGAGGGAGCGCTCGCTCGATGCTGCCGTCAACGGCAGGAGCAGAAGAAGGATCGGAAGGGTCAGACGCGTCAGCATGATTCTTGCTCCAGTCAGATTCGGTTGTCGTCGCCGACTGTCTTCAGTTGCGCCAGGCCGGATTTGCCGGCATACAACCGGGCCAGTTCGTCGAGCAGCGCCAAACGTTGACGCCACAGCTCGGCGTCCTCAGGTGCTCTCATCAGCTCACGATCGACCCCGGCAAGCCGCTGTTCGATCTGGCCGGCCTTCAGCGCGGTGCTGAACTCGATTGCGCCCTGCTTGAGGCGGTCGACGCGAATCTCCAGCAGCACCGAGGCCGAGCGGTAGCGGTCCAACGCCGCGCCGCCCGCATCTCCGCGCGGATCGGGGCTCCACCAGAGAACGACGGCGCAGGCGACGAAAACCGCGGCCGCGATCGCGAAAGCTGGCGATGCCAGCCGCCGGCTACCGTGCAGTCGCTGATCGATCGAAGACCAGATTTCTTCCGGCACCGGGTGTTCCGGCAGGGACCGCAGATTCAGTGGGTCGCGTCGGTTCATTGCTCATTCTCGTTTACATCGGAGACTGGCGTTCGGCCCAGCCATTCGCGCAGGCGGGCTCGCGCCCGGCTGAGACGCGATTTCGACCAGGACGGACTCTGACCGTGCAATTCGGCAACTTCAGCGTGCGTCATGCCCTGGACGTCGTAGAGCCAGACCACTCGCCGATCGATCGGGTCGAGGGCGTTCAGCGCCTGCTCGAGGTCGGCAGCGATCGCATGCGACGGTTCCCCGTTGCTTGGGAGCTCGCTGATCGACTCCGAACCGACTTCGCGCGCGGACTTGCGCTGCTGATCGATCACCAGGTTGATCAGAATGCGCCGCAACCAGAAGCCGAAGCCGCCCGGGCCGGGAAAGCGCTCCAGCCGCGTGAAGCCTCGGATGAACGCTTCCTGCACGGCGTCGGCAGCCGAGGACTCGCAGGCGGTCAGGCGCAGGGCCAGATTCCATGCCGGCCTGGCGTAGCTGCGATAGACGCGCTCTCGCGCCCGTCGATCGCCCCGGCGCAGGGCTTTCAGCGTCACTTCGTCCACCTCGAGTTCGAAGCCGGTGTCAGCGCCATCGGTCATCTCCGCGCAAGGCTACTGATCGTCGGCGACGGTTTCGAACTCGCCGATGACGACGGTACCGAGCGGCAGGTTGAGCATGGTGTGCGTCTCGTAGGCGACGATGTTGCGGAAGTCCCACTTGGCCGGATCGTAGAATTCGTCGCCGTCGCGGGTGCGACCGGAACTGTCGACGATTCGGAGAAAGTTGCGGGAACCCAGGCGCGATCCGGTCGCACGACGTCGATTCCGCTCCATCCGCTCGGCGGTGAACGGGATCCTGACCTCGTCACCGTATTCCGGCAGCAGCTCGCGCTCGTAAATGCTGCGGGCCTGCTCGCGCTGGGGCCCGTCGAGCATCGCGTAGAGCTCATCGGCCATGCGAACCATGTCCGGGTAACCGCGCTCGGCAGACAGCTTGATCCAGGCCCAGCCGCGCACGGGATCGAAGTCCACACCTTCGCCTCTGAGATACATCACCCCGACGTTGAACTGGGCGAACTTATCCGCCCACCGAGCAGCGCTTAGATAGTGGTGATAGGCGGAAAAATGCCACCCGGCGCGATAGGCGCGTCGAGCGCGCTCCATCGGATAGGCGCTGGGGGTGTGCTCATGGTAGGGATAGGCACGGCTGCCGGGATAGTCGGGCTGCGCTGCGACCGGCGGGCTGCCGCCGGCCAGCAGCAATAGCGCGATAGTGATCGGCAACAGCTCGATCAGTCGAGTTCGGGACAGTTTGAAACGCATGGCGAATTCACCTCTTCGGGTCGTGGCTCATCAAGAGTGAATGCCGGCCGGATGGCTCACCGAGGCCTGACGATCAGGCCCGGCATCGTCGGCATTCATCAAGAGAACGCACGACAGGCCCGAAGGGTCGCAGCGTTTCTTAAAAATTTCAAAACGGCCGCATCGTCCTGTGTCGGACGGTGCAGCCGAAGCCTACCGCGTCGCCCGTCCGTTGCGACTCGGAAAGGCCATGGCAGTCCATGCCGTGGCAACCGACAGCACCAGCACGCTGAGCACGGCCACGGCCGCAAGCGCCGCAGTCGGTAGATTGGTGTAGAACAGAATCAAGACCCAGAAGAACGTTACGGCCACGATCAGGAACGTGAGAATGAGCGCCCGACGGCCAGCCGGGCCGGCAAGGGATGAATTGTCTTTCGATTGCACTCGTACTACCTCCTTCGGATTTATGGACTCAAAACGATGTCGTAGAGTTCGGATCGACTGCTTATCCCTCCAGCGCCTTCAGCGCCGGCAGCTTCTTGCCTTCGACCGTTTCCAGGAACGCACCGCCCGCGGTCGAGATGTAGTCGATCCGGTCGGCAACGTGGAATTTTTCAATGGCGGCGATCGTGTCGCCGCCCCCGGCCAGGGTGAAGCCCGGGCAGGCCGCGACGGCGTGTGCGATCGCCTGGGTGCCGGAGTGAAACGCTTCGAACTCGAACACTCCGACCGGACCGTTCCAGATCACGGTTCCGGCGTTGCGTATGATTTCGGCCAGGCGACCTGCCGACTCGGGCCCGATATCGAGAATCATCTCGTCGGCATGAATCTTGGACACGTCGCGCAACGACGCGTGCGCATCCTGGTGAAAGCGCTCGGCCGTGAGGACATCGGTCGGCAGCGGAATGCTCGCACCCTTCCTTTCGGCCTTTACAGTCAGTTCGCGGGCGGTGTCGACCAGGTCGGCCTCGTACAGCGACTTGCCGATCCGGTGCCCGGCCGCCGCCAGAAAGGTATTGGCGATACCGCCGCCAACGATCAACTGGTCGACCTTGTCGATCAGGGCCTGCAGGACTTCAAGCTTGCCCGAGACCTTGGCGCCGCCGACGATGGCAACCATCGGGCGTGACGGTTCGGCCAGGGCCTTGTCCAGAGCAGCCACCTCACGCGCCAGCAGGGGGCCGGCACAGGCCACCCTGGAATGTCGAATGACTCCCTCGGTGGATGCCTGGGCGCGGTGAGCGGTCGCGAAAGCGTCGTAGACCATCACATCGGCCAGTGCCGCCATCTTGCGGGCCAGATCATCGTCGTTGGCCTTTTCGCCCTTCAGGAACCGCACGTTTTCGAGCAGCACGAGCTGGCCGGGCTGGACGTCGACGCCGTCGATCCAATCCCGAATCAGCTCGACCGGCTGACCGATCGTCTCGGTCAGAACATCGGCCACTGGTTTCAGCGAGAATTCCTCGTTGAACTCGCCTTCCGTCGGGCGGCCCAGATGGGACATCACCATGACCGCGGCGCCCGCGTCGAGCGCCGTGCGGATCGTCGGAAGGGAGGCCTCGATGCGCGCCTGGCTGGTCACCCTGCCATTTCGGATCGGCACGTTGAGGTCGGAACGGATCAGCACCCGCTGGCCCTTGAGCTGCATCTGATCAAGCGTTTTCATGGCTGTCATCCGTTAAGAGACTTGATTCACCACAGAGACACGGAGGTTAAAGAGAAAAGCCTTTACGTTTCAAGAGCATTTCAAGAACCTAAAAACCGTTTCTTGTTCTTGTCTTTAACCTCGGTGCTCTCTGTGCCTCTGTGGTGAACAGATTTTTACGCCTTGGCAAGAACCGTGGCGGTGTCGAGCATGCGGTTGCTGAAGCCCCACTCGTTGTCGTACCAACTCAGAACCTTGACCAGTCGACCGCCCGATACCTTGGTCAGGCTCGAGTCGAACACCGACGAGCGCGGGTCATGGTTGAAGTCGATCGACACCAGCGGCTGTTCGTTGTAGCCCAGCACGCCGTTGAGCGGGCCTTCGCTGGCGGCCTTGACGGCGCCGTTGACTTCTTCGATCGAGGTGTCGCGACTGGCGATGAAACTCAGATCCACCACCGACACGTTGATGGTCGGGACGCGCATCGCGAATCCGTCGAGCTTGCCGTCCAGTTCCGGCAGCACGAGACCGACCGCCGCCGCGGCCCCGGTCTTGGTCGGGATCTGGCTCATCGTGGCCGACCGGGCTCGACGCAGATCCTTGTGGAATACGTCGGTCAGCACCTGGTCGTTGGTGTAGGCGTGAATCGTCGTCATCAGCCCCGATTCCAGCCCGATGGCGTCATTGATCGGCTTGACCATGGGCGCCAGGCAGTTGGTCGTGCACGAGGCGTTCGAGACTACATCGTGTTCGGCCTTGATCACGTCGTGGTTGACGCCGTAGACGACGGTCGGCAGATCCTTGCCGGCCGGTGCCGAAATCAGCACCTTGCGTGCCCCGGCCTTCAGGTGCGCCGAGGCCTTTTCCTTGCTGTTGAACAGGCCGGTGCACTCCATCACGACATCGACCCCCATCTCGCCCCAGGGCAGCTGGGAAGGATCGCGCTGGGCCAGGACCTTGATGCGATCGCCGTTGACGACCAGATCATCGCCGTCGACCTCGACGTCGGCGTTGAATCGGCCGTGAGCGGTGTCGAACCGGGTCAGGTGGGCATTGGTGTGGGTGTCGCCAAGGTCGTTCAGCGCGACGATCTGGAATTCGCTTCCGCGGTTGTACTCGTACACCGCCCGCAGGATGTTGCGCCCGATGCGACCGTACCCATTGATAGCAACCTTGATGGTCATGAACCTTTCTCCGCCGTGGATGAATGTATGCGTTTCGTGAATTGTACTGTCACCGAGGGTTCCGGGGAAACCCTCTCCGCCCCGCGCGATATTCGGGTGAACCCGAAGCGCGCTGGCTGGGGGTGCGCCTCAGCCGGCCAGCTCACGCGCCGCCCCGGCAACCGCTTCGGCCGTCAGCCCATATTCGCGGAACAGGTCTTCGGCCGGCGCTGAGGCTCCGTAGCGATCGATGCCGATCACCCGCCCATTCGGGCCAACCCAGTGACGCCAGTACAGCGACACGCCGGCTTCCACCGCGACCCGGGCGCGTACCTCCGAAGGCAGCACCGATTCGCGATAGGCCTCGTCCTGGCGCTCGAACAGGTCCGGATTGGGCAGCGATACGACGCGCGCGCCGATGCCCTCTTCAGCCAGGACAAGCGAGGCATCGACGGCCAGGCCGACTTCCGAGCCGGACGCCATGATCAGAACATCGAGCCGGCCGGTCGTCGTGTCGCGCAGCACGTAACCGCCGCGAGCAATGTCGGCCAGCTGCTGCTCGTCACGCGTTTGATGGGGCAGACCCTGGCGGGTCAGCACCAGAGCGCTGGGAGCCGAACGCCGGGCCAGCGACGCGACCCAGGCGGCAAACGTCTCGACCTTGTCGGCCGGACGCCAGACATCCAGGTTGGGAATAAGACGCAGGCTGGTCACATGTTCGACCGGTTGGTGAGTGGGACCATCCTCGCCGAGGCCGATGGAATCATGGGTATAGACATGGATCGCCCCGGTCGGAATCAGTGCCGACATCCGCACCGCATTGCGAGCGTAGTCGGAAAAGACGAGAAATGTCCCGGTATACGGGATGAATCCGCCGTGCAGATCGAGGCCACTGGCGATCGCGGTCATTCCGAACTCGCGAACGCCGTAGTAGATATAGTTGCCGTTGGCCGGATCGTCCATGATATCGACGCTGCCGGACCAGTTGGTATTGTTCGAGCCGGTCAGATCGGCCGACCCGCCGAGCAATTCGGGGAGATGCGGGGCGAGCGCTTCTATGGCCATGCCCGAAGCCTTGCGCGTCGCCACCTTGCTGTCGTCGTCCTGAAGCCTGGCCAGTTCCCGGGCGATCAGGCGCTCGAAGCCGTCGGGAAATTCGCCGTTCATTCGGCGTTCGAGTTCGTCCGCGCGCTTCGGGTGGAGTTCGCGGTAGGCGTCCCAGCCTTTGCGCCACTCGGCCTCGAGCGCTTCGCCCGCCGACCGCGCGTCCCACTGTTTTCGCAGATCTTCGGGCACGTCGAAAGGAGGATGTTCCCACCCCAGCGCCTCGCGAGTCGCCGCGACCTCATCGCTGCCCAGCGGCGCGCCGTGCGTCGCGGCCGTTCCCTGCTTGTTCGGCGCGCCGAAGCCGATCGTCGTGCGGCAGCAGATAAGCGTCGGTCGTTCGCGATCGGCCTTGGCCGCCGCGATAGCCTCATCGACCGCGCCCGGATCGTGGCCGTCGACCGCCTCGATGACCTGCCAGCCGTAGGCGCGAAAGCGCTCCGGCGTGTTGTCGGTAAACCAGCCGTCGACTTCGCCGTCGATGGAGATTCCATTGTCGTCATACAGGACGATGAGTTTGCCCAGCCCCCAGGTTCCGGCCAGGGAACTGACCTCGTGGGAAATGCCCTCCATCAGGCAGCCGTCGCCGGCAAACACCCAGGTGTAGTGATCGATCAGGTCGAAATCAGCGGTATTGAAGCGGGCTGACAACAATTTCTCCGCGAGCGCCATGCCGACCGCGTTGGCAAGGCCCTGGCCCAGCGGCCCTGTCGTGGTCTCGATACCGGGTGCTTCACCGAACTCGGGGTGGCCGGCCGTAGGTGAGTGCAACTGCCGGAAATTCTTGAGGTCCTCGATCGAAACGCCGTAGCCGGTCAGGTACAGCAGCGAGTACAGCAACATCGAGCCGTGGCCGTTGGAGATCACGACGCGATCGCGATCCCACCAGCCCGGATTGACCGGATTGTGGCGGAGATGATCGTTGTAGAGCACTTCGGCGATGTCGGCCATGCCCATGGGCATGCCAGGGTGGCCGGATTGGGCCCGCTCAACGGCATCCATGGACAGGGCGCGAATGGCGTTGGCAAGATGACGACGGTCTGTCATTTCAAAACGTTTCCGTTGGCAATGTTTGGAAAACCCGCCATTCTGACGCCTGCGCCGGTGCGAGGCAAGATTACTGTCGGAAAATCGGAAGCGTGCCGGCCTTGACCTTCTCCATGTACTTGTCGAGCTCGCGGCGGACCGTCGGCAGCAGGAAATAGATGCCGAGCAGATTGGGAAACGCCATGGCCAGGATCATCGCATCCGAGAATCCGATCACCGCACCCAGCTGCATGCTCGCGCCGATCACGATGAAGATCAGGAACAAGACCTTGTAGGTTGCGGCAACGGCTCGGGAGTCTCCGAACAGAAAGGCGAAACACTGCTGCCCGTAATAGGCCCAGGCCAGCATGGTGGAATAGGCGAACAGGATCACGGCAATTGCCAGCACGTACGGGAACCAGCCGATCACGCTGCCGAAGGCCTGGGAGGTCAACTCGACGCCGCCCATTCCCGAGTCGGCCACGTAGGCGCCCGAAATCACGATCACCAGACCGGTAATCGCACAGACCACGATGGTGTCGACAAAAGGCTCGTACAGTGCAACAAGGCCCTCACTGACCGGTTCATCGGTCCGCACGGCCGAGTGAGCGATCGCAGCTGAACCGATTCCCGCTTCGCTGGAAAACGCGGCGCGTTGGAAACCGATCGCAAGCACGCCCAGCGCACCACCGGCGACCGACGAGATACCCATCGCAGACGACAGCATCAGGCTGAACGCGGACGGGACCTGCTCGATGTGCACGGCGATGATCACGAGCCCGGCCGAGATGTAGATCCCCGCCATGACCGGCACGATCTTGGACGTTACCCGAGCGATCGAGCGGATCCCGCCGATGATGACCAGCGCGACGAAGAACGCCAGAATCAGGCCGAACAGCCAGCCCTTGTCGGCAAACCAGGAGTCGGCGCCGCCGGTCACCCCGACGAACTGCTGGAAGCTCTGGTTCGACTGGAACATATTGGCGCCGCCAAACGAGCCGCCAATGCAGAAGATCGCGAACAGAACGGCGCAGAACTTGCCGAGACGGGCCAGACCGGGCCCGCGATCGGCCAGTCCGCGCGAGAGGTACCACATGGGCCCGCCCGCCACGCTGCCATCCCGGTTGATGCTGCGGTACTTGACTCCCAGGGTGCACTCGACGAACTTCGACGACATCCCGAGGAAACCCGCGAGCATCATCCAGATGATGGCGCCGGGACCGCCGACCGATACCGCAATCGCGACGCCGGCGATATTGCCGAGCCCCACAGTACCGGACAGCGCTGTTGCCAGCGCCTGGAAGTGAGTGACTTCTCCCGCCGCGCGAGGGTCGTTGAAATCCCCCCGAACCAGGCGGAACCCCTGGGCCAGTCCGCGCAGGTTGATGAATCGGAAGTAGAAGGTGAAAAGAACGGCGGCGACGACCAGCCAGACCACAACGAACGGCAGGTTGGCTTCGCTGCCAGGGATCGGCAGAGGAAACAGGATGACCTGCTGAACCAGATTGGTCACCGGAGCGATCAATGCGTCGATGGCCTGATCGACACTGCCGCCCTCGGTCTGAACGTCGAATACGGGGAATCTGATCATGGCACCACCAGAACCGGGCATGGGGCGATATGAATCACAGCGGCGGCCGTTCCGCCGATGATGCGGGTCTTGAGGGGCCTGTCCCCGGTTGCACCGATAATGATCATGTCAGCGTCGTTTTCCTTGGCCAACTGGACGAGCGTTCTTGCCGGATGACCGTGGCGTACTTCAATGCCAGTTTCGAGGCCCTCGCCGATCAGCCGCTGCTGCTCCGGCTTGAGCACGCACTCCGACGCCCGCGACAGCTCTTCTTCACGGCGCTGGTGACGATTGGCGTTTTCCTCAGGCGTGGAGAACGTGAACGGTGACCATGGGATGACGTAGCTGACGATCAAGGCCGCGTTGGACAGTTTGGCTTGCCGTTCTGCTTCGGCGAGCGCGCGCTGGCTTGCGTCGCTACCGTCCAGGCCGACGAGATACAGTTCGGACATGATGTCCCTCGATTGGACTCAAGGCGACACACGCTAATCCAATTCGATCCCCGGATGCAAATGCGCTGATTCGCGACCCGCGATGGACCGCGTAAAACCACCATTTAAAATCCTTTCAAATCCGTGCCTTGCTGGATATTTCGTTAGTGCACTGCCAATTCGGCCCTGCTGGACTCCGAACTGCAATCAGAGTAAACTTTTTCCTCGAAAAAGACTCAAACGGGCTGATCACCCTGGGAACCAACTTCAATCGCATGACTCGGGCAAGTCTCATACTGATCTTGGTGAGTGCGATCGCGGCTGGCGGTGCCGTGGGAAACGCCGTAGCGCAGCCCGTTATCTCCGGTGGCTCCGAAGCAGACCGCGGGGGTCCGGGGGGCGCGACATTCCTGGATTTTCCGTCGGCTGTCTTCGACAACGACGGAATTGCTCTCTCAGGCCAGCGGCCGCGCCTGACCATGCAGCTTCCCCTCGGACAACCCTCGGCGCTGGAAGATCGCCCCGGGAGCGCGTTTTCCTGGTCCCTGGAGGCGTGGCAGCTCAACACCGCGAGCCTGGCGCACATCCAGTGCAACAACCACTCGCTTTCGCTCGATTCCTACGTCGCTGAGGACTGTCGTTTCGTCGATCAGCCGCTGCCCGAGAACTCGATCAATCTGGTTCAGGTCCGAGGCAAGTGGACGGCTGCTCCAGGCCTGAGTGTCGGCGTTGGAGCATTCCACACCGACCACGGCGACTCCTTGCTGCCCGCCCGCGAAGCTGCCGGCTTCTTTCCAACGACCGGGCTCCAGCTGCAGCCGAACCTGCTGTCGACTCTGTCAGGCCGTCGGATCGAAACCAGCGACGGGCTTGACGTGAACCTGAGCTTCGGGATCAACACCGATCACCTCGGTGATTTTCTGGTAGGCCTTCAGGTGGCACGATACCGCCAGCGTCTCAGCATGAGCGAAATGGGCCTGAGCAGTGAACCGGGCGCGGCAATCGGGACTCTGAGTGAATACGCCAGCAGCGCTCAGCTCGAACTCGGCTGGCGTCGAGGCAGCTTCAGCGGCGACCTCACCGGCAGTTACCACGATGCCCCGCTGTGGCTGAATGGCGAAGCGACGCCGGCGGTGTTCAACTCCTTCGATCTTGAATTTTCCTGGCGGCCGAACAATGCCTCGCTGAGCATCGGCATCAGCAATGTGCTGGACGCGAGCCCGCGACCCGACGAGGGTGAGACCGGTCTGGAAGACCCGCTGGAGCAGGTCTACGGGCGCATCCCCTATGTGCGCTACAAACACGACCTGTAAGCGGGTAGACTGAGCGGCTGATTCACGAACCTGATTCGCGGCGACGGGCCCATGATTTCACGTACAGCCATCACTCTGGTCTTTTTCGGAACGGTCCTGCTCGCGGCGTCCGGATCGGCCGACGCTCAGCGGAGCTTTTCGACCCTTGAAGAGCGCATGACCGCACGCGAGTTCCGGGATGCCGGTTTGGACAAACTGAGCGACGAAGAGCTCGCCAGCCTGAACCGCTGGATACGCCAGCGCTCGCTGGCCGAGGGCGAAGCTATCGCGCCGGCGGCAAACGCCGCGCGCCCGTCGCAGGTCACCGAAGATCGGCGCGGCTTCACCGAACGCGGCAGCGACGAGCCGATCCGCTCGCGCATTGAAGGCACCTTCGAGGGCTGGGACGGTGATACGGTCTTCGTGCTTGAAAACGGCATGGTCTGGCAACAATCCGAGAGCGGCACATTCCGGCCACGAACGATGGAAGACCCCGAGGTTGAAATCAAGCAGGGCTTCCTGGGCTCGGTCTGGTATCTGAAAGTCGAGGGTTATAACACCCAGGTCAAGGTACGTCGCCTGCGCTGAAGCAGCCCGCGAACGACTGCCGCAATTATCCCGGGCGATTGCGCCCCAGACGAAGCCAGAACATCCAGCAGCGAGCGACCAGGTACATGGCCGCCCCGATGATGACCATCGATACGGCCGCCAGCGGCGGCGGCAAAGTCCAGCCCTGAGGCTCCGCGAACCACCACCACATCGCACCGATGACCAGCAAGGTCAGCGCAAGGTAAGACAGATTGGTCGCACGATAGACCAGGCGTTTCCATCGCCGCCGTTGACGGCGATCCTGCTCTTCGGGGGTCAAGTCACCCAGCGCGACATCGCAATGGGGACAGACCTTGACCATTGAAGAAATGCGCTTGCTGCAGTTCGGGCAGTGAACAATCGCCATGGAAAGAGGTTACCTGAAAGGCGTTGGTTCCGGGTCAGGACGAGTCCTGATCCGGAAAGAATCTAAGCCGCACGAGCAGCCCGCCCTGCAGCCGGTTACTGAACCGGATCTCCCAGCCGTGCAGGTCGCACAGGCGCTTGACGATGGATAAGCCAAGCCCGGCTCCCTTGCTGCCGTCGGTGTCGCGACCGCGAAAGTGGCGGTCGAAGATATGGGGCAGCTCTTCTTCGTCAATTCCCGGGCCGGAATCCATGATCTGCACTTCGCCGGAAGCCGTCCTCAGGTGAACCTCGCCTTCGCTGGTATAGCGCACCGCATTTCCGACCAGATTCTCCAATACCACCGCGATCACTGACTCCGGTGCGATCACGCTGACAGAGACCCGGTCGTCGAGCACCAGCTTCAGCTTCCGATCACCGACCAGCGGCCGGTAGTTTTCGATGACCTGGCCTGCGATACGTCCAACGTCCTGGGCCGGGAGATCGCCGGCTCCGGCGCGCTCTCCCCGTACCAGGTGCAGCAGCGCGGTCGTGACGTCCGTGG
>JGI12109J20283_10098567_pt1 | contig 12960 bp, 16 predicted proteins | sample ElkSlonscriptome_12_FD_20283 | JGI IMG/M metagenome (IMG submission 20283) | reverse complement strand
GTGGTCGCATGACGCGACGGATGCGGCGCTCGGATAATTCGCGGGTGGGATCGAGACGGGGCGAGCCGATGCAAGCCGGTCGTGGTTCGACATCGCGGGTGTCGCCCCGTACTTCGGACGCCGAGATGGGCCATCCACGCGTTCCGTCCCCCGAGATCTTGCGGGGGGTGGTACGCAACACGCACCGTAGGTGCATGCCGATCTACGAATACGTCTGCGACGACTGCGGGCACGACTTCGAAGCCCTCGTTCTGGGCTCCGACTCGCCCACCTGCCCGACCTGCGAAAGCGTGGCGCTCTCGCGCAAGCTCTCACTGCCGAAGGTCAAGTCCGCCAAGACGCACGGCAAGGCCATGCGCGCCGCCAGGAAGCGTGACCGGGCTCAGGGCGAGAGCCAGATGCGGGAGCGCATCGAGTACGAGAGCAGCCACGACGACTGAGTCGTCGCAGGCCGAGGACTCACGAGCGCGCCCCCGCATGCTGGATCGAAAGACGACGGGCGACGGACCGCGGGTACCGGCCACCGTGCGGATCCGGGTGCAGCCTCAGTCGACGCTGAACCGGAGCCCGACCGTCATTCCGTAGTCGTCCCGCTCGACCTCCACCGGCGGCCTCGAGTCGCGGCGCCACCGGGCGGAAACGGTCAGCGACCATCCCGCTCCGAGCGGAACCGCCGCTGTGCCGGAGGCCGCGACGCGGTGGTCTGCCCAGTCACTCAGAACCGGTTGGAAGAAGCCGGCGAAGTTCAGGTCGACGACGCCGGCCGACCCATTCGCGACGAGGAGATTGGCACCTCGGACATCCGTTACCTCTCCCTCGACGGGTGTCCGCTCCGCCTCCCACATCACCCCCAGGCCCAGGTCGACACCACCCCCCTCGAGATCGACGAGGCGGGTCCGCAATCCTCCACCGGCGAGCACCCGTCGCTCCAGGTCGAGAGCGGCATCGGTCTGATACTGCACGAAGGAGTAGCTCGCGACGCGCTCGGTGAATCGGTACGAATGCCGCAGGTGCGCCGACCGTTCCTCCTCGCGGGTGTCGCCGTCCTCACGTCGAAGGCGCAGCGAGGGGTAGAATCGAACGAAGTGACGGTCGCCGCGATATCCCAACGCCCCGGACGCATCGGCTTCGGCGTACTCCACATTCCCGCCGGACGCGTCGAGCGACAGGCCCAGCGTTGCGTACCACTCGTCGCCCGCCTCGCGGTCGAGCGCTTCGTAGCTCCGGATGACCTGGCCTGCGGCGGGTCGGACCGACGCCACGAGAAGACCGCCGAGCAGCGCGGCGAGCAGAACGACCGTCCCCCTGTTCACTGCAGAATTCCCATGTACTCCCGCATGCCGGAGCGGGATGTGAAGGCCCGCGCGACCTCGAAGGGCTGCAGGAGTCGCTCGACCTCCGCGGGAAGGAGTCTCCCCCGGGCGGGTCGCTCCGGACCGTCCGGCGTGTAGCGGACCCGGTCGACGTCCAGCACGGTGAAGTGGAATGGCTGGACAGCGGATCGATCCGACGCCTCGACCAGGACGTGCAGTCGGGCTCTGGGGGCCGCACGTTCGGCGAGGCGGGCAATCAGGGGAGCTCGAGACTCCGGGGCGACGCGATCGAGAAGGTCCCACACCAGGATCAGATCGTAGGGCCGATCGGGCTGCGCCGGCACCGATTCGCCGAGCGCCCGGTCCAGGTCCGCACGGCGCTCGGCGCGGAGCAGATCGGCGAAACGGATCCGTCGAGCGAACCGCGCATACACGTTGAAGCTCGACTCGGAGGCACGGCCGAGGTCCAGCACCGAATGCGCCGAATCCGGCGTTACCCCGTCGAACAGCGCCTTGACGCCGAGCGACGGTCGGTCGAGAGCTTCCGGCTCGGTCGGTTCGGGCGTCTGTTCGGCGACCGGAGGATCCTCCCCCGTAATCCGGTCGAGCCACCCCACGTCGAACCTCCCTCAGCTCGCCGAAGCCTTCCCCGCCGTGGAGGCGGACGTCGCGGCCTCGCGCTTGGACGACGAATCCTTGGAGCCGTTGGAGCCGCCACCCCTGGACGAGCCGGACGACGAGCCCTTGGACGAACCCGACGACGAGCTCGACGAGGCGGCTGACGTTCCGGACGAGGTCGACTTGGCGTTGCCACTCCCGCTCGACGCGGAGCCCGATGAACCCCCGGAGCCGGCGTCACCCATGTCCACACCGCCACGGAAGCGGGCACCGTCCTCGAGCACCACACGCGGGGCCGTGATGTCCCCCTCGACCTGAGACGAGCTCCGAAGAACGATCCGCTCACGCGCGTCGATGTCTCCATCGACACGGCCCTCGACCGTCACGACGCTCGCGACGATACTGGCGGTGACATGACCCTGGGTGCCGACCGTCACGGCATGCTCCGCGAGATCGATCGACCCGTCGACCCGTCCCTGAATGAGAAGGTCCTCGTCGCCCGAGACCTCGCCCTTGATCTTGATCGCGCTCCCGATCGTCGCGGTCCGGTCGGAGGGTGCCGATGCTGCGGCGCCCGAGCGGGCGGGAGTCTCGGAATCGCGGGCCGTGCGCCCGGCCTGCTGCGTGGTGTCTTCGTCCTTCTTCCACATGATGGTGTCTTCCCTCGTCATTGGGGTGAGCCGGTTGGTCAAGGTACGAGGTGCAGGGGTGCAAGGAACATGCCCGTGGTCCGCCAGCCCCCATCTCCCCGGCATGCGGCGGGGCCGAGCGTCGACGCGGCCTGCCCGAGCCTACCGGTTGCGGTCCCGTACGTTCGTCATCGTGGGCGGCGGGGGCTGCGGGCCCTCGCCCCGGGCGTATCGGATGGCGGAGAGAATGTCCGCGGTCGTCGGGCGGAGGCGGTAGTCCGTCTCGACCGCCTTCCAGCGCACGATCCCCTCGCGATCGATCACGAGCGTGGTCGGGTGCGGGAGGGGTCGCTCCTCCGTGGAGCCCTCGGCGTTGTACAGGCCGTAGCGATCGACCACGGCGTGATCCGGATCCTGCAACATCCGGAAGGGTGGCTCGGACCCGCCACCTTCGGTGATCCGATCCACCATCATCCGCTGTCGTTCACGGTCCTCGATGCTCACGGCCCAGATCTCGGTGTCCGCCTCGATCTCCGGCGGAAGAAGGTCCTGCAGCTCCCCGAGCTGCTCGGCGCAGTAGGGTCACCAGTGTCCCCGGTAGAACACGAGCACAACGTCGCGCGCGCCCCGGTTCTCCGACAGGGTCAGAACGTCTCCCCGATACGACATGAGGCTGAAGTCGGGGGCGGCGTCCCCCACCGCGACCCGTTCGAGATCCGCCGCCGGGAGATCGTGTCCGTCGAGGGGGCCGAGCATGGGTGCGACGTCATCGGCGCCGGCGGCGGATCCCGCACCCGACGCGCGATCGTCGGCCGGCATTTCGGCGCCACAGGCCGCCAGCGACGCGACGGCACACGCTCCGAGCAGCCGACGAATCCCGGATCCCCGTCTCACTGCATTCTCCCGTCGAACGGTACGACGCGCATCGAGTCGATCCGGGTCAGCTGGGGAAACTCCGCATCCAGATACTCGTTGCCCTGCGCCAGCGCCTGCATCTGGTAGGGCCCCTCCCCCTGGGGCGGCCCGTCGCCATACTCCGAATGGAAGGCCCGGGCGACCTCCATTCCGTCCACGACACGCGCGAAGGGCGCGAACCCCTGATCGTCCAGCCCGAGATTGTCGTTCAGGTTGATGAAGACCTGCGTGGTGCGGTCGTTGGCGCCACCCTTCGCGAAGGCCAGCGTCCCACCGACATTGGACAGCACGCGCGGGTCGTCGACGAGGTATTCCTCCATCCACGCCGAGTTCACCAGCCCGTCGCCGTTCAGGCCGAATTGTGCCACGCGCCCCGGCACCACCCGATGAACGCGGATATCGTCGTAGAAGTCGTTGGTCACCAGCGTGTAGAAACGGTCCACACCGCGAGGCGCCCACTCCCGCTTCACGAGCAGCGTCAGCTCACCCTCGCTGGTCGCGACCGCCACCCTGAACGAATCCGGCGCCTCGACATGGAGACGGTCCGGAGCGTAGAGGGCATTTACCTCCCGGCCACCCCTCTGCTCGACCGGCTCGCTGCCGCACGCCGCCAGGAGAAGGACCAGTCCCAGTGCGAGGAAGCCCGTCGGCCCGGGGCTGTCTGCTCGTGACGCCCTCATCGTCAGCAGGCCTCCGCGTCGACGATGTCGATCCGGTCTTCGGCATTGGGTACCACACAGAGAAACTCGAAGGGCTCGTCGCCCTCCGCGTCGTAGCTGTGGGGTACGCCGGCGGGGATGTACACGACGTCCCGGGCCATCACCTCGTGCGTCTCGTCGCCGATCACGACAGAGGCGCGACCCCGAAGCACGTACTGCTCGTGCTCCACCAGGTTGGTGTGCAGGGGCATGCCGCCTCCCGGCTGGATGATGAAGCGGCGAAGCGCGAAGTTGGGTCCCTCCTCGGGACCGATCAACACCTGGACTTCGGTGTCGCGCCCCGCGGCGACCTGCGCACGATCGTGGTCGTCTACCTGTCTGACCGGCATGTTGCCTCCGTGATGAACATGGACTCCGAATCGAACCTCTCGCCCGGCGATGCCGAGGGCAACGTCCGCGACGTCGTGGCGTGCGTGGTGACCGATGCGCGGGGCCGCGTACTGATCGGGCGCCGTCCGGCTCACAAGCGCCATGGCGGCCTCTGGGAATTTCCCGGCGGAAAGGTCGACCCGGGCGAGACCCTCGCCGAGGCGGCGGACCGGGAGCTTCGTGAGGAACTCGGCATGCGGGTGATCGAAGCGTCGGCCGGCGTCGACTTCACATCGCACGACCCGGGGGCTCCCTTCCGCATTCGCTTTCTTCGCGTCGTCACCTCCGGCACACCCGTACCCGCCGAACACGATCGGATCGCCTGGTTCGATCCGAACGGTACGTGGCACCCCGACTTCGCTCCGGCCGATGCGGCGTACGTGACGCGATGCCTGCGGAGCGCTCCCCGAGGGGAGGGTGGGTGATTATACGTACGTCGACCCCATATAAGAATTACTGATAGGCGACATCGGCTCTTCTGCCTACCACTCATCGCGATCCTCCCGATATTCCGGGACATTCCAACGCACCAGAGAGGAGTTCACCGATGGGTTCTTCACATCATATGACACGACGCGACGCCATCCGCGCCACCGCCCTCGGCGCAGCAGGCCTCGCGGCCGGCGCCGTTCCGCTGGCAGCCGATTCCGCGCGTTCGTTCCCATCCACGCCCAACGATGCGATCGAACGGCTGAAACAGGGGAACGCCCGGTTCGTCTCCGGGCGTGTCACCAACGAGCGCAGGGACCTGGAGCGGGTCCGCGACCTCTCCAGCGGCCAGACTCCGTATGCAGCGATCCTCGGGTGCGCGGACTCCCGCGTCCCGCCGGAGATTCTCTTCGACGAGGGGTTCGGCGACCTCTTCACCGTTCGCGTCGCCGGCAACGTGGCGACGCCGGAGGAGATCGCCAGCCTCGAATACGCGGCCGGAGTCCTCGGATCGACGGCGATCGTCGTTCTCGGGCACACGGCGTGCGGAGCGGTCACGGCCGCCGTCGATGGTGGTGAGGTGCCGGGTCAGATCTCGTCCCTCTTCCAGCACATCGCGCCGAGCGTGCCGGATGGGGCGACGATCGACGAGGCGGTGGAGTCCAACGTCCGCTACCAGGCCAACGTCCTCCGACAGGCCAGCACGGTTCTCCGCGAGGGCATGCGAGCCGGCACCCACGCTGTCGTCGGCGCAGTGTACGAGCTGGACACCGGGAGGGTACGCTTCCTCGACTGAGCCGCATCGTTGAGAGGAACGTGTACGGCGACGAGCGCACCATCTCCCGCGCTCCGATGCCCGCCCCTCGTGCGCTGAATGCGCCGAGGGGCGCTCTCGTTCAGGAGCCGGTCGATCCGAACTTCGACTCGAGTTCGACCGCCGCGCGCAGCCATCGCATCCGGCCGCGGGGGATCTGGCTGTTCAGCACGCCCTCCCGCACGAAGCCCCGTCCGACGACCTCACCCCCGAGAACGAGGGCGACATACCCGTGGGGGGGATCCTCGACCCGCACCCGCCGACCCGCGAGCAGATCCAGCCACCGTGCCGGAGTGAGCTCGACACGCCGCTTCCCCACCGCGTCGTCCAGCAGCTGAAAGAGGTCGTTGGTCGGTCGGGGATACGCGGCAGAAAGGTCGAAGGCCCGGAAGCCGTTCGAAATCGACCGCCACCTGCCCGGCTCCCAGGACTCCATCGGCCATGCGTCCATCCCGTGGACCCATGCGTTGCTGCCCCGCCGCATGTAGCCGAATCGATCCATCACGTCACGGTCCAGGCCGTAGAAGTCCTCGACCTCGGCGATCGCCTCCAGCGGCGTCGGGAATTCCTCGTCCGGGTAGCGATCCTCCTCGGGGAACACCGCCGGCACCGGAGACCAGCCGCGCACGGGCGCGTCGCCCTCCTTCCGTAGCCGACAGAGGAAGAATCCGCCGGAGTCGTGCAGATGCGGGTACATCCGGACGGCCCGCGGCATCCTGGGGTCGAATTCGTGCTCCTCCCACTCCGTGACTCCGCGCTCGTGGGGGACCGGCATGTCGAGATGCTCCACGTCGACCGGAGCATCCTTCAGGACCTCCGAAAGCACGCCCTCGTTCTCGGCGGGGTCGAAGGTACAGGTGCAGTACATGAGCGTGCCGCCGGGGCGGGTCAGTTCGATGGCCCGCCGGAGCAGCGCCACCTGGATCCCGAAGAGCTTTCGTCGAGCCCGCTTCGTCTTTCGCGGAATCACGCCACCCTTCTTTCGCAGCGTCCCCTCGGCCGAACAGGGAACGTCGACCATGACCCGGTCGAACGTCGCCCCCTCGGGAAAGTGCCGGCCGTCGGCGGCGACCACCATCACGTTGGGGTGCGCCATCCGGTAGACGTTCCCGAGGAGCGCACGGATGCGTCCCTCGTTCACCTCGCAGGCGACGACGACCCCCTCCTCGCCCATGCATTCCGCGAGGTGCGTCGTCTTGCCCCCGGGCGAGCTGCACATGTCGAGGATCCGATCGCCCGGCTGCGGGTCGAGCAGCGGGGCGGCCCAGCCCGTCACCGTCTGCTGGATGTAGAAGTGGCCGGCCCAGTGCTCGACCGTGTCGGAGACCGGGGGAAGGCCGTCCTCACCCTCCCGCGTGATCCGGAGAAACTCGGGCTGGTGCGGCACATCGTGCACGCCGTATCCCTTCACCCCGAGACGCGCCCGCAGCTCGTCCGGTGTGATACGACGGGTATTCGTGCGCAGCGTGCGAGGCTCCGCCGTCTTCACGACCTCGAGAAATCGATCGAAGTCGGGGATCAGCTCCCTGTACTTCTCCACCTCGAGGGGACCGTCGGCATCACCCCTCCGCCCCCCTCGGCCTCGACGCTTCCCCCCGCCCTTCCTGCTCACTGCGTGCCCGCCCAGCCGGGGAAGAGCTCCTGGAGACCGCCCGTCACGAATTCCACCGCGACAGCCGCGAGGATGAGTCCCATGAAGCGGGTAGCGACGTTCATGCCGGTCTGTCCGAGGAGTCTGGAGATGGGTGTGGCGAGGCTCAGGATGATCCAGATCGAGAGGGCGACCGCGAGTACGGCGAACACCGCCGGAGCGTAGGCCCCTCCAGCCCCGCCCCGCGTCGCCCACAGAATCATCACCGAGATCGCTCCGGGGCCCGCCAGCAGAGGCATCGCCAGCGGCACCACCGCCAGCGAATCCCGGTGGGTCGCCTCCTCGGCCTCCTCGGGCGTCTGCTTCTGGCGGGCCGGTCGCGCCTGCAGCATCGACCACGCCATCGCGAAGATGAGGATGCCTCCCGCCACACGAAGGGACGCGATCGAGATCGAGAAGAACGTCAGAAGCCACTCGCCCGCCGCGTACGCCACCAGGAGGATGACGGTCGAGGCGACGGCGGTCTTCCGCGGAATCCGTCGCTTGATGTCGGCAGGCGTGTCCGCCGTGACCCCCAGATACACGGGGATCGCCGCGAATGGATTGACGATCGAGAAGATCGACGCGAAGTAGAGCGCGAAGTCGGCCATGAGGCGTGAAGGCTAGCGCCCGTTCACCACGGCCTCAATGGCCGGGGGCCGGCCCGACCGCCGCGGTCGCGCGGTTCCGTCCGGGCGACGTCTGCCGGGCGGGGTGGTTCGACGCCGAGTGGAGTCCGGCCCCCGGATGCACGAAGCCCCCGACCGCCGTCTTCCGGCGACCGAGGGCTCCTGCCTTCGCCTGTATCGCGACGGGTTCCGCGATGGGGGCGAGATCAGCCGTCCAGCATCCCGTCGATGCGGGCCACCAGGTCGTCGAAATGGATCTGCGTCGGACGATGTCCGCTGTCGGCGTCGGCCACGAGACTTCGCACGGTCCTCAGTTCGGCCCTCGCGTAGGCGGCCACCTCGGTGGAGCTCGCGTCCTCGTCCTCCATCAACTCGCCCAGGCGCTCGACGTACGCGCGCTGGAGGTTTCGACGGAAGGTGTCGGTGTCGTCGTCCTCGTACGCCTCGTCGAAGACACCCTCACGCGTGTCGTCCAGCATCTCCTGAAGCGTATACGCGTCGTTGCCGAAGAAGGCCTCCTGGTCGATCAGGCGCTGCATCCGATCCGCATTCAGAAGGCGGTTGAGGGCCGAGGTCTGACCCCCGCGGAGCAGCTCGCCGAGACCGGTACCGACGGTGTTGTCGAGAATGTCCTCGTTGAACATCCACTCGGGCGTCTCGAACACCTGGCGGTTCAGGTAGTCGACCGCACGCTCCTGCGTCTCGTCGGGCACCGGCTCGAACTGGCCGCCGTCCTGGCCCTGACGCTTCCGGTGCGTCACCGTGCCGCCGACGTTGGTCAGCACGTGGCCGGTGTACCGGTTCCACTGGCTGTACACGTTGGTGAAGAGCTCCTGCAGCTGGTCGTAGTCCTCGCCCTCCTGGTACGTCCAGTCGGGGAGATTGTCGACGATCCGCTTCAGGTTCTCGACCCCGTAGTCCGACGCGCGCATCGCGTCGTCCCCGATGGCCTCGGTCTGCGCCGTCGGGTCCTGGCCGTTCGGGCTGGAGAACCGATAGATCGGATCCTCCTGCATCTCGGCGACCATCTCGTTCAGGACCTCACGCTCGGAGTCCATGTCGTCGCCGGGAAAGCGGCGGTAGCCCCACTCGATGGCGAACTTGTCGTACGGACCCACCATCGGCATCAGACAGGCGTCGTCACCCGGCTGGGCGACGTAGTTGAACCGCGCGTAGTCCATGATGGACGGCGCGACGCCGTACTCGCAGGTGAAGTCGGTACGCAGATCCTCGACGGCGTAGGCGGCCGACGACTGCATGTTGTGCTGGAGCCCGATGGTGTGCCCCACTTCGTGCGCCGAGACGAACCGGATGAGCTCACCCATGATCGAGTCGCTGAACTCGACTCCGCGTGCCTCGGGGTTCACCGCCGCGGTCTGGATGAAGAACCAGTTCCGCAGGAGGTTCATCACGTTGTGGTACCACTGGATGTCCGACTCCAGGATGTGCCCCGTGCGCGGGTCGTGCACGTGCGGGCCCGAGGCGTTCTGCGTGCCCGACGCCAGATAGCGGATCACGCTGTAGCGTGCGTCCTCCGGGTGCCACTCCGGATCGTCCTCCGGCGGATCGGCCGCGATGATCGCATTGGAGAAGCCGGCCTCCTCGAAGGCCACCTGCCAGTCCTCGACACCCTGCTTGAGCCAGGGACGCCACTTCTCGGGCGTGGCCGGGTCGATGTAGTAGACGATCGGTTCGATCGGATCGACGAGCTCGCCGCGGGCGTAGGCCTCCGGGTCGCTCGGCTCGAGCCGCCAGCGCGTGATGAAGCACTCCTCGGTCGCTCGCTGGGTGTCGAGCCCGTAGTTGGTGCGCTCGATGTCGAAGAAGCCGACCCGCGGGTCGCACTTCCGCGGCTGCATCGGATCGTCCGGCAGCAGGAGCATCGAGTGATTCAGCACCGCGGTGAACGCGCCGACGGCACCATTGCTCGGCGGGTCGGACGAATTGTACGTGACGGTCCGGCGCACTTCGATGTTCTCCGGGAAGGAGAGCACGTGATCGATGAAGGTGCGACCGGAGTCGAGGTTCCGGATGTTCAGCGACGAGCGACGGAATCCGGTGATCCCGAAGATCGACTCGTCCCCGTCGTAGAGATCGGTGACGTCGACCACCACGGCGGTGGAATCATCATTCATCACCTCGACGTCGAGCGCGGCGACGATCGGCTCGACGTTGGAGTTGGCGACGGCCTGCGCGATCGGCAGCTCACCGTCGGCCACGTTGTCGAGGCTCACGATGCGCAGGAGGATCTGGTCGTCCCGCTGCTGCCAGCGGACTGCCGACTCGTTGAGCTTGGAGCCTCCGTACCCCGCCCCGTCCGGCGTCGCGCCGAACCGCGTGACGATCAGCATCTCCCGATCGAGCATCTCGAGCGGAATCTCGAAGAAGACATCGCCGTCGTGCTGATGGACGTCGAACAGACCTTCGTCCGTCTCGAAGTCCTCCGTGATCACGTCGGCGTAGGTCTTTACGGTGTCCGCCTCCTCTTCCTGCTCCGGCTCCTCCTCTGTGACGGGGTCCTGGGCCGTGAGCCCGGGAGCCGTGACGAAGAGGGCTCCGAGCAGGAGCAGAGTGAATCGCGTGCTGAGTCGCTCCATTCGATTTCCCTTGCGTGTTTACCTTCGATGAGTGCATCCCCCAACAGAACCGGGGCGTTGAAAGTTTTCCCGAAGTCCCCCTTCATGTCCAGCCTCCGGAGAGGCGTCCACAGTGCCCGACACACGCGTATCCCATCACGCACCATGGCCCGAACTCCCGCGCGACGGGTGGACGGACACGCTCGCCACACTCCATCTGTGGACGCAGATCGTCGGCAAGATCAGGCTCGAACGGACGCCCTGGATCAACCACTCCTGGCACGTGCCCCTCTACGTCACGACGCGCGGTCTCGGCACCTCGCCGATCCCAGCCGGAGACCGGGCCTTCGAACTGAACTTCGACTTCCTCTCCCACTGCCTCGACATCCGGGTGAGCGACGGAGTCGGTGCCCGTATCCCGCTGATGCCGAGGTCGGTCGCCGACTTCCACGCGGAGGTGACGGCGCAGCTCCAGTTCCTGGGTCTCGAGACGCCCATCGACACGACGCCGAGCGAGATCCTCGACGGGATCCCCTTCGAGGCGGACCACGAACACGACTCGTACGACGTGGCGGCGGTCTTCGCTCTGTGGCGAGCGCTGCTCGACGCGCACAACGTCTTCACCACCTTCCGGGGGCGATTCATCGGGAAGTGCAGCCCGGTCCACTTCTTCTGGGGCAGCTTCGATCTGGCCGTGACGCGATTCAGCGGACGGGACGCGCCACCGCATCCGGGCGGCATCCCCGCCCTGCCGGACTGGGTCGCACGCGAGGCGTACTCCCACGAAGTCTCGAGCCTGGGATTCTGGCCGGGCAACGCCGACAATCCGACCCCGATCTTCTACGCCTACGCGTATCCGGGCCCGGAGGGCTTCAGCCGGGTGAAGGTCCGCCCCGAGGAGGCGTTCTGGCTCGACGACCTGAGTGAGTTCGCGCTCCCCTACGATGCGGTTCGTGCGGCGGACGATCCCGCGGCGGCGTTGCTCGCCTTCGCCCAGGACACGTACGAGGCCGCGGCCGATCTGGCGGACTGGGACCGCGAGGCGCTCGAGTGGCCGGACGCCGCGCAGGGGCCGAAGGAGGCCTGAGGACCGATGCGCGCCCTCCTCCATCGTTCGTCAGCCTCGGCCCTGGTGCTGCTCGGCGTCGTGACCATCGTGGGCCCCGCCACCGCGCAGGGAACCGGGCCGGCCTCCGGCACCGACTTCCCGTCGTTCACCGTCACGAACCTCGCGGGAAACGAGATGGAGATCGGCGAGGTGGTTCCCCCGGGCAAGCCGGCGGTGGTGGAGATCTGGGCGACGTGGTGCGCCATCTGCGCCGCCCTCGCACCCCAGTTCGAGGAGATGTCCGAGACGTACGGCGACGACGTCTCGATCGTGGCGATCGCCGTCGCGATCAATCAGACCCGCGATCAGGTCGCCGCCCACGTCCGGAGCCGCGGCCACGGCTGGCCGTTCGTCTGGGACGGAGACGGGAATGCGGTGCGGGCCCTCGAGGTCTTCGGGACGGGAATCGTCATCACGGTCGATCGGTACGGAAGGGTCGTCCGGTCGAGCCCGGGGGCAGGGCGGGACCTGATCGCGGAGGTCGAGGCGCTGCTCGGCGACCGTTGATCCGCGTCGGTCGCGACGGAACAGAGGCAGGACGGTACGGGTTCATCGGGTGTCGATTCACCGTCTCGGGAGCGCGCGTTCCCCGAGTTCACGCACGCCCTCGAGGCCCGGAAGCCGCCATGCGTTCATTCACGCTCGTTTCGATGCCGCTGCTGCTGTTCCTCGCGCTGGTCGCGGGAGCACCATCGAGCCTCGTCGCCCAGGGCACCGGACTACCCGTCGGAGAGCCCCTCCCCGACTTCATGCTCACGGATCTCGAAGGAAACGAGGTACAGATCCGCGAGGTCGTGGAGCCGGGCAAACCAGCGGTCATCGAGATCTGGGCCACCTGGTGCACGATCTGCCGCGCGCTGCAGCCGCAGTTCGAGGCCATCTCGGACACCTATGGAGACGAGATCTCGATCCTCGCCATCGCCGTGGCGATCAATCAGTCGCGGGATGACGTCGCGGAGCACGTCGAGCGGTTCGGACACACGTGGGACTTTCTCTACGACGGAGAGGGCCGGGCGGTTCGCGCGCTGGATGCCGCGGGTACCGGGATCGTGCTGCTGGTGGATCGGGACGGGCGCATCGCCTACACCGGCGCCGGCGCGGGCCAGGACCTGATGGGAGAGCTGGAGAAGCTGCTCGAGGAGCGCTGACTCTCGGAAGAATATTCGCCGTCTCCCTCCGGATGCGGGGAGGGAGTCGGGCCCGATGCAGGC
>JGI12109J20283_10093072_pt1 | contig 12960 bp, 12 predicted proteins | sample ElkSlonscriptome_12_FD_20283 | JGI IMG/M metagenome (IMG submission 20283) | reverse complement strand
TCCAGTTTTAGAAACGTTTTCACTTTTCATACCATGGTCCTCCGAGCTGAGATTAAGGAAGTAATCTTTTAGGGGGGCGGTACTACAAATCCACTCTCAATTGGAACCAATGGGGAAACAATAATCACAGCACCCGCTCCAGTCGACTTCTCAATAATTGCTACTGGTGGTTGCTTCTACCATAGCAAAACGGAAGAATACTTTGCGGACCCAAAGAGGACCAATCCTGTTATAAAAGAGTGGAAACTCACTCAAGCTGGCTAAAGAAATTTGCAGGAGAAAGATATGAGTGTTCAGAGAAGAAAATACGGTCCTGATTTCAAACGCAATGCTGTTCGACTACCTGAAGAACCAGGGCGATCGGTGAAAGACGTTGCGGGTGACCATGGCATCTCTAAAAACCTGCTTTATACATGGCGAAGCGAACTGAGAGCCAAAGAGGAACTTGCCTTTTCGGGAAATGGTCGTGAGGGCCTGACGGATCAAGAAAAAAAGGATCAGAGAACTGGAAAAGAAGATCAAAGGCATTGAGATAGAATGAGGTATCCTAAAAAAGCTCTATCTATCTTCAGCGCTCATAAGGTGATGGTCGGTAGTCCGCTGGTTGCTGGGGACCTGCGCGATGAAGATGTATTCTCGAAAGTGAGCCGGCTTCGTGTCGCACGCATTATGGAGGAGATGGGGCTACGCTGCAAAGCGACAAAGAAATTTGGATTCTTCCAAAATGAGCCTACTTAAGCCTCAAGATGACGGAAGACAGAAAGGGCTGCTGGCCAAGGAGGTTGCTCGTGTAGGTGGCTGAATATTACCGTTTACCATTGCGGCGAAGGCAGCAATCCAGGGTAAGTATAGGAGAGGGTGCCAGACCCGTTTGCCTGGATGCCGGATCAGATACCAATACGACGAATCAAGTCCAGAGTTACGGTAGATGGTAAATCCCGGGAGAAATTGTACCCGCCACATGCAGCTGCATAATTCAACGTAAAAAAGAAGCAAAGTACGCTTGAGACGGAAGATCCAAAATACCGTTCTGCCTATGGTGGTTGCAGTGCCTGGGCCATGCTTGAGGGAGAGAAGGTGGATGTCGATCCAGAGCGGTACAAAAGGATAGATGGCGTTGTTAATCTGTTCTATAACACTTTCTTCACAGAGGGGATCAGATACTTGTACACTATATTACCTGCCGGGTTGTATAGGATAATAGAGCTTTTCTCCTCTTTTTACGATATGGACCGGCTCTGTTTCGTCGCTTCACTTTGGAAGTATGCAGTCGGCAGCAAAATGGGCTGGAAAAATGGCCAATAAGAAGGTAGGCTTGCCATGAGTTGGAAGATGACGACATAGAATTTCGGAAAGCCTCTCCAGAGAGAATGACTGCGGTTGTTCTTGCCGGGGATCTTTTCCCCGCACGCGCCTTACGCCAATGCCGTTCGCTTTAGGCACCACCGATTGCATGACAAAAATACTTAAAGAAAATCTTGGAGCTAAACTATTTCTCATGCTCACTGCCGTCGTTATCCTGGCGGTGGTGCCCATTACCTGGTCATCTCTGCACACTCTCAGCGACTACGGCGACAGGGCTCTTGAAATTCACAGCGACCATATCACCCACCAGACGCTGTCTTCACTTCAGATAATTGCCCGGGAGAAGGCCAGTCATTATCAAAATCATTTCGACCGGATTGCCGCCTCGGCCGCCATGCTGGGAAGTCAGGCAACGGCCATCTACAACGATCTCAACCTCTATGCCGGCACTCCCCTCTATCACAACGATCTTTTTCGCTCGTCTCTTACCGGCAATTATATCAATGATCTCAAAGCACCGGTGACCACAGTTTATTGGGGAGACTCACAGATTTCCCAGCCAGTCCGCGAAGAACTGCGGGCTTTGACCCATATGACACCGCTGTTTAGGAGGGTGCTCACGGAAAACCCCGAAGTCCTTGCCAGTCACTCAATTACCACTTCCGGTATCGGACTGTACTGCACCGAAAGAGAACACTACAAAAAGGCAGCCTCCGAAATTCCGCCATCGTCGGTTTTCGACCTCCGCGACGGCGAACCGATGACAATCTTTACCGCCAGCGAAGAACGCACTGAAAATGTGCGCTGGACAAACGTCTACAAAGACGATGTCGTTGACGGGTTCATGCTCACCGCCAGTGCGCCGATCTATGATGATACCGGCCAATTTCGTGGAATAACCGGCATCGATATTCCCCTGACAGACGTCGTTGACGACATACTCACCCCCGACAATGATGGAGATGAAAAATGGCTGTTGTTTTCCTTCCTGCTGGATAGTGACGGCAGGGTAATCGCTTTCCCCGAAAAGTATTTCGCACTTTTCGGCATCGAGCATTTCCCTTCGAAATATCGGTATTCCAGCGATCGACTGACTCTTTTACTCGGCCAATCACAATCCGGGAAGGTCAGAAACCTTACAACGTCTCTGCTCGAAGAGAAGGAGCAGCAACGGATAGTAACGCTGGAAGGCGAGAACTACTATGTGGTCACCAGCAGAATGCCAAAACATCAGTGGATCTTCGGCGTTGTCGCTCGGCAAAGCGACATGCTGGAAACGGTGACGGCAGGTCGTGACGAACTCGACCAGACAATAGGGAAACTGGCCATCCGCAGCGTCGTCTTTTCCCTTGCCACCATCGGCATTTCCATTGTCATCATATTTCTGCTGATTAAACACCTGATTACTCCGCTGCGGAGACTTTCTCTTGCAACTCAACAGGTGACGGCCGGCAATTTAGACGTCCACTGTCCTGTGACAACCAACGATGAACCGGGTACTCTCGCGGCATCCTTCAACTCCATGGTGATAGAGCTGCGCGCCGCCCAAAAACAGCAGCAGACGTACTTCGGCTATCTGGAAGAAGAAGTGGCAAAGCGAAGCGAGGAAGTATTGCTTCAAAAGCGGGAACTCGAGAAAACCGTCACCAGACTGGAAGACGAGATAGAACGCAGGCAGATTGTCTCCGAGGCTCTTCACTTGAGTAGACAGAAGTACCGCGACACCATCGAATCCTCCCTGGCGGGCGTATATATTGTCGAGGACTTCAAACTCAGCTACGTCAACTCCTCATTTGCCGAGAAATTATTTCACACCTCAAAAATGACACTCATCGGGAAAAATCCGCTCGAACTGGTCATCCCCGAGGAACGTGGCAAAGTCGAGGCAAATATCAAGCTGCGGCAGCAGGGCGTCAACATTCCGCCGTATGTCCTCGAGTGCCTCCGTCCCGACGGTACACGCTTTTTTGGTGAAGTCTGGTCGAAGGCCACCACCTGGAAAGACAAGAAGGTAGTGGTCGGTACGATTACCGACGTCACCGGTTTGCGCCAAAAAGAGCTGAAACTGCAAGAACAGGGTGAGGAGCTGCAGAAATCGCTCCAGGAAAAAGAAGTGCTCCTGCGGGAAATCCACCATCGCACTAAAAACAACATGCTCATCATCATCTCCATGCTCGAGCTGCAACGAATGGAGCTCGATGGAGAGCAGCAGCGTACCATTTTCCAGGAAATGGAAAACCGTATCCGCTCAATGGCGCTTGTCCATGAAAAGCTCTACACCGCCCAGAATCTCAATCGCATAGACATGGGCTCCTACCTCAATGATATCGCCAGGTCGCTGCTCTCTTCCATGGTGATCGACAGCACAATAGACCTCGACCTGCGGGCCGAGCCGATATCCATCGATATCGATCATGCCGTGCCCATAGGTCTTGTAGCCAACGAAATCATCACCAATGCCATCAAACACGCCTTCCCAAAGGGTCGCAGTGGCACAATCACCGTTACCGCCAAACGCTCTGACAACAATCATCTTCACCTGATCATTGCCGATAACGGCATCGGCCTGCCGGAAGACATCGATATCCTGGCGACCTCCTCCTTTGGCACTGGCATTATCATCGCCGGTCTGGTAAAGATGCAGCTCAAAGGCGAAATCGAGGTAGAACGCGACAGGGGTACGACATACCACATCCGTTTTCTCGACCCCATACTGCACAAACGCTTATGACCTCAAGAAAACCAAAGGTGCTGGTCGTCGAAGATGAGATCCTGGTCGGCGTCATGCTGGCCCGAAAACTGGAGTCCTTCGGCTACACGGTCGGCGAGGTGATTATCAACGGTGAAGAAGCGGTTGAGGTCGCCGGTCGAGAACGCCCCGATGTAATACTCATGGACATTGCCCTCTCCGGCAACCTCAACGGATTGGAGGCTGCCAGACAAATACGTGATTTCTACGGCATCCCCATCGTCATCTTCACCGGCTACGATACGGAAAAACTCTCCCGTGAGGTGAAAGACATTGAGCCGGTCGCCGTTGTTTCCAAGCTTGACAATATCGAAGAAGTCCTTCGGGCCATCAAAAAGGCCGTTGGCGCTTAACATCGGGGCATTTCCTATCGCCCTGTGACCGTGGCAAATACGTCATGGCACATACCACCGACATTTGCCATCGTTTGAAAAGAAATGCCTGCAGCCAAAAGGCCTGGCGGAACCCAAGAAAACACTCAAAAACAGCATGATACTGCTCAAAGCCCTCGCCATCCTTTTGCTGATATACATCCTGTTATGCCTGGCTCTGGTTGGATGTCAGCGCCAGGTTGTCTACTATCCGAGCAAGGCCACTGAAGAACAACTTGATAATGAGGCGAGAAAGAAGGGCATGGTAAGGTGGCGCGGCGAAGACGGCACTTCCGTGGGCTGGAAGACGGCAGCTGCCGGAGACGGTTCCAGGGCGGTGGTGGTTTTCCACGGCAATGCCGGCTACGCTCTGCATCGCACCTATATCGCCGACGGCTTCGAGGCCCTGGAGGAAGAACACGCCTGGAGCGTATATCTTTTTGAATATCCCGGCTATGGTGCCAGGCCCGGTCAGCCTTCGCAAAGCACTTTTCAGACAACGGCGGCAGCAGCGATATCAAGCCTTTTCGACGATTACGAGAAGCTGTTCGTGGTGGGAGAGTCCATCGGCACCGGAGTGGCCACCCATCTCGCCGAACGTTTTTCCGAAAGGATCGATGGCCTCCTGTTAATCACCCCCTTTACCAGCCTGGTAGATGTCGGCAAAAAACACTATCCCATCTTCCCAATCGACCTGTTGCTGCGCGAGCGTTACGACAACCGCTCGGCCCTGCGCCATTACCAGGGTCCAGTGGCCTTTCTCATCGCCGGCAATGATGAAATTATCCCCAACTCGCTGAGCTACAAACTCTACGAGGGGTATGATGGATTCAAGCGCATGTGGATTCAGGAGGGACAGGGGCACAATACCCTTAACTTTGCGCCATCGGCTCCCTGGTGGCAGGAAATGGCTGGGTTCCTGTTACATCCCAGATCCGCCTCGGGAAGAGATTAGGTGTTGCCCGCCGCCGCCAGACTCCTGGACAGAATTGTCATTCGCATGGCCCGCAGACACCTGCGCGGTATCACGGACAGCAATGGCAGAGTGCAGGAAGCGCACTCCATTCTGTCAGAAGATGATTATTTCGGCGATGACACTCCACCCGTGGCCAATATGCAATTCATGGACAGCAGCCACTTTACCTGCGACTCGCCCCACGCCGGCGTATCACCCTCATGCCGTCGTATATACGGTCGATTCTACGCCGCCGGCAACGGACTCTCCAACCGGCCTACCGTCATTTTGCTGCACGGTTGGAACGGCGAAATGTGTTACCGCCTGCTGTTTCCCTACCTCGCGCGCAGATTCCGGAATGCTGGCATCAATACCCTGATGTTCGAGCTGCCCTGCCACGGCGAACGGCGGGCAGGCTCCGGAATCGGCAGCGACTTTCTCTCCGCCGATCTGGCAGCCGTGGCCGAATCAGGCCGGCAGGCCATCGCCGACACACGGGCTCTGCTTGGCTGGCTGCGCCAGGAGGGCTCCGGCCCGTTGGGCATCTGGGGCATTTCCCTGGGAGCATGGATTGCGGGACTGGTCGCCTGTCACGATCAACAATTGTCAGCGGCGGTACTGATGGCTCCTCTCTGCCGAATCGACCGAGCCATTGAAGAGCTCGACTTCTGCGCGCCGCTGCGTCACAGTCTCAAGGACAGCGACCTTGCCTTTACCCGTGTCAACCTCGCCTGGCATCGTCCCCTGCCAGAGCCCGCCAGGATATTCCTCGCCGCCGGTCTCCATGACCAGTTCATTCCCCTCCGGCATATCGATGAACTGGCTGCGGCCTGGGGTCATCCGTGTCTTCAGCGTTTCCGACACGGCCATATAAGCATGCTTTTTTGCCGCCAGGCGATGTTGCGCTCTCAGACCTTTCTCCGCGATTCCCTCTATCACAGACTCCGGTATTGAACGGCGCCTTCCCGGCCAGGCCTACAAAACTGCATGGTGTGAAAGAAGCGGCCCGGGTCATTGTCCGGCTGGATAGACCACCAGGTGCCGTTTCGGTTCACAGCCAACACTGGTCGAATGCAGACCGCGATCGGTTATCATACGATGCTGAATCTCGCGCAGTGCCGATTTACGCGGAGACAGAGCCACCTCAACGCCTTTCTCATCCACCCGGTTTATGGCGGTTTTGGTCTCCACCAGCGCCTGTCGCAGTTCCTTGTCCCCGACTCCTGCCACAATATTGAAGAGCTTTCGCAGGAGGCGGCGAATTTCGGCCGTGGTATTGCGTTTAATAAGATGTACCTGCGCCCCGCTATGTCGTGATATCAGCTTCAGATCAGGATCGCTGCCCCGGGACCGAAGGGCGATGACAACGTCGGCCCTCTCGGCTTTGGCGACAAAACGCACCTGTAGCCGTAACTCCCGGTTGACCCGCTCCACAAGATCCTTCTGGACCCCATGCAGGTAAATTGCCAGCGGCCCGGGCGTCAGGGCAGGAACCTCCGCCACGGCCCCCTTATTTCGCCGAGCCGGCTCGCCTGACTCATTCTCCGCAACCGGAGACGATTGCTGCTTTACCTTTACCTGACCGTCCACCCCCAGGCTTCGCCTTTCGTAATCGGGAAGAAAGCCGCGCAGCAAGGTATCAACGGCACTGGTCGTATCTTTATGGATATTGACTTCGTCCCTGCTGGTCATCTCGATGAGAATATCAAAGGTCGGCGGTGCCTTTCGCTCACTGACCGTCTTTGAGGTACGCCGTCGGCGAGCCTCTTCATCTCCGAGGGTGACCACCTGCACCCCGCCGACCAGGTCGGCCAGCAATGGGTTCATGATGAGGTTTTCCAGTGTATTGCCGTGGGCCGTGCCGATGAGCTGGACACCCCGCTCGGCGATGGTCCTGGCGGCAGCTGCTTCCGCCTCCGTACCAATCTCGTCAACGATGATCACCTCCGGCATATGGTTTTCGACGGCCTCGATCATCACCGCGTGCTGATTTCCCGGCCTGGGCACCTGCATCCTCCGGGCCGCGCCTATCCCCGCGTGCGGAATGTCACCGTCCCCGGCTATCTCATTGGAGGTATCGATGACAATGACCCGTTTCTCGAGATCATCGGCAAGCACCCTGGCCACTTCCCTCAATTTGGTCGTCTTGCCTACTCCCGGATGGCCGACGAAAAGAATGTTTTTCCCTGACTCAATGAGATCCCGTAATATCTCGATGGTGCCGTAAACCGCCCGGCCCAGGCGAATGGTTAATCCGATAATTTCGCCTTTACGGTTGCGGATGGCCGATATGCGGTGCAGCGTCCGTTCGATGCCGGCACGGTTGTCCTCGGTAAACTCGCCGATCAGCCCGACAATATGGGTAAGATCATCGTTGCTGACCGGGTGGCTGTCGAGGGCAACGACACCGTTGTCAAATCGAGCTTCGGGCTGTCGCCCTAAGTCCATCACCACCTCAATGAGCCTGTTGACATCCATTCCAACCAGACGTGTCTGCAGATTCAAAGGCAAAATGGAGATCAATAATCCAGCATCATCTATAGCTATTGAACTCCTGTTGCAGTTTTCCACCATATTCCTTTTCACTCCAATGCTCGGGGGATCTTGGAGAAAGCAAGCCTGCTCATAGGCAAAAATATAATACATATTTCCCGGGTGTAATCTACAAGAAGAAACATTTGCCACAAGGAGCCACAGACCGTCAGGTGTCGAAGGCATACGCCTGATCGAAGTTGGCAAAGATATCAGGAAAACGGTCATAACCATGTTGACAAAACCGGACTACGCGGTTGCCGCTCCCCCCTGGGGGGGGGCACTCAAACGCAACGCTGGGCAAAAGGGCGGGGATATTTCGACCTGCTGCTGACGGATGTGGTCATACCGGAAATAAAAGGCAGGGTACTGACAGAGGCGCTGCAGCCCATCCTGCCGCAACTGAAATGTCTTTAAATGTCAGGCTATACACCAACGTCATCGCCCCAAAAGGTGTCCTTCACCAGAACATCCATTTTCTGCAGAAACCCTTTTCCAAAAACACCTTGGCCCGCAAAATCAAGAAAGCCTTGGAAAACGGCGGGAAGGTTAAAAAACAAGGCCCTTTCTCAGTTTTGGCACTCGGCTATAAAGCCGACATTCCTTGTGTCGGTCAACGCCGGTCAAGTTCATCCCTGACGGCCCTCAACAGTTCATCCATGGAGAAAGGCTTCTGCACATATTCGCCGCCGCCCATGCTCTGTATTTCGTAGACCCGTTCCGATTCGGAGTAGCCGCTGGTGATAATGGCTTTCAGGTTGGCGTCGAGTTCCCGGCAACGGCGAAAGGTCTGCAGTCCGTCCCAGCCCCCCGGCATTATCATATCCAGAACCAACAAATCGACGGGATTGTCCCGTACATATGCTGCCGCCTTTTCTCCGCTGGAAACAGTAACCACGTTATAGCCAACGGAGCCGAGCATGGACCTGGCAATATCACGCTGCTCGGCAATATCATCGACCACCAGGACAGTCTCATCACCGCCACGGACCGAGACCGCCTCAAGATGCTGATGACCGAGCCCTTCGCGGGTCGACGGCAGATAAACCCTCAAGGTTGTACCGACCCCTTCCCTGCTTTCGAGGTCTATATAGCCGTCATGGTCCTTGATAGTTGCCCATATCACCGACATGCCCAGGCCGGTGCCGCTGCGCCCGAGAGATTTTTTGGAATAGAAGGGTTCGAAGACCCTGGCCAGATCCTCCTTCGATATCCCCGTACCCTCATCGTTGATGGCAAGGCACACGTATTCCCCCTCGCCTACGGTTTCATACCCCTGAAGAGGGGTGTCCAAGAAGACATTGGCTGTTTGCAGGATAATTTTTCCATCGGAGTCCATGGACTCGAAGCTGTTCTGGAGAATGTTCATAACGACCTTGGAGAGATGAACGGCAGACCCCTTGATATTAAGCAGATCCTCTGCCAGCCTCACTTCAACGGCGATAGTGGCATAATCCGTTTGTATCTTCTGGAATTCAACGGATTCCAGATAGTCTTTGACAATGTCGTTGAGATTGCACACCTCGCTTTTATCGACATTGCGCCTGGCCAGGGTCAGAAGATCGTGGACGATGGCGGCGGCCCTTTTACCCGACTTCTGAATGATGGCAATCTTATCATAGAGCGGACTTTCTCGGCCTACCTCCCGCATCAGCAAGTCAGGATAACTCACTAATCCGCTTAGTATGTTGTTGAGGTCATGCGCTATTCCGGCAGCAAGATTTCCGACCACTTCCATTTTCTGCGCCTGCAGCAGTTCTCTCTCAAGCTGTTTTTTCTCGGTAATGTCTTTGAGTATGCCCTGAGTACCCAAAAAGGTCTCAGTGGAAACAACGTTGTCTTTATAAATACCCTGGCTCGACAAACCGAAATAGCGTTTCTCCCCTTTGTAATCAGCCCCCCTGGCAGGAAAGCGCAGAGTAAGTTCCATATCCCGGGTTGACCGGTCTTCGGTCCTTCTTTCGTTTATCCTGTAGCGGACCCGTCCCTGGTCCTCGGGGACCACCAGCTCAAAAATTGATCTGCCGAGCAGTTCCTTGGGTTTTTGACCGTAGACCGTCACAGCCTGACTTATATAGATGATACGGGCCTCCCGGTCGAGCCGGAAGACAATATCCGGTATGGTGCGCAGTATCGCCTGCAGCGAGTGCCGGCTAGACTGTAGCTGGCTCAAGGCCTCCGCAGTTTCTTTTCTGGCTTCCAGTTGGAAATAGTGAAAGCGCAGCAAAAGACCGACCACACAGTTGACCGCCAGCACCACCATCGGCAGCAGAGGAGAGAAAAGATAACCGTAGACACTATAGACGCTTATCGCAAGTGTAGCAATGGCGGCGGCCACGGTACCTGTCAACAGGGTCGACCACAACGGCGGCAGGACGACAATGACGATCACCACCAACAGCATCAGCAGCAGACTGAGTGCTATCTCCACATTGCGAAAATAGGCCTGGCGGACGGTCATTGTCTCCGAGAGAAGGGTTTCTATCGAATACTTGTGAATTTCCAGCAGGGAGGCCCCGTTGGAAAAAACGGTATGGAAAGTCTGGCCGATACCGGAAGCACCAATGCCCACAAGGACGATTCTGTCTTTAAAGTCTGCAATCTCCACCTTGCCGCCAAGTACATCAAGGGCTGAAACGGTGATATCTCCATCAAGTTTGAGGGGCCTGAGAATATAGCGCCCTCCCATATCCACTTTGAACCGCCGCTCCAGAAGCGAAAAAACCGGCGTATTGAAAATGCTCCTATACTGGACCAGTTTATCATGCTGGAGATATTCCATAACCACAGCAAGGGCAAAAGAAGGATAGGCTTGTTGCTGCCATTCCATCAAGAGCGGCAGGCGACGCAGAATACCATCGCGGTCGGCGGCGCCATTGAGAAATCCGGATCTGGCCGCACTTTGCCCCAACACTTCGTAATTACAAAGAACATCGCTAGGCTGATAGAGTTGGAGGTGATGGTGGCGCTCATCCTGCCGTAAACGGTTGAGTATCGTTACCGCTTCGATGTCACACGTTGTGCGCGGCCCCCGTCCTTTGAAGACAAATTCGTAGCCCAGAACGTGGGGACCGGAGGAAAGCACCTCGGCAAGACGCAAATCATGATTCTTGAACTCCGGTGGAATCGATGAAATGTCGACGGTATAACCGTGTTCATCTTCGAGTGCCTGCTGCCAAAGAACGGGCGAGGTCCGATCCCTTTCCGGGAAAAGGATATTGACCCCCACCACCGCCGGCCCGGCGGAGCCTATTTTTTCCAGCACCTCAGCAAGTCTGTGCCGCGGCCAGGGCCACTGACCGTAGGCCTCAAGACTGGCATCGTCTATTTCGACAACTGTTACCCTGGAGTGTTTGGCTTCAGCCGGTGAGCATTTGAGGATAAGGTCCATGACCCTATGGTCGAAAACAAGGAGGGCATTCGGATACAGGGCATAGAGAACCGCCAGAGTCGCCGTCACCAGGGAACAGCCGATCATAAGCAGAATTCCCAGTCCCACTCGTTTGCGCAGGTTTGACAGGGCCGGATAAAAAGATGGTCGCATCTTCACAATATAGAACTGTAATGAAGTGGTCCAAGAGCCGAGTTTCGAGGAGGACGGCTCCTGTAATTACCTCACTACAACCTCCACCCTCCTGTTCCTCAGTTCCCTGACATTGTCTCCTGTTTCCACCAGAGGGTTCGATTCGCCGTGAGAGGTAGAGCGGATGTAGTCTCGGTGTACCCCTTTGTCGACAAGCAACCGGCTGACGGCTTCGGCTCTTCCCTTGGCCAGTCTGCGGTTGTGGCTCGTGTCTCCAACGGTATCGGTATGGCCCACCACGCTTATGGACTCTGAACTCCGACGCTCGATGGCGGCAAGAACCTCGACGAGGCGGGCAGTTGAATCGGCGGTAAGTTTCGTCGTGCCAAATTCAAAATAGAGGATAAAATGGACGGGTTTCATCGGCAAATTTTTTAGAACCTCACCGAAAACCGACTCAATTTCCTCGGAGGAGAGCTCCTCGGGCGGACTTGGCCGCGAAGTTCTACTGCTGACCACGGTTGCTTCTCCGGCGCGAACAATTTCCACGGTGCCGGCATCGGTGCTCACCGTCATCGCCCCTGCACCGCCATCATCCTCTGGCAGCAATACCACGGTGGTCTTACGGCTACAACCGCTGAGACACAGAGACGCTGCGACCACTAGGGTTCCGAGAAAATACAACACTTTCCCGTTCTTTATCATGCATCCTCCGACAGGTTTTTCCCCTGAAAATCACTTAATCTCTACGGCAAATTTCGTCCCCCTTACACCCAGTGTGGCTTCCGGTGTTTCAAGACGTACCTTCTCCGGAGCAAGCTTGGCTATCTGGCCTGTAATGAAAGAAAAAGTTCCTTTGAACATTCTTGCCACAAAAGAAAGCTCGTCTTCAGCCGGATGGAAAAGAAACTCTTCCACCTGCAGTTCACTCTCCGGACCGATTGCAACGACACTATCATCATCAAAAATGAGCCCGACGCTTCCCTTCGATCCGGTCCTGACCAAATCGCCTGTGAACATCTTCATGTTGGCCACCGCCGGAATACTCCGGCCAGCGCTTTCTATGGTGACCTCACCTCTGACGGAATCGACAAAGGCAATGGAATCACGGCTTGCCAGACAGATTGCCGGCAGACCAGCAAGAAGAACGGCTGTACAGAAGAGCATCTTATAGTTCATAAAGTTCACCTGCTGTGATTATTCTATTCACACTCACAATCCTATCACATTCTCCACCCTCATTGAAAGGCCTATCGGGAACAAATAAATCTATTTACCCTGAAATTCCATGAATAGCTCAGAGAATTTGAGCTATTCATGGATACCTGCAGCGGGGAGAAGAGTGCCCTGCAACAAAGCGGGTTGATGCACATCATCTGAAAAACGAATCGCAGGCGCGTTCCATTTTTCGAAAGCAGCCCGGTGTGGGACCTCACCGGCAAGGCCGGCCAGCGATCATCCCCAGGCCAGCTTACCCATTTCCACAGACAGAGTAGGGTGTTGAACATTAGGGAAAAAATACTGA
>JGI12109J20283_10324505_pt1 | contig 12967 bp, 6 predicted proteins | sample ElkSlonscriptome_12_FD_20283 | JGI IMG/M metagenome (IMG submission 20283) | reverse complement strand
AGTTGCCGTCGAGCAGCGGCGTGACCTGGTGCGGTCGGCCCGTCAGGCCGACGCTCGTCACCGGCGTCGCCCGCGCGGTATCGGTCGCGTTGACGATTTCGATCTGCGCGGCGCCGGTCACGCTCTCGGTCGTGGTCGACACGTCGAGCGGTTGCACGCCGAAGGGCACACCCGTCGGGATTTCCGCGACGATCGTCGAACGCTGGACGCTCTGGATAGTGAGAGGCGTTCCGCCCAGGGTGACCGTGTTGTTCGTCACGCCGGTGGCGTCGAATCCCTGACCGCTGATGACGATCGTTGCGCCCGGTACGGCGATCACCGGGTTCACCGTGTCGACGGCCAGCGGAGGACGCGCCTCGGTCTCGAAGGTCGACTGGAAGGGGGCCGAGGTCGCGTTGCCGAAGGCGTCCTCGATGCCCGCTTCGAGGGTGAGCCGGTACTGCGACTCGAAGTCGAGTGGCTGGCTCGGCGTGAACACGAGCACGTCACGGCTGCCGATGGCGACGAGCTGGCCGCCCACGCCGACGGGACCCGCCACGTCGAGTCGCTCCAGCGCGAAGCGCTGCGTGACACCAGGATCGAGGACCGTCGAGAACTCGATCGGCTCGGTGAAGCTGACCAGGACTACGCCCTCGGCGTCGAAATCGATCGACGCGTCGCCCGGCGTGACCTGCTGGACGAAGGGTGCCTCGGTGTCGGCGTTGGTGATGATCTGCAGTCCCGTGACCGGAGCGCCCGGCAGCAACGCGACACTCGTGCGCGCGTTCGGATCTTCGCCGGCCGATTCGTTCGTGTCGTAGAAGTCGGGCACGAACACGGTCTGGGCGGTGGACTCGACGAGTTCGTTCACGAAGCCGGGGACCATTCCATTGACGTCCGCGCCCCCGTCGAGTGGCGCGACGAAGAAGTCGTAGTCACCGGAGGGCAGGTCGGTCATGCGCCACGAACCGTCGGGCAACGTGTACTGCGAGGCGACCTTCTGATCGCTGCCGGCGATCAATGCAAAAACCGCGGCGCCCGGGATCGGCAGCCCCGTGGCCCCGTCGACCACGGTTCCGCCGACGCTGGTCAGCGTCGAGATCGCACCGGCCGCCGGGTAGGACGTCGTGGCGAGCATGACGTCGTCGATCTCGAGCGTCGTCGCGTCGAAGCCGGCCGGCAGGGCCGGGAACATGGTGGCTTCGGGCAAGGCGCTGTGGTTCAGACCGAAGAGATGCCCGGCTTCGTGCACGGCCACCGCGCGGATCTCCACCGCGGATGCCGACGTGCTCGCGCTGAACGTGCGCGCCGGGTTGAACAGCATGTCCGCGTCGACGATCTGTCCCGGGCGCACGGGCTGACCCTGGAACACGCTCGGCTCGGTGAATGAGGTGGTGAGGCCGACGGCCAGCACGGTGTTGCCGAAGAGCGCGAGGAAGTCGGGATCGCGGAAGGTGACCAGGTTGACGCCGTCCGTACCGTCGGCGTCGTTCTGCGCCAGTTTACCGAGATAGTTCGCCTGGAGCGTCGCGTTCGAGACCGTGCTCCAGATGTCGATTCCGGCCACGACTTCGTCGAACTCGGCATCGACCGGAACGGCCGGACCGTCGGTCGCGATGAACTCGGCACCGTCTTCGTCGATGAAGTATTCGAAGGGAAGATCCTCGGGCGCCCAGTACTCGATGTGGCGCGCGTGGGCGAGTGGATCGACGCAGCCGTCGCCGTCGGCATCGAAGAAGCTGCTGTCTTCGGCCGGGCACAGGTCGTCGACGTCGGGCACGCCGTCACCGTCGGCGTCCGGCAGCTGGGCCAGCGCGAGGGAAGGCAGGAGGACGAGGGTCGCGAACAGGAGAAGGAACTTGCGGTTCATGACTAGCGCTCCTCCCGGATCTGGACCTGGGCCCGTTCGAGCACACGGCGGAGCGGGAGGCGCATCGCGTCGCCGTCGCCGCCGACGGTCGACACACCGAGTTCGGGACGCACGGCGATCTCCTCGCCGGTCCGCGGGTCGGTCTGGATGGAGAACTTGCCCTGCGAGAACCCGGTGACGCGGTACTGCGCGTCGAAGGCCGGTTCGAGGAAGGCGAGTACGCGCTCGCCGACCTGCCACTGGGTCACTCCGTGGACCGTCATGCGCATGCCGTCGATCTCGCCGCCGGCTTGTACGACGGACAGCCGACCGGCGGGCGCACCTTTGTGCGCGCGATCGACGTCGAGTTCGACACGGGTCAAGATCCGCGTCCGGCTGTCGTTCCAGAAGGCTTGCTCAGCGACGACGGTGGCTTCGACGACGACCTGGGCGTCACGCCCCAGGGATTCGACGTCCATCGCCAGGATTTGAGTCGCGTCGGCGGTCGGGGTGCACAGTGGCGTGAACACCACAGCGAGACCGAGGACGCATCCGAGAATTCGGGCGCACATGAAATAGATGGCTCCTGAACGAGAACACGAGGGGTACGAGAGTCTCGGGTCCGGCGGACCAATGGGCGCAGGCCGCCTCTCGGGCAGTCTATCAGGTCACGGAATCCGACCGGTGACTTTCTTGTCGGTTTCCATGGAATGATCGTGGATGCCGTGGGTTGCATATAGGACCTTGGCCGCCGTGCCGTGATCTGCGATCGTACCGAGCCCGCCTCTCTCGCGCTCCGGAGCTGACGATGCCGCGTTCTCTCACTGCATTTTGCTGTTTGATCGCTTTTTGTTGGCTCTTTGTTCAACCAGTCCAGGCGGATCCGGTCTACGAATTCATCGTCGAGGCCGATTCCCTGGCGCGGACCGACGAAGATCTGCTCGGCGACCTCGTCGAACGGCAGGCGATCCTGGTGGGAGCTGCGGTCGGTCAGTTGCTCGACGTGGCCTTCCAGATCCGGGCCGACGATGCCGCGGCCGCCGCGGAGAACGTCACCCTGGCGCGCACGATCGCCGGCCTGCACCACGCGCGCGGAGGGACCGACGTCCCGGGCACGTTGATCGACACGTACGTCGGCTGGACGGACGAACAACTCGCGACGAAGGCGCGCGCGGCCGCGCTCGAGGCCCAAGCGGCGGAGGCACGCGGAGCCGGGGATCCGGAGCGCGACGCTGCCCTGCTCGAGCAGGCCGAAGAGACCTATGCGTCCATCGGCGATCGACGTGCCGTGGCGATCAACCGCGGCACGCAGGGCGTCGCGCACTGGTACGCCGGCGACTGGGCCGCCGTCCAGGCCGCCTACGAACGGGCGCTCGAGGCGCGGCGTGCGATCGAGGATCGGATCCTGGAAGGTCGAACGCTGAATGGCCTGGGTACGGCGAGTCGGCAGCAGGGCCGACTCGAGGACGCGCTGACCTGGTACCACCGCGCGATCGCGCTGCGCGAGCGCACCGGCGATGCGGTCGGCTTGGCGACGTCGTTGAACTACGCGGCGCAGTGCGAGCAGATGCTCGGCCGCATCGGGCGTGCGCGCACGTTGCTCGAACGCGCGCTGCCGATCCTCGATGCGAGTGGTGACGACCGCCGTCGCATCGAAGCTCTCCACGCCGTTGGCGGCCTCTACCGCACGATGTTCCGTCTCGATCGCGCCGTCGACGCCTTCGAGCGAGCGCTGTCGATGATCGAAGCGGCACCCGAATACGAAGCCGGGATTCGTCTGGATCTCGCGGGTGCTCTGCGTGAGAAGGGACGTGTGCGTGACGCGGTCGACCAGGTCCGGCGGGCCGAGGAACTGGCCGACGGCCAGGGAGACGTCTTCTTCGAGAATCAACTCGCGTCCGAGCGCGGTCTCGCGTTTCTCGCCCTTGGTGAACTGGATCGTGCGACCGGTGAACTGGAACGTGCGCGGGAGCTCGCGATCGAAACCGGGATCTCCGAGTTCGTCGCGCAGTCCGAACTCAATCTGGCGAACGCGCTCACCGAGACGGGACAGATCGATCGCGCGCTGGAGCTCGCCCTCCACGCCAGCGGCGCCGCGCGCGAGGCCGACTCGCCACGCTTCGAGATCCTGGGTGCGCAGGTCGCGGTGGACGCGCTCGACATACTCGGTCGGCACGAAGAGGCGCTGGAACTCGCCAACTCCACGATCGAACGGCACTCGGAAGCCGAACCGACGCTGGTCGCCGTCCTGCGCTCGTCGCGCGGCAACGTGTTGAAGGAACTCGGTCGCTTGAAAGCGGCACGCGAGGAATTCCAGGTCGTCCGGCACGATCTCGTCCGCACCGGTCGCCGCGATTCGGAGTGGATTCCCCTGATCGGTATCGGCGACTCCTTCGAGTCCCTCGCCCCGGACAGCGCGTCCGTATACTACGAGAAGGCCTTCGCATCGCTCGAACGCCATCGTGCCGCGGCGGCGAGCGGGGCGGTCCAGACCGGTTTCCTGTCCGATCAGAAGGGCAAGGTCTACCTGGACGTCACGCACTTCTACGCGCAGCAGTCGCGACGGTGGGATCGCGATCGGTGGTCGGCGCTCGCCTTTCGGACCGCCGAGCGGGCGCGTGCTCGTGGGCTCCTCGAACTCGTCACGCAGTCGATGGAGGCCGAGGAGGATCCCGAGATCGCCGTCTTGCTCGACGAGCTCTACGCGCTCGAGGACGACGACGAGTCCACGCTGGAAAAGCGTCAGCGTGTGCAGGACGAGATCTCTCGACGTTTCGACGCCGAACTCGCGGTCACCGCACCGTGGGCCGGTGACGCGAGTGCGATCGTGGGGCCGTCCGAGCTCGGTGAAACGCTCGACGAGGACACGATGGCCCTCGTGTACGCCGTCGGCGAAGAAGCGTCCTACGTTTGGGCGATCGACGGCGACGGTCACGAATTGAAGGAACTCGTCGGACGCGCCGGACTCCAGGAACGCGTCGTCGCGCTTCGGGAAGCCCTGCTCACGCCGGGGTACGGCGATCGTGCCCTCGGCTCCGAAGCGCATGCCTTGTACAAGGAGTTGATCGAGCCCGTGGCCTCGCGCCTGCGCGGCAAGGATCGCCTCTGGATCATCCCCGACGGCGTCCTCTTCGAGATCCCCTTCGAAGTCCTGCTGTCCGAGGATCCGGGAGATCGTCCGGATTGGCAGAGCGCGGACTATCTCGCCCGCGACCGCCGCATCGGCTATGCCCCGTCGGCCAACCTGCTCGTGGCACTCCGTGAAGAGGCGGCGACGCAGAACGACGCGGTCCTGGCGCTCGGTGACCCGGACTTCAGCGGATTGTCCCTGCGCGCCGGTACGACCGAGGAGTTGCCGCCGCTCCCGCAGTCTCGCGCCGAAGTCGAGACGCTCGTGCGCCTGCGCGACGACACGGTGACGCTGCTCGGCGCCGACGCGACCGAAGGCCATCTCCGCGCGGCTCTCCAGGACAGGCATCCGTCGATCGTGCACCTCGCGACGCACGGGCTCGTGGATCGTGAGGACCCGTCGCTCACCAGCGTGGCCCTGGCGGCCGATTCCGACAACGCCGAGGACGGCTACCTCTACACGCTCGAGATCCTCGCCCTTCCCCTCGACGCGCAACTCGTCGTGCTCAGTGCCTGCGACACCGGGCGTGGCAAGCTGGAACGGGGTGAGGGCACGGTCGGACTCACGCGTTCTTTCCTGGCCGCGGGTGCGAAACGCGTGGTCGCGAGCCTGTGGCCGGTCGCCGACGCGTCGACCAGCCTGCTCATGCAATCGTTCTACGAAGAACTGCTGGACCGCGGGCACGATCCGGACGACGCCCTTGCACGGGCTCGCGAGGAACTGTGGAAGAAGCGCGAGACGGCGCATCCCTACTACTGGGCGCCCTTCGTGCTCATGGGCTCGGACGCGCCCCTTCCGGCGGACGTCCGCGGCTGATCACGCGGCTCGCCTCGATCGCCGATACCCTCTCGGCCCGATCCTCCGGCGGCGATTCCCAAAATCTGTGACCGAAAGTCCATGACTGGGAACGATGGGGTGCTACGGTGGCGTTGTCATTCGGGGCGCGGGAACCGCTCCGGTGACCCAGCGCGAGGGGGAATCCGGAGAGGACCTTCCGCGCCCCTTTTTCTGCGATCCGCCACGTGTCGGCATCGCGGAGCGTCCAAGGTTCGGTGGAGGAACCGTCGATGGAACGGATCACTGCTCTGGCAGTCATTCTTCTCTTCCTGGTCGGTTGCGGGGGCGGCGGATCGGGAAAGTCCACGCCGGCCCCGTCCGAGGACGCCTTCGCGGAATCCGCCCGGGCTGCGACCAACCGACTGCGCGTGGCGCTCAAGTCCGAGCTGAGCGCCGCGATGCAGTCCGGGGGCCCGCTGGCCGCGCTGGTCGTCTGCAAGATGCGGGCGTCGGAGATCGCGGCGGACGTTTCCGCGGACACCGGCTACGAGGTCGGACGTCTGGCGTCCCGGAATCGCAATCCGGAGAACGCCGCCGGCCCGGCCGAGGCCGCCGTTCTGGCCGAATTCGAGGCACGACCGGCGTTCCAGGACACCGTGATCACCATCGACGGTCACGCGACCTATCTGCGCGCCATCCGCATCGACACACCAGCTTGCCTGAAATGCCACGGCCCGACCGAATCGATCGATCCGGGCGTGCTCGGCCAGATCGCCGAGCTCTACCCCGACGACCGGGCCACTGGATTCGCCCCGGGCGACCTGCGCGGCGCCTTCGTCGTCCGCTGACCCCCGCGCGCATCCGCCGGCGCAACCTTGGCGAACCCGTCTCGTAATTCCCACTCCCGCCTGTCCCGCACCCGTGAGGCCTCGCATGCGCGTCTTCGCCGCCGCCGCCGTTCTGCTCGTTCTATTCGTACTTCCCGCCGCCGGCCAGTGGGCCGGAGAAGAGAGGGACGTCGACGGGGTCACCCACGTCCTGAACCCGGGCGAGCCGATGCTCGCGCCGCAAACGGTCGAACTGACCGAGATGTGGCGCCTCGGAGGTTACAGTGACGCGCCCGAGGAATTCTTCGGCGTGATCAGCGACATCGTCGCGGACGAAGAAAACAACTTCTACGTGGTCGACGCGCAGCTCTCCGAGGTGCGGGTGTTCGACCAGAGTGGCGCCTACGTGAACACGATCGGCCGCGAGGGCGAGGGGCCGGGCGAGTTCCGCATGCCCGTCGACCTGAACATCATGCCCGACGGAACGATCGGCGTGGTCCAGCCGCGTCCGAGCAAGCTGATCCAGCTCACGAAGATGGGTGATCCGGCCGGCGACTACAGCATCACCGTGAGCGGCGAAGGTTTCGTGAACATGCAGTCCGTGACGACAGTTGGTGACAACCTCGCCGTGGTCTACGGCCTCGGAAACTTCGATCGCAAGACGCAGACCTTCACGCGTTCGGTGCGTCTGGGCGTCTTCGACCTCGAGGGCAACGAGCTTTCCGAACTGACGTCTGCGGTCGCGTCGTCGGGTTCGAACACCGAGGTCTATCGCGAGATCGACTGGACCAACTTCGAGCGTGCGTGGAGCGCGGCGCGCGAGGGCACGATCGCCGCGCGCACGTCGCTGACCAACTACGAGGTGACGGTCTGGAACGCGGATGGCACGACGCGGCACGTCGTCGAGGTCGAGCGGCCGCTCGTCGCGCGCACTTCGGAGTACATCGAGGCGCGCGAGGCGCGTTGGGAGGCCAGCATCCGTCGCTGGGTCCAGGACGCGGAATTCGACATCCTGCCGAACCACTACCCGGTCCAGGACGTCCACGTGCGCGAGGACGGCACGATGTGGGTGCGCTCGGCCGAAGGAACCCATGCGCGACCCGACGGCGCTCTCGCGAGCTTCGACGTCTTCGACGCGGCGGGTCGCTACGAACGTCAGCTGACCATGAACGGGCAATTCGATCCGGAGGCCGATGGTCTCTTCGTCAGCGGCGCCTATCTCCTGGTCGTGACCGACCTGCAGTCTGCACGCGAAGCCGCGATGGGTGGGGTCGAGGGCGACGACGTCGACGCCGATGCCGAGCCGATGGAGATCATCTGCTATCGCATGGAACTCGCACCCCTGGCCCAGGCCGACAAGTAGGCCGCCAGGTCTCTGGTCGTCGCGCAATCGCAAGTCCGGAGAAGGCTCTGTAACTGGCTTCAAGGTAATGAGTTGGGCCATCGAAGAGCCCCGGCCCCGAGAGGGTCGGGGCTCTTTGCAAGGCTTTCATTGTGGAGCGTGGGAGAGGCGGTATAGGTTGCGTTTCGAACCCGCCGCTCAACCCACTGCGGCGGGAACGGGCAGGGCCCCGGTCCGTCGGGACGCTGCCCGCTCAGCGTGGGACGCTGGAGGTTCGCCATGGCCGACTCCGCCCGCCGCGCCTACGAGCTCGAGACCCGAGGCTTGATGCGTCTGGTCGCTCTCTACCTCCGGACCTTCGTTCCCAAGGGGATCGACATCGGTCTGTGGAAGGTCGAAAGCGACGGTGAGCTCGCTCCCAAGATCCTTTGCCACGACGAAGGTCTGCAGGACATGCTGCTGCGTCTTCCCGTGCGCACTTCGGGGGACGAGAACCCCTTCTTCGCGGATCGTTGGGACATGCTCGCGTATCTCGATCGTGTCGACGGCTTCTGCACGGATGACGAGATCGAACGACTGAGGATCCATACCGAGCGTTTCGTGCGCCTGCAGCAGGCGCGAATGGCGTTCGACGTCGAGGCGATTCTGGCCTGAGCCGAGAATCTCTGCGCGTGGCCGGCAGCATGACGCCCGCCCGGCCTCCCCTCGTCCAGCGAATCGGACGGGGATCGAAGAAGAAAACAGGAGAGGCGGGTCCAAACGGGTCCGCCTCGTGTCTTTGGTCGACCGGATGGCGCTCGGGATTTCGTTTGTTCTGATAGCGAGGGCGGCGGGTTCTCCCACCAGCCCTTCGTCCGAACGCATCACCGAACCCCCCGGAGGTCATTCATGCGCAACCGCTCCCTCGCGGCCGTCATGCTGCTCGTCGTATTCGCTTCGACGGCCCCCGCTCAGGAATTCGAACCGCCCGCCGAGAACGCCGAGTGGATCGAGTTGCTTCAGGGCGCCGAACCCGGAACGCCCGCCAAGATCGAGATCACCGAAGGAGGTCCGGAGCAGACCGCGGTTCTGGTCGAGATCCCTGGCTTCTGGACCGTGCCCCGGATTGGCGACGATCAGCGGGAGTACACCGAGCTCGTCTTCCCCGGACTCGGTTCTCTCAACGATCCCGGTGCGCCGCAGTTGCCGGCCGTGAAGTTCCGGCTGGCCGTGCCGAGCCTGGAGTCGACTGCGCGACTCGTCGCGCTCGAGGGCGACGACGAGATCCAGCTCGAGCTCGGAACCGTCTGGCCGCAGCCCGTACCCGAACGCGACTTCCAGGAGCCGCCCTTCGACCTCGAAGACGAGGACGGAGCTCCCGAGCAATTCCTGATCGACGAGGAGATCTACGAGAGCCAGGGACTGTGGCCCTTCGTCCGGGCCGAGGAGCAGATCCGTCCGGTGGCATCGGGGCCTGTTCCCTTCGTCGAGTGCTCGATCGCACCCTGTCAGTTCGAGCCGGCCAGCGGGGTGCTGCAGATCCAGCCGCGCTTCCAGGTCGTCTACGAGCATCAAGGATTCCCGCAGATCGAAGGGCCCCTGGTCCTCGAAGACGTGCTGCGCTTCGAACGCGAATTCCTGAACTGGGAACTCGTGCGCGAGATCTGGCAGATCAATACCATCTCGTTCGAGGCCGACTACCTGTTCGTCTACCCGGCGGAGATGCGCGACACGCTGGTGCCGCTGATCAACCAGAAGCGGCGCCGTTCGTATGCGGTCTCCGAACTCCAGCTCGAGAACATCGGCACCACGTGCAGTGAGATCCGTTCGGCGATTCAGAGCTGGCACACGGGCCGGCCGGCGAATCGTCCGAAGTACGCCCTGCTGGTCGGCGACACGGACCTGATTCCGTTCTGTGACTCGCCCGCCGGGGTCTACGTGAACGACGTGCCGACGGATGATCTCTACGGTTCGGTCAACGGTGACGATCTGAACGAAGAGATCCTCGTGGGGCGTCTGTCCATCGACGACGAGGAAGACCTCGGCGTGCAGGTGCAGAAGCTCCTGACCTACATGGACACTCCGCTGAACCTGGGCCAGTTCCGCCGTGTCGGTCTGGTGGCGCACAAGGAGAATGCGCCCGGGAAGTACGAAGGTGCACACGAGTCGGTCCGGACGGCGAGCTACAACGTCACGCCCGACTTCGTGACCTTCTACGGGAGCGATGCGTCGGTCGAAGACGCCGACGTGCGCAACTTCATCGACGAACGCGTCGGCCTCGTCGCCTACCGTGGTCACGGCAACTCGACGGCATGGACCGGTTGGAGCGACGGCAACGATTACTTCAACACGACGGACGTGGGCCTGCTCGCGAATACGCCCTACACGCCCGTGATCTGGTCCTTCGCGTGCACGAACGCGAATCTGGATTTCTCCGACAGCATCGCGGAGCGCTGGATGGAGACCGAGGACGGGGCCGTCTCGCACTACGGCGCGAGCATTCCCAGCTACACGACGGCCAACCACGAACTCGACCGTGCGATGTTCCGGTCGGTTTACCGCTACAACCTCACGAAGCAGGGGCGGGCAATCCAGATCGCCGAGTGGGAGATGGAGATCATCGAGTGGGGCGACAACGCGTGGATGTACAACCTGTTGGGTGACCCCGACATGGACATCCGCCGCGACAACCCGTTGCCCTGGACCTTCATCTACCCGGAGATCATCGATCCTCTGGAGTGCCCGAGCTGTCCGGTGGAGTTCCAGGTCGTGAACGAACTCGGCGACCCGGTCGAGAACGTCATCGTGTCGATCTATCAGGCTCTGGGCGACGGACAACGTCGTGCGGACGACGTCCAGGACAATCGCTACACCGACGTGGCCGGCCGCGCGCTGGTACCGGCCGATGGGCTGGCCGAGGGCGAGCTGTCCGTAGTGTTCCGTTCGCTCGACGGCGAGGTCTTCGAGACGACGATTCCCGTCGAGTCCGATGCGGTGTCGGCGCCTTCGGGTTCGACAGTGGCTCTGCGCCTGAACGCGGTGCCTTCGGTGACGAGCGCGTCGACGTCGATCCGGTTCGGTGCTCCGGTCCCGACCGACCAGGTCGTCGAGGTCTTCGACGTCCGCGGTCGCGCCGTGGTCGACCTCACGGTTCCGGCCGGAATGACCAGCGTGGCCTGGGACGGACGCGATGCCCGCGGCGCCGCGGTTGGCTCGGGCATCTACCATGCCCGGATGGTGGTCGGAGGACGTGCTCTGAGCACGCGGGTGACGATCATTCGCTGATCCGATCAGCGAACTGCCCTACGAGCGAGGCCCCGCACGGATTCGTGCGGGGCCTCATGCGTTGCGGGTTGCAACCATCGTCCGCCCACGTGCTCTACTGCACGAGGACCATCTTCTGTTGCTGCGTCTTCCCGTCGCTGACCAGGCGCGCGAAGTAGACGCCCGACGCCACGCGGGCTCCCGCATCGTCCTTGCCCTGCCACTTCACCGAATACACTCCGCTGTCCCGTTCCTCGTCGACCAGCGTCCGTACGCGGCGTCCACGGACGTCGTAGACGACGAGCTGCACGCGTCCGCCGAGCGGGAGGCTGAACTGTAGCGTCGTCGACGGGTTGAAGGGGTTCGGCACGTTCGGGCGCAGGGCGAAGGGTACGCGTGCCGCGGGCGCATCGGTAAGATCTCCGAACACGACGAGTTCGAAGGTCGCGCTCGGCGTCGACGCGAAGCCCGGGGCGCTCGCGACGATCGACGTCGTTCCCGCCAGACGCGGATCGAACTCGACACCACCGTTGTCGACGTCGAAGGCCGACTGGAAGCGGCCGGCCTGGATCGGCACGGTCAGGCTGTCCGTGGCCTGGCTGCTCGTCACGAGGTCGCCGCTCGAGGCGAGCGTGTTGACGAGTGAGACGTCCAACGGCGCACCGATGGCGCTCACGTCCTGGACCTGCACGAGCGAATCACCGTCGGCACTCGCGATCCCCGTCTGGACGACGAAGGGATCCTCGCCTTCGACGACGTCGAGGGAATCCGCGAGATCGACGAACTGCAGCGCCGGCGCGACGATCTCGAGTGCGACACCACCGGACTCGGTACCTGCGGTGGCGTCGATCGAAACCGAACCGGTCGTTCCGGAAACGCCCTGGATCACGTAGCTCGCGGTGTCGGTGCCGTTGGGCAACGCGATCTCGAGGAAGGGTGTACCGGGCGTGTCCGGTTCGGGCGCGACGCGGGCACGGGTCGAGTCACTGCTCTCGATGCGCAACACGACACCACCGTGGAAGCGATCGGCCAACGTCGCGGTCAGTTCACCGGTCTGCAGTCCGCCGCCCAGGAAGAAGGGTACGCCGGCCAATGCAATGCCCGAGTTGCTGACGGTGATCGACACCTGAGCTCCGCCGGTGGTCAGGAAGCCCGGCGCCGAAGCGGTCACGAGCGCGTTGCCCGCCGCGAGCGGCCGCAGACCGAAGCCGCCGGCCGCGACCGTCGTCGGCGTGTTCATCTGGCCGGCGAGGATCGGGATCACCTGCGAGGGGCCCGAGCCACCGGGTCCGACCAATTCGGCCACGGCGCCGTCGTCGCTCGACACCGTGATCGGGATCGGCGATCCGCCCGGGCGGCGGCTCTGCACGGAGCCGACCCGGGTCCCGGCACTGTTGGGCACGCCGATCCGCACGTAGTGGGCATCGATGGGATCGCCCACGTCGAAACTCGTGCCCAGGTTGCGGATCTCGACCGCGGGTTGGACGATCTCCACCTCGTAGCTGGCGCCGGCGAAACCGGGCGCGGAGGCCTCGAGCGCGACCTGGCCGAGAGCACCGTCGTAGGCCTGGACGTAGACCAAGGCGTCGATCGATCCGTCCGGGACGAAGACCTCGACCGTGTCGCTGCCGGCGACTTCGGCGTCTTCCGAGATCGCGACCGATGCAGGGTCGGACGAGGTGACCGTGACTGGAGTTCCGCCGTGTTGCGATCCGCCGAGGCGCACGCGGATCGCCGGAGTTTGCAGACCCGTGCCGACGTCGCTGCTGGCGCCCACGAAACTCATCGTCGGGGCTTCGACGGTCACGTCCTGGTCGGCG
>JGI12109J20283_10132476_pt1 | contig 12982 bp, 13 predicted proteins | sample ElkSlonscriptome_12_FD_20283 | JGI IMG/M metagenome (IMG submission 20283) | reverse complement strand
AAAGATGACCTGCGGGCCAAAGTTGCCCATGCCGCCGTGGCCTTTGGTCTACCGGCAGGGTTTTACGCTATGTTGATAATTATTAGCGCTTAACGATTGGCTCAATCTATGACCGACCTCTCCGAAGCCGAAGCTGCGAACGAACTCATGCGCCTTGCGCGGGTAATCGCGAAGCATGACAAGCTATATCATGCTGAGGACTCGCCCGAGATCAGCGATCCCGAATACGATGCGCTTGTCCGTCGCAATCGCGAGCTCGAGGAAGCTTTTCCGCATCTGGTCCGTGAGGACAGCCCATCGCGCAAGATCGGGCACCAGATCGCAGCCTCGCCGCTGAGCAAGGTCACTCACGAGGTTCGCATGATGAGCCTCGACAACGCTTTCAACGCGGAGGAAGTAGGCGAATGGGCCGCGCGGATGCGGCGGTTTCTCAGCCTTGCCGATGATGCGCCGCTGGCCTTTACCGCGGAGGACAAGATTGACGGCCTATCCTGCTCGCTGCGATATGAGAACGGCAAACTGGTGCGCGCTGCCACGCGCGGGGATGGGCAGGTGGGTGAGGATGTGACGCCCAATGTCGCGCATATCCCGGACATTCCGCAGGAACTGCCGGACGGCGTTCCCGATGTCTTTGAGGTGCGCGGCGAGATCTACATGGAGCGTGCCGCTTTTGCTGCGCTTAATGAAAAGGCGGATGCGGAAGATACCAAGCGTTTTGCCAATCCGCGCAATGCGGCGGCAGGTTCCCTGCGTCAAAAGGATGCCAGCGTGACGGCTCAGCGGCCCCTGCGGTTCTGGGCACATGGTTGGGGCGCTGCATCCAACATACCGGGGGTTACGCAGCAGGGTGTGATTGAGGGTTTGCGCGACTGGGGGTTCCCGATCTCGCCTTTGTTCACCGGTGTCGAGACCGTTGACGGCTTGATCTCGCATTACGAGACTATCGCCGCCGCGCGGTCCGATCTGCCATATGAGATCGACGGCGTCGTCTATAAAGTGGACCGGCTGGATTATCAGGAGCGGCTCGGCTTTGTCGCTAAGGCTCCGCGCTGGGCACTGGCGCACAAATTTCCCGCAGAGCGCGCGCAGACCACACTTGAAGCGATTGACATTCAGGTTGGGCGCACGGGCAAGCTGACGCCGGTTGGCAGACTCGCGCCCGTTCTTGTGGGCGGGGTTACGGTCACCAATGTCACGCTCCACAATCGCGACGAGATCCAGCGGCTTGGTGTGCGACCGGGTGACCGAATTGTGATTCAGCGCGCGGGCGATGTGATCCCGCAAGTGGTTGAAAACCTAACGCGGCACGAAACGCACGAGCCGTTCGTCTTCCCCGACCACTGTCCGGAATGCGGCAGCGAAGCCGTGGCGGAAGAGGGCGAGGTTGATGTGCGCTGCACAGGCGGTCTCATCTGTCCGGCGCAACGCACGCAAAGACTGGAACATTTCGTCAGCCGCAAAGCGCTCGACATTGATGGCTTCGGGTCCAAGACCATCGCCCAGTTCTTTGCCTTGGGCTGGCTGGAGAGCCCGGCGGATATCTATCGTCTGAAGGACCGTGAGGCCGAGATTCTCGCGCTTGACGGGTGGCAGGACAAGTCGGTGGAGAACCTGTTGGCAGCTGTGGAGAACAAGCGCGCGCCCGATGCCGCCCGGCTGCTGTTCGGCCTTGGCATTCGCCATGTCGGTGAAGTGACTGCCCGAGACTTGATGAAGGCCAAAGTGACGCTGCCCGATGTGCGCGCGGCGGCGGAGGCCTTCCACGCATATCGCTCCGAACACCCGCGCGGAGAAGAGGAAAAGGCTTCTCCGTTCAAGAACCGCATGGACGAGGCCGCAAAAGACATGCTCGGCGTCAGCGATGGTGTTGGCGCAACAGTGGCGCATTCGCTCGCCGATTTCTTCCACGAGCCGCACAACGTGAAAGCTTGGGAAGATCTGCTTCACGAGGTTGAACCGCCTGTTTACAAAGTGGAAACTATGGATAGTCCAGTGGCGGGCAAGACAGTCGTTTTCACCGGCAAGCTGGAAACGATGAGCCGGGATGAAGCGAAAGCGCAGGCCGAACGGCTTGGGGCAAAGGCTGCCGGATCAGTAAGTGCGAAAACCGATTTGCTGGTGGCGGGGCCGGGGGCTGGCTCCAAATTGAAAAAGGCGGCAGACCTCGGCATTGAAGTGATTGACGAGGCAGGCTGGGCGGCAATTGTCGCGGATGCGGGATAAGGGCGGGACCAATGGCGGGCGCGATACACAATTTCTTCAGCTCGTTGCGGCGCGACCTTGAGGCACCGCACGAAGTGCGCCGCTTTGGCAGCGGGTGGTTCTCCGGCTTTTTCGCGCTGCTCCTGGCGATCAGCGGGCTGTTCATGGTTACGGCGCTGCGTTTCCCGGCTTGGTTCGCCACGCCAGAGCTCGAAGTCGTGAAGGAATGGGGCAGCTTTCGCGCGGCGGTTCATGTCATCTTGCTAACCAGTTACGCTCTGTCTTTGCTCAGCCTGCTGCTGCGCCCGCGAAAGGCGCTCGGCTTCTTCGCACTGATGATCGGGCTGGGTGCGGCTCTGATGGGTGGGGCCAACGTCCAACCGGAAGAAACGCGCAGCTGGGGGATGTTCTTCGGGCTAGATTTTTTCGTGGTAAACCTGCTCGCGACCGGCTTTATGTATGCGCCACTGGAGCGCCTGAAACCGCATAAGCGCGAACAGCGCCTGTTCCGGCCTGAATGGCGTGAGGACCTGTTTTATTTTCTCATCAGCTCGATGTTCGTGCAATTGCTGGGCTTCCTCGCGCTCGCGCCGTCGACGATTATCAACGAGAATACGAGCAGCTGGGATGCCTTCCGCGCCGGCGTCGCCAGCTTGCCGTGGATCGTGCAATTCGTGATCGTGCTGGTCGCATCGGACATGGTACAATACTGGTTCCACCGACTGTTCCACAAAGTGCCGTTTCTATGGGGCTTCCATGCGGTTCATCACTCTGCGCAGTCGATGGACTGGCTGGCAGGCAGCCGGATGCACTTTATCGAGATCATCCTGCTGCGCGGTATAACCTCGTTGCCCCTGTTCACCCTCGGCTTCAGCCCGTCTGTGATGCAGGCCTATCTCGGATTTGTCTACGTGTGGTCTTCGATGCTGCACGCCAATATCGGCGGCAATCTGAACACGCTGGGGCATTATCTCGCAACGCCGCGCTTCCATCACTGGCACCATGGGCTGGAGGATGAGGCGTTCGACGTGAACTTTGCGATCCACTTTCCGTGGCTCGACAAACTGTTTGGCACTTTTCATCTGCCCAAAAACCGCTGGCCGGGTAACTACGGCATCCCCGAAGATGTGCCGCGCTCCTATGGCGGCCAGTTTCTGTATCCGTGGACGCGAACGGGCAAGAAGACGAATGGTGGTGCGGGTCAGGAACCGGCGGAGTGATCCTCCACGACCTCCACTCCCAAGCCGCCCGCATAGCGGACTGTCTGAGGGCGCGCGGTGAGAAAGTGGCGGTGGCTGATGGCGCGACAGGCGGGTTGGTCATGGCTAGCCTGCTAACGGTGCCTGGCGCGCTGGAGTTCTTTGTTGGCGGCGGCGTGGTCTATTCGTTCAAGGCGCGCGATGCCCTGTTTGACCTGCCGAAGGACGCCTACAAGGGCATGCACTCTGCGACTGAGGAATACGCCCTGTTACAAGCTCGCGCCATCCGCGAGCGGATGGGCGGAGACTGGGGCCTTGCTGAAAGCGGCTCTGCGGGGGCAAGCAAACATCCGTTGGGCGTCGCCTCAGGTCGAAGCGTCGCCGCAGTGGTTGGACCGGATGTTGAACGGATTGCTGTTATAGAGATTGCCAGCGATGATCGCATTGCCAATATGGAGGCTTTCACTCGCAACACGCTCAACCTGATGGAACTGGCTTTGATCGGTCCCGCCGACGCTTAGTCGTTGGGCATTATGTAAATTTCACGCACGGATGCTGTTTTTGGCTGGCCGAGAGCGAAAAGCACTGCATTCGCTACATCTTCAGGCTGGATTTTGGTCGGCTTTGGTTCGTCGAAGAAGGCGGTGTCGACCATGCCAGGTGCAATTACAGTGGCGCGTCCTCCCCATTCGCGCATTTCTTCGGCAAGGTTTTCGCCAAATCCGTGCACAAAGTGTTTGGTCGCCGAATAGACAGAGCCCTTGAACGTATCGCGCCCGGCTTTTGAACCGGTGACGACGAAGTGTCCCTTGGTCTTCTTCAGGTATGGGATGGCCAGTTTTGCGGCGTACAGAACGCCGAGAATGTTAACGTGGATCATATCGTGCCATTGTTGCGGATCGCCATTTTCGACACCTGCCTTTTCCACGCCCATGCCTGCATTCGCGTAGAGCGCGTCGATACCGCCGAACCGCTCAGCCGTGGTCGATAACGCCTTTTCCAGCTCATCCAGATTGGTGACATCGCATGTGATCGGCAGTGCGGTATCGCCAATGGTGCGCGCCAGTTCCTCGATCTTGTCCTGCGATCTGGCAAGCAAGGCGACATTCCATCCGGCTGATGCTGCGGCCTTGGCTGTTGCTGCGCCGATACCGCTTGAGGCACCTGTGATTACGAGGGTCTTGGCCATGAGAATGGATTCCTTGCTCTGATTATCTGTTACCCAACCAAGCCTAAACCGAAGCGACCGTTCCAAAAATCATGATAGGCGTCACACTGTTCGCGGCACCCATTGCATCACACCGCCCGCCATTGGCGTCCACGACCCGGTCTTTACGCCTGCCTTGAACAATTGATCGGCCGTCCACTGGTTGCAGGTGTTGCCGAGGTGATAGGTTTCGAGCGTGTCGTAAAACACGTCATGATCGCTATATCCCGCCACCCGAGTGGAAGTGTGATCGGGCACCAATTGGTTTTCGATAGCGTCCGTCAGCCGCCGATATTCGGCGGGGCGCAGATGCAGGATGCGGAAGCTGTCGGACGGGGCGGGGCGCACATAATGCGCGACGTGCGCAACCGCGTCACCGCCGGTCAGCGCTCCGATGGCGGTGATCGGGTTCAGATCAGTCCAGCTTGGCGTTTCGAGGAAGAAGGCGCGCTCCCCCCAGCTGACTGATACATGGGTGTAGGGGCGACCATTGTGAGGCAAATCTGTAAGAGGGAACAGCGCGAGCCAGTCTCGATATGCATTGCTGTTGGGCATCACGATTTCGGTGTGAATGCCGTTGGTGCCGATCATAATCGGAATGGTCTCCTCGGCTTTCGGATCTGGCTCGACCCAGTCTGCATTGCGCGGGATCAGTGCGCCGATCCATGCGCTCAGAAAAAGGCCGAGTGTCAGGGCGGTGAGCGTGAAGCTAGCCCATTTGACCGTGCGCCAAATGAATGACTGCTTCGCCTTATCCGACATGCCAGCGAAGCCGTGCGCGATCCCGGCCTGTTATGCGCCGCCGCAGCCACAGGATCGACCAATCGCCGCGTTGGATGCGATGGCGCAGCATAAATCCCGCCTTGGTGTAGGCAGAGCGCACGGCGCCTTCCTGTTCGCCCGCCAGCAATCCAGCGAATAGCACATCGGCGCGCGGGGTGACGGACTTGGCAAAGTCAGGGGCCAGTTCCACCAGTGGACCTGCCAGAATATTCGCCATCAGCAGATCATAGGGGCCGCGCAATTTCAGCAGCTGGTCGTCCATCCCATCGGCGACCACCATCGTCATTTCACCGGGCCGTGCGCCCATTGCGAAGCCGTTTGCCCGCGCATTATCCTTGACCACTTCGGCGCAAACCGCGTCAATGTCGGAAGCGGTTGATTGCGCGCCCGGCCACAGGCGCAGCGCTGCAAAGCCGAGCAGGCCGGTGCCGGTGCCGATGTCGGCGATCCGGCGCGGCGTGATCCCCTGATGCTTCATCAGGCCCAGCATCTCAAGGCATCCCGCCGTGGTCTGATGCTGGCCAGTTCCAAAGGCCTGCGCTGCGGGAATTACGAAGTCTATCGCGTCCGGTCTGGCTGGAAAGTCTGGTGTGTGGACGTGGAACGGCCCCGCGCTGATCGGCTGTGTGCCCTGCTGGCTGAGCGTGAGCCAATCTTCGTCCGGCAGCTTTTCGGCGGTAATCTTTGGAATTTCCCCCGTGAAGAGCCCCGCAATCGCAGCGACCTCTGTCTTGCCCGGCTTGCGCGGATACCAGCCCTCCAGCACCCATTCCTGAGGCCGGTCCTCCGCAACTTCGCGCCCCGCAATGACGAGATCGAAATCCCATTCATCCAGCGCATCGTGGACCAGCAAAGCAGCTTGCACAGTACGCTTGGGAGCGAATGCGGTGAATTTATAGGTTGTCATCCAGAGCGCTCTACAGGCGGTCTTCCGGGTGCGAAACCCTTACCGCACGAAGCTGGCTCCGTTTGCGTCGATCACCGCGCCTGTCATGCTGGCAGGCGCATCGAGGGCGCAGAATTCAATGACCCTCGCGATTTCCTCTGGCTGAGCCACACGGCCCAGCGGGATATCGGCAAGCAGGGACGCACCACCGCGCGACTCCAGGTAGTCGCCCGCCATACTCGTATCGGTAAAGCCGGGGGTGATCGCGAAGCTCAAGATCCCCTCGCTCGCAAAACCCCGCGCGATTGTCTTGTGCATCGCGACCATGCCGCCTTTTGCCGCTGCATAATGCCAATGCGCAGGGCTGTCTCCGCGATAGGCAGCACGGCTGGCGACATGCACGATGCGTCCGGCAATTCCGTTTTCCCCGATGCCGCGATCCTGCCAGTGACGCACGGCCAGTCGGGAAAGCTGCGCCGCCGATGTCAGATTGATGCGCAAGGTATCCTCCCACGCATCGAGCCATTCAATGTCCGAGCGGTCAATTCGGTTGGGCTCAAACAGTCCGGCATTGTTTACCAGCACATCGATTGTGCCTCCCGCTCGTTCCAGCGCCTCTTCCCAAAGCTGGTGCGCCGCCAGGGGATCGCGAAAGTCGGCAGCGATGCTGCTGTTTTCGGGTGCATCAGCCCCGGTATTGCGGCTTTGGTGCCCGATGACATCGTGTCCGCGCGCCCTCAGCGCTGCATGGGTTGCGGCACCGATCCCGCGGCTTGATCCGGTTAGCAAAATGTAACTCATGCAAGCTTCTATCCAAAACTTTGCAAGAAGAGTCGAGCGTATCGCGCTTGCAGTGCGCGTTGGGGGCGCTAAACGGGACATTCGGGATATTTAGGAAACAACGGGCAATCATGGCACAAAGACCACTTTCACCGCACCTCCAAATATGGCGGTGGGGGCCGCATATGCTGGTATCAATCCTGCACCGCGCAACCGGAGACGGTATGGCGCTGGTCGGGCTGGGCATTTTTGTGTGGTGGTTAGGAGCCATGGGCAGCGGTCCTGAAGCCTATGAAACGTTCGTCTGGGCTATGACTACACCGGTTGGTTACATTGTGATGGTTGGCCTGACTTGGGCGTTCTTTACCCACATGATGAGCGGCTTGCGCCATTTTGTGCTGGATATCGGTGCGGGGTATGAACTGGACACCAACCGGCTGTGGTCGATGCTGTCGCCGGTCATTGCGATTATCCTGACCGTGGCGGTCTGGGGCTTTATTCTGGTGCGCGGAGGGGCTGTCTGATGGGTAACGGCACTTCGATCGGCCGCGTGCGCGGTCTTGGCGCAAGCCATGAGGGCGCGCATCACTGGCTGACGCATCGCTTTACCGCGATCAGCAACCTGATCCTGATGAGCTGGTTCATTGTCAGCCTGCTTCTGCTGGGCGATTATTCGTATGAAAACGTGACCGGGTGGATCTCCCAGCCGCTTTCGGCCGTAGCTATGATCTTGCTGGTTACCAGCCTCTTCATGCATGCCCGTATGGGTCTGCAAGTCCTGATCGAGGATTACGTCCACAATTCAGGGTCCAAATTCGCAGCGCTTGCGGCGCTCAACATTGCCGCCTTCGGAGGCGGTGCTTTCGCGATCTTCAGTGTCGCGCGTCTAGCTTTCGGAGTTCAAGTTTAATGGCAACCGCCCCAGCAAACGATGCCGGCCCCAAGTTGACCGGCGCCTACAAAATCATTGATCACATGTATGACGTGGTTGTGGTGGGTGCAGGCGGTTCTGGCCTGCGCGCAACCATGGGCGCAGCAGAGGCAGGCCTGAAAACGGCGAACATCTCCAAGGTTTTCCCGACACGCTCCCACACGGTGGCGGCGCAGGGTGGCATCGCGGCCAGCCTTGGCAACAACACGCCCGATCACTGGACCTGGCACATGTATGACACCGTGAAGGGGTCAGACTGGCTGGGTGATCAGGACGCGATTGAATATCTTGCGCGTGAAGCCCCGCAGGCGGTTTACGAGCTGGAGCACGCGGGCGTCCCGTTTTCGCGCAACGAAGACGGCACGATTTATCAGCGTCCGTTCGGTGGTCACATGCAGAACATGGGCGCTGGCCCGCCAGTGCAGCGCACATGCGCGGCAGCCGACCGCACCGGCCACGCCATGCTGCACGCCCTGTATCAGCAAAGCCTGAAATATGACGCGGACTTCTTCATCGAATATTTCGCGCTCGATCTGATCATGTCCGATGTGGGCGGTGAGAAGAAGTGCGTTGGCGTGATGGCAATGTGCCTGGACGATGGCACGATCCACCGTTTCCGCGCGCAGTCTATCGTTCTGGCGACGGGCGGATATGGCCGCTGTTATTACACCGCGACTTCGGCCCACACCTGCACCGGCGATGGCGGTGGCATGGTGCTGCGCGCCGGGCTCCCGCTTCAGGACATGGAATTCGTGCAGTTCCACCCGACCGGCATTTACGGCGCGGGCGTGCTCATCACCGAAGGCGCGCGCGGAGAGGGTGGCTATCTCACCAACTCCGAAGGCGAGCGTTTCATGGAGCGTTACGCACCCTCGGCCAAGGATCTCGCATCGCGCGATGTTGTCAGCCGCTCGATGGCGCTGGAAATGCGTGAAGGGCGCGGCGTGGGCGAGGATGGCGATCACATCCACCTGCACCTCGATCACATCGATCCCAAGGTTCTGGGCGAGCGTCTGCCGGGCATCACTGAAAGCGGCAAGATTTTCGCCGGAGTCGATCTGACCCGTGAAGCTTTGCCTGTGACGCCGACGGTGCATTACAATATGGGCGGCATCCCCTGTAACTATCATGGTCAGGTCGTGACACTTGGCCCCGATGGTGATCCCGATCACGTGATACCGGGTCTGTATGCCGTAGGAGAAGCGGCGTGCGTGTCGGTCCATGGCGCGAACCGCCTTGGCTCGAACTCGCTAATCGACCTTGTTGTATTTGGCCGCGCAACTGGCCTGCATTTGAAGGAAAACACCGTCGCGGGCGCGGCGCAGGCCGAATTGCCGGGGGACAGCGCCGATATGTCGCTGGGGCGGCTTGACCATTTCCGTTACGCAGAAGGCGGCTCGCCCACCTCGCAAATCCGCGCTGAAATGCAGAAGGCGATGCAGAAACACTGCGCCGTGTTCCGCGATCAGGAGCTGATGGACGAAGGCGTGCAGAAGCTGGCCGACCAGAACAAGCGGATGGAGGATATTCACGTCACGGACAAATCGTTGATCTGGAACAGCGATCTGATCGAGACGCTGGAGCTCGATAACCTGATGGCTCAGGCCAATGTCACCATGGCATCGGCGGCGAACCGCAAGGAAAGCCGCGGCGCCCATGCGCATGAGGATTTCCCCGATCGCAACGATGCGGAATGGATGAAGCACTCGATCGCATGGTTTGACGGCTGGGGCGGACGCGGCAGCAACATCCGCTTGGATTACCGTCCGGTCCACGAATACACGCTGACCGAGGATGCGGAGTATATCGAGCCGAAAGCGCGGGTTTACTAATCCTGTACCTGCACCCCAAATTCTGGGCGGGCTACGCGATTATCGCCGGGATCCAGGCGGTGGCCGCGTGGATTTCTATCAAATACGTTCCACCGCAGCTGCACCGCGACGCGCTAACGGAGCGCGGTGCGGTCAGCGTGGGAACAGTGGTCGGTGCACAAGTGGTCGGCTGCTTCTGGTTGGGATGCGAGAACCAGCGCTCGTTCAACGGTGAACCGGGATCGGGCGGATACTATGTCTTCAAGGGAGACTGGTGCCCTCGTCGCGGCAAGTGCTGGCACTGGGTCGATGTGGAATTTGATCACGGCGGTCGGAGCTTCCTTATCAAAGGACATGTGACCGGTGTTGACCATGAAGAGATTCGCATCGGCGACGATTTGGCTGTTTTGGTCAATCCTGAACAACCCCAGATATCCATTCTGCGTGACCATAACCCGCATGCCTTCATGCATTGGCTCGCCTTGGGCCTTTCCGGTCTTGTCGCTCTGGCGTACGCGACCGTGGCTTCGGCGCTTATCTCTGCGCGCAAGAAGCGCATCAGCGGTGATTACGGACGTCCGGGCCGGTATGGTGGGTAAGGAGCCCTTGAACAAAATGCGCGTTTCCGCAAGAAAAAGACACCTCCATGCGCGCCTATCTTCTTACTGGAAGCTCGAAGTCGCCAATGCGGCGCTGATACCGGAGTTGATGGTTTCCTCGCGGCATTAGCCTGATGAAGCAGTTGGCGTTGGCCTCGCGCTCGCGTGTCGGTCGATTTACTTTGGCTCGCGGCTTGGCGGGTTAGGTAAGGTCGGATAGACTTTATTGGAGGGGCAAGATCCGGCGTATGCAGCTGCTTGGCAAATTCGACGATCCGGCGATCGAGCGCGCTTATGTGACGAGCGAGCGGACCGCGCGCATCCCGGCAACGCGGTTTCTTGCCGGGATAGGGATCGTCACGCTGATCTCCTATATTGCCTTTAACCCGGCGCATTTCCCGGCCGATGGGGTGATTGCTTACAATATGGCTGCGGTGCCCTTCATCGCGTTGCTGGCGGGTATCGTCGGGCTCACATTCACGCGGTTCTACATCGATCAGCCCTGGGTCGATCTCGCCATTTTCAGCACCATGACAGCGATCATGTACGCCCTGGTCGAGGCGCTGGGGATGCAATCCGACATTACCGAGATCAGCCGGTTTTCCATGGGCGTTATCAATTTCGGCATAATTCTGGTCTTCGCCAGCATTGGCTTTGTCGCGACCACGCGCCTTTTCTGGGCTGGGCGTTTGCGCTGGTGCTGGTTTACGGCACATTCCTGCTGATTGAGGACCGCAATTTCGTAAACGTCGTTTACTCCTTCACCAATTTCACCACCTTCTTCACCTTCGCCTGCTTTGTGAACTGGGACATCGACCGGCGCGCACGAGCGACCTACGCGGCCACGCTTGAGCTTGAGGCGGAGCGCGCCAAGACCGAGACAATGCTGCATAATGTCCTGCCCGAAGACGTTGCGCAGCGGCTGCAAAAAGGCGAGGTGATTGCCGACAGTTTCGCTGATGTGTCGGTGATCTTCGCTGATATTGTGGGATTTTCACGCCTTTCCAGCGTGCTTTCACCGGGCCAGTTGCTCAAGATGCTCAACACGATTTTCGGCTTTGCTGATGAACGTGCAAAGCTGTTCGGGATCGAGAAGGTCAAGACTGTCGGCGATGCCTATCTCGCGGTGGCGGGTGGCAATTCCTCCAAGGATACGGACCCTGTGGCGACCATCCACTTTGCACAGGGGCTAATCGAGGACGTCAAAATCTATGCCGAGAAAAGCGGCCTCGATGTGGCTGTGCGCATCGGCATTCACACCGGCAATGTGGTGGGCGGAGTGGTTGGCGCTCAAAGGCTCGCCTATGATTACTGGGGGTCCACCATGAATATCGCCAGCCGATTGGAAGGGCAGGCCGCGCCCAATGGCATAGCCGTATCTGAGAGCACCTATCTAGGCGCGTTCAGCCACGTCGAGTTTTCCGAGGTGGAATTCGTTTCACTCAAGGGGATCGGGGAACGCAAAGTGTATCGAGTGATAGGCATAAAAGAGGATGCAAAAGAGAGCGTGGGCAAACCGCTTGACCCGGCATGATACGGCCATCATCGTTACAGGCATGATCCGCGCTGCATTCCTTACGTCGGCTTTGTTGGTCTTTTTGGGCATCCAGGCGTCGGCTCAGGATACCAGTCAGCCGCCAGAGCATGTTGCGGGCTATCCGAACCTGGGCACTGGCCAAAACCGGGTGGAGCAACGCAAAAGCTATGAAATGGGGCCCGAACTGACGCGCGGCGTTCCGGCAAAGGTGATGCTGGAACAGCGGCGCAGGCTGGATCGCGCTCTCGCCGGTCTGAAACCGCAGAGGCGCGGAACAGTGGATGCCTATGTCGTCTCCATCGCTCTCGACAGTGATCCGGTTTTTGCACGTGAGGCACGAGAGGCGGTCCGCGTGCTCTCCCGCCGATATGATGCCGCCGGTCGAACATTAGTCCTCGCGGGGCCAGACGGTGCGCGCGATGATCTGGCGCAGGGCTCCATCGATGCGCTGGTGATCGCTTTGGCACGCCTGTCCGAAGTGATGGACCCGGACGAAGACGTTCTGGTGCTTTACACCACCAGCCACGGCCTCGATTTAGGGCTAGTCTATCATTACGGGGATACCGGCTATGGCGTGTTGTCACCGGCGCGGTTCAAATCGGTGCTGGAGGAGTTAGGGATCAAGCGGAGGATTCTGCTACTCAGCGCGTGTTTCTCGGGCGTGTTTCTCGATCCGCTATCAAGCCCTGACACCGTGATTTTAACGGCGGCTGCGGCGAACCGTTCTTCGTTTGGATGCGACGCAGAGAATGATTGGACGTTTTATGGCGACGCGCTGATCAATAACGCCCTGCGCACGCCAAAGCCGTTGTCCGAGGCTGCAAATGATGCGGTTAATCTGGTCGCTAAATGGGAGGCAGAGCGACGTTTGCTCGCATCTCTGCCGCAGACGCGGATCGGGGAGGGGGTCAAGGACTGGCTACCCGCTCTGGAGGCCCGTATGCCAAATACCGCAACCAAGCCTGTGGGGCGGCCTGCCATCGGCGAATAGCGCCTACTCCTCTGTCTTTGGTTCAGCGCGCCGCGCTTTCGCGATTGTCACCGGCT
>JGI12109J20283_10762875_pt1 | contig 12986 bp, 12 predicted proteins | sample ElkSlonscriptome_12_FD_20283 | JGI IMG/M metagenome (IMG submission 20283) | reverse complement strand
CAGGTCGGTGGCCGTGGCGCGCCGCGCGGCGGCCAGGGGCTTGCCCAGGTCATGTTCCGCGGCCCCCATTTTGGCGGCCTCTTCCTGGAGCTGGATCATGGCCGGCCAGTCGCGGTCCAGACGCGCCAGCTCGGAAGCCACGAAGGCGGCCATGGCGTCGCCGGTCTGGGTCCTGGCCCCGCGCAGCTGACTGGTCAGGCGCACGCGGGTTTCCAGGCGGGTGGAAGCGTTCTCGGGCCGGGCGGCCTGCTCCAGCCAGCGCAGAACCGGGGCCGGACGGCCGGCGGCCACCAGGGTGCGGATCTCCGCCAGCCCTGGACCGAAGGCCATGACCCGGGCGGCCACGTGACGCAGCCGGGTCTCTTTTTTCTGGGGGGCGGCTTCCAGGGCCCGGGCCAGGTGGGTGGCGGCCTCGGCCCAGCGGCCCTCGCCGGCGGCATGGTCGCCCGCCCGGGCCTCGTGGCGCCAGTGGGACAGGCGGGCGTGGGTGATGTCCTCGTCGTGTTCGGCGGTCAGGGCGTGGCAGCGATCGAACCACTGGTTCATGGCCGGGTAGTCGCCCTCGGCCCCGTGGAGAATGCCCAGGCTGTAGGCTGTCCAGGCTTCGGGCTGGGCCTCGTAGGTGCGCGAGAGGTTCGCGATGGCCTGCTGCCGGTTGGCCAAATCCAGTTCCAGCAACTGCTTGGTGCGATCCGCGGGCGCGGCGCAACCGACAACCAGCAGCAGCGCCAGCAGGCTGGGCACGAGCGGCAAGAAATTGGCCCCCAGCAGGTGCCGCCCGGAAGCCGCCCCTTCCGCCGGCACAAGTCTGGATTTTTTTAACTTGTTGCTATGTAGTGCCTTGAACACGATACGCTTCCCACGCCTGGATCGGGAGAAAAGGGTCGAGAACTGTTTCAAGATGAGAATCTGCATGAATTGTACCCCCACGCCACGGGCCTGGCTTTCCCTTTCCATCCCCCGGTCGGTCCCCCGGCCGGACTCCTCCCTTGTCGGATGGCTCAGCCATCCAGGATCCGGTGCAGCGCATCCTTGAGCTTCTGGCTGGTGAAGGGTTTCTCCACCCGCGCCAGGAACCCATGGTCCCGGTAGTTGGCCATGACCGAGCTTCTGGAAGAGCCGCTGGCCACCATGATGCGGGCCTCCGGGTCCATGGCCAGGATGCCCTCGGTGGCCTCCACTCCACCCATGCCGTCGGGCACCGTCAGGTCCATGATGACGGCCCGGGGCGGCGTCCCTTCTGCCAACATACTGCGATACGCGTCCACCGCCGCCTGGCCGTGGCTGCATTCCACCACCGTGAAACCGAAGTGGTCCAGCATCATATGCGAGGTGCGGCGCACCAGATGGTCATCGTCCATGATCAGGATGGTCCCCTGGGGCGATCCGGAATCCGGCATCTTCATTCCAGAGGCCGCCTCCCCACGGACCGGCCACTTCTTCTCCGGAGCCGCGGGTGAGGCCCTGCCCCCCAGGATCACCAGCTGCCCCATATCCTGCCCGAAACGATCCGTCAGGTGAATATTCCGGCAGGAGGCGGGCAGATCCAGGGCGTGCAGGTCCCGCCCCACCAGCGGCTCCGCCGTCCCCCTCAGCAGGCCGCCGGCGGCGCCGTTGGCCAGCTCGATGTGGCCGTCGGGCCGGGCCAGCAGCACCCCCTGATCGATGGCCTCGACCACCGCCATCAGCTTGCGTCGCTCGCGGTCGGCCTCGTCCAGGGCGCCCTTGCGCAGGGAAATGTCGATGGATAGGCCCCCCACGGCGTACACGGCGCCGGATTCATCATGCAGGGGGAACCGGGAGGAATGGAAGGTCAGGACACCCTGGGCCAGGGGCAGGGTCTCCTCGAAGGTTCGGCGCTTCCGCTCGCGCAGGACCTGCTCGTCCTGCTCCCGGAACAGATCGGCCACCGCGGCGGGAAAAACATCCTGGTCCGTGCGGCCGATGATCTCCTCGCCGGACCTGCCCACCATGCGCTCGAAGGGCGTATTGACCAGGATGTAGCGGTAGTCCTCGTCCTTCAGGAAGATGGGCAGCGGGATGTGGTCCACAAGCCCCTGCAGGTGGCGCGTGCGGTGGCCCTGGCGACGGATCTCCTCCAGCCGGCTCTCCAGTTCCCGGCCCGCCTCGTCCAGGGCCCGTTCCTTTTGCATCCCCTTCCGGCGGGACAGGCCCAGCCAGAAACCCAGGATCGCCCCCGTGAGGGCCGGGCCCACGGCGTGGCGCAACGGCCAGGTTGCAGGGAACAGGCCGTGGCTCACGGTCGTGGCCGCCAACAGGATCCCCAGTCCGGCCAAGGCGTAGAGGGGGGGCAACCAGCGTGGAGACATCATCGGCTCCTTTGCCATGAAAAAAAACGCGCCCGGTTGGAGTACCGGGCGCGGCTACCATGAACCCAGATCGGTCGGGACCGAAGGTCAGCCTTGCTTGCTGGCCTTGATGCGGGCTTCGGCCCGACTGGCGGCCATGCGGGCGCGCTCCCGATCCAGATCGCTTTCCATGCCCTTGAGGCGGTTGCGCGCGCGGTCCAGGGCTTCCTTGGCCCGCACGACATCGATCTCGCTGGCCAGCTCGCAGGTGGCGGTCATGACGTTCACCTTGTTGTCGCTGATCTCCACGAAACCCTCGCCCACGGCGAAATGCTTCTCGCTGCCGGCCTCATCCGTGCGCAGATACACCACACCGGGAACCACCCCGCCGACCAGGGGCGCGTGGTTGGCCCACACACCCAGGTAGCCGCTGGTGCCGGGGATGATGGCGCTGAGGGCCTCGCCCTCGAAGGCCGGCTTGTCCGGCGTCACGATGCTGACTTTGAAGCTCTTGGCCATTGTTGAAACCTACCCCTTAGCCTTCCGCCTGCAGCTTCTCGTAGTTCTCCAGAACTTCCTCGATGGCGCCGCACATGTAGAAGCACTGCTCGGGGATGTGGTCGTACTCGCCGGCCACCAGCCCGGTGAAGGAGCGGATGGTGTCCTCCAGCTTGACGTAGCGTCCTTCCATGCCGGTGAAAACCTCGGCCACGAAGAAGGGCTGCGACAGGAACTTCTGGATCTTGCGGGCACGCTCGACGGCGACCTTGTCCTCGTCGCTCAGCTCGTCCATACCCAGGATGGCGATGATGTCCTGCAGATCCTTGTAGCGCTGCAGGATACCCTGCACCTCACGGGCCAGGTCGTAATGCGCCTGACCCAGGATGCCGGGCTCCAGGATACGGCTGGTGCTGTCCAGGGGATCCACGGCGGGGTAGATACCCAGCTCGGCGATCTGACGGGAGAGCACGGTGGTCGCATCGAGGTGCGAGAAGGCGGTGGCGGGCGCGGGGTCCGTCAGGTCATCGGCGGGCACGTAGATGGCCTGCACCGAGGTGATCGAACCGGTCCGGGTGGAGGTGATGCGCTCCTGCAACTGGCCCATCTCGGTGGCCAGGGTGGGCTGGTAACCCACGGCGCTGGGCATGCGGCCCAGCAGGGCGGAAACCTCGGAGCCGGCCTGGGTGAAACGGAAGATGTTGTCGATGAAGAGCAGCACGTCCTGCCCCATCTCGTCGCGGAAGTGCTCGGCCATGGTCAGGCCGGACAGGGCCACCCGCAGACGGGCTCCGGGCGGCTCGTTCATCTGACCGAAGACCAGGGCGGTGTTGTTGATCACGCCGGACTCGGTCATCTCCAGCCAGAGGTCGTTACCCTCGCGGGTACGCTCACCCACACCGCAGAATACGGAGTAGCCGCCGTGCTGGGTGGCGATCACGTGAATGAGCTCCAGCACGATCACCGTCTTGCCCACACCGGCGCCACCGAAGAGGCCGATCTTGCCGCCCTTGGCGTAGGGCGCCAGCAGGTCCACGACCTTGATCCCGGTCTCGAAGACCTCGTTGGCCTCGCCCTGGTTGGTCAGCTTGGGCGGGGCCGCGTGGATGGGGCTCTTCTGCTCGGGGTTTTCCAGATCACCCTTGCCGTCCAGGGTGCGCCCCAGGAGGTTGAACAGGCGGCCCAGGCACTGCTTGCCCACGGGCACGGAGATGGGGGCGCCGGTGTCCAGGCCCTTCATGCCGCGCACCAGACCGTCGGTCGAGTCCATGGCGATGGTCCGCACCACGTTGTTGCCGATGTGCTGGGCCACCTCGGTGATCAGGTCGATGCCCCTCTCCTCGTCCACGATGTGGATGGCGTTCAGCATTTCGGGCAGGCTGTCCGAATGGAACTCGAGGTCCACCGTGGGGCCAATGACCTGCAGGACCTTACCGTAGTTCTCGGCCATGTTCCTCATCTCCTTGCTATCGTCAGGTTGTGGGCTCTCGCCCCTGCTAAAAAAAACCGGTCATTAAAGGGCGTTCGCTCCGCCCACGATATCCAGCAGTTCGGCGGTGATGGCACTCTGGCGCTCGCGGTTCCGCTGCAGCGTCAGGTTCTCGATCAGTTCGCCGGCGTTCTCGGTGGCCGCGCTCATGCTGGTCATGCGGGCGGCGTGCTCACTGGTGAAGGCCTCGCTCAGGGTCATGAAGACCCGGTTGCGCAGGTAGAGCGGCAGCAGGATCTTGAACATCTCCTCCTGGCTGGGCTCCCAGATGTAGTCCACGGTGCGGTCGTCGGCCTCGGCCTCGTCCGCGTCGGCCACGGCCTGGTCCGGGGCGATGGGCAGCAGGGCCATGTCCACCGGCTTCTGGGTCATGGTGCTGACGAAGGTGGAGTACACGACCCGCACCTCGTCGAACTCGCCCTCGGTGAAGGCGCGCACCATGTTGTTGCCCACCGCGGTGCCCTGCTCGCTGTTGATCTCCCCGGCGAAGTCCACGTGCTTGTCCCAGATCGTGAAGTCGCGCTTGCGGAAGAAGTCGAAGACCTTCTTGCCCACGGCGTAGATCTCGGTCTCCACACCCTCGGCCAGCGAAGCGTCGACGGACTTCCGGGCCGCCTTCAGCACGTTCATGTTGTAGGACCCGCAGAGGCCCTTGTCCGAGGCGATGACCAGGAACAGGCGCCGCTTGATCGGCCGCACCTCGAACAGCGGATCGGCGATGTCGGTCTTGCCCGCCAGCTGCTGCATCAGCTCGGTCAGCTTTTGCGAGTAGGGACGCGCCGCCAGCATCTTGCTCTGGGAACGATTCAGCTTGGACGCCGCGACCATCTTCATGGCCTTGGTGATCTGCTGCGTGTTCCTGACGCTGCGAATCCGCTTGTTGAGTAACTTGACCCCGGCTCCCGCCACGGTCTACCTCCTCATTATTCCAGACCAAACCCGGCCCGGAGTATCCGAATCTATATCGCTGAACCTACCGTCTAGCCGCGCGTCTTGACGAAGTCCTCGATGGCGCCCGTCAGGTGCTCGACCGTCTCGGGCTCCAGCTTGCCGCTCTCGTCGATGGCGTGCAGCACGCCGCCGTGGTTCTCGTCCAGGTACTTGTGGAAATCCTCTTCCCACGCGGCCACGTCCTCGACGGGCACCTTGTCCAGGAAACCCTTCGACGCGGCGAAGATGATGGCCACCTGGTGCTCATTGGCCATGGGCATGTACTGACCCTGCTTGAGGATCTCGACCATGCGCTCACCACGGGTCAGCTGCCGCTGGGTGCTGGCGTCCAGGTCGCTGCCGAACTGGGCGAAGGCCTGCAGCTCGCGGTACTGGGCCAGGTCCAGACGCAGCGAACCGGCCACCTTCTTCATGGCCTTGGTCTGCGCGGCGCCGCCCACACGGGAGACGGAGATACCCACGTTGATGGCGGGACGGATGCCCTGGTAGAACAGGTCGCTCTCCAGGAAGATCTGGCCGTCGGTGATGGAGATCACGTTGGTCGGGATGTAGGCCGACACGTCCGAGGCCTGGGTCTCGATGATGGGCAAGGCCGTCAGCGAGCCGCCGCCGTTCTCGTCGCTCAGCTTCACCGCGCGTTCCAGCAGGCGGCTGTGGAGATAGAAGACGTCGCCGGGGAAGGCCTCGCGTCCGGGCGGACGGCGCAGCAGCAGCGACATCTGGCGGTAGGCGTTGGCCTGCTTGGAAAGATCATCGTACACGACCAGGGTGTCCTTGCCCTGCCACATGAAGTGCTCGGCCATGGTGGTACCGGTGTAGGGCGCCAGGAAAAGCATGGGCGCCGGGTCCGATGCGTTCGCCGCGATGATGGTGGTGAACTCCATCGCGCCCTTTTCCTTCAGCTTCTTGTGCACGCCGGCGACGGTGCTCTGCTTCTGGCCCACGGCCACGTAGAAGCACTGCACGCCCTTGCCCTTCTGGTTGATGATGGCGTCGATGCACACGGCGGTCTTGCCGGTACCACGGTCGCCGATCACCAGCTCGCGCTGGCCGCGGCCGATGGGGATCATGCTGTCGATGGCCTTCAGGCCGGTCATCAGGGGCTGACCCACGGGCTGCCGGGCGGTCACGCCGGGCGCCTTGATCTCGATGTTGCGGGTCTGGTCGGAGGGTATGGGACCCTCGCCGTCGATGGGCTGGCCCACCGCGTTCAGCACACGGCCGATGACACCCTCGCCGACGGGAACGGAAGCGATGGTGCCGGTACGGGTGACCTGGTCGCCTTCCTTGATGTTCGTATCGGAACCGAGAATGGCCACACCCACGGAGTCCTCTTCGAGGTTCAGCACCATGCCGAAGATCTCTCCCGGGAATTTGACCATCTCGCCGGCCATCACGTCCTGCAGACCGTAGACGCGGGCGATACCGTCGCCCACCTGAAGGATCGTGCCGACGCTCTCGACCTCGAGGTCGCGGTCGTACTTGTTCAGCTCCTGAGAAAGAACGGAGCTAATCTCTTCAGGCCTAAGTTTCACTGCCCATCTCCTCGTTTGTTCCGGCTCTTGGTCCGGTGTATTCCGCGGTCAGGTCCATCGGGTACGATCAGCGTACCGTGGCCTTTTCCAGCTTCTTGCGCAGCAGGTCGAGGTTGGTGCGCACCGTGCCGTCGAGGATCTTGTCCTCCATGGTCACGCATGCGCCCCCGATCACCGCGGGATCAATCTTATTTTCCAGGATGACCCTGGCGCCGGTGAACGCGGCCAGCTTCTCGGTGAGCTTGGCGGCCAGATCATCCGGCAGGGCCACGGCGGTCACGACCCGGGCGCGCACGACGCCCTGGTGCTCCTCCACCATCTTGGCGAAGGCTTCGCCGATGTCCCTGAGGCTCTCGATGCGGTTCTTGTCCACCAGCAGGTAGAAGAAGTGCAGCAGGATCTTCTCGACCTTGTCGCCGAAGACCTTTTCCAGCAGCGCCTTCTTCTCCTCCTCCGCGACCTGGGGGCTGTCCAGAAAGATGACCAGGTCGGGATTCTCCTTCACCACCGCACTGACGGCGGCAAAAGAATCGGCCACTTCGCCCAGATTTTTCTCGGCCAGGGCCGAGGTCATCAGGGCGCCGGCGTAACGGCCCGCTACCTTGCGATCACGCATGGCTACGCTCCCTCGCTGCCGGGCAGGCTGTCGATGTATTCGGTGATCAGCTTGCGGTGCATGTCATCATCCAGCCGCTCGCCGATGACCTTTTCGGCCGCGCCGATGGCCATGGAAACCACGGAGTCGCGCAGTTCGAGCTGGGCCTTGTGGCTCTGCATCTCGATGTCCTGCTCGGCCTTCGTCTTGGTTTCATCGGCCGCGGTGCGCGCCTTGGTGACGATGCCGTCGGCAATACCCTCGCCGCGCTTGACCGCCTCCTGGACCTTCTCGCGCTCGATGGCCTTGATGTCCGCCAGCTTGCTCTCGAAGTCCTGCTTGAGGCCTTCCGCGTCTTCCAGGTTCTTTTCGGCCGCAGCGTAATCGCCGTCGATCTTCTCTCGCCGCTCATCGAGCAGGTCGATGATCGGACCCCATGCGTACTTGGCCAGGACCCAGACAAAGATGCCGAAGCCCAGGATCATCGTCAGCAACTGGGGTATTTTCGGGAGTACCATATCCATGACAGGTTGCCTTCCGGTCAGGTCCACCCGGCGTTGGTCCGGGGGCGGATCGTCTTCCGCCCCCGTCACTCAGAAACGCACGCCGAGTCTACTGTCCAATTCTTCTTTACAGGTTACCCATCAGCAGGATGGTGGCGATCAGGGCGTAGATCGTCAGAGCCTCGATGAAGGCGCAACCGATGATCATGGCGGTCTGAATCTGACCGATGGCCTCGGGCTGACGCCCCATGGCGTTCATGCCGCCCTCGATGGCCTTACCCAGGCCGAGACCCGAACCGATGGCAGCCATGCCCAGACCGATAGGAAGAGCCAGTCCCAGAATGTTCCCGTCCATTGTTTTTCTCCTTCTCAGTGCGTGCGTTGCACTCTCATTTTGCGGGATGCTATCCCGCCATTTTCCGGGCCATTGCCCGGGTTAATGCCCGTGTTCCTCACCGTGATCGCCATGAGGCAGCCACAGGGCAATGTAAACCGTAGCCAGAAGCGTGAAGACCAGCGCCTGGATGGTGCTGGAAAGCAGTCCCAGGAAGTAGAAGGGGAACTGCAGGGGGATACCCGGCACGAAGTCGCTGCCGGTCAGGCCGTAGGTGATGCCCGCGCCCAGCAGCACCATGGTGGCCACCAGCGTATCCTCACCGAAGATGTTGCCGAACAGACGCAGCGCCAGGCTGATGGGCTTGATCAGCTCACCCAGCAGGTGCAGCGGGAACAGCAGGATGGAAAAGCCCCAGTCCATGCCCGTCTTGGGCGAGCCGGCCATGTGGTGCAGGTACCCGCCGATGCCGTTCTCCTTCAGCGCGATGCCCTGGACCACGAAGAAGGTCAGGGCGCCGAGGGCGAAGGTGGTGGTATTGAAAGCCGAGGTCGCGGCGTGTCCCAGGGGCACCAGGCCGAAGAGGTTGTTCAGCAGGATGAACAGGAAGAGAGAGCCCAGGTAGGGCGTGTACCGGCGCGCCGTGGGCCCGATGATCTGCTGGAACAATCCGTACAGCCCGCCGAGAACCAGCTCGGTCGCCATCTGCGTGCGGCTGGGTTTGCGGGCGCTGAGGCTGCTTCTCAGATTGATGAAGAAGATGGAAACGAGAATGACGACGATGAAGGCGTAGATGGGGTTGGTCCACTCGTGCAGGAAGTGCGCCGCGTCGGGGAACCATCCGGCCATGAAGACCAAGAGGTTCGGCAGATGGGGCATGGAGCCGCCGTGTTCCTCACCATGACCATCGCCGTGGGCCTCGTGGGCGTCCATGTCGTGCTGGTGGCCGGCCAGGGCCTCCTCGGCATGGTCCTCGGCCTGGTTTTGGCCAGCGTGGCCGTCGGCATCCTGGACCTGCTCGGTGTGCGCGGTGCCCTGATCGTGGCCATGGCCATCGTGCTGGGCGCCGGCGATTCCGGCTGCGAAAAAGAGGGCTCCGAAGACCAGGGCGAAGGTGGCCAGCTTGTTTCGGCTCATTTCAGGCATCGTCATCCTGTCGGTTCATTTGGTGGATCTCCGCGGAGCGTTCCTTGGCTCCCACACCCACCAGAGTGACCATTACTAATGTGAAGCCCACTGCGTGGCTGACTGCTGGAAACGGTCGGGAAAATAACACCCATATGGCCAGTCCGTAAACAGCAAATTTGATCAGAATCCAGAGAATGGCGGCGAATCCGTTGCGTTGTTGCCCCGGCGGAACCACGAGCGTCCGCAGGATCCCCTCCAGGGCCAGCAAACCGACAACCCCCCACAGGGCCGTCAAGAATAACCCGATGGCAAAATCTAACGAAATCGCAAACCAGGCCACCAGCGCCGCCACCAAGGCGATCAAAATAGTCCATATTCTGACCCGTGCAAGGAGGGATTTGGCCAATTTTGATTATTCCTCGCTGTTTTGATTCAAACGCTTCGAATGCTCTGTCCCGGCCCCAATCTAGTGAGATTGATTCTCTTTGTCAGGTGCAGACTTACGGGCCAGGATGAGATAGATCTGCCGGAAAGCCGCCACCAGCCCAAAGAGCAGCCCGATGACCCCCGGCCACGGCGCCCCGCCCCATTTCCACTCCACCAGCCAGCCCAGGCCATACCCCACGGCGGGTCCGGCGATCATCATGGCGGGGATCAGGGTGTAGGTGCCGATGTCCTTGACGCTCTTGCCGACCTTGGCGGCGTATTTGGCCGTGCGGGTGTTTTTCTGCGCGGCCAGGCGGGCCATGCGTTCGCGGCGGAGGTTGTCCTGGAGGGTGTCCAGCTTCTGGCCGTCGGGGCGTTCGGGGTAGCCGGGGGGCAAGGGGGCGTACTCGGAGGCTTCGTCGGCCCACCAGGGCACATTGCGATCGGGATCCTTGCGGGACATGTCGTTCACGGGCACCATCCGTTATCGGGACAGGAAATGGTCTCGGCCCCATGATACTTCAGCGGCCAGCGCAAAGCACGGCCAAATCAGGCAGAATGGCGCGCCAGGGGCACAACCAACCGCAATACCGTCCCCACTCCCGCCCGACTCTCCTTCACCGCGATCCTCCCCCCAAACAACCGCAAAACCCTCTGCGTCTCGAACAACCCCAACCCCCCTCCATCGCGGCTGCTGTAGGGCGTCTCCATGATCCGGTCCCAGTCCTCGGGCGCAATGCCCCAGCCCGTGTCCTGCACCTCGCCGATGACCATGCCGTCTTCCAGGTGGGTGGTGATTGTCAGACAAGGGTCGGCGGATTCGACCATGGCGCGCACGGCGTTGCCCACCAGGTTGTCCAGCATGAACTCCAGCTGGCGGGGATCCAGTCGGCAGAATACCTCCTCCTGCGGACCTTCTTGTTCCACACGCACCCGGGCCTTTTTCAGGTCGTCGGCGCGGGCGCGCAGGACACGGTTCCAGGCCTCCGTCCAGTCTGCCCGAAAAAGTTCCTCCACGCTGCGGCGGATCTTTTGCATGCCGGCCTCGGCCTCTTCGGAACAGCGCTGCAGGCTCGTCACATCCGCCTCGATGGCCGGACCCTCGAACCCGCCCTGGGCCAGGGTACCAAGAATATCTTCCAGATCCGTCATGGCCTCGCTCACCTGGGCGACAGCATGAGGTGCGATTTCCGCCTTTCCAGCCAGGCTGAGAATGTCCCGCACGTGGGGCAGGACCCCACGCCGGAAATCCTTCCAGTGGGCGTCCAGGCGACGGGTCATTTCCATCGATTCCCCGATGCCCGAGGCCCGGGTCTCCAGGTTCCAGATCAGCCGACGCAGGCTCCTGAGGATCCCCACCGCCCCGTGTCCCGACAGTTCAAGATCGCTCAAGAGGCGCAGACGCAATTCCCGCAGGATATTCGGATCACTCATGTCCAGACGCTGGCGATAGAAGCTTCGCTGGCGTCGGCGCAGGACCAACCCTCCCGAGAGAAGCGCGAGGCCCCCCAGGGAGGCCACGGCCGGCCGAAAATCCGTGCGGGCCCATATGGATCGGGGCCGGATCTCCATACAGGGCACTTTCTCGCGGCTGCACAGCAGGAACATCAGATCCTCATTGGGTTTCCAGGCGGCTGTTTCCCCGGCACCCCGGGAGGTTTTGTCCAGATGGACGGCCAGGGGACGCAGTTGGGCATCGAGAAGGAACAACCCCACATCCGTGATGGAAGCCACCACCTCTTCTCCGGGGGGTGGAAGGATGTCCCCGGCCAAAGAAAGCTTCGTTTGCCGCCCCCCCAGCACCTGGTCCACCAGTTCCAGCCTCCCGTCCTGGGCCTGAAGCAGATAGAAGCCGTCATGCAAGGTGCTGAGGATCAGGTTCCGGGAAAGGCCACTTTCGTCGGCCAGGATGCGCATGTTTGTCAGGTTGGTTTTCAGGGTTTTTTTGGCCCGAACCCGGCCGCTCATTCCATCCCAGACCACGACCTCGCTATGAAGGTGACCGATGGAAGCCGCCCCCGTCACCACCTCCGGGCGCCCGTCACCATCCAAATCGGCCACCTGCACCAAACCCCGGCAGGACCGGGGGGCCAGAACCCTCGCCCACAGGAGCTCCCCGCGGCCGCTCAAGACCAGGGCCATCACCTGGCCATCGCTCATCCCGTTGATGCGTTGCCCCGGAAGGTTGTCCGGACCGTTCGTTCCGATCACGATTTCCTTCCGCCCGTCCCCATCCAGGTCACACACATGCATGTTGTGGGCGACGGGCGAACCGGCCAGGTCGAAACGCCAGAGGACCTCCCCCCGCTCCATGTCCAGGGCCAGCACCCCCCGACCGATGGCATCGTAGGAGATGCGGCAGCCGACCATGAGGGCCTGGGTCTCGGTGCCGTCCTCCCGTTGGTACGTGATCTGGCCGAAAGGAATGTAGACCCCATCCCAGTTGCCGTCGGCACGCCGATCCGGGCCCGGTTTCAAGGCTACCCGGCCGATCACCTCGTTGCGCAGCGGATCAAGGGCGGCCACTTCGTTGCGGGAACCGTCCCGACTCCGGCAGTAGTAGACGATTTCCTCCCGGCCATCACCATCCAGGTCGAAACCCCCGGCAATGTAGGCGTTGTGCGTGGACCAGACGAAATCGGGGTCCAGGTTGAATTGCCAGCTGGTGTCCCCCAGCCGACCACTCTTGTCCTCGTAACCCGTGATGCCCGGATTGCCCGCCCGCACCAGGGAGGGAAACGCGGTGCCGCGGTAGTTGACGAGACCGAATGCCGGCCCGATCCGCCCATTGTATGCCTCCGGGGGAACCGACACGGTGCGATTGGGGATCAGCCCATAGGGCGTCTGGCCGGGTCGGATACCGAACGGATACCTTCCGTTCCACCATTCATGAACACTCCAGCCCAGAAGAATGCAGAGAAACAGTCCGGCTCCGAGGACGAACTTCTCGAAGCGGTCCAGGTTGGTAATGGTCAATAAATTCCGGATGGTAGGCCCCCTTTCTCTCCCGGCCGAATTCTACCGCAAGAACAGGAATCTGGGAACCGCTGGAAGGGAACAAAAAAAGCCACCCTGCACCCGTTGGCGAGTGCAGGATGGCCGAATCCGGGAAACGGGAGCTACTTCTTGTCGGGACCCTTGTCCTGAGACGAAGAAGAAGGCGAAGGCGAAGACGGAGACATCTGTCCCCCTCCAGGCTTCCGCCGATCGCTGCCCAT
>JGI12109J20283_10553628_pt1 | contig 12990 bp, 12 predicted proteins | sample ElkSlonscriptome_12_FD_20283 | JGI IMG/M metagenome (IMG submission 20283) | reverse complement strand
GAAGAAAAGTGCAGAGAACGCACAGAAGTCATCTTTTCTCAATTGAGCGACTGGCAGGTATCACAGCTGGCACGACATCCGCAGCGACCTTACACGCTGGACTATATCCCGATGATCTTCGATCGTTTCGAAGAGCTGCACGGAGACCGCCACTATGCCGATGACAGAGCAATTGTCGGGGGTCTTGCCAACATTGAAGGTCAGGGCATGATTGTGATTGGCCATCAAAAAGGGCGCGACACCAAAGAAAAAGTAAAACGCAATTTTGGTATGCCAAAACCCGAAGGCTACCGCAAAGCGCAGCGTCTGATGGAAATGGCTCAGCGCTTTGGCCTGCCTGTCATCACATTTATCGATACGCCGGGCGCTTACCCCGGCGTCGGGGCAGAAGAGCGGGGGCAATCCGAAGCGATCGCGAAAAGCCTGGCGATAATGGCGCGTCTCAAGGTGCCGGTGATCTGCAATATTATTGGTGAAGGCGGATCGGGCGGTGCCCTTGCGATTGGCGTAGGCGACCGCACAAACATGCTGGAATACAGCGTCTATTCGGTGATTTCACCCGAAGGCTGTGCTTCAATTTTATGGAAAGATGCAGCCAAGGCCGAAACAGCAGCAGGCGCACTGGGCCTGACCGCCAGCCGACTCAAGCGTCATGGACTGATCGACAAAATCATCAAGGAGCCGCGCGGCGCGGCGCATCGTGCGCCGGCCCAGGTAGCGGTAAGGTTAAAAGAAACCATACTCGCCCAACTGGCAGCACTTAAGGGACTCTCGGCGACCGAGCGTGTGGACCAAAGGTATCAACGCTTGATGGGATATTCAGCGTTCGAGCGCGCGTGACTACTGCAAAAACTGATCAACCACCTCTTGACCCACATCCCGATCAATTGCCAGGCAATGGTCGGCTGATCATTGCCCTCAGCGGCGGGGCTGATTCTTGTGCCCTCGCACATGTGATCAGAAAAGGCAGCCATGCGCGCGAAATGCTTTGCGTTCACATTGATCATGGACTCGACTCTGACAGTGCGCATCGGGCAAAGTCTGCGGAATCGATTGCGTCTGAGCTGGCGCTTCCTTTTGTATTAGAGCGCGTCAACGTGTCGAAATACGGCAATCGGGAGGCGGCCGCTCGCAAGGCACGCTACCAAGCCTTGGCCAATCACATGCATCAAGGCGATTGTCTACTCACTGCCCATCACGCCGACGACCAGGTCGAAACCATTATGCTGCGCTTGCTGCGCGGTGCAGGGCCGCGCGGATTGGCAGGCATCAGCGCTATTCGAGCCTTCGAAAATGGCTGGCTGGTTCGTCCATTACTGGCCTGGAACCGCGCCGAGCTGCAAGCCTATTGCCGTTATCACCGACTCGACTGGATCGAAGACCCCAGCAATCAAGAACTTAGCGCTGATCGCAATCACCTGCGACATGTCGTGCTGCCGCTGCTGCGCGAACGCTGGCCGAGTCTTGATTTAGCCGTGCGCCGGTCAGGCGAGCTTGCGGGCCGGGCAGCCGATACGCTTGATCAAGCCTCAACAGCCATCTTGGAGTGCAATCAGGCCAGCCCGGGCGTACTTAATGCAAATTCTATTCAGGCCTTGAATCGCTTCCAGCGCGGTGAAGTTCTCCGTTTTTGGTGCAGACAATCGACCGGCACCGTACCGCCAGGCAAGCGACTGGAAGAGTTCCTGGATCAAGTTGAAACTGCGAGTAAAGACAGCCAGCCTGCTCTTGCCTGGCAACACGGCATGCTGCGATTCTGGGACTCGAAGTTCTGGCTCGATTCAGACGAGGATCGTATCGACGGTGCTTTTCACTATGATTTTCAGTGGCAATGTGACCAGCAGCTGGACTTGCCTGGATCATTGGGGCAGCTGGAACTACTCGGAGATAAGGATCAAAAAACGCTGACGCTGCGAGTCGCAAATCTCCCACGCGACGCTCAGCAATCAATTCAAGACACGCCCAGTGAACGCCTTCAGCTGGCTCCGGGGGCTGCACGCCGCCGAGTCAAAGAGTTGATGCGTCTGGCTGGAATCCCACCCTGGCAACGCGGTCTGTGGCCCAGAATTTACAAAGACACGCAGTTGGTTGCCATGGGTGATCAATGGATCGACCATGCCTTTGCAGGTTGGATGAAGCGTCGAGGCCTTCGTTTAAAGTGGCATCGGCTAGAATCACGTCCTGGCAACCTGCCATAATCCAATAAAGTGTTGCAGACCGAATCAATTCGACCAAGAATGAATTCAACCGAAAATGAATCCAACCGAAAATCACAAGACTGAATTATGAGCAAGAAAAAAGCCGCTGACGCCATTGAGAAACTGGATTTTGAGGGCGCCCTGAATCAACTCGAAGTATTGGTGGAACAGCTCGAAGGGGGCGATTTGGGACTGTCTGAATCATTGGAACACTTCGAAAAAGGCGTTAGCCTGTCGCGGCGCTGTCATTCGCTGCTTGACGACGCGCGGCAGAAAGTCACCGTTCTCAGTGACCCCGACAGCGAAGCCTCAGAACAAGAATTCAGCCAATCTGACGGAAAGTAAGATTGATTCTCGGTCCAACGCGTGTAGCGTCTTTGCCGCTGACCTTCGGTAGTTCATGCAGCCAGTGATGCTGTAAGTCACCGCTCATGACCAGCAGGCTGCCATGACCAAGCGCTAGCGATAGCGGACGAATCCTCTCTCCATGTCGCTTTTTCTGGGGACGAGGCTTCAATCGGAAACGTCGCTGCTCACCCAAACTCACTGAGGCAATCACCGGATTCGGACCCAGTTCGGGCTCGTTGTCGGCATGCCAGCCCATACTGTCTCGACCGTCCCGGTAACGATTACAAAGCACGCTGTTAAAGCGAACGTCCAGAGTTTCATTCAATCGATCCTTCAACTGTTTCAGCTCGTCGGACCAGGTCGCTGCAAGCATGGTTTTCCCCGAATAGCTATAGCGCACACCGTTATCACCGTAAAAACAGGTCAAACGCGGCTGCATGATCTCGCGCCCGAACATTTTGATGGGGCGCTGCTGCCAATCCAGACGGTTACCGAGACTTTTAAAGAGCTGGTCAGCCTGTTGGCAGTCAAGCCAATTGGGTAAATACCTGATGTATCCATTGGGCGGCACGCTAAGCGACTGATTTTCTTCGCCGAACAGCGCGCCAGGCGTGACTGAATCGTTCATGGCACCAATCATCCAAAGTGTTAGACTCCGCTTGCACTGTGGAGAGTGCAAGTTGTATCGAGCTGACGCTTGCGTTTGCTCATTTGTTGGTCTACTACAATAATTTCATGCAGGAGAGTTTTATGAAAACACTCAATCGTCGAGGAATGTTCAAGCTTCTTGGTGCCGGTTCTCTGGCCTTGATGCTTCCAACTTTCACCCGCTTGAGCAGCGGTCAGGCTTGGGCTCAGGACAACAAGCTTGATCCAGAAAGTGCGCAAGCCAAAGCATTGGGCTATGTTCACAATCACGAAGAAGTCGATACTGCCGCTTTCGCTGGCTACGAGGCGGGCGAACATTGCGGCAATTGTCAGCTGGCAAACGGAGATTTATCGGCAGACTGGGTCGGTTGTGGCATCTTCCCGGGCAAACAAGTAGCCAATCAAGGTTGGTGTAGTGCCTGGGTTCAGCGCCAAGGTTAAGAGCTTGAACAATATGCTCGAAAAAGCCGGCTACGCGCCGGCTTTTTTGTGCCAGTCGTTACAAAATCATCATCGAGCACGAGCGATCAGACCTGTTGCCACAACTGCCAGAACCAGCGGCGGCAGCACGGTGACAGCGATTACCGGCCAGCTGAGCAACAGCCCCACGTAGGTCGCCAGTTCAGTCAGCATCTGAAAACCCAGACCAAGCACCAACGCTCCCACCAACCTGACCGTTACCGCGCGACTCTTCAGTGGCACGGCAGCCGTGGCCATCGCTGCCAACACCATCACCAGACAGGTCAGCGGCAATACCAACCGTCGCCACAGCACCATTTCAACCTCTGCTACTTCTTGCCCACGCTGCTTTAGGCCAGCAACGTACTGCCACAAGTCACTCAACGACAGCGCCGCCGGTGGACTCAGCAGAAGTTCAAGCTGACGGGCATTCAAGAAAGATTGCCACGGCATCGTCTCGCTGACCTGAAAATAATTCGAGTCAATATCGTCAAAATTGCGCTGGCGGACGTCTTCAAGCAGCCAGGTACCGTCAGCCTGCACCAATGCCTGGTTCGAGCGAATCTGTCGCTCGAGCTGGCCGTCCTCGGCGAACTGGTAGATATCGATACCGGTCGGGATCCGTCCAAGTCTCAGTGACTCGACGTTGAGAAACTCATCGCCCGATCGAATCCAAAGCCCATGAGCCGGGTGCCATAGACCGCTCTCCCCCAACGATGCACCTATCAAGCGCTCAGGCTGTTCGCGCATCTCAGGAATCACCCATTGCAGGGCAACCAGTGCCAGGCCGGAAACAACCAACCCCGGGATTAAGGCTTGAGCGGTGAGGCGCCAAATTGACAATCCGGAAACTCGCATTACCGTGAGCTCGTTGCGAGTCTGCAGCCCACCCATGGCCGCCGCAGTCGCGAGAACGGCAATTACAGGCAACAGATCGATTAGCCCCTCTGGCAACTGAGTGATAGCCGAAAACGCTGCCAGCATCAAATCGCCCGCGCCGCTCAAGCCTTGCTCCAGGTTATCGAGCATTTGCAGCAGCCACAGCAAGGAACCAATCGCCAGAGCCGCCACCAGGTAGGCAGCGAACAGATTCGAAAGCAAATACCGCGTAGTAAGCCTCACAACACATACCCCGGACCGCGCTGGAAAATCAAAAAGCGCAGTCCAAGTAGCGTAATCAACGCTAACGGCAGCCAAAACAGCCCCGGCCAGAGCGCAATGGTTGATTGCTCCAGCCAGTTCATCAACACGCCGAGCAGACTGAAATATAAAGTACCTGCGAGGCTGGCCGACAGCACCCGGGCTGACTGACCCTGGCGCGGATTGATCCGGCTCATAGCAACCGCCAGCAAAGCCAACGCCAGAACGGCAACTGGGCCGTGCAGGCGCCACTGCAGCTCGGCCTGTTCAATCGGGCGCTTGCTGCTTAAAAGATCGAGAGTTGAGAGCGAGCGACGAAGCTGGTTGCGCTGCGGCGGCGGTCGCGTTTCAAATTCGACCTCAAAACGATCGAACTCACCGACCAAATCATCTCTGCCGTCCGGTTCAATCCGGTAGCTTTGAACATCGCCAGTGAAAATCAGTTTCATGCGACCGTCGCTGATGGGTTCTTGATCCAAACGCTGGGCGCGCAGCAAACCACTGAATTCACCCTGGCGCTGATGCACCAAGACCTGATCAAGACCACCATTAGATGCGGCTTCAGCGTAAATAAGCCATTGATCATCACCGACCTGAAAGCGCCCCGGTTCAACCCTGGTCAAATCAAGCTCGGCGGCCAGCTCACGTTCCAGTGAATACAAGGTCGAATAGGCCCAAGGTCTAAATACGGTAGTTAAGACTGCAACGCCCAATGCAATAATCAGCAGCCAGAAAGCAAGCGCTGACAGGATCTGGCCACGGCCGGTTCCACCGGCGGCCAAGGCAATAATTTCATAACCGGACTGCAGGCGGCCCAGCCCGATCACCACACCCAGCAGCACTGACGCTGGAATTAACACGTCCAGATACAAACCGAGACGCAGCATCGCCATCGTCATCACAACGCCAATCGGAAGACTTTCGGCTGCCGCCCGACCGAGCAGTTGGCTGGCATAAAAAATCAACACCACAAGCAGAAGGAATATCAAAACCGCCAGTGCCGGGCGAAGAATTTCACGCGCTAAGTAGCTGCGGATCAATTTCATTTAAGCGGATTTTCCATCTTGCTCGAATACATGGTTATCAGGTTCGTTCTGATCAAATCGGTCACGCTCTAGCAACGATTCGACCAGCTCCAAATCTGCTACCGAATCAATATCAACCGCCGCCAGCGGGTCGCTTATCAGGCGATAGCCGATTTTAATCCCGATGCGCTCTGACAGGGCCGCAAATGCTTGTTCTGAATGCAAACGTCCGACGGCGTAGCGTAAAAGATTGCTGGCACCCAATAACGAAACCACCTTCCACGGTTTTTTGCGCTCTTGTTCTACGCGACGCCAAGTTTCAAGGATGGCATCAGCTCGCGAGGTTCTGAACTGGAACAGATTGGTGCCGCCAAGTGCCCGATCCGCAAAACGATAGCGCGTCCGCCGCGACTCCGGGAAGCGAGCCTGAACCAGGGCATGATCGACCAACCCCACACGTAAATCGTCATCGCCAGGACCAGATAGAGTGTCCAACCACTCGAGCTTAAGCAACGGATGATCGGCGGTAAGCAAGGTTACCGGGCGTTGATCATCAAACGCTTCAAGAGCGGCTGAAACGCTCAAACTCGGCGAGGGTCTGGGCGCAATCAAATCAAATGGTTGCGGCATCGCAGCGCGCTTGACGGCGACTTGATATGCATTGGTAGCTGGCGCAACGACAACAATTTTCTCAGCCATCGGCCACTGACTGAGCGTGCTAAGTACCCGGGTCAACATCGGTACGCCAGCCACCCGCGCCAGCGTCTTGCCAGACACAGCTGCCTGGACGGCGACCGGATCATCAGGTCCTCGATCACCGGCCAATACGACTAAATTCACTTATGTGTCCTGTCCGACCGGAATCAGATCGCGGTCGTAAATTCGATAACGCTTGTAAAGATCACCACCCATGGCCTCAATCATTGAGTTCATGCCCTGATTTGTTTCAAGAATCCATGACATTTCGACTTGCTTAATGCCATCCTCGTGTAGCGGCATACGAATTTGATCAATCATCGCAAAGCTAATTGCTGCGCCCATCGGCCCGCGTTGGTGGGCTTTTCGCACCCCCATCAGCGGTACACGGGCAGTTGTCGCCTTGCGCCGTTTGAGTCGCCACAACAATTTTGCCCAGCCTACCGGAAATAGTCGGCCATTCAAATCGCTGATCAACTCGTTCACATTTGGCAGCCCAATAATGAACCCAGCCGCTTGGCCGTCGATTTCCGCGACGCAAGTGTAGTCCGGGCGAATAATTTGGCGCAGCTCCTTACCCATGGCCTGGAACTCAGGCTCAGTCAGCGGTACGAATCCCCAGTTCTCAGACCAGGCATCATTAAAGATATCGCGCAGCAGACTGACCTCCTCGCTAAAGCAAGAAAAATCAAGCGGCCGAAGGTTCAGGCTCGACGCCAATCGTCGGGTCAGTCGCTGCATCGCCGGCGGGGCGGGGAAATCAGGGGCGAGGACATAGGCCAACAGATCCATGGTTTTACTGAAACCAAGTGCCTCAAGCTGTTCTGCGTAGTACCCCGGCGCGTGGTTCATCATCACCATGGGTGGAGTATTTTGACCTTCAATCAACAAACCACAACCCTGATTGACGCCCAAATCATAAGGCCCCTGAATCCGCGCGCAACCTTGCGATTGCAGCCAATTCGAAGCAACCACTATCAATTCACGAAAGACTTCGGCGTCGTCAATGGCTTCCAATTGGCCAAACCAGCCCACGCGTTGCCCCTGCTCCAGAGGTTTTTGACGATCAACCTGGGCGCTGATTGTTCCTACCGGCTCGGCCCGCCGCCAAGCCAAAAACGCTCGTGCTTGTGCATGCTGAAAGAAAGGATGACGTGGCGACCATTGCGCCTGTCGCTCCATCCGTAACGGCTCGATCCAATTCGGATCACTGCCCTGACAACGTCGAGCGAGTGAAAAATAACACCTCCACTCGGCACGTGTTGTCACCGGCTTGACCTCTATTTCCTGAAAGTTCACTTGCAAACCTTTAATTTACAAACGTCGCAAAGCTCCACACCGTCTACGCTGGCTTAAAAATTCCGGTGCCAGCATGACGAATCCCAGCGCATCGCTGCGAATAAAACCAGGTGTGAAAATTGGTAGTTTTCATTGAACTGACATGGACTTATAATAGTGGGTTAGAGCGCGACTATAATAAGAACTTCTTCCGGGACGCTTCAACAAGCAAGGGACATAACAATTTGATGCAGCATCCTACGCCCACCAACCAGGCACTGCCACTGAAAACATCTGGATTCAAAAGCCTTGCTGAAGCATTGAATTATGCGGCAGCCGGAACAACTGGATGTAATTTTTACGATGGCCGCGGTAATTTGACCGCGGTAATGAGCTACAACGACCTGCGCAGTCAGGCCCTGGATCTCGCTCTTCGATTGCACGGGCTTGGCCTCAAGCGAGGTGCTCGCGTAGCCCTTGTGGCTGACACCCACCCGCATTTCCACGTTTTCTTCTTTGCTTGTCAGTATGCAGGCTTGGTGCCAGTGCCCTTGCCTGCGGCGGTCCATCTTGGCGGCCGCGACGCCTTCGTCGAGCATTTACAGGCGATGTTGGTCGACTCGCGGGCCGAAGTCGCATTCGCACCTGATAGCTTTGCGGTGTTTTTGAAAGAAGCCTCAGTCAGTCTTGATCTGAAAGTCAGCGGAACACTTGAGGATTTTTCTCATTTGGAACCTGCCAGTGAGCTTCCTGATGCACCGGAAAGCGATGATCTGGCCTATCTTCAGTACACCTCCGGCAGCACGCGCTTCCCGCGCGGTACGATGATTACCCAACGAGCAGTGCTGGCCAATCTGGCCGGAATACTTCAGTACGGTGTGCAAATTCGTCGCGGCGACCGGTTTATGTCCTGGCTGCCCTATTACCATGACATGGGCCTGGTTGGTTTGATTCTCGGCCCGCTGGTCTCTCAGCTCTCGGTCGACTACATGGGTACCCGAGAGTTCGCGATGCGGCCGCGACTATGGCTGAAATTGATGTCAGCCAATCGATCAACCATTTCATTCAGCCCACCATTTGGCTACGCACTGTGCGCACGCCGCGTTCGCCCCAGCGATTTAGAGCATTTCGATCTTTCATCCTGGCGAGTGGCCGGTGTTGGCGCCGAAATGATCCGGGCCAACTGGCTACATCGGTTTTCTGAGGAGCTAAAACCAGCTGGATTTTCCGAGTCAGCCTTCCTGCCGTGCTACGGCATGGCGGAATGCTCGTTGGCGGTCAGCTTTGCGCCGCTCGGTCAGGGCCTGGAAGTTGACGTACTGGACGCTGACGTACTGGCCCATGATCGTCGCGCACAGGCGATCGAACCGCATCAAGACACCTCACGTGTAACCGAATTCGTCAACTGCGGGCGCCCCCTACCCGACTACGAAGTCGAAATTCGGGGTAACGATGGCCAACTTGTCAGCGAGCGCGAATGTGGCGTGGTATACCTCCGCGGGCCGAGCGTTATGGATGGCTACGCGAACAACCCAGAGGCGACCGCTGATGCGCTCAGTGAAGACGGTTGGCTCAACACTGGCGATATCGGCTATCGTGCTGGCGATTCACTCTTTATTACCGGCCGGGCCAAAGACCTGCTGATCATCAACGGGCGCAACATCTGGCCACAAGATCTGGAAGAAGTGGCCGAACAGCAGCCCGAAGTTCGGGCCGAAGATGCCTCAGCCTTTTCGATTCCCGGCGAGGACGGCACTGAAGTCGCCGTGCTGGTCGTTCAGTGCCGTGAGCGTGACGCCTTCCGCCAGGCCAGCCTGGTTGATCGGCTTAAACAACGGCTGCAGTCCGAATTCGGCATTGCCTGCCTGATCGAGCTTGTTCCCTTGCACACCCTGCCGCGCACCTCCTCCGGCAAACTTTCACGCAGTGGCACACGCCTGGATTTTATCCGCCGAAATGGCTTGGAAGAACGCCCGGTTCTCTCGCAAGCGCTAGTGGACCGAACACCTCACACCGACGCCGTTGAGGACGCCCAGCGCTGAGAGCAGCGCCAAGCACAAGTGTAGTCGTAAGACCATGACCACGGTTGCTGTGACCGGCGCCAGTGGTTTCGTAGGCCACCATGTCCTGCAAGCGCTCACGCAACGTGAATTCCAGATTCGCGCGCTGGTTCGCGATTCTGCGCAACTGGAGCCTCAGCCCAATCTAGTGCCGGTCATCGGGCGCCTAAACCAATCATCGGCTTTGAAAGACCTGCTCGAGGGTGCCGACAGCGTTATTCACCTGGCTGGTGCCACCGGCGGCTTCAATTACTCTGATTTTGCACAGGTCAACGTGTCCGGCACACAGTCTTTAGTCAACTGCGCGCAGCAAAACTGCCCCGACATCCGCTTTATCCACTTATCTAGCCTTGCTGCGCGCGAACCGTCACTGTCAGATTACGGTGCCAGCAAGCTGGCCGGCGAGAAGTGCGTTCGTGACAGTGATTTGAACTGGATGATTGTTCGTCCGCCAGCTGTTTACGGTCCACACGATAAGGCATTGGCGCCACTCTGGCGCGCACTGGCCCGAGGCTGGCTGATTCGCACCGGGCCGCCGGACGCGCGGTTCTCTTTACTGCACGTCCGCGACCTGGCCGATGCGTTAGTCAAGCTCGTAGTGCCTACCAACACAGCAAGCCAGCAAGCTTTTGAATTGCATGACGGCAAAGCCAACGGCTACGATTGGACCGATTTGCAGGAGCTAGCGCAATCGGTGCGTAATCAACCGGTTCGCGTGCTACCCGTCCCAGGTCTTCTGCTGCACTCCATGGGTTGGTTCAATCTGCTCTTGGCTCGCTCGACAGGGACTCGCCCTCCCCCGCTGGTGCCCGGGAAAGTACGTGAACTGGTTCATCACGACTGGGTCTGTGATAATAGCGCTCTTCCAGGCTGCGATAATTGGCAGCCAAGCCACTTACTGACCACTGCCTTGCACCAATTGCCGGGCTGGAGAGATTTTTGAATGAGCACGACGCGTGACCGGGTTGATGCTGCCATCGGCCAAGGAATAACAAACGCCCTACCCGAGCTTGATGAGCCTGATCGAGACGCAGCGCTCACCGGCGACATTGGCCTGGACTCTGTCCAAATCATGGGTTTGGTGATGGAAATCGAAGATGAACTAGACATCTCGATCCCGGTTGACGTGCTCGCAGAAACCCAGACGCTCAACCAACTCGCCGAGCGGCTTACCAGAATGATTGATGGAGACACCTGAAATGAGCATTTTCGACAAGTTTCAGGCCAGGGCTAGAGCACACGCTGAGCTGACGGGTGAAGGCCCATCAGCCATCGCAACACCGATTGACGCTGTTCGTTCTGCGACCCACGGTGTGATCGGCGGCAAGGATGTCGTTCTGGCCGGAACCAATAACTACATGGGCCTGACATTCGATCCCGACGTGATTGAGGCCAGCCAGCGCGCGTTGGCTGAATCCGGCAGCGGCACCACCGGATCGCGGATGGCGAACGGCAGCTACGACGGTCATGCGGCACTCGAACAGGAATTGGCACAAGCCTTCGGCTGGCCATCGGCGATTGTTTTTTCGACCGGCTATCAGGCTAATTTAGGCTCACTGTCCGGGCTTGCTGATGACGGCGATTATTTGCTGGTTGACGCCGATTCTCACGCCAGCATTTATGACGGCTGTCGCTTGAGCAAGGCACAAACGCTGGTTTTTCGACACAATGATCCAGAAAATCTTGACCGGCGACTGGCCCGCTTGGGCGAGGAAGCAAAGCGCGCCGTTGTGGTCGTCGAAGGCCTGTATTCCATGCTCGGCGACCAGCCACCGCTGAAGGAGTTTGTTGAGGTCAAGAATAAGCACGGGGCTTGGTTGGTCGTTGATGAAGCGCACTCCTTCGGCGTATTCGGCGAGCGCGGTCTGGGATTGAGTGAACAAGAGGGCGTTCTTGACGACGTCGATTTTATCGTCGGCACGTTCTCGAAAAGCCTGGCCGGGATCGGCGGCTTTTGCGTCAGTCGTCATAAAGAACTCGAGCTGCTGCGCCTTGCCAGTCGGCCTTATATCTTCACGGCCTCGCCCTCGCCCGCCGTCATCGCCGGCACCCGCATCGCCCTACAGAAAATAATTATCGGCCAAGCCTTGCGTCGTCAGCTCCACCGCAACATTAATCGTTTGTATAGCGGCGCTGAGCGTTTGGGCTATCGACTCGGAAGCGACATCCCCGGACCGGTAGCGGCAATTATCCTGCCTGATCGCGAAACCGCACTGGCTCACTGGAACGGCCTGCTCGCCGCTGGCGTTTACGCCAATTTGATGATCCCTCCTGCCACACCGGCTGGTTTCAACCTGCTGCGCATCAGCATGAGCGCTGCGCACAGCGATGAAGACGTTGATCGCATTCTGGATGGACTCAGTCAGATGGCTAGTCAGAATACAGCGCCAGAACTCACTCAGGCCGCTAGTTAAGAGCTAATCAGTTAAGCGCTAATAACGTAAACTTTAATTGAACAGAATCTTTCCGGGCCGCAGGCTGCCCGGCATCCACTAACCTGGCACTGTCAATTCGTGCCTCTTGATCAATAGAGAGTTCCATGGATTTTCCGCAACCGTTCTACCGCTGGCGCCCGCACCCGTGGCATGGCCTTGAAACTGGCCGCGACGCACCGCTTTTTCTTCACGCCTACATCGAAATCACTCCTTTCGATACGGTGAAATACGAAATCGACAAAAAAACCGGCTACCTGCTGGTTGACCGCCCACAGCGAACCTCATCACAACCGCCCACCCTCTATGGCTTCGTGCCGAGAACGTTCTGCGGTGCACGGGTTGCCAAGTTGATGCCAGGCGCGCGCAAAGGCGACAAAGATCCACTCGATATTTGCGTTTTCAGCGAACGACCGATCACACGTAGCGAGGTCGTACTCAACGTACGCGTTATTGGTGGTTTGCAGATGCTCGATCACGGCGAGGCCGACGACAAAATCGTTGCCGTGTTGGAAAATGACAGCATGTGGGGCGAAGCAGAAGATATTTCTGACATCCCGACAACCCTGGCCGAGCGCCTCCGTCATTATTTCCTGACCTACAAATTACTGCCGGGCGAAGAAGCAGAAATCAAAATCGATCACATCTATGGCGCGGAACATGCGGCAAAAGTCGTCAAAGCCTCCATTCTCGACTACCGGGACGA
>JGI12109J20283_10200402_pt1 | contig 12990 bp, 10 predicted proteins | sample ElkSlonscriptome_12_FD_20283 | JGI IMG/M metagenome (IMG submission 20283) | reverse complement strand
GGCACGCTGACGCGCGCCGGCCGCTTCCCGGTCGGCTCGATCGATCCCTCCGAGATGTACGTGGGCAGCTTCGCGCTCGGCTCGGCCTCTGGCCCGGACATCCTGACCGTCAACAATGACGGCGGCTCGATCTCGGTGTTTGAGAATGTGGGCGGCCTTGGATTCGGCGCCGCGCTGGTGTTGCCCACCGGCGTGCAGCCCGAATTTGCAGCCGTGGCCGACTTTGATGGCAACGGATCGAGCGACATCGCCGTCACAAACCGCGACAGCAACAGCACGAGCGTGTTCGTGAACGACGCGGCCGGAACGACGCCCTGCCCGGCTGACTTCGACGGCGATGGCAGCCTGAACCTCTTCGACTTCCTGGCGTTCCAATCGGCATTCGACGCCATGGACCCAAGGACCGACATCGACGGTGACGGCGCGTTCACCGTCTTCGACTTCCTCGGCTTCCAGAACCTCTTCGTTGCCGGCTGCCCCTGATCCCTGAGCGGTCGTGACCCGCTGATCTTCTGCCTGTTTCTCTCTCCATGCCCCGGGCGGCGGCCGATCCACGAGACGGCCGCCGTCTTTGCGTTTGAGCGGTGATGTCGAGCACGTGCGCCTCGATTCGGCCGCTTGCCTAACGGGACTACGTGGTCACGACCATGGTGGCACAGGCGTCGGCTCGCCTTGCGGGTCCTAAAACCCAAAGCCCACGGGCCATCCCCCTCGTCCCATAGAACAACCGCCCTGGCGACCCCAGGAAGAGTTGTTGCTCGACGATCAGTCGTTGATCGAGCTTCATCAAGAGCCGATCGTCGAGCGTCAAGAGCCGATGGACGCCCATCGGGCGTCGACGGAGCCGCCGGGATCACTTCCGAGGCTCCGTCGAGCGCGGCCGCGGCTCCATCACGCGCCGACGCGACCGCGCGAATCGCTGACGAGCCTCCGCCGGCCCCATCGCCGATCGCCCCGGAGCACGGACTGGCCGACCTCACGACCCAACCGAAGCCCCCCACCACCCCCCACCATCCCCTATCCCCGCTCCGCCTACCCGCTCCGCCCAGCCCCTACCCCCGGTCCGCCCACCCGCTCCGCCCACCGCCTCCGCAAGAGGAGGCCGGCGGCAAGAATCGGGCGTTGGCACGGCGCTCGCAACACGCTCGACATCGAGCGCGACATCGAGCTCGCGGGCCGGAAGGAACCGCATGGACGAGACCATTCACATCCTCGCTCGCGTGGGCATCGTCGGGGTCGCGCTCGTGGGCGGGGCCTTGTTTGCCTTCTCCGCGTTCGTCATGGCCGCCCTGGCCCAGATGCCCGTTGCCCAGGGCATCCGCGCCATGCAGCACATCAACACGACCGTGTTCACGCCGTGGTTCATGGGGCCGTTCTTCGGCACGGCGCTGCTGGGCGTCGGGGCCGTGGTGCTCGGGTTGCTGAACACCGAGCAGGGCTGGTGGTTCCCGATGGCGTCCGCGGGCTTGCTGTACGTGCTGGGCGTGTTCGTGGTCACGGCCGCCGGCAACGTGCCGTTGAACACCAGGCTCGCCGCCGTCGACGCCGATGATCCGAGGTCGGCCGAGCTGTGGCGGACGTACGTGGTGGTCTGGACACGCTGGAACCACGTGCGCGTCATCGCGTCGGTGCTGGCCCTGATCCAGTTCGGCGGCGCCCTGAGAGCCCTATGAGGCGGGTCGCCCAAGGCGTGGTCTTCCCGTTCACTCCTCGCTCTCGCGCAGCTTGGCCAGCACGGTGAAGTCTTCGAGGGTCGACGTGTCCTGCGTGCCCTCCACGCCCGCGGCGATGTCGCGCAGCAGGCGACGCATGATCTTGCCGCTGCGGGTCTTGGGCAGGGCCTCGGCAAAGCGCACCTGATCGGGCCGGGCGATGGCGCCGATCTGCTCGGCCACGTGGGCGCCCAGGGCCTTCTTGAGTTCCTCGCCGGCCTCGAAGCCGCCGGCGAGCGTCACGAACGCCGCGATGCCCGTGCCCTTGATCTCGTGGGGCACCCCCACCACCGCGGCCTCGACCACCGCGTCGTGGGCGACGAGCGCGCTCTCGACCTCCATCGTGCCCAGGCGGTGGCCGCTGACGTTGATCACGTCGTCGATGCGGCCCATGATCCAGAAGTTGCCGTGCTGATCGCGACGAGCCCCATCGCCGGCGGTGTACCACGGCACACCGTCAACAACAACCGTAGAAAAATATGTTTCTATGAACCGCTGGCGGTCGCCGTAGACGCCGCGCAGCATGCCGGGCCAGGGCTTGCGGATGACCATGAGTCCGCCCTTGTCGGGCGCGCACTCGGTGCCGTCGGGATGGACCACGGCGGCGTCGATGCCGAACATGGGGCGTGTGCACGAGCCCGGCCGCGTGGGCGTCGCACCGGGCAGGGGCGTGATCACGTGTCCGCCGGTCTCGGTCTGCCAGTAGGTGTCCACAATGGGGCAGTCGCCACCACCGATGGCCTCGCGGTACCACATCCACGCCGCGGGATTGATTGGCTCGCCGACCGTGCCGAGGATCTTCAGCGACGACAGGCCGTGCTTCTTGGGATGCTCGTCGCCCCACTTCATGAACGCGCGGATGGCCGTGGGCGCGGTGTAGAACTGCGTGACCTCGTGGCGCTGCACGATGTCCCAGAAACGGTCCTCGGCCGGGAAGTTGGGCGCGCCCTCGTACATGAGCGTCGGCACGCGGTTGGGCAGGATGCCGTAGACGATGTAGCTGTGCCCGGTGATCCAGCCGCAGTCGGCGGTGCACCAGTAGACCTGCTGGCGATCGGGCTCGAGGTTGAATGTCAGCCGTGCCGTGTGGGCCGCATAGAGCAGGTAGCCCGCGGTGGTGTGCACGATGCCCTTGGGCTTGCCGGTCGAGCCGCTGGTGTACAGGAGGAAGAGCATGTCCTCCGCGTCCATGGGCTCGCAGGGGCAACTGGGTTTGGCCTTCGAGACAATCTCGTGCCAGTCGTAGTGGTGCCCGCCGACGAGCACGTAGTCGGACCGGACCCGGTTGAGCACGACCACGGCCTCCACCGGTGATTCGTCGCCCATCTGATCAACGGCGTGGTCGACGTTGTCCTTCAGCGGCACGACCTTGCCGCGACGCCAGCCGCCATCGCACGTCAGGATGATCTTGCTCTTTGCATCGCGCACACGATCGGCGATGGCCTGGCTGCTGAACCCGCCGAAGATGACCGAGTGTGGGCAGCCGATGCGAGCGCACGCGAGCATGGCGATGGCCAGCTCGGGCACCATGCCCATGTAGATGGTGATGACCTCGCCCTTCTTCGCACCGAGCTTCTTGAGCGCGTTGCCCAGGCGGGCGGTCTGCTCCTGGAGTTCCTTATAGGTGATGCGGCGGATCTCGGGTCCACCATCGCCGACCGGCTCGCCCTCCCAGATGATCGCGACCTCGTCGCCGTGGCCCTCGTCGACGAAGCGATCGACGCAGTTGTCGCAGGCGTTGAGCGTCCCGCCCTTGAACCACGTGGGCTCGGGGAAGCCGCCGCTGAGGACTGAGTCGAACGGCTCCATCCACCGCAGCCGCTGGGCGATCTCGCCCCAGTAGCCGTCCTGGTCCTCGATCGACCGGCGATGCTCGGCCTCGTACTGGGCCATCGAGCCCACGTGCCACGAGCCCAGCCCGAGGTCGGCGGCCGCGGGCGGGTCGAAGACGCGGTCCTCGTGCAGGGTGCTCTCGATATCGTTGTCGGTCGAAAACTTCGGGTCGGGATCCTGTGACATGAGCCAGCATATGGCGATCGAGCACGCTACGGGCGCTCGACCCCTTGGCGCTCGACCCCTTGGCGTTGGACCCCTTAGGGTTCTGCCGTCGCAAACAGCTCGGGGTTTTGCACGGCAAGAGAGACCAGGGCGATCATCAGGGCCAACCAAGAAGCCCAGTAGTTCACCTTTCTGACCCCGCGTTGGCTCCCGATCGTGCAGTAGTACAGGACGAACGCGAGCCAACAGAACTGCCCAGCCAGGGGCAGCCAAAAGAGCACGCCGAGCAGGCCCCAAAACTTGTCATCATCGCGGAACGCTGATCCGACCATGTAGGCGTAGGCCACGAGGTTCCAAAGGACCGTGACCAACAAGGCAATGCCCGCCCCTTCGACCGACGTCATCGCCAACCCCGAAAGCAACACGAGCATCGAAAGGGCGATCACGATGTAGATCTTCCCGCTCGACATGCGCGGCGCCCGACGTTCGCGCTTGGGCTTGTCCTTGCCCACCTTCGTGGTCATCGCCTTGCCCGATGCGGAGTCAAACCCGCACTGCATGCACACGACGGCCCCGGCCGCCCGTGCGTTGCCGCACTTGGGGCAGGGGTTTGCGTCGGCGACCTGGACGTCGCCCAAGAACTTGTCCATCCCCAAGCCAACATCGGCGGCCGGTGCATCGACCTGGGCAAGGGCGGGCGCGGCCTTGGACGTTTCGCCCGTCGGAGCTTGCTTGGAACGCTGTTTGGCTTGGACGCAATCCCGGCAGGCGTACTGCCCCTTGGAGTCCTTCATGCGAGGACGCTCGGAGCAATCTACCCCGCAGATGATGCAGGTCTTCGCATGTGTCATGACCGTGTTTCCCCGAGTGCCGCCGAAGGGTCTCGAACTGGCTGATCGAGCATAGCAGCCCGAGTCCACGCCATACCCAGCCGTTCCGGCCGGTCCCCCAAGCTTGTGCCCCTCCCTATCATGGCGATCGTTGCTGGTTCGCACCGGCCGGAGGCGTTGCTTGGCCCCGGCAGCACTTTCGGGAGGGGTTCACACCATGGCCATCCGCATCGGCATCAACGGCTTCGGCCGCATCGGCCGTCTCGTCTACCGCATCGCCGCCCAGCATCCCGAGATCACCATCGTGGCCGTCAACGATCTGGTGCCACCGGAGAATCTGGCGTACCTGCTCAAGTATGACACCATGCACGGCCGCTTCCGCGTCGACTGCAAGCCAGCAGACGTCCAGCTCTCGGGCGAGGGCTTCATCGTCAACGGCGAGTCGACCAGGGTCTTCGAAGAACGCGACCCGGCCAACCTCAAGTGGGGCGACCTGGGCGTGGACGTGGTCGTCGAGAGCACCGGCTTGTTCACCAAGCACGATGATGCCATCAAGCATGCCGAAGGCGGCGGCGCCAAGCGTGTGCTCATCAGCGCCCCGACCAAGACCACCGACAGCGTGCCCACGCTGTGCTACAAGGTGAACCACGAGCAGTACGACCCGAGCAAGCACACGGTCATCTCCAACGCGAGCTGCACGACCAATTGCCTGGCCCCAATCGCCAAGGTTATCGACGACAACTTCGGCCTCGACGAGGGGCTCATGACCACGGTGCACGCCGCGACGGCGACCCAGCCCACGCAGGACGGACCGAGCAAGAAGGACCTGCGCGGCGGCCGCAACGCCTACATGAACATCATCCCCGCCAGCACGGGCGCCGCGAAGGCGGTCACGCTCTGCCTGCCCCAACTTGAGGGTAAGCTGACGGGCATGGCCTTCCGCGTTCCGACGGCCGACGTGAGCTGCGTGGACCTGACCTTCCGCACCGCCAAGTCCACCAGCCTGAAGGCCATCAACGAGGCCATGAAGGCCGCCGCCAACGGTCCGATGCAGGGCGTGCTGGGCTACACCGAGGAGCCCGTGGTCTCCAGCGACTTCATCGGCGACCCGCACAGCAGCATCTACGACGCCGACGCGTGCATCGAGCTCAACGACCGCTTCTTCAAGGTGGTCAGCTGGTACGACAACGAGGCCGGCTACGCCCACCGGTGCGTGGACATGGCGCAATACATGATGAGCCGGCAGTAGCATCCGCCCGAGCATCGCGAACGAACAACATGCTCCCGGCGGCGGCGTCCTGGGCTGTTTCATGCAATGCCGAGCCCTTACGGACGCGACAGGCTAGCCACCGGGATCTGGAGTACTCGATGCGCACACCTTCCGTCAAACGAGCGTTTACCTTGGCCAGCGTGGTCGCCCTGGTCGCCCCAGTGGGCGTTGGCGTCGCGGCGGCGGCGCCAGATGCGCCCGAGAACCAAGCCACCATCCAGGTCTTCAAGCCGCTGTGCTCGGGGGGCCGCCCGCCGCAATCGACCATCGACGCCATCGGAGCTCGGCACGCCACGGGCATGCTGCAGGGCGAACGACGCATCATTGTCCCCACGCTCGACTCGGGCCTGAGCCTGCGCTTCGTGGTGGCCGGCCCGGCTCCCGCTGGCACCACCGAGGCGCTGGCCGCGGTTGCCGATCTCTACGCGGGCCTCGTCGCCGACGACCTCGAGATCACCGTCGAGATCCTCTTCGAGCCGCTGGGCACGATCCACGGCCTGCCGATCCTCGGAGCCGCGGGAGACAGCTATCAATCGCTCTTCTATCCGCAGGTACGGGCGGCGCTGATCGCTGGCATGGATCCCGACGATGTGATCGAGTCGAGCCTGCCCGATACATCGTCGCTTCGTGTCATCTATGGGCTGGATGCCGGATCGCGGACGGAGGATCGCACGAACCTGCTGACCGGCATCGCGTTGCGAGCGCTACTCGACGGACAAACGCCCACGCCGGTCCCCGTGTCCTTGAGCTCGACCGCGCCCTGGGACACCGATCCCGCGGACGGTGTCGAGCCCAACGCCTACTGCTTGCGAAGCGTGATGGCTCATGAGATCGGTCACGTGCTGGGTTTCCAGTCAAACGTAGACCTGCTGTTCGGCGGCACCCTGTTGCCGATGGACATCTATCGCTTCCGCGAGAGCGACGGCGGCGCGGATCTCAATCCCGACACGTTGGCCGAATTCACGACAACGCCGCGAACCGTGTACTTCGATTCATCGGGCGCGTCGAGCCCGAGCGAGGCCATCCTTGACTTCATCGAGGTCGAGATCCCGATGGCGGATGGGAATCCTTGGCAAGGCTCACACCTTCGCCAGACAGATCCGCCAATAGGAATCATGGATCCAGACATCGTCGAGGGTGAGACCTACTTCCCCGAGTACCTCACCACGACCGACCTGCGACCGCTGGACGCCCTGGGCTGGACGATCACGCTTGCTTGCCCGGCGGACTGCGACGGTTCGGGCACGTTGGACTTCTTCGACTTCCTGTGCTTCCAAGACGCCTTCGACGCCGGCGATCTATCGGCCGACCTCGACGGCGACGGCCTGTTGACTGTATTCGACTTCCTGGAGTTCCAGAACGCCTTCGACGCCGGCTGCGGCTGATCGCCGCACGCGTCATTCCAAGCGTGTTCAAGAAGGCGAAAGTCGTCGGGCTAAACTGCCCTCATGCTTGACACATTGCTGACGCTCGATGCCCTCACGCCGCTTCTTGCGCTGGCCGATGGTGGCACCGCCACACCCGAACACGTCGGCTTCTTCACCGCGGCCGGCCTGATCGCCCTGCTGACGCTCACCACGCTCGAGATCGTCCTGGGCATCGACAACGTGGTGTTCATCGCCATCCTCGCGGGGAGACTGCCCGAAGACAAGCAGGCCAAGGCCCGCACCATCGGCCTTCTTCTGGCGATGGTGATGCGACTGATCTTGCTCGCGTTGGCCTTTCTCATCATGAAACTCAATGAGCCGTTCTACACGATACCGTGGGTTGACATTCCACTCTCGGGTAAGAGCCTCATCCTCCTCGCCGGCGGGCTGTTCCTCATCGCCAAGGCGACGATGGAACTGCACCATATGGTCGAGGACGGCGGTGCCCACAAGGACGACCCGAACGCCCGTCCGGGCATGGGCAAGAAGGTCGCCACGTTCGGCGGCGTTCTCGTGCAGATCCTGCTGCTCGACCTCGTGTTCTCGATCGACTCGGTCATCACCGCCGTAGGCATGACCAGCAACTACTGGATCATGGCAACCGCGGTGGTGATCGCCATCGGCGTCATGATCGCGTTCGCCGGGCCCATCGCGCGCTTCGTGCAGAAGCACCCGACCATGAAGACGCTGGCACTGGCGTTTCTCGTGCTCATCGGCGTACTGCTCGTCGCAGAGGGTGCCGGCCAGCACCTGCCCCGTGGCTACATCTACTTTGCGATGGCATTCGCGCTCATCGTCGAGATCGTGAACATGAAGGCCGGGCATCGTCGCAGCAAGCACACCACCAGCGACGACGACGCCGAGTCTGGCGTTCAGTAGCGTAATCAGTGCTTGCCGTTGCTCGAGCCGCTGGCGTGGTCGCGCTCGCCGGCATCAATCTCGGGCTGCGGCGCCGGGAACGTCGTGGACTTGCCGCCACGGATCGAGATGCCCAGCGGAACGACCTGCTGGGTCATCACGTCGGCCAGCGTGAGCGCGCCCAGCGTGGCCTCGGTCTTCTTCGCCACCGTGTCCATCGCGCGGTGGAGTGGGCAGAGGTTCTCTGCGTGCTCGGGCAAGCCGAGCGGACACGATCGGATCCGCTGGATGGGTTCGATCACCTGGACCACGTCCAGCAGCGTGACCTGCGAAGGCTCACGCGCCAGCATGAACCCGCCGGTGGGCCCACGCTGGCTCGTCGCCAGGCCGCCCTCGACGAGCAGCTGCAGCACGCGTGAGGCATAGCGCACCGGCGTCTGGGTCGCCTCGGCGACTCGGCCGGCGGTCTGCACCTCGCCGTGCCACTCGCTTAAAAAGACCGCCGCGCGCAGGGCATACTCCGTTGTCATACTGAACATCGAGCCGGCCTCCCAAAGAGCACCGGGCGTATGCAGCCCGAGCGGATCTCCCACAGTGTTATACACCACCGGAATCACAAAGAACAGTATCGCATAAAAATATAGAGATATCGCTTGATTCCTCCTCGACAGCGTGAAATGCTGTAGATCAGTGACCATTCCGGTCTGACAAGAGTTTTCCCGGTACGCCCCGGGGGCAGATCAGGGGGATCCCGATATGTCCGAATCAAGCCTTCACGATGCTTCAACGACGCCGAAGCCCGCAGCGTCGGCAGGCGCGACCAGCGGCGCGCGCGGTACGGCGTCGCTCGACCGTTTCAGCTACGACGACGCGATCGTCCGCATGTTCTTCTGGGCCACGCTCGCGTGGGGGCTGGTTGCCTTGCTGGTGGGCATCATCATCGCCTTCCAACTCGCCGTGCCAGAGCTCAACGTGCTACCGCAGGTCTCGTTCGGCCGCCTGCGTCCGCTGCACACCAACGCGGCGATCTTCGCGTTCGCGGGCAACGCCATCTTCGCGGCGGTCTACTACTCGACCCAGCGGCTGTGCAAGGCCCGCATGTGGAGCGACAAGCTCAGCAGGCTGCACTTCTGGGGCTGGCAGGCCATCATCGTGTCGGCCGCCCTCACCCTGCCGTTCGGCATTACTCAGGGCAAGGAGTACGCCGAACTCGAGTGGCCCATCGATCTGGCGATCGCCGTGGTTTGGGTCGGCTTCTTCGGGGTCAACTTCTTCATGACGCTGCTCCACCGGCGTCAGCGTCACCTGTATGTCGCGCTGTGGTTCTACATCGCCACGATCGTGACCGTGGCCGTGCTGCACGTCTTCAACAACCTCTGGATTCCGGTGGGCGTGTACCAGTTCCTGACCACCGGCAGCGTCTCGAGCGTGGACGTCGCCCTGAAGAGCTATCCGCTGTATGCCGGCGTGCAAGACGCGTTCATGCAGTGGTGGTATGGGCACAACGCCGTGGCCTTCTTCCTCACCACGCCCTTCCTGGGGCTGATGTACTACTTCCTGCCCAAGGCGGCCAATCGTCCTGTCTTCAGCTACAAGCTGAGCATCGTGCACTTCTGGAGCCTCGTGTTCATCTACATCTGGGCCGGTCCCCACCACCTGCACTACACCGCACTGCCCGAGTGGGCCAGCAGCCTGGGCATGATCTTCAGCGTCATGCTCTGGATGCCCAGTTGGGGCGGGGGCATCAACGGCTTGCTCACCCTCCGCGGCGCGTGGCACAAGGTCACGACCGATCCGGTGCTCAAGTTCTTCGTCGTGGGCATCACCTTCTACATGATGTCGACGTTCGAGGGCCCGATGCTCAGCGTCAAGACCGTCAACAGCCTGAGCCACTACACCGACTGGACCATCGCCCACGTCCACAGCGGCACGCTGGGCTGGAACGGATTCATGATCTTCGGCATGGCCTACTGGCTGGCCCCACGCATCTTTCAGTCCAAGGGCCTGTTCAGCATCAAGCTGGCCAATGCCCACTTCTGGATCAGCACCATCGGCATCGCGCTCTACGTGCTCTCGATGTACGCCGCAGGCGTCACCCAGGGTCTCATGTGGCGCGCGTTCGATGCCAACGGTCAACTGATGTTCGGCGACTTCCTCGAGACCGTCACCCGCCTCGAGTGGCTCTATTGGATCCGCGGCATTGGTGGCGTGATGTACTTCGTCGGCATGGTCATCGGCGTCCTCAACCTCTTCCAGACCTGGCGCATGCGGCCGGACAAGTACGAGGAAGTCGTGCACGAGGCCGCCCCGCTTGCGCCGCTCAACGAGAGCTATGAGCAGGCCACCAGCCGCTTGAGCGCCAACGTCGAGGCCGGCCATGCGGCCGACCGCTGGCTGCAGGCCTTCTGGCACCGTCGCCTCGAGGCGCGCCCGATCAAGTTCACGGTCTGGGTCATCATCGCCGTGGCCATCGCCTCACTGTTCGAGATCATCCCCACGTTCCTCATCAAGAGCAACGTTCCAACGATTGCCACCGTCGAGCCATACACCCCGCTCGAACTCGCCGGCCGCGACATCTACATCGCCGAAGGCTGCTACAACTGCCACTCGCAGATGATCCGGCCGATCTTCGCCGAAGTGAAGCGGTATGGCGAGTACAGCAAGGCAGGCGAGTTCATCTACGACCGCCCGTTCCAGTGGGGTAGTCGTCGCATCGGCCCTGATCTTGCCCGAGAGGGTGGGCGCCAGAGTTCATACTGGCACTATGTGCACTTCGAGAATCCTCAAGAGTTCTCCGCGGGCTCGATCATGCCGAGCTACAAGCACCTGATCCACCAGGACATCGACTTTGAGGCCATCAAGGCACGCGTCGGGGCGATGGCCATGCTCGGCGTGCCCTACGGCGAGGCCGTAAAGAACGCACCCGAGATGGCGCTCGAGCAGGCACGGGAGATCTCGGCCGACATCGCCGACCAGGCCCAGGATCCGACGCTGGACGTCAGCGAGAAGAAGGTCGTCGCGCTCATCGCCTACTTGCAGAGGTTGGGCGTGGACATCAACAAGGAACCGTCCGCCGAGGACGCGATCGAAGAATCGACCGAAGACTCGGGCGAGGATGCCGGTGCCCAAGGGGGTGCGTCGTAATGCTCTCTGATACCGTTCGCCACGTCGACCTTTCCGTATGGCCCGAGGCCGCCCTGGTGATCTTCATCGGCGTGTTCGTGCTCGTGACGCTCCGCACCTTCAGAGCAAACCACGGACTCGATACGCAGATGGCCGCCGCCGCGCTCGACGAGGGCACGCCTGTCGCGACCGTCTCCCAGCCGCTCGCACCCCAGGGCAAGGAGCACGCCCATGGCTAACAACGAAACAGACAAGACGCTCATCCTGGGTCACGAATACGACGGCATCCAGGAGTACGACAATCCCACGCCGCTGTGGTGGCACCTGATCTGGCTTGGCTCCATGATCTTCAGCGTCGTCTACTTCTTTCTGTCGCTCCAGAGTCCGTGGTTCGTACACCAGACCGACCGACTCGAGCGAGCCCAGATCGCCGAAATCGAGCGCCTCTTCGGCCAACTCGGCGACCTGCAAGCCGATGAGGCCACCCTCGTCTCGCTCATGGACGAGCAGCAGTGGATGGCCTACGGCGCGTCGGTCTTCGGTTTGCATTGCACCTCGTGCCATGCATCGGACGGCGCCGGCGGCATCGGCCCGAACCTCACCGATGACTACTTTCTAAACATTACATCCATCGAAGACATTCACACCGTCATCGCCAACGGCGCTAACAACGGTGCCATGCCGGCCTGGAGCAACCGTCTGCATCCCAAAGAGATCGTGCTGCTAAGTTCGTACGTCGCCTCGCTACGAGGAAACAACCTGCCCGGCAAGGGGCCCGAGGGTGAGGTCATCGCACCATGGCCCAACGACCCCGAGGACCAATGACACAGCAAAGAAGGCAGCCATGAGTGCGAATGCCCCACAAGCCGAACGCGTGCTCTCGACGCTCAACGTCGACGGCACCAGACGCTGGCTCAACCCCAGGCTCTCGCCGGGGCGATGGCTCAACAGACGCCGCGCGGTTGGGTACGGCCTCATCGCGCTGTTCGTCACGATGCCGCACCTGCGCATCGACGGCCGGCCGCCCCTGCTCATCGACATCCTCAAGCGTGAGTTCACCTTCTTCGGCACGACGCTCTATCCCACGGACACGCTGCTGCTCGCGCTTGGTCTCATCACGATCGCGCTGTCGATCTTCTTCTTCACGGCGCTCTTCGGCAGAGTCTGGTGCGGCTGGGCGTGTCCACAGACGGTCTACCTCGAGTTGGTGTACCGGCCAGTCGAGCGATTCTTCCAGGGTGGACCGGGTGCCAAGAAGAAGCGCTTCGGCGCCGCGGGCGGATTGCTGAAGTTCATCGTGTTCGTGCTCCTGGCCTTCGGCCTGGCCCATACGTTCCTGAGCTATTTCGTAGGCACCGACAACCTGCGACAGTGGATCTTCGGCTCGCCACTCGATCACCCCATCGCCTTCATGGTGATGGCCGCTGTAACCGGGCTCATGCTGTTCGACTTTGGATTCTTCCGCGAGCAGACGTGCATCGTCGCGTGTCCGTACGGAAGGTTCCAAAGCGTCATGCTTGATCGTGATTCGCTGGTGGTCGGCTACGACCGCAAACGAGGCGAGCCACGCGGCAAGAAGCGTCGTACGAGCACTCCCAAGGCTGACACACCCAAGGGCGATGTCTCGCTCAAGGTCGTTGAAGACCGGCCCCTCGCAGATCAGTCCCTGGGCGACTGCATCGATTGCACGATGTGCGTGCAGACCTGCCCGACGGGCATCGACATCCGCGATGGGCTGCAGATGGAGTGCGTCAATTGCACCCAGTGCATCG
>JGI12109J20283_12816786_pt1 | contig 12998 bp, 14 predicted proteins | sample ElkSlonscriptome_12_FD_20283 | JGI IMG/M metagenome (IMG submission 20283) | reverse complement strand
GCTATCATACATGGGCGAGGTGCGCATCCAAATCCTCCTGCTCTGATCATGGTATTGGCACTCCTGATCATACCAGATGGCGGCGTGATGCGCACTTCGCTGTGTCAAGTGACCCCCTTTGAGCATGCAGACGTCTGGAACAATGAAGGGACGGTGATTGACCGTCCCTTCACGCCCGCCAAATTATACCGCAGAACAGCGCGCTATGGTATACCGTGTCGGATTATTTTGCCGGTGGATCACCCGTGCGCGCCGCGTTACCCGCCAGTGCCATAGGAGACAGGCGCTGTTTTCCGGTTCTCCGTTCTCACTACCACGAGTTGCGCGGTGAGGGGTTGGAGCACGAAAGCCGCGACATGAACGAACACCGCGAAACGACTAGTGCCGACGTGGATCAGGTGATCCCCCATGTGGCGGAGGATAGCGCCTCCGGCTGGGTGGAAGAAACCCGATCTTGTTCACAAAAAAATTCACAACGTGAATTTTTTTGTGAACAAGAAAAAACGTACCATGCTGCCGCAGGCGAAACGGGCTTCCATCTGGTGAAACGTCCGGTTTGCATATCAACTACGTAACTCCTGTCACTACGTCAATCGGTCGCAAGACGGAGCCGCCTTTCCGCCGGTGCCAACCGGGAATGCCCCACAGACCGAGCCACCACTCTGTCCGCGTCCCGATGTGGATATACCCGTGGCATGCCATACTGGAAGGGGACCGGGTGATAAGGTTTTGCATGAACTGCCGAGGGAAAGGAGCAAGCGGAATGCTTTGGGAGCGCATTCAGCAGCAACAGCGTGTCACCCTGCTGGAGCAGCAGGTGTCGGCAATGCCCGAATATCCGATTTACCGCGAAGCCAATGGCTTCTATGTTATTTATATTGATGGGTTTCCGCACCGCTTCGCACATGTGGCTGAGGCCGAGGCCGCGCAGCTTGCAGCACGGGCCGACTGGCTGCGGCAGCACGCGGGTGCGGCATAGGCCGATCAGGTTGGCACAGCGCATCTTTCCGGCTGAAGTGGTACAATCTACCTGGAGAACATAGCAGAGAGCAACAGAGAACAGCGTAGACCTGGAGCCTGTTTTGTTCTCGGCTACTCTATTTATCCCTTCTTTCTAGAAACATTCCTGGCCGAGGAGGTGGCATCTGCGATGGCCGAACGTGTATGCATTATAGCAGTCCTAACTGAGTTGTAAATCGCAGCTTTTACTCCAACGCTTCCTAATGCCAGGCAAGACATTGAGAAGTTTACAACCAATTTAGGATTGCTATATTGGATTGGACGAACCCGAATACAGCGAAATACAGCAACACCTGGGAATAACCCCCGTTATCGCCCACGAGGTCATACCGCGCCTCGCCCTGCGCGATGGGCAACTGCTGGTCGCCTCCCGCCGCCACGCCGGACTGTTGCCGGTCTCAAAGGTAATCTTTCATGGCATCTTTGCGGATGATCTCGACTTTATCACGGCCCTGGCGCTCTGGGGTGGGCCATGCCTGCCCAATGCGCGTGGCATGCTGGATTGCCGCCTCAAGTTTCCCTGCCTGGTGCGCGCGCTGGAGCATACGCGGTTTGGCGCACCACTCCGCGGGTATGCCGGGCCGGAGACGCCGGTGACATTCGAGGGCGATTATGTTGCCAAATGGGGTAACTGGCACTGTGGCGAAAACAAAGCCCGCTTTACCGGCGCATGGCAGAGCGAACATGCCGGCATCATCGAGCCGTTCCTGGCGGGGCAGGCGGTGCGTGTCGTTCTGATTGGCGAACAGGCCTGGCAGATCCGGCTTGCAGGCTCCGGCTGGCTCAAGTCGATCCATGATGCGCAGGCCGATTTTATGCCGATTGATGCCGAACTGCTGGAAGACACCCGCCGGGTGCGTCAGGCATTCGGGCTGGAAGTGATGGCGAACGACTATATCGTCACCGAGGCGGGAAGCCGGCATCTGCTGGAAGTTAACCATATCCCGAATGTTACGCGCTTCCCGGCGATCTGGGAAGCCTACCGGGATTATGTGGTCCGTTGGGTCGCGGGCGAAACCGCGTCGTTATAGGCGAGAACGGAGAATGAGTAATACAATGTACACCGACCGTATTTCCATACCGGAACCCGTTTGTTCCTTTGTTCTCTGATCTTTGTTCTCGGTTCTTTAGAAAGGACTCAATCGGTATGCAGCACGTCTGCGTCTTCTGCGGCTCATCGCCAGGCAACCGGCCGGTGTATCTTGATGCAGCCCACCAGACCGGGATGGCGCTGGTGCAGCGCGGCATTGGCCTGGTCTACGGCGGCGCGCAGATCGGCCTGATGGGCCGGATCGCCGACAGCGTCCTGGAGCAGGGCGGCAAGGTCATCGGTGTGATGCCCGAACATCTCTCGATCAAAGAAGTGACTCACCCCAAACTGACCGACCTGCGCATTGTCGACTCGATGCATACGCGCAAGGCGTTGATGGCCGAACTGTCGGATGCCTTTATCGCTCTGCCGGGTGGCCTGGGTACCCTGGAAGAGTTGTGCGAAATCCTCACCTGGGGGCAACTGGGGCTGCATCGCAAGCCCTGTGGCCTGCTCAATGTCGCGGGCTTCTATGAACCGCTGCTGGCCCTGTTTGATCACGCTGTGGCCGAGGGCTTCTTGCGTCCGGCCCACCGCAGCCTGGTGCAGGTTGCCGCCACCCCGGAAGAACTGCTGGATAAACTGGCCTCCTACGAGGCACCCCTGCTGCCGAAGTGGATTGAGCGGAGAGATATATAAGCTGCGCACCCGCTTCAATTCTGCTGGTATACTTGCCGGAAGTGGGCGCGTGCCCGGAAGAGCCGCGACTTGATCGCCCCGTTGGAGCATCCCAGCGTGTCGGCGATCTCCTGGGTAGTGTAGCCGTTGCAACTATGCATCACCAGTGGCACCCGCTCGTGGGGCGGGAGTTGCCCCAGCGCTGTCTGTACCGGCCCACCCGGTTCCGACTGGTGCTCCAGGGTGTATGCATTCGAGAGTAGCGTGTCGGTCTGGGGCAGCGGCGTGAAGCTGATCCGTTTCTGGCGGCGCAGATAGTCGTAGGCGGTGTTAGTGGCAATGCGGTAGAGCCAGGCGGCGACACTGGCCTGCGGATCATGGCGGTGCCAGTTGCGCAACGCCTTTACAAATGTCTCCTGGCAGAGATCTTCGGCGGTAGTTTCATCGCGCACCAGACGGGTTAAATGCGCCAGGAGGGGGCGCTGGTATCGCTCGTATAGGTATGCGATACTATCACTACCGTTATGCATATCCAAAGGTTCATCGCTAACCGGTTTCATCGCTCCCTCTCCTCTGCGGTGCTGCTCGAACCCGTTTCGGGCTCCGAATACGCAGGCTTGTAGTGTGTAATCTGGAATTGCGCATTCTCAGGGTAACAGATCTATGGTCAAGATCGAATGAAGATTAGATGAGGAACTAATCACGATCGCGTGAGGGGCCGTCGTATGGCATCAACCAGTTTTCCCGCCGAACGTCCACCGATCTCGGTCGTCATTCCTTCGTGGAATGCGCGGCGCTACCTGCCGGCATGCCTGGCGGCGCTGCGCGCGCAACTCAACCCTGCCGACGAGCTTATCCTGGTGGACAACGGCTCCCGCGATGGTGTGGCGGCCTGGGCGCGGGTGTATGCGCCGGATGTGCGACTGGTCGAATTGCCGGTCAATCGTGGGTTTGCGGGCGGAACCAACGCCGGACTGGAGGTTGCGCACGGCGATCTGCTGCTGCTCTGCAACGACGACGCCCTGGTCGAGCCGGGCTGTGTGGCGGCGCTCTGGGCAACCCTGCGCACTGATCCCGGCATTGGCGCGGCAGCCGGGGTGCTGACCTTCAGCCGCCGCCCGGATATCGTCGCCTCGGCGGGCATCAGAGTGCAGCGCGATGGCGTGGCGCTGGATCGCTGGTTGGGCCGCGCCGTGACCGAGTTGCCGGCAACCGGCCCGGAGATCTTCGGTGCAAGCGGGGGGCTGGCGCTGCTGCGGCGCGAACTACTCAGCGACATTGGGCCATTTGCAGAAGACTTTTTTAACTACCTGGAAGATGTTGATCTGGCCTGGCGCGCGCAACTGCGCGGCTGGCGCTGCTACCTGGCTCCTGGAGCCCGCGCGCGGCATGTCTACTCGGCCAGCAGTGGGCAAGGCAGCCCCTTCAAGCAGCGCCTGCTGGGGCGCAACCGGCTGCGCGTGCTCATCCGCTGTTTGCCTACGTCGCTGCTGCGGGAATGTCTGCCGGCCATTCTGTGCTATGATCTGCTGGCCCTGGGTTATGCCGCGCTGCACTGTCGGCCTGCTATCGCCGCCGGCCGGCTGGAAGCGCTGGTCGAACTGCCCGCGCTCCGGCAACAGCGCCGGATGATCCAGGCTCGCCGTACCGCGTCCATCGGCGCATTAGCCCGCTGGCTGGAGCCCGCCCCGTCGCCATTGGCCGCATTGCGGGTAGAACGGCAGTTGACCGGGCTGTCGGCCAATGCCTGACCAGGGAACGCCAGCACGGGGGTGCTCACTCAGGCGTTTTGTGGTAGGGACGCGCAGAAGCGCGTCCGCTGCCCGTCCCGATGCGGGAAACGCTGCGCTGAAGCGGCGGTCTCTGCCGGTCCTACCGACCGCATTCCACTGCGATCTAGCGAAAAGTCTCCACCTGAGAGGTTGCCCACACACCGCCAAAGCAGGATACAATGATAGGGTAACAGGATTTACGCGGTCCTTTTCAGATTGAGAGAAACCATCCTGCGGCAGCAGTAAGGGCGAAAAATCTTTTGCCCTTGCCATTTGGCACTGCCATAGACGCAAGATGTCTTCACACGAGCTACCGCGTGAGTCCTGTAAGGAAAGATACTGACTATCTGACCAGTGTGAAAGGAACACCGACCTATGCCTGTCGATTGGAAGCCGGTTCCCAGCGTTGGCACCTGGGAATCGATCAAGCAGTATGAAGAGATCAATTTTGAATTCCAGGAGGGGGTTGGCAAGATCACCATCAACCGGCCCCAGGTCCATAACTCCTTCACGCCGCTAACCGTAAGCGAGATGAAGGATGCGATGGAGATCTGCCGCGAGAACCAGGATATTCGCGTGGTGGTTTTTACCGGCATGGGCGACAAAGCCTTCTGCGCTGGCGGCGACCAGGGCGTGCGCGGGGTCGGCGGCTATGTCGGGACGGATACGGTGCCCCGGCTGAATGTGCTCGATCTCCAGCGGCAGATCCGCTCGCTCCCCAAGGCCGTGATTGCGATGGTCAACGGCTATGCGATTGGCGGCGGGCATGTGCTGCATGTCGTCTGCGATCTGTCGATTGCCTCGGAGAATGCGATCTTTGGGCAGACCGGCCCCAAGGTGGGCAGCTTCGACGGCGGGTTTGGCGCATCCTACCTGGCGCGGCATGTCGGCCAGAAGCGCGCCCGCGAGATCTGGTTTCTCTGCCTGCAATACTCGGCGCAGGAAGCCTACGATATGGGCATGGTCAATAAGGTAGTGCCGCTGGATCAACTGGAGGCGACCACGCTGGAATGGGCGAAGATTATTATGACCCGCAGTCCGCTGGCAATTCGCATGCTCAAAACCGCCTTCAATGCCGAACTGGACGGGCAGGCGGGCCTGCAGGAGTTTGCCGGCAACGCCACGCTGCTCTACTACCTGAGCGAAGAGGCGCAGGAGGGTAAGAATGCTTTCCTCGAAGGTCGCCAGCCGGATTGGGATAAGTTTCCGAAGTTTCCATAGGGATAAGGGTTAGGGGTTAGGGGTTAGGGGTTAGGGTTTGGAATGCGTGGTACTGCCTTGTGGACTTTGAAAAATAGTCCGGAGAGGTAACTCACAGGAGTCCCGGCTTTAGCCGGTGGATGCCTACTGGGTCAGTGGCATATGCCGGTATGCTGCCTACTTCGACCCTGGTTCACCGCCGGTATATCTTCAGCCAGGTGAAAGCCTGGTCCGGCTGAAGCCGGGACTCCCGAGCAGTGATGTCCGGATGAAAAGCTCAAAGTTCATCAGGCGGTTCCATACCACCGGCTGTGAGCGGCACTACCCAGGCTCATTACTGAATTTGTTGTCAGGCAGGCGCATCACCCAGTCGCCAATTACCAATGAATAGTTTAACCCTGAACGGACGCAGAATCAGCTACGACTGGATTGTAGCGGAGTTTGATCCGCAGTCCGCCGCCGGCTCAGCAGCGTGGAGCGCGGCGGAGCGCGTTGTGCTGACCTTTTGTCGAAACTGGCTGACGGGTCAGACCGAATTCACCCTGCCCACCTCCGGCTCAACCGGCGCACCCAAAACGATCCGGCTTACGCGGGCACAGATGACCGCCGGCGCGCAACGCACCGGGCAGGCACTCGGCCTGCAGCCGGGGGAGCGGGCGCTGGTCTGTCTCAATCCGGGCTACATCGCAGGCAGTATGATGCTGGTGCGCGGCCTGGTGCTGGGGCTGGAACTGACGATTGTACCGCCGGCACGCGATCCGTTCAGCGGCTTTCCCGCCAATACCCACTTCGACTTTACCGCCCTGGTGCCGCTGCAACTGCAGGCAGTGCTGCAATCGGCGCATGCCACGCACCTGCTCAACCGTATGCGTGCCATCCTGATTGGCGGCGCACCGATCACCCCCGAACTTGCCGGGGCGATCCGGCAGCAGTTGACCGCGCCCACCTTCCACACCTACGGCATGACGGAAACGGTCAGCCATGTGGCGCTGCGCCGCTTGAATGGAGCGACGGCCAGCGACTACTTTGTGCCGCTGCCGGGAGTGGCGCTGTCCCAGGATGCGCGTGGCTGCCTGGTGATCCAGGCCGGGGAGCTGGCGCAGGGCCAGACGCTGGTGACCAATGATGTCGTTGAACTGTGTGCCGATGGGCGGTTTCGCTGGCTGGGCCGCGCCGACAATATCATCAACAGCGGGGGCGTCAAGGTGCAGGCCGAGCGGGTTGAGCAGGCACTGGCGCACCTGCCGGACCTGGCGGGCCGCCGCCTCTTTGTGGCCGCGCAGCCCCACCCCGAACTGGGGCAGGCGGTGGTTGCCGTGATCGAGGGCAGACCGCTGCCCGATCTGCCGGCGCACCTGGCCGGGCGTAACTTGCCCGGATTGAGCCGCTATGAAATCCCCCGGCAGTTCTACTTTGTCCCGCGTTTCGCCGAAACCCCCACCGGCAAGATCGACCGGCGGACCACCCTCGCCGCCGCCGGGTTGAACGTTCCGCTGTGATACCAAATTTACCATCAAAACTGCAATCTGCTGTACTATGAGCAACGGGTGCAGGGGCAGTACTCCCGTTCATCACCTCTGCGTCCTCGGTGTTCTCTGTGGCTATGACAACAAATCAATATGAGGGTTTACCACATCCGGTGTTGGCGTTAACCGCTTGCGTTCGACTACCCGTTGTCGGTACAATAGCGGCTATCTGCTTCTGGTATGCTAACTGTAGCGAACTGTAGCGAAAGGATGCGGCCCCCGCCAAACATGGGATCGCCGGATACATGTCAGCATTGGCCGCTTCGCGGTTTTCGATCATTTCGTGTTGTTCGTGGGCCAAACTCCCACCGCGTAACGCGTGTCCATTATAGCATGTTCAGTAGGACATGTTTTCTATTTGAAGTCGTATGCCGATAATACCGACATCGTCTTAACCAGACTGCACCGCTTGACATTGCGCATTATCTAAGCTACAGACTAGACAGACTAGACAGACTAGACCGGAGGAACATGATGACGTGAAAGTGGCAACTCCAGGAAGCCAAAAACAAATTTAGTGAAGTGGTCGAAGCAGCCATGACCAGTGGCCCACAAATCATCACCAGGCGTGGCACTGAAGCGGTGATTGTCCTCTCCTATGCCGAGTACCAGACGATGCTGCTCAAGCAGAAGAAACTCTCGACCTTTTTCCACGAGTCGCCCCTTTTCGGCGCAGAACTTGATCTGACACGGGGCAGTTGAAGGAAACATAAAACGGGCTGATGTCGTGACACCATTGTCACCAGACATCAGCCCGTTTTACATATGCTGGCGGGCGCGACGGGATTCGAACCCGCGACCTCAACCTTGACAGGGTTGCATCCTAGGCCTCTAGACCACGCGCCCAGTAGTATTGGTGACCCCAGCGGGATTCGAACCCGCGATCTCCACCTTGAGAGGGTGGCGTCCTGGACCGCTAGACGATGGGGCCGACTGTTCTCAACACCAGGAGATTATAGCACATCAGATGCTGTGTGGCAAATTTTGGCGGCGCTGATCTGGTCGGGGGCGTCGGTTGCTGTAGTGCCTGCCATGCCGGCGTGCGTTAGCGCATGTGTAACATATCCGAGGAGGTAATGTGAGTGGTGGAATAGTGGGATGATAACTCTGAAAATAGCCCGGCAACATTCCGGAAACGTAACGCTGACCATTACACATTTCATACCAAATTTCACTATCTTGAGACGAAAAGCGGTGGTATGCTTAAAGGTGAACAGATCATTTCTTGAGTCATTCCAGTTTACATCACAGCAAGGAACATTCAATGAACATCTTACCACTACATCACACCCGGCTCACACTGCGCCCGGTTTTGCTTCTTCTGACATTGCTTACGCTGCTGCTGGCTGCCGGCTCGATCACGCCGGACACATCCACTGCCCTGGCTGAGACCAATACCTCCCGGTCGTTCAGCGCAGATGCGTTGTTGCCGGCGACAGATGAACATACCCCAACGGTGACATCATCTGTGGCAACCGGCGAACTGTCGTCGGTAGCAGAAGCTGACCCGATTGTCACAGCGCACAACCGGGTCTACCTGCCCTTGATGCTGAACAGCGCAGCCAGTAGTATCACTACACCCACGTCCGAGCATGATGCGTTTGTTGTGCGCGTGGTTGAAGAAACGAATGTTTATCGTAACCGTGCCGGTTGCCCGGCACTGCGGTTAAACGCGCAGTTGAATAGTGCGGCCCAGCGTCATAGCGATGATATGGCCCGCAATAACTTCTTCTCCCACACCGGCTCTGATGGTTCCTCCCCCTGGGATCGCATCCATGATGCCGGTTATAACTACACCGGCGCGGGGGAAAATGCTGCCGCCGGTCAGCGCACGCCGCAGGAGGTGGTAGAAGCCTGGTATAACAGCGAGGGGCATCGCGCGAATATGCTTAACTGCTCCTACCAGGATATTGGCGTTGGCTATGCCTACAATGCCAATGCGCGCTATGGTCACTACTGGACGCAAGTGTTCGGGAGGCGTTGAGGAAACAGATGACACTGCGGCAGTATGGCAATTATGCTGCCGCAGTTCAGTATCAGTCGGTTTCACCTCGGCTACACGACCTGGCGCACCGGAATGCCGCGTTCGGCCAGGTACTGCTTGACCTGCGCAACGGTGTATTCGCCAAAGTGGAAGATCGAGGCTGCCAATACCGCATCGGCATCGCCGGCTGCCAATCCCTGGTACATATCTTCCGGCGATCCCGCCCCACCGGAGGCAATCACCGGGACATTGACGGTTGTACTGAGCACATGCAGCAGTTCCAGATCATACCCGGTGCGCTGCCCGTCGGCGTCCATGCTGTTAATCACAATCTCGCCTGCGCCCAGTTCTACGCCCCGCCGGGCCCACTCGATGGCATCCATGCCGGTTGCGCGGGGATCGCGCCCGGTGTGGGTAAAGACGGCCCAGCGTGGCGGCTCGTCCGGCGCGTTGACGCGGCGCGCGTCGATTGAGAGCACGATACACTGGCTGCCAAAGCGCCGCGCGCCCTCCTCGATCAGACCCGGCGTCAGCACGGCCGCAGTGTTGATCGAAACCTTATCGGCCCCGGCGCGCAACATCCGGTACATATCCTCGGTGGTGCGCAGGCCACCGCCAACGGTCAGCGGAATAAACACCTGCTCCGCCGTGCGTTCGACCACCTCAACCATAATAGCCCGTTCATCGCTGCTGGCCGTAATATCGTAGAAGACCAATTCATCGGCCCCGGCGTCGTTATAGGCCGCCGCCAGCGCCACCGGATCGCCCGCATCCCGATGGTTGAGGAAGGAGACGCCCTTGACCACACGGCCGGCTTTTACATCCAGGCAGGGAATGATTCGTCGCGTTAGCATAGCTGTTTCCGTAATCCGTAGACCGTAGTCTGTAACCCGTAACCCGAAGTGCGTCGTCTGAGGTCCGAAAATTATTAGTATACGAATAGTGTAGCGCAATTATACCATATCAGTGCAGCCGAATGTCTACAGCCTGGCGCGAACAGGAAGCGTGGGATATCTGACGGTGAAAATGGTATAATGCGGGCGGCCTATCCGGCCCATGTTAACCCATACAACCCGGCGAGCGCTGTAATGGCAGGTGTTCGGTTTACCCCGCAACGTGTTGGAGCCATAATCTTCTTACTGCTTGGTCTTATCCTGATGGTTCGGCTTGTGCTGCTGCAGAGTCGTCCCCCGGCTACGTTGCGCCGACCAACCGCAACGATAGCCGCTGGTATGACCGCAACTGGTACGCCGACACGCATAGCAGAGGGAGCGGCCACGCCGGTCAGTGCCGGTTCGCGCCGAACTCCACTACCTCTGATTACTACCCGTCCACTCACCCGCACCATTCCGCCGGATTTCTCGGCAACGCCCTCGCCGGCGGCAACCGCAACCCCGCCGCGAGCGGGTGCAACCCCCACCACCGTGCCGGTGCCGCCCACACCCATCCCGCCAACCGCCGTCCCACCAACGGTTGCACCGCCAACCGTGCCCCCGCCGACCGCCACCGCGCCCCCGCCGACGCCAACCCCGACGCTGACGCTGACGCCGACCCCGTCCGTCCGGCCCCGGCTGATCAACAACGAGATCGACCCGCCCTGGTGGCCGTGTAGCTCAGGGCAGGTCAAGGTGACGCGCAAACTGGGGATTTACCATATGCCGGAGCAATCCGGCTACCGGCGGGCGTTTGTGAGCATCGACTGTTTCGACTCGGAGCAGGCTGCCATTGCGGCCGGCTACCGGCGGGCGCAGGAGTGAGCCCGCAGGCTCTCGCGCAGCCGTACGGGTAATTCTTGTTGTAGCGCAACTGTGGTGTGGTAGGTTGCCAGGCCGTCATGCATAATATGCGGCGGGCGCTGACCCATGGCGCTGTAGAATGCCGCAACCGCACTATCAACCAGATGTGTGTTTGTGGTCCAGAGCGCGCGGAAGTTGCGTGAGCGTCGTTCGGGTTGAGCCAGTTCGTTATCGCAGGCAAAGAGCGCAATGCAGCAGGCCGGGCCACTGGCAATGACCACCCACTCGTGAATCAGCGGCCAGGTTTCCTCCAGGGGTAGATACTCAACCTTCGGGATTGCGGGTGCCTCATCGTCGGGAAGCCCCATAACAAAGATCTGCGCGCAGTCCCGGGCCAACCGCTCGTACCGGCGCAACTGCTTTTGATAGAGCGAGTAGCGTTGAAAGGCGGCGATCAGAAATGTACCCGGAACACTGGCGGCATGATCCTCGATCAGCTTACTCAGAACCAGCATCATCCGGCGGCTGCGCAGGCGCATCTGGCGCTGGTCAAGCATCTGGGTAAAGCTCAGGTCAGCCGGCGATGCCGGGCGTGGCGTAGCGGTGTAGTTAGGCTCGGCAAGAAGTGATGTCAGTGTCATAGTGCGTGGCTCCTTACTTTCTGGTAAGCTACGATATTGTACGATATTGTACAGGAATTTTTTGCATTCAATGTTATCGTACAATCACGCTGAAACCACACTATTACCACTTTATTCACACGCAACCGGCCGGCGCACCAACTCAAGAAAGGCGTCCATCGCGTGGGTGTGCAATCGGTCGCGCCGTTGGATAAACATCGTCTCCACCTGCGCCAGCTTCGTGGGGGCGGGATGCAGTCGTAGCGCCTCCTGGTAGGGCGTTCGCTCCAGCAGTGAGCGAGGAAACAGCGTCACGCCCATGCCCGCTGCGACACAGCCGAGAATTGCTTCGATGGTGCCGAACTCCATAATTTTGTAGGGCATTATGCCATACTCGCGCAGTAGATGCTCCAGGCGGGCACGGTAGGTGCAGCCCTGCCGGAAAACCAGCAGGGTGCGCTGCGGCAGCGAGGCCAGCGACGCGACCCGGCGCTCGGTGACAAAGACCAGTTCTTCCGCAAAGACCGGCTCCTGCTCAATGTCGGGGTGCGTGACGGCACCGCCCACAAACGCCCCATCGAGTTGATAGTCCAGCACCTGGGCGATTAGCTCCTCGCTGGTCCCCGTCATCAACGTCAGATCAACCTCGGGGAAGGTCTGGTGGTAGCGTGCCAGGATGGCGGGCAGGCGCACCGCTGCCGTAGTCTCCATCGAGCCAAGCGCCAGTGAGCCGCTCCCCGGCCCGTTGTCTGCCACCGCATGCCGCGCCTCGTCCGCCAGCCGGAGCAGTTGCGTGGCGTAGGGCAGCAGCGTGCGCCCGGCGGCAGTTGGTACCATGCCGCGCTGCTTGCGGTAGAAGAGCCGGGTGCCCAGGTCGTCTTCCAGGCTTTGCAGGCGCGCGGTGACATTCGACTGAACATAGTCGAGGCGGCGGGCGGCCTGCGAGATGCTGCCCTCCTCGGCTACCGCGACGAAGATTCTGAGGGTGTTCAGGTCCATTCGGTTTGCTCCCTGTCAGGTATCACTTCTAGTGAACGTAGCTATCGCTTTTCTTCGTTTGTATTGATAATAGCAACCTGCTATGATGGTTGTCAAGCAGACGCGTTGTGTGTGGCTCCAGGCTGCTGTGGTCACTCTTTGACCTGGCAGGCGTCTGCCGGACAACCGGCTCGATTCGCCTCCGGCAGGGCGGAAGATTCTATTCTTTTTCACAAATTGGTGATGAATGCTTGACCCTTCGTAGTGCCGCCTTCAGGCGGTTCCCGGCCAGCCCCATCGCCTGAAGGCGGCACTACCGGATGCAAACTATCAGATGTATTTGAACGATGTCTTAGAGACTGTCTGAAAAGGGGTGGTCATGGGGCGACGGCCCCGAAGCGGGAGTCCCGGCTTCAGCCGGTTCCGGCCACACACCGGCTGAAGCCGGGACTCC
>JGI12109J20283_10265316_pt1 | contig 13000 bp, 2 predicted proteins | sample ElkSlonscriptome_12_FD_20283 | JGI IMG/M metagenome (IMG submission 20283) | reverse complement strand
CCGGCATCGCAATCTTCGCCCGCCAGACCGACGGCAGCCTGGAATTCGAATCGCTGTTCGACGTGGGTCCGGGGTTGGTTCAGCCCACCGCGCTGCTGGTCGATCGAGCCGGCTCACGTGCCTACCTGCTGGACGAAGGCGGTGGGGCTCCGGTCATCCACGTGCTTCGGCGCGACTGGGCCAACGGCGCGCTGGAGTTCTGGTTTACCCAGCCGATCATCGGTGGCGCTCCGCGCGCGCTTGCTCAGCAGCCGGGCCAGAAGCGACTGCTGGTGGCGGGTGATGGAGCGAGCCTGCTTCGCTTTGAAGAACTGGCGTTGTCGCGCTGTCTGACCGATTCGCTGACGGCCGACGGCATCGATACCGAAGTCGATCTGGGCGTAAGCGGCGCGTCGACTTTCGCGCTGGATGCCACGGTGCACCCGTCGGCTCGCGGGACGCTGGACAACAGCGTGACCGCAACGCCGTCCGACGGCGCGGATCCGAACCCGGGTGACAATACGGCCAGCGTCAGCGCGCCGATCGAAATCGTCTCCGATATCGCAGTCACCAAGACCGGCCCGGCCGAGGCGATTGCCGGCGAGCCCATTGTCTATCAGATCATCGTGACCAACGCCGGTCCGAGCAGCGCGCTGGGGATCGGGATCACCGACATCGCGCCGGCCGCGCTCGAGCAGATCGAGTGGACCTGTGCAGCCAGCAGCGGCTCCAGCTGTCCGGCCGCCGGCATGGGTGCGCCGACGTTCAGCGCCGACGTGCTGCCGAACGGCCAGCTCGACATCGTGCTGGAAGCGGTGATCGATTCGGCGTTCATCGGCTTGATGACCAATGTAGTGGAGCTCACGCCCGAGCCGGACGCCACCGACCCGACCCCGGGCGACCAGACCGACAGCGTCGAGACCGAGGTCATCGCGGTGGCCGATGTGTCGGTCGCCAAGACGACCGTGACTGCCGAAGTCGTGGCCGGCCTGCCGGTGTCCTGGCGAATCGACGTGGCCAACGCCGGGCCCAGCGATGCGCCGTCGGTGGATGTCGTCGACACACTGCCGTCGGATTTGAGCAACGTGGTCTGGACCTGCAGCGCAGTCGATGGCGCGAGCTGCCCGGCCAGCGGCATCGATGCACTCGATTTCAACGCGGCGTTACCGGCCGGAAGCTCGCTGGAGATCGTCGTCGATGCCGATCTGTCGCCGGCCTCGACCGGGACCCTGGTCAACGATGTCCGGGTAACGGTGAATGCGCCGGTCAACGAGCCCGACCTGTCGAACAACCTGGCGACGACCAGCGACCCGATCGAAGTTCGTTCGGACATGACGGTGGAATTGATCGCCCCGCGCAATCCGTTCGATCCGGCCGGTCCGATCGAGCTGCCGGTGGACGTGCTGGTGACCAACCTCGGCCCGTCGAATTCGCGCAACGTGGACGTGACGATCGAGTTCTCGGATTCGGTGCTGCAGACCAACCCGGGCTGCACGCAGCCCGCGCCGACGCGCGTGCGCTGCCTGGTCTCGCAACTCGACCCGGCCGAGGTCCGAACGCTGGAGCTGTCGCTGACCGACCTGCCGCTGGCGCCGAGCTCGCTGGTCGTCGATGCGCTGGTGACCACCTCCAGCGACGACCTCAATGCGCTCAACGACACCGACTCGGTGACCATCGAGCTGCGCTCGGGCATCGAGCTGGACGTGAGCGTGGACAACGGCTTTACCTGGCTTTCGCGGGGCCAGGTGTTCGAATACCTGATCCGGATCGACAACTTCGGCTCGGTGGACGCTGCGGCGGTGGATGTCGCGGTGCCGGTACCGGCTGAACTGCTGGATGCCGAATGGACCTGCACGCCGGCCGGGTCGGCGAGCTGCAGCGCCGGGGACCTCGGAGAGATCGTCGACGTCGCGAGCGTTCCGTCGGGCGACTCGGTGACCTATCGGATGACGGCGCGGGTCGATCCGTTGATCGATCTGAGCGTGCCGCAATCGGTGACGCTGACGGCGAGTGCCGATGCAACGCCGCCGGAAGACGATATCAATCCGGCCAACAACATCGGCGTGGACCAGGACGAAATTCGCCTGATCATGTTCGCCGATGGGTTCGAGTCGGATCCTGCGGTTCCGCCCCGCAGCCAGTCGGTCGAAGCCGGAGCGTCCTGTCTGTCGATCGATTTTGATCGGGATTCGAGCGCCGCAGCAACCCCGCTGCGCTTGCTGGAGGTGCGTTCTGCCGACGGCGGTGCGCTGGCCTGGCTGGACTTGAGCCGGCGCGGCGAGCAAGCGTGGCTGCAGCTGAGCACGATGACCGAGAACGGCTTGTCTACGAGCGGATGGACGGCCTGGCCCGAAGGCAAGGACGCGATGTCGATCCGGATCGAAGGCGGTCGCGCAGCGCTGGTCGCCGGCGATGCAACGTTATGGACCGCTTCGGGGCGCCTCGCAGAAGAGCTTTCGCTGGTGCGCCGATCGCCGCTGCGCGATATCGGTGCTGTCGAGCCGAGGTTCGAAGTCAGCGCGTGCGCGGGTTCGTCAACCCTCGAGGGAGGCGTCCGCTAATGTCGCGTTGGCTGAGCCTGATGCTCGCGATGCTGGTCGGTTTGGCGATCGGATTCATCGTATGGGCCGATCGGACCGAACGACCGGCCGAGCCTGACGATTGGGTGGCCCGCGTCGGCGATCGCTACATCAGTGCCGAAGAGTTCGAACGCGAAATCGAGCTTCGCGGCGGCAATCGCCCGGGCCAGTTCTTTTCAGCCGAGCAGCGCCGGGCGCTGCTCGATCAGCTGCTTTACCAGGAGGCGCTCGTGCAGCGAGCGCGTGCGGCGGGCATTCACGAAAAGCCGGAGGTGCGGCGTTCGCGCGACCAGATTCTGGTCAACCAGATCCTGCAAACCGACCTGCGGCCGCGCCAGGCCGACGCCGATATCGATCCGGAAGAAATTCGCGCGTTCTATGAAGCCAACGCCGAGGAATACGCGATTCCGGCGCGCCGCCGGGTGGCCATGATTTTCTTCGAGCTGGGCCCGAATGCCAGTGAGCAGTCTCGCGAGGACACCCGCTCACGGGCCGAGTCAGTGCGGGAGCAGGCACTCGAACTCGCCGATGAGATCCCGGACTTCGGCATGCTGGCCCGCGAGAACTCCGACCATCAGGCGAGTCGATTCCGCGGCGGCGTCATCGGCTGGATCGGCGAGGGCAATCCTTCGCGCTACAGCTATCCCGAGATCGTCGTCGAAACCGCCAACGCATCCACCGAGTCGGGCTTCATCTCGCCGGTGCTCGAAGGCGAAGACGGACTTTTCCTGGTGCGGCTGGTGGACTATCAGCCGCGCAGGACCCGTTCGCTGGAAGATCTTCAGGACGGCATCCGTCAGCGTCTGCTGCGCGGTCGTTTCAACGCAGTCGAGGAGGCGTTCCGGCAGGAGACGCTGAATGCAGCCAATATCGAAATCAAGCCGGGCGCCCTGGATCGTTTCCAGCCAGACGGCGCGCCCCCTGAACAACGTCCCGAACAGCCGCCGAGCCTGCCGGCTTCGCAAACCGGAGGAAATTGAGATCATGTCCGGAACCATTCGAATTGCAGTTGCATTCACTTTCCTGATCTTCAGCGCCGGCGCGCTGGCGCAGGTTGCAAATTACGATCAGGTCATTGAATTGCGGCCGGGCTGGAACGCGATCCACGTCCAGGTCGAGCCGGAGGACAACCGGATGGCCACGGTGTTTGCCGACGTGCCCGTTGCCAGCGTCTGGCGCTGGTTGCCGACCGAGGCGGGCGCTCGGTTCGTCGAAGACCCGGCCGAGGGCCTGAAGAACATCGAGGGCTGGTTTGCCTGGTTTCCGGAGCCCAGGCCCGAGGCGTTTCTTTCCAACCTGTTCCGGGTCAATGCCAACAGCTCCTACCTGGTTCGTGTTGAAGGCAGTCAATCGCACCAGGTCGTGCTGAGCGGGCGGCCGGAATTCGTCCCGATTCGCTGGCAGACCGATGCCTATACGCTGACCGGTCTACCGGTTTCTCAGACCAACCCGCCGACGTTCGCCGAGTTCTTTTCGAATTCGGGAAATCACCAGGGGCAGCCGATCTATCAACTGGACAGCGACGGGCGTTGGCAGATCGTCAACGTGGCCACCGAGACGATCAACGCCGGTGAAGCCTACTGGGTGTTCACCGATGGGAACTCGCGCTACCAGGGGCGCCTCGATCTGGACCTGGAGCAGGGCGAATCGGTTGAATACACCGCGGCGCTGGAGGAGATCCGGGTGGTGTTGCGCAACCAGAGCGACCTGCCCGGAACGTTCCAGGTGCGGCGCCTTGGGTCGAACGCAATGCCGCTTTCGTTTCGGGTCGAAGATGTCGAGACCGGTGACGTCGGTTGGCCGTTCCTGCCGGACGCGCTCGTGCTGGACGCACCGGCCAGGGGCAACACGTTTCTGACGCTGGGCGTCGTTCGACGGAACTTCACGGCCTCGCGGATGGAGCAGATTCTCGAAATTACCGATGAGCTGGGCGAGCGGATCCTGCTGCACGTGGGCGGGAACACAATCCAGCCGTTCGTGGCGCCGGCAGGCACCACCCGAGCGAGCGGCGCTTCAGCCAAGGCCACCCGCGCCGGGGATGCGAGCATGCTCAGCGGGCTGTGGCTCGGCGAAGTAGAAGTCAACGCCGTTAGCGAATCCCAGCGCGCAGGGGTCGTTCCCGAGAACGCGCCGCAGACTTTTTCGCAGCGATTCCTGATCCATGTCGATCTGACCGGGCAGGTCAACCTGCTCAAGGACGTCATCCAGATGTGGCAGGAAGGAACTCGCGTACCCAGCGCCGAAGATCCGACCTTGAACGAAGTCGACGAACCGGGCCGATTCGTGCTGATCACCGATTCCTCGCTCCTCGGTCTCTACACCGGTGCCGCGCTGCGCGGCGGTGAGCCGGTGGGCCAGCGCTACAGCACGGTGGCTTACGATTTCGAAGGCGATACATTGGCGTTCGACGGTGAATTCGGTCCGGGCAACCAGATCAGCACCACCCTCGTGATCGAGCCCGAGTTGCCGACCAACCCGTTCCTGCACCGCTACCACCCCGATCACGACAATCGCGACGCGCAGTTCCTGAACTTCCGCCAGGAGGCCTATCAGGTCGTTCGCGAAATGCGTCTGACGTTCACCGAAGATGACCCGACCGGCAACACGCCTCCGGGCTGGGGCGAAACGCTGGTTGGCGGCTTCTTCGAGGAGTCGATCACCGGTTTGCACAAGAACACCATTTTCACATCAGGCGAGTTCCGGCTGCGGCGTATTTCCGCCGTGCCGGTGCTGAACCAGTAGGCCGAGGATTCAACGCATGAGCGATTCGCAAAAAAATCCCTTCCTGGCCCGATTCTCGTCCGGGCTCGGCATCGCCGTTTTCTGGCTGGTCGGCGCGATTTCAGCGGCCCACGCGCAATGGCCGCTTCAGCTGGGCAGCCTGGGCGAAGACGAAGTGATTGCCGTGAAGGCGTCTCCCAGCGGAGACATCTTCGTCGTCGGTCACTTCAGCGGTGCAATCGAGACCGAGGTCGGTACCGTGACCAGCCAGGGGCTGCAGGACATTTTCATCGCACGCGTCACGCAGGCAGGAGAGTTGATCTGGCTGCGTTCGGCGGGCGGACAATTCCAGGACCAGGTCAACGGCCTGACGCTGGACGACGGAAACAACGTTTATATCGTCGGGACCTTCAGCGACAGCATCTCGCTCGGCAGCAACGTGTTGGAAACCGCCGGCGGACCGGTTGGGCAAACCGACGGTTTCGTCGCCAAACTGGACGGCGACGGGATCTGGGGCTGGACGAAGAGAATCGCCGGGGCGGATTTCGATACCGCCGATGCGATCGTCTCGCTTCCCGGCCAGGCAGGAGTCTTCCCACAGGTACCTGAATCGATCGCCGTGACCGGTACCTACGAATGCGACATCAGTTTCGGAAACGATGCCGAGGGCGCTCCGGTGACATTGGGAGTGGCGGCGTCGGCTTGCTTCGATGGCCGTTCCGACATCTATCTTGCGCGCTTTGCCAGCAACACCGGCGCTGCCATTCTTGCGGTCGATCGCGGCGCCGATGCGACCGGTTTTGAAAACGCCACCCAGTTGATCCGGGACGATCAGAACCGTGTGTGGTTGGCCGGGACCCAGGTGGTCGGCGGTGCTCAGGTCCAGCTCAACGACAATTTTTCCAGCGGGCTGGACGGCTGGCTGCCGGAAAACTCGTCGCTCGGGGTCGTCCAGGGCGATCCGGCGAATCGGCTCAGCGGATCGAACATGCTCGGTCTTCGCGGGTCGCGCACCACGGTCCAATCGCCGGTAGTTGCCGCCGCCGGCAGCTCGCAGGCACTGATCGTCGAGCTGGACGTCTATCGAGGGACGAACTACCCGTCGGATACATCCAGCAACGTGGTCCTGAATATAGCCTTCCCGATCCCGTGTTTCGTATTCCTGATCTGCACGCGACAAGTCGTCCAAACCGACTTTTCCTATCAGGACGGATCGAACTGGTCTGCCAGGCCGTTCGGAAACCAGGATTTCCTGATCCAGTATCTGGACGTCTCCGGCGACTGGATCACGCTGCGTCGGTACAGCGGTAGCGGCACCGGGGGTCAACTGTTCTCGCAGCGCGGGTCCGAGTCGTTCGTGATCGAGGACGAGGGCGCCTTTCACCCCGGCTTCAGGCTGCGTGGGCTCCTCACCGGCGGTTCAGGCCAGCAGGAAGAATTCGACTATACGTGCGTTCGCATCGAGGATCGTTTAGGCAACGCTGTCTATTTCTCTTCCGAGTCGTGCGAGAAAACTCGCGTTGCACCCGATCCGGACGCCTGGGCGCCCTGGTGGCACGTTGACGATGTACGCATCCAATCCGTGCCGGACGGACAGCCGTTCATCCTTCCGGTCCAGAACATTCTGAACGCCGATACCGGTCCGACCTTCGGAGACTCCAAGGATCTCGAGCTCGGCCTGGACATTACCGGCATGGCTGCCGATCCGTCGGGCGCCCGCGTGATCATATCCGGTAACCGCTTCGGGACACCTGGTCTCGACAGCTGCGACATCACAAGCCCCACCGGCAGTCAAAGCGGCACCTATCTCGCCGCTCTGGACCGTGACAGCCTCAATTGTCTCTGGGCTCGTACGACCGACGGTGGTCTGGCTGAAGACCTGGTCATGGATGCGTCCGGCAATATGTACGTCACCGGCTTGTTCACGAGTCGAATCGATTTCACGTTGGACGTTGGACTGGATTCGACCAGCCCCTCGACCAGCGACGTGTTCATTGCCCGTTACCAGCCCGGCGGCCTGCTCGATTGGGCGACCGGCGGCGGTGATTTCAACGACGACGAATCCGACGCAGATTTTGGAATTCCTGCATTCGCGGGCGGCACGGACAACGACGCAGGGCTTGCGATTGCCACCGACGGGGCCGCAACGCTGTACGTCGGCGGTCGTTTCCGTGGTGCGGCCAACTTCGGACCGGTCGATTCTCTGGTTGCTCTTGAAGAGTCCGACGGCTTTGTCATCAATCTGGGAACCGACGGCAAATTCTTCCAGGAACAGGCCTGGCTGGCCGGCGTACCGTTGACGCCGCCGGACGATGCCGAATTGAACAACCTGGCGCTGCGGCCGGACTTCGTAGTCGACGGCGAGCCGTTCGATGCAATCGGTCAGAAGATCTTCTCGTGGACCAAGGCGGCCGGTCAGCCTGCGAAGCTGATTCCGCTGCAGCCTTTCGGGACGATCGAGGTCAGGTGGCGTGTAGCGGGCGCGCCGCCGGCCAGCGACGCCAGGTCGCTTTCGTTGGGGAGCATCGCCTGGCCCAATCAGCCTTGTGACGATGTCGTTATCTCGGGCTGCTATCAGGTGCACGTCATCGGTGCGCCGGTCCAGGCCGAGCCGGCCACCGGCGATTACCGGATTATCGAGGTGATTTCCCCGAATGCCGGATCCAGCAATCCTGCCAACGATTCCGGACAGTTTTCCGCGACCCGGTCGGGAACGGCAACGATTGTCTACGTCAACGGTCCGCAGCTCGATCCGTTGCAGTTTCCGACCGTCGTCGAGATCGTGCGCACGCTGCCTTACACCGCAGTTCCGCTGTTCATCGACGGCGTCGAGGCCGAGATCGGACAACCGATCACCGATCCGTTCCACAACGAGCCGAATCGAAACGGCTTCGTGGTCAACGTCAACGCGTATTACGACGGCAACGGGCCGGAAGCCGCCTACAACCGGGCCAGCCGAACCGGGCCGATCATCCCGGTCAATCGCTACAGCAATTCACGCCCGCAGGATCAGGGGCGCGCGCTGGCGGTAGCCTGGTACCGCGCCAACGCCAAGGGCGTGTACTGGCCGGCCAAGGCCGTTTCGTACGAGCCGCGCTGGCCGTTCGACCCCGAACGCATCGTCATTGCCAGCCAGCAGGGCAGTGAATGGCAGAATCAGCAGCCGCTGGACCCGGTGCTGTTCCCATCAGCGCGCGTCTACGTGCAGAACGACTTCAACCTGCCTGGGTACAACCCGAACGACGAGCACGCGTTCACCGCGCCGTCGTCGACGGGAAGCGGGTTCCCGTCCGTGTTTGCGCTGCGGTCGGATTTCGGCGCCAACCTCGAGACCGATCCGGGTGCCGGTTCCGATCCTTACGTGCTGGTGAAGTACTTCGACGAATCCCTGCTCGAGTGGCGATTCCGGGTGTTCCGGGTCGATGCCATCGGGGGGGCTTTCACCGAGTTCCGTTTCTCGGGGACGGCGGCCACGACGGTCAACGCACCGTACCCGGTTCGTCTGTTGCCGAACTGTCCGGAAACCTTCGTCGAAGGACAGGCATTGGGTGAGCAACCGCCTCCGCCGTTCTTCCAGGATTACTCCAGCCAGCTCTGGTCGAAGTCTTTCGGCACCGGTGCCGTGCGCTATTACTATCCGGCGCAACCGGGTTTCTTCACCGACCTGAACAACGATGATGTCAACGACATCGAGGGCCAGGCCTGCGTGCCGTGGCTGCCTCGCTTGCCTGCGGATCAGGGCGGCACGGCATCTACCCTCGATCCGATCAGCGTCTTCTACGAAATTGCGTGGCCCGAAGAACGTCCGCTGCTGACCGTCGGTGAAACCTTGCTGACGCCCAAGCGCGGCCTGCCCGATATTTTCAATCAGGCGGCCGTTCAGGTCGTCTACGACGATCTCCAGGACAATCCGGATCGCGAAGATCTGAACCCCCCGCCTTCCAAGACGCTGGGGCAACTGATCGATCCGCTGAATCCGCGCGTCGTTTATCTTGAAGCGATTCCGCCTTCGATCGCTACGGAGTTCCAGAGCGACGGTACCGAAGCGATTCTTGGGTCGGGCGATTCGACCATCAAACTACCGGTGTCCATCCGCGACCGGCTGCGCTACGATCCGCTGAACAAGCGACTGGTCCTGACCGGTATTTTCGACGAAAGCGGTGCCGGCGATCCGTTCCTGCTGCTCAACGTGCTGTCAAAGCGCGATCGGGTAAAGCTCAAGACGCTCAACGGTGGGGACGGCAGCGAGAACCAGGCCTTCACCAACAGCTGCGAGTCGCCGGCATCGCCCTGTACCAATTGGGACGTGGCGGTCGAGGCGTTGTTCCGGCTGTCGCGTAACCCGAAGCGCATTCAGCAGGTCTGCATGGTGTCCAGGCTCGATGTGAACCGCAACCGAGTCTGCGAAACGGATCGTCCGGTCAACGCCGACGACGTGCTGATCGGGCTCGAAGATCCCGCCGGCAACGGCGTGCTCACGCCTCTCAATGCCGTGGGCGTCCGGCCCGCGCTGACCGCCGGTGCGGCGCGAGGCACCGGCAAGATGACCGTGGCGTTCAACAACGACCCGGCGCTGGCACCGCTGCCGGTCAGCCTCGAAGTGATCGACGTCGGATGCCTGGTCTCGCCGCTGCCGCCCGACATACCCGACCTGATTGCTCCGTATCAGGGCCAGATCAACGTGCTGGCACCGGAAAATATCTTCGACGAGCAGCTCGTGCTTCGCCACGGCGGAGATTTCGGCGGTAATACCGACGCGCTCGACTTCCAGTGGTTCTTCCAGCCCGACACCACCGGCCGGCCGCCGGCGTTGCCGCCCAACCCGGAAACGGGCCAGCTCAATGGCTGGATCCAGTTCCCTGTCGACAATCCGACCGGCGCTGTTGAAATCAGCATCGAGGGCGCGAACATCCAGACGCTCTCGGACAACTGGTACCTGGCGCGCTATCGCGGCTTGCCGGGTTGCGAGACCGAAGTCGACTGGAGTCTTTGGGCCGGAAGCCCCGGCAGCACGCCGCGCGAGCCGCTGGCGCAGCTTGCCGAAGGTTGGGTCAAGCGGGTCCTGAACCGCCTGAACCCGTTCGAAGCCCGTGTCCAGAACTTCGCCCAGGCGGCCACCAATAACTTTGCCAGCATGCTGGTGCAGCTCGGCGAACGCTATGAGGGTCCGATTGCACTCAACAACGACCCGGACAACCTCAACAGCATCGGCCTGATCGAGGCTTATACGACGGTCATGCGTCGCGCGCTGCAGCTATCGGTGGACGGCACCCCGCCGGTCAACTTCGGCCCGGCCAACAACGCGATCCTGCTGGTGGCTTCGCGCATCGTCGATTTCTACACGCTGCTGGGCAACGAAGCCTATGCCGACGCGCAGGATCCGACCATCGGCATCACGACCAATGACGGCAACTTCTCGCTGGCGCCGAGCATCTTCAATTTCCAGAACCAGCTCGCTTCGCTGCTCGATGAAGAGCTCGTGCTGCTTCGGGGTCGCGACACGACCAACGGGCCGGTCACGGCGCGCCCGGTCTATAACCGGCTGTTCTGGAACTTCACGACCGGTGACGGCGAAGTCGCCTACGCCCAGAGCTACAACATCTCGGACCAGAACTTCGATGGTGTGATCGACGAGTTCGACGCGCGAATCCAGTTCCCGCAGGGCCACGGCGACGCCTGGGGCCATTATCTGACGGCGAACAAGATGTACTACGACCTGATTCGCCATCCGTTCTATACCTGGGAACCCAGGACCGAGTCGATCCTGGTTGCCGGTGTTCCGATCGAGGTCGATTTCCTCGATGAGCGCCAGTTCGCCGAGACCGCCGCGGCCAAGGCACGCGCCGGCGCCGAGATCGTCGACCTGACCTATCGCAACCGCTACGTCGCGGATCCGGCCGGCCAGTTCCAGGGCTACACCGACACCAACGCCGAGCGGGCCTGGGGTCTGTCCGAGTGGGGCCGGCGTGCCGGCATGGGCGCCTATTTCGACTGGGTGACGACCAACTCGATCCTCCCATCGGAAGACACCGACCCGAGCAACGTCGGCATCCGCCGGATCGATCGCTCCACTATCCGCGAGCTCGGCGAGATTGCAAGCCACTACTACGCGATCCAGGGCCAGGTCGACGAGGCCGATTCGGGCCTGAACCCGCTCGGCCTTGCCACGGGTGTCGTGCCTTTCGACATCGACGTCTCGCAACTCGATCGCTTCAACAAGACGCAGTTCGAGCAAGTAGCCGATCGGGCAATGGCAGCACTGCAGAACGCGGTCAAGGTGTGGGATTACGCCAACGAGCTGAACAATCAGCTGCGGCGCAACCAGAATACGGTCGACGACCAGCGCCGAGCGTCCCAGGCCCAGGAAAACGACTTCAGCAACCAGCTGATCGAGATTTTCGGCTATCCCTACGAGGACGATATCGGACCTGGAGGAATCTATCCGGCGGGCTACAACGGCCCGGATATGTACCACTACATGCTGATCGACGTGCCGCAGCTGGCCGGAACCCTGTTCGATTTCGACAACGGTGGCGGACTGACAGACGGCACCTTCCAGGTTGGCAAGATCGGGGAGTTCACCGGTGTCTACAGACCATCGGCCAATGGCGTCAACTTCTTCGATATGAAGCCGGAGGCCAACCGCAACGCGACCAACCTGGACGGCGTCGAATGCTCCGAAACCGCCACCAGCTCCGGCTGCGCTCTGGGTGAGCTCGACATCGCCGGCACCGAAAGCCTGGAGGTCAGGACGACGACCATCGAGTCGCCCGACATCGGTATCTGGCAGACCAAGGACCCGAGCTGGACCGGGCAACGGCGCGCACCGGGTCGGATACAACAGATTCTTCAACAGATGCTGCAGGCGCGGATCGCGCTGCAGCAGAGCATTGTGGAGTACGACCGTCTGCGACTCGAGATCGAGGCCCAGATCGATACGGTGCAGGCCACTTTCAACATCCAGGCCGACAATCTGAAGATCGCCAACGTCGAGCGCGATGAACTGCTGGGCTTGACCATCGCGACCGAGATCATGAAGAACAGCGCCATCGTGGCCCGGCGCGCCGGCGAATACGTCGACGCGTTCAGCGACGTTGTCACCGCATGCGTGCCCAGGTCCCTCATCGCCGGCCTGGCCGCCGGCGGCGACGTGACCTCGGTCGCCAGGTGCAGCATCGAGGGGGCCGGCGTCGGCGGTCAACTTGTGCTGGATACCGTTGCCGACGGTCTCGATATCGCATCGAATGCTACCGACGCGGCGAAGGAAGATCGTTCGCAGCTTGCCGGCATCCGGACGCAGTTCAACGATGCCAACCTGGACCTGTTCAACGCCAAGGGCGTGATCGATGAACTGATCCGCAAGGAGCCGATCGCGCGGGCCGAGATCTTTGCGCGAACCGAAGCGATCAAGCAGCTGGTCGGAGAATTCCGGGCCACGTTGGCTGAAGGCCTGCGTATCTGGGAACGCAACCTGACGTTCCGCCGCGCAGGTGCTGCAGAAACGCAGGAATACCGCTACCAGGATCTTGCCTTCCGGATCTTCCGCAACGACGCGCTGCAGAAATACCGCGCCGCGTTTGACCTGGCCGCGCGCTACGTCTACCTGGCAGCTTCCGCCTATGACTACGAGACCAACCTGCTCGGCAGCGACGGTCAGGCCGGACAGCAGTTCCTGACCGACATCGTGCGTCAGCGAAACCTGGGCCAGATCATCGACGGTG
>JGI12109J20283_10227182_pt1 | contig 13000 bp, 10 predicted proteins | sample ElkSlonscriptome_12_FD_20283 | JGI IMG/M metagenome (IMG submission 20283) | reverse complement strand
ACCGCGATGGGTCCGATGTCGCGGCCGTTCGGGAGCCAAGCCATCGGCATCGAAGGGGCCGGGCGTATGAACAGCTCGGCGCCGGCGTAGCCGTCGCGCATGTGTGCTACGAGGTCCCCCGGGAGTCGCGCGCCGACCCGGCTTTCCCGCAAGATATCGAGCCAGCTCAGCGAGCAGAGTCCTACGCCGGGGATGCCGAGCTCGCGCGCGGCGATTAGCGGGATCCAGGGCGCGTCGGCGAGCACGAGATCCGGTGGATCGGCGGCCAACAGGTCGCGTTCGTGTGCGAGGTGCCGTTCGTGCTCGGCGTCGAAGGCCGCGTAGCGCGCGAGGCCCTCCTCCCAACGGACCTCGAGTGGACCGGCCATCGGCAAGGCGACGTCGGCGTCTTCGTGCAAATGGCGATACCCCGTGGGTAGCCGAGCCGCGACAACGGCTGGCGCAAGGGTGCCCTGAAGTGTGATCCTCAGCCCTGGCAAGCGGCAGGTCAAGGCTTGGGCGATCGGCGCGACCTGCGCGAGATGGCCATAGCCGTGGGCCGTGACGGCGATGAAAAGGTGAGGCATGGCGATCGGGATCCGGCAGTGGGTGCGGCGCACCCTTCTCGGGCGCGTCGGGCTCGCGTCATCGGAGGCTGCATGGAGACGGCGCCCAGGTGAGTTGATGGCCGGCTCAACGCATCCATATTACTCGACACGCTCCGGCTTGGGGAGCGCCGCCGATTCGGGCGGCTGCCGCGCCATCGTCCGTCTCGAATGGCTTCGCAGGCGGGCCGCCACAACACGCAGTAAAGACGTTCTTGCCTCGATGTCATTCTTCAGACTTGGCCCGATGCGCGCCGCGGAGCAGCACCGATGAAAGTGGGCGTGCCCAAGGAGATCAAGCCACAGGAGTCGCGTGTGGGGCTCACGCCGGCGTCGGTTCGGGAGTTGACTCGGCGCGGGCATCGCGTGTTCGTCGAGCACCTCGCCGGGGCGGGCATCGGGGTCAACGACGCGGCCTTCGAGATGGCGGGCGCCACCATCTTGCCATCGGCCGCTGCCGTGTTCGACGCGGCCGAGCTGATCGTCAAGGTCAAGGAGCCGCAGCCCGTCGAGCGCGAGCGGCTGCGGCCGCATCACATCCTCTTCTCCTATCTGCACCTGGCCCCGGATGCCGAGCAGACGCGAGAGCTGTTGGCGAGCGGGGCGAGCTGCCTGGCCTATGAGACGGTCACCCATGCCTCCGGTCACTTACCTCTGCTGCGGCCTATGTCGCAGGTGGCGGGCCGGATGGCGGTGCAGGCCGGTGCCCACTGCCTCGAGAAGATGCAAGGTGGACGGGGGCTGTTGCTGGGCGGTGTCCCAGGGGTCGAAGCGGCTCGCGTCGTCGTGCTTGGGGCCGGCGTCGTCGGTGTCAACGCACTCGGCATCGCCGTGGGGATGGGGGCGGATGCGACCATACTCGATAGAAAGCCGGATGTCCTGACGAGCCTTGATGAGCGCTTCGGCAATCGCATCAAGACACGCGTCTCGACACCGGCGGTCGTCGAGGACCTCGTCGTGGAGGCGGATCTGGTCATCGGTGCCGTCTTGCTCCCCGGGGCCAGGGCGCCCAAGCTGGTCGGGCGGGATCTCGTCACCCGCATGCGGCGGGGTGCGGTCATGGTCGATGTCGCGATTGACCAGGGCGGCTGCTTTGCGACCTCTCGGGCCACGACGCATGAAAGGCCGACCTTCCTCGTCGACGGGGTCGTCCATTATTGTGTGACCAACATGCCCGCGGCCGTTGCCGACACCGCCACCCATGCGCTGAACAATGCAGTACTTCCGGCCGTGTTGGAATTGGCCGACAAGGGTTTGCACAGGGCGCTGCGTGAGGACGCACACCTGCGCGACGGGTTGAACTTGAAGGGGGGGCAAGTCTGCCACCCAGCGGTCGCGGAGGCGCAGAGAACGACCTATGTGCCCCCGCTGCAGGCGTTGGGCGAAGAGGTGCCGGGCCGCGCCTAACGATCATGGTCGAGGCGAGTCACCCTCGATAATGACATGTCGCTCGTGCCCTCACCCTAACCCGTTCCCAGCGGGCGAGAGAGCGAAGGTGCGGCGCGAATTTGGTCGTAATAGCCGGCTTGCGCGTGGGCGCCCCTGCTAGCGACGCGGATGGCCTTCTTCCGAGCAGTCCTCGCAAATGCCGTAAATGACAAGCGAGTGCTCGGCGAGGGTAAAACCCTGTTCCGCGGCGATACGCTGCTGGCGCTGCTCGATCGTGTCGTCGACGAACTCGACGACCTTGCCGCATTTGATACAAACTAAGTGGTCGTGATGACCGCCGCGATTGAGTTCGAAGACCGACTGACCGCCCTCGAAGTGTTGGCGGCGCACCAGCCCGGCGCCTTCGAATTGCGTGAGGACACGATAGACGGTCGCCAAGCCAATCTCTTCGCCCCTGGCCAGTAGCTCCTTATAGACGTCTTCGGCGCTGAGGTGGTGTCTTTCGCTCGTATCGAGAATGCGCAAGATCTTGACCCTCGGGAGGGTGACCTTCAGGCCGGCCTGTTTGATCTGTTGATTCTCCATCGCCTCTCCCGGCGCGGACCGTCGTGAATGCCTCAGTCGCTCTGCGGTATCATACATGTTCACTCGTCACTCATGATAACAGAATGCGAAAGATTATTAGTTTTTCGGTAGTTCTTCTTAACGTGGGGTTGCTTGGTTGCGCGAGCAAGGGGCAGGGTGAGGTCGCGCCGCAGTCTTCAGTGTTCGATCGATTGCCCTTCGTTTACAAGATGCCGATTCAACAGGGTAACATCCTCACGCCCGAGTTAGTGGCGAGCCTCGAGCCGGGGATGAGCAAACGGCAAGTGCGCTTCCTGCTCGGTACCCCGTTGTTGACCGACGTCTTCTACCCAAACCGTTGGGACTATACCTATACGATCCGCCGCGGGCACGAGCCGATGGAGAAGAAGCGGTTGACCCTCTTCTTCGAGGACGATGCCCTGGCTCGCATCGAAGGGGGTATGCAAACCGATGCGCAGCGCGCAGCCGCCGAAGAGGAGGACCAGGCGCTGGTCGTCAAGGTGCCGGACTGGGACGACCGACGTGGACTCTTGCGGCGCGTGGTCGATCGCGCCGGCCTCGATCCGGCCGAATAGTTTGCCGCCCCGGACGCCTATCTTGCACCGAATCCCGACTCGCAGCCAAGGTGGCCTGCGGCACTGCGAGGGGCGCTAGCCTCGCGGTTGCGTCGCCGCGCCCGTCTGCGGGCGAGGTTGCCCATCGGCGGCGCGCCGCTTGCGAGCCGTCTTGGGGTCGGCGATCAAGGGCCGGTAGATCTCGACGCGGTCGCCAGATGCGAGGATCCGGTCGAGCTTCGCCGCCTTGCCGTAAACGCCGACCTTGTTGACCGCGAGATCGATCTCGGGGAAGCGTTGCAGGATGCCGGAGCGCTCGATGGCATCGCGGACCGTGATGCCGGTTTCGGCTTCGATCTCGAGCAAGGCCTGCTCGCGCGACTTGGCATAGGCCACCTCGACCTTGATCCGTTGATCGGTCATTTGTACACCTCTACGGCCCGTTTGCTGAAGGCGTCGACTAGCGTGTTGGCGATCTGATGAAAGACGGCGCCAAAGGCGCGATCGATCATCTTGCCCGAGAATTCGAAATCGAGCTCAAGCTCGACCTTGCAGGCATCTGGCCGCAATGCCCGGAAGCTCCAGCGACCATTAAGCCTACGGAAGGGCCCATCGAGCAACGTGATGTCCATGTATTCGTTGCGTACGAAACGATTGCAAGTGCTGAACGTCTGCCGGATTCCGAGTCGCGCGACCTCGATCTCCCCACAGACCTCGTTGTCGCGCCGCGACAGCACGTGTGCCCGATGGCACCAGGGCAAGAATTTCGGGTAGGAGTCAACGTCCTCAACGAGCTCGAACATCTGGCTGGCGGAGTGGGGCACTAGCGCGCTTTTCTTAACAGTCGGCACCGTTCAAAAGACCTGAATAGCGTGGAGGAAGACGATCGTCACCGCCGTGGGCGCGACGAAGCGGATCAGAAAGCGCCAGAGGCGGTAGCCGAGGCGCTCGCCCATGTCGAGTTCGTCGACGGAGGAGGCGCGCGACAGGACCCAGCCGGCGAAGATCGCAATGAGCAGACCGCCGAGCGGTAAGAGCACATTGGCCGTGACAAAGTCGAATAGATCGAGGATGCCGAGGCCGAAGACTGTGAAGCCGGACCAGACGTTGAGCGACAGCAGGCATGCGATGCCGAGCAGCCAGACGGTCGTCCCGGCCAGCACCGAGGCCCGCACCCGGCCAAAGCTCAGGTTCTCGACCAGCCAGGCGACCATCGGCTCAAGCAGCGAGATTGCCGAGGTCCAGGCGGCGAAGGCCAGGAGCACGAAGAACAGCGTCCCGAAGAGCTGGCCGCCCGGCATCTGGCCAAAGGCGATGGGTAGCACCTTGAAGATGAGACCCGTCCCCTGCTGTGGCTCGAGACCCTGGGCGAAGAGGATCGGGAAGATGGCCAGCCCGGCGAGCAATGCGACCAGGGTGTCGAGCCCGGCGATCACGATCGTATTGCCCGCAATGGAGGCCTGGCTGTTCAGATAGGAACCATAAATCATGATGGCCCCCATGCCGAGGCTCAAGCTAAAGAAGGCTTGCCCCATGGCACTGAGCAGGGCCTCGCCGGTCAGTTTGCTGAAATCTGGCCGGAAGAGGAAGTCGAGGGCCGCTGCGAAGTCGGCGGTGAAGATCGCATACCCGACCAGCACCACCAGTAGAATGAACAGGGCCGGCATCAAGAAACGCACAGCCTGCTCGAGACCGCTGGCGACGCCGCGTGCAACCACCATGACCACCATGACCATAAAAATGGTATGCCAGGCCAGCAGCCGTTCCGGGTCCGCGACGAAGCCCCCGAATGCCTCGCTGATGGCGGTGGCCTCGGCGCCCTGAAAGGTTCCGGCGGCGGAGCGCATGACATAGGCCAGGGTCCAGCCGGCGATCACGCTGTAGAACGACAGGATCAAGAAGCCGGCGACGATGCCCATCCAGCCGAGCAGTTGCCAGGCTCGAGGCTTGCCCTCGGCGCGGGCGAGCGCGAGCATGGTGTTGATCGGGCTTTGGCGCCCGCGGCGACCGAGCATGATCTCGGCCATCATGATCGGAATGCCGATGGCGGCCACACAGAGCAAATAGACCAGCACGAAGGCGCCGCCCCCATACTCTCCGGCCGTGTAAGGAAAGCGCCAGATATTGCCCAGGCCGACTGCCGATCCCGTTGCAGCCAGGATAAAGGCCAGCCGGCTCGACCACATGCCGTGAATCGAGGTTGTCGCCGCCATCATGTGCTCCCTTTGTCCCGTGGGCTGCAACCCGGTGTTGTTCCCCATGCCCAGATCGGGCGGCCCGCGCGCCCAGGCCCAGACGCCAAGCCTAGCACGCCATTTTGCGGAAATCGGCGATCGGCCTCAACCAAGAACCGATCGGCGTCTGGCGGCAATTCTAAGAAGGCAAGGCGGCAGGGCGGGGGGCCGCGCCATCTGCCCAAGGCGGGGTTAGGGGGTTGGCCGTTGGTGGTTGGGTTCGGCAAGGGAAGGCTAGTCGAACCCGAGCTGCTCGCGGACCTGCGCCGCGAGCCCGGCTGCGACGGCCTTCACTTGCGCAGCCTCGGGACCCTCCACCATAACGCGCACGAGTGGCTCGGTGCCCGAAGGGCGCAGCAGAATGCGACCGTTCGCGCCGATCTCCTGTTCGGCAAGCTTGACCGCGTCCTGGACGGCGGGGAGGGCGAGGATGTCTTGCTTCTGCGGCAGCGGGACGTTGATGAGCTCTTGCGGATAGCGCTCGACCTGGCCGGCAATCTCGGCGAGCGGCCGCTCGGCCTTGATGATGGCCGCCAGCACCTGCAGCGCAGCGATGATTCCGTCGCCTGTCGTCGTGCAATCCCGGCAGATGATGTGTCCCGATGGCTCACCCCCAAGGAGGCCGCCGTCCCGTTTGAGGCGTTCCATGATGAAGCGGTCGCCGACTGCCGTGCGTACGAATGCAATGCCGAGGCGATCGAGTGCGTGCTCGAGCCCCAAGTTGCTCATCAGGGTACCCACGACGGGCCCGGCATCGAGGCCGGCTGCCAGTCGCGCCTGGGCGATGATAAACAGGAGTTGGTCGCCGTCGACGAGCCGGCCCTCGGCATCGGTCATCAGGACGCGATCGCCGTCGCCGTCGAAGGCGATACCCAGGTCGGCCCCGGCCTCGACGACCCGTTTACTCATCGTGTCTGGCGAGGTCGAGCCGACGTCTCGGTTGATGTTCAGGCCATCGGGTTGGGTGCCGAGTGGGATGACCTCGGCGCCGAGCTCCTCGAAGACATAGGGGGCGATGTTGTAGGTGGCCCCGTTGGCGCAATCGACGACGACCTTGAGCCCTGCCAGCGTCATCGCCGACGGGATGCTGGCCTTGCAGAATTCGATGTAGCGCCCGCTGGCATCGTCGATCCGCTTGACCTTGCCGAGCGCGCGGGCCGCGACCGTGTGGAGCGGGCGCTGCAGCTCGGCCTCGATCGCTAGCTCCCGGTCATCCGCGAGCTTGTCCCCGTCGGGCGAGAAGAATTTGATGCCGTTGTCGTCATAGGGGTTGTGGGAGGCCGTGATGACGATGCCGGCGATGGCGCGAAACGTCCGCGACAGATAGGCGACGCCTGGAGTCGGCATCGGCCCGAGCAGCCGGATGTCGACACCAGCGGCGACCAGGCCGGCCTCGAGGGCGGACTCGAACATGTAGCCGGAAATGCGGGTGTCCTTACCGATCAGCACAGTACCGCCGTTTCCGCCGCCCAGGACCCGGCCGGCAGCCCAGCCGAGCTTGAGGACAAAGTCGGGGCTGATATTGGCGTCACCGACGCGGCCACGAATGCCATCGGTACCGAAATATTGACGTGACACAGTGTCTCTCCGCGGTCCTCTAAAGGCCTATCGGCGTGCGCGATCTGGCCGCGTTGCGGGGGTCGATCAGGCAGCGGCGCGGTGGTCGTGAAGGGCCCGTACGACCTGCAGGGCTTCGACCGTGGCCCCGACGTCGTGGACACGCACGATCCGGGCACCCCGCTCAACGGCGAGCACCGCTGCCGCGACGCTGCCGGCGAGCCGCTCCTGGACGGCGCGCCCCGTTAGGGCGCCGATCATCGACTTGCGCGAGAGCCCAACCAAGAGCGGCGCGCCGAGTTCGACGAGGCGGGGCAGTCCATCGAGGAGCCTCAGATTATGGCTCAAGTCCTTGCCGAAGCCGAAGCCCGGATCGACGAGCAGTCGCTCGTGCGCGATGCCGGTGTCCAGGCAACGGGCCATTCGCTCGGCGAGGAAGGCGCTGACCTCGCCGACGACATCCTCGTAGGCCGGCGCCTGTTGCATGGTGGCCGGCTCGTCGAGCATGTGCATCAGGCAGACCGGCAGACCGGTGGCCGCCGCGGCGGCGAGGGCGCCGGGTCGGCGCAGCGCGCGCACGTCGTTGATCAGGCCCGCCCCGGCCTCGGCTGCTGCGGTCATGACCGCGGGGCTGGAGGTGTCGACCGAGATGGGGACATCGAGGATCGGGGCGAGGCTTGCGACCACGGGGATCACCCGCTCGAGTTCCTCTTCGACCGTCACGGCCGCGGCTCCCGGGCGGGTCGATTCACCGCCGATGTCGATGATCGCCGCACCTTCCGCGACCAGCCGCAGGGCCTGCGCGCGGGCGGCGTCGAGCGAGGTGAATGCACCCCCGTCCGAGAAGGAATCGGGGGTGACGTTGACGATGCCCATGACGCGGGGCCAGGCAAGGTCGAGGTCGTGTCTGCCGCAGTTCAAGCCTCGGCTCGTCACCTTCACGGGGTTGCAGCGATGCGCTGGGTGCGTCAGTGCTCGCTCGCCGGCCCGCCGATCGAGCCGTCTCCGACGGGCTTGGTCGTGACGTCAGGGGCCGCCGGGGTGACACCGGTCGGCGTGGCGGGCTTATCCTCATCCCAATCGCGCGGCGGCCGTGGGGTGCGGCCGGCCATGATGTCGTCGATCTGCGCCGAGTCGATGGTCTCGTATTTCACCAGGGCCTCGGCCATCGCGTGAAGCTTGGCCAGATTGTCGGTCAGGATCTGGCGGGCCCGACCGTATTGGTCGTCGATGACGCTGCGCACCTCCTCATCGATGAGGTTGGTGGTCTCATCGGAGACGTTTTTGTGCTGGGCCACCGAATGGCCGAGAAACACCTCCTGCTCGTCCTCGCTATAGGTCAGCGGACCGAGCCGGTCCGACAGTCCCCACTTGGTGACCATGTTCCGCGCGATCTCGGTGGCCCGGTGGATGTCGTTCTGGGCCCCGGTGGTCACGCTGTCATCGCCGAAGATCAACTCTTCGGCGATGCGTCCGCCGAAGAGGCTGGCGATCGCGCTCTGGAGGCGTTGCTTGGTGTAGCTGAAGCGGTCCTCCTCGGGCAAGAAGAGGGTCACCCCAAGCGCTCGACCGCGCGGAATGATGCTGACCTTGTGGACGGGATCGTGCTGCGGGACCAGGCGACCGACGATCGCGTGGCCCGACTCGTGGTAGGCCGTCAGTCGTTTCTCGTCCTCGGTCATAACCATCGAACGCCGTTCGGCCCCCATCATGATCTTGTCCTTGGCCTTCTCCATGTCGTCCATGTCGACGAGCCGCTTGCTGGCGCGTGCCGCATAGAGGGCCGCCTCGTTCACGAGATTCGCCAGGTCGGCACCGGAGAAGCCCGGCGTGCCGCGCGCGATGATCGAGGCCTGGACGTCCTCGGCGGCCGGGATCTTGCGCATATGGACCTTGAGGATCTGCTCGCGACCGCGCACGTCCGGCAACGGCACGACGACCTGACGGTCGAAGCGTCCGGGCCGCAGCAGGGCGGGGTCAAGGACGTCTGGGCGGTTGGTCGCTGCCATGACGATGACGCCCTCGGTGCCCTCGAAGCCGTCCATCTCCACGAGCAGCTGGTTCAGGGTCTGTTCGCGTTCGTCGTGGCCGCCGCCGAGGCCGGCGCCACGATGGCGACCCACGGCGTCGATCTCGTCGATGAAGATAATGCATGGGGCGTGCTTCTTGGCCTGCTCGAACATGTCGCGGACGCGCGAAGCGCCGACTCCGACGAACATCTCGACGAAGTCCGATCCCGAAATGGTGAAGAAGGGGACCTTGGCCTCGCCGGCGATGGCACGGGCCAGCAGGGTCTTGCCGGTGCCGGGCGGTCCGACCATCAACACGCCCTTCGGGATCTTGCCGCCGAGTTGTTGGAACTTGGACGGGTCGCGCAGGAAGTCGACCATTTCGACGACCTCGTCCTTCGCCTCTTCGGCGCCGGCGACGTCGCTGAAGGTCACCTTGACCTGATCTTCGGACAGCATGCGCGCCCGGCTTTTGCCGAAGGACATCGCGCCGCGGCCGCCAGGTCCGCCCTGCATCTGGCGCAGGAAGAAGATCCAGATGGCGACCAGCAACAACAGCGGGAACCAGTTGATCAGGAGCGAAGATAGAAAGCTCGGCTTATCCGGCTCGGTGGCGCGGATATTGACATCGTTGCTCAAGAGGTCGCCGACGAGGCCGTCATCTCCCGGGTTGTAGGTCGTGAATTTCTGCCCGTTCTCGTCGACCCCTTCGATCTTCTGACCTTGGATCCTCACCTCATCGACCCGGCCCTGCTGGACCTGAGCGATAAAATCGGAGTAGGCCAACTTTTGGGCCTCGACCGGCGCCGTCGTGAAATTGTTGAATACCGACATCAGCACGATGGCGATGACGACCCAGAGAATCAAATTCTTCGCCATGTCACTCACGGCAGTGCATCCCCCAGTGGAGAATCGGCCCGCGCTGCGCGGCCGTTGGTCAAAGATATCAACGCTACCATCGGCCGCCGGCTAGCGAAACCCTCGCGCGACCAGATAACACTCGCGGCTCTGTGCCCGCGATGCCAGAGGCTTGCGGATCCTGACCGTGGCGAACGCCTGCCGGACTGTCGTCAGCAGCGCGTCGAAGCCTTCACCTTGAAAGGATTTCACGACGAGACTGCCGCCCGGTCGTAGCAACTGTCCGGCACAGTCCAACGCGAGTTCCGCCATCAGTATCGAGCGAGGTTGATCGATCGCGGCCATACCCGTGAGATTAGGGGCCATGTCGGAAAGTGCAACGTCGACCTTGGCGGTCGCGCCGACACTGGCGACAAGTGCGTCGAGCACGGCCTGGTCGTGGAAATCGCCCTGGATGATGGTGACCCCGGGCAGGGGTTCCATCGCCAGGAGGTCGAGGGCGATGACCTCGCCGCGAGGCCCGACCTGCTCGCGCGCCACCTGGCTCCAGCCGCCCGGGGCTGCGCCAAGGTCGATGACACGCATTCCGGGCTTGAGCAGGCGATCCTTTTGCTGCAGCTCCAGGAGCTTGAATGCGGCTCGCGAGCGATAGCCGATTTGCTGGGCGCGTTGCACGTAGCGGTCGGTGCGTTGGCGCTCTAACCAGCGGCGGCTGCTTTTGCTTTTGGGCAAGGGTAACGGCCCTCGGGAACCGCTTGGCCGACGGTGGAGGTGCTCAGGGGGTGGCGCCCTGGAGCAGTTCCTCGAGCACCGTGATGAGTTCGTTGGGGTCGTAGGGTTTGCCCAAGCAGCGCGTAATACCAAGCTGCTGGCAGCGCTCTAGGTGCTCAGCGCTGCTACGCGAAGAGCTGACGATGATCGGGATCTTGCCCCAGTGCGCAGAGCGCCGGATATGCCGGGTCAGCTCGTAGCCGTCCATGCGCGGCATGTCAATGTCCAGCATGAAGAGGTCCGGGACGCGTTCCTCGAGCAACGCAAGGGCTTCGACGCCGTCCTTGGCGGTGATCACGTCGAGCCCTTGGGCCCGGAGCAGGTCACTGTTGGCGCGCCGCGTCGTGAGCGAGTCGTCGACGACCATGACGCAATCGCGGGTGGTGATGCTGTCGAGTTCGACCTCGGGCGTGCTATAGCGACTCATTGCCGGGGAACGCAGTAGAGCCGGCAGATCGAGAACCAGCGCGACACGGCCGTCAGGAAGGATCGTGCCGCCACTCATGGTCCGCAGCGCGCTCAGCAGCGGGCCGAGCGGCTTGACGACGATGCGCTGACCTTCGCGCAGCCCATCCACCTGCAGGGCGTAGCCTTGCTCTCCCGAGCGCAACAGCAGCAGCGGAAAGCCACGTCGCCGACCGATCTCTGGCGGGGCCGCCGGGTCGAGCAGGCTACCAAGGTGCACGAGGCGATAGCGACGGCCGCGATACCCGTACTCCGGCTCGCGCTGCCCATAGGCCGTGCGCAGGGCATTGCGGTCGATGCGTGCGACGCCCTCGATGGTGGTGTAGGGCACGGCGTGGATCTGGTCGCCGACCTCGACCAGGAGGACGTCGATCATTGCCAGCGTCAGGGGCACACGGATGCGGGTATGCATGCCCTGCCCGCGGCGCGAGCGCAACGTGAGGCTGCCGTTGACCTGGCGCACCTCGGCCATGACGGCGTCGAGCCCGACCCCACGTCCTGCCAACTGTGTGACCTCGGTGGCGGTCGAGAAGCCCGGCTCCAGGGTGAGCTGGATAAGCTCGTCGTCGCTGATTTCGGTGTCGTCGGCGATCAGCCCGCGAGCGAGCGCCTTGCGGCGGATCGCAGCGGTGTCCATTCCGGCGCCGTCGTCGCTGAGATTGACGACGATGTCATTGCCGTCGCGCCCGACCTCCAGGCGGATCGCGCCGTCCCCCGGCTTACCGTCCGCCTCGCGCACTGCCGGGGTCTCGATGCCGTGAGCGAGCGCGTTGCGCAGCAGGTGCTCGAACGGCCCGAGGAGGCGCTCGAGTATGGAGCGGTCGAGCTCGACATCGCCGCCGGCGATCTCGAGGTCGGCGCGTTTGCCGGTGTCCCGAGCGGCCTGGCGCACGACCCGCTCGAGTCGCGATTGAAGGCTGCGGAACGGCACCATCCGGGCGTTGAGCAGGCCATCGAGCAGGGCGCTGACCTTGCTCGCCTGCCCGTCGAGCAGCTCGGTCGTTTCGCGCTGGTGGTTGCCGAGCAGCTCGTCGATGCACTTTAGATCGGCGACGGTCTCGGTCAGGCCGTGCAGCAGCATCGGCAGATCAGCCGTTTGGCGACCCTCGCTGGACACGGCCTCGGCATCCCAGTCCTCGGCAAGCTCGTCGTGATCGCGCCCGTGCAGCGCGACCCGATCCTGGACGTAGCGCAACTGCCCGCGCAGGCGCTCCAGAGTGCGCTCAAGCTCGTCCAAGTGGGCGCGCTCGCCACCGTTGTGACGGACCAGCTGCTCGCGGTCGATGCGCATCTCCGCGGCCTGGTCGATCAATTGATTGAGGAGGTCACTGCGGATGCGCAGATAGGTGACCGACGCCTCGGCCTCGCTGCCTTCCTTCGCAGCGGCTGCACTGGTCGGCTCCGGCGTGGCCGTCGCCGGAGGCTCGGGCGGCGCGATCGTGGCAGGCTGTGGCGCGACCTCGGGCGATTCTGGTTCGTCTGCCCTGAGGGCGCGGGTCAGGCCCGCCAACAGCTCTTTGGAGTACGGGAGGGGACGGCCATCGCCGAGCGCGTCGACCTGGCTAGAGAGCGTATCCACGGCGCGCTGCGCAACATCGATCTGCGTCGTACCAATCGCCTCCTGCGTGGCGAGCTCGATGAAGAAGGTCTCCAAGCCGTGGCTGAGGTCCGCGATCGGCTTGAGCTCGGCCAGGCGCGCAGCGCCCTTGAGCGTGTGGAGCTGGCGCTGGATCTCGGCGAGCAGCGTGGGTTCGTCGGGTTCGTCACGCCAACCACGGAAGCCCTCCTCGAGGCGCTCCATGAGCTCGCGCGCGTCCTCGAGGAACAGCTCGGCCAGTTCCGGGTCCACGGCGACAGAGACCGTCTCGCTCGGTGGCGAGGCGCTGTCGGCTGCCTCCGCCGGGACAGATGTGGTGGCGGCCTCGGGCGGGCGCGCTGCGACCTCGGTGGCGGGCGCAGCGTCGTGCGGCGCGGCTGCCGGCTCGACCGGCCGG
>JGI12109J20283_10230455_pt1 | contig 13005 bp, 8 predicted proteins | sample ElkSlonscriptome_12_FD_20283 | JGI IMG/M metagenome (IMG submission 20283) | reverse complement strand
CCTGTCCATGGCGCTGATCAGCCGGTTCTTCCCGGATCGACTGGCGGCGCGGGGGCAGGCGCTCTACAGTAGTCTCGGCTTCGGGCTGGGCGGGATGCTGGCGAGTCTGGCCGCCGGTTTCGTGTGGGCGGGGCTCGGGCCGATGGGGAGTTTCTGGGCGAGCGCGGTGCTGGCGGTGTTGGCGGGGCTGGTCTGCTGGCGCTGGTTACACCCGTAGCGCTCTCCCAGGGGGGCTGTTCAATACTCCAAGGAGATCCTATGGCCAATATCGAGATCATCGACGGCGACATCACCAGACTGGAGGTGGACGCCATTGTCAACGCCGCCAACGAGAGCCTTCGCGGCGGTGGCGGCGTGGACGGCGCCATCCACCGGGCCGCCGGCCCGGAACTGCTGGAGGAGTGCATCACGGTGGGCGGCTGCCCCACCGGCGAGGCGCGCATCACCGGGGGTTATAACCTGCCCGCCCGCTTGGTGATTCATACCGTGGGTCCGGTGTGGCACGGCGGTGACCGGGGCGAGCCGGAGAAACTCGCCTCGTGTTACCGGCAGAGCCTGCGGCTGGCCATGGCCAACGATTGCCACAGCATCGCCTTCCCGGCCATCAGTTGCGGGGTTTACGGCTATCCGCTGGAGGAGGCCGCCCGCATCGCGGTGGGGGAGGTGATCTCGGTGCTGGCCGAGGTGGAGGACCACGGGCTGGAGAAGATCGTCTTCTGTTGCTTCGGCGAGGCTACCACCGCGGCCTACCGGCGGGTGCTGGAGGCGACCCCGTGAGCGACTGGTGCATCCGCCGGGGCGAGGCCCGGGACGTGGCGCAGCTCTCGACCTTCAACCGGACCATGGCCCGGGAGACCGAGAACCTGCTGCTGGCCGAGGAGGTGGTGACGGCCGGGGTGCAAGGGCTCATTCAGCGCCCCGAGTACGGCTTCTATCTGGTGGCCGAGGACGACAGCGGGCTCATCGGCTCGCTGATGATCACGTTTGAGTGGAGCGACTGGCGCAACGGCCTGATCTGGTGGCTGCAGAGCGTCTACGTGCGCCCGGAACAGCGCCGCCGGGGCGTGTTCCGGGCGCTGTACCGGGCGGTGCGCGATGAGGCACTGGCCGGGGACGCCCGGGGTCTTCGCCTCTACGTGGAACGCCACAACCACGCTGCTCAGACCACCTACCGGCAGCTGGGCATGGTGGACAGCGATTATCTATTGCTGGAGGAGTTGTTCAGCGAGGGTTCCACGCCGGCCAGTTGAGTGGTATCCACTGGCAACGCCTCAGCCCGCGCCAGCCAGTCACCGCCCTCCAGTATCCGCAAACCCGCCCCGTTGTCCAGGCCGGTGCCGCTGGCCACCTCCAGCCACGCGCTGGCCATGGGATCCGGCAGATCCGGCACCGCCAGCAGCCGTCGACCGCTGGGTGGCCCCAGCAGCGGCTCGATCACCAGCCGATCGGCCTCGGCGAAGAAGGCCCGACGGATACCGCCGGGCACGGGGGCGGTGGTCAGCAACGCCGCCAGCCGCTGGCTGTCCCAGACCCGCACCGCGCCGTCGCCGTGCCAGGTGAGCAGTTGCTCGCCGTCCAGGCTGTAGCGCACCCCCAGAATTCTCTCGCGGGGTTGCAGAGGCTCGCCCAGCGGCCGGCCGCGGGCGCTCCACTGTTGCAGGTGGCCCCCATCGGTCCAGGTGAGAAAGCGCCGTCCGTCGGGATGGAATACCGCCCCGGCCACCCGCTCGGGCTGGGGCAGCACGTCGGTGATCGGGGCGCCGCTCAACAGATCCCACACCGCCACCTGCCCGCCGAACAGATCCCCACCCCATACCAGCAGGCGCTCGGCGTCGTCGTCGAGGCGGGCGCCGCGCATCCACAGGGCGTGGCGGATGTCGCCCGGCAGGTCCGGCAGCGCCGCGCCGAGGTCGAGCCGGCCGTCGCGGTCCGCGGTGGGCGCGAACACCACGCCCGCCGGGTCGTTGCCGCCGGCCGGGGCGCGCCGGGACTGGCGTTGCCAGAGCCGCAGGCCCCCTGCGCGGTCCAGGCTGAACAGCTGCCCGCCATCCAGAAAACCCCCTGCCACCACCGGCGCCGGGTGATGCAGCGGCGGGGCCAGCGATAGTCCATCGGCCACCCGCCACAGCCGGGCGCTGCCGTCCTCGCTCCAGGTGAGAACTTCATCGCCCTGGAAAGCCGCGCCCTGCAAAGCGCCGTCGTGGGGCAGCGGTGCCGACAGCGGTAGGCCGTCGGTGGCGTCCCACAGGCGGGCCTGGTGATCGCCGCTCCAGGTGAGCAGGTGCGCCCCGCCGGGTGCCACCCGCGCCCCCAGTACCGCCGCCCCGTGGTCCAGGCGCCGGCCCAGATCGCCGTCAATACCGGGGCGCCACAGCCGGGCGCTGCCGTCCTCGCTCCAGGTGAGCAGTCGCCCGGCCACGAAGCGTCCGCCGTGGATCCAGTCCTGCTGGGTCTCCAGGAGTCGCAACAGCTCGCCGCTGGCGGCGTTCCACAGGCGGATCCGGCCATCGCCGCTCCAGCCCAGTAGATAGCCTCCACCGGGGCTCAGCGCCGCGCCGGTGAGGCGTCCCGGCACCGGCAGGCGGAGCAGGGCGCCCTTGCCGGTGAGCCGATGCATCACGAGAAGGCTTCGATCCTGGGCCGGATCCCAGCTCCAGCTGAGGAGCCGGGCGAGTTCCTGTTGCAAGGTCACACCCAGGACCGCCCCCGGATGGCGAAAGCGCTGGCGCAGTTCACCAGCGCTCGACCACCAGCGCAGATCCCCGGCCGCGTCCCAGGTGAGCGCCCCGCCGTCGGCCAGCAGGGTGGCGCCGTGCAGTTCGCCCAGTGGCTCCAGGCTGGCCAGACTGCGGCCCCGCGCCAGATCCCAGAGCCGTGCCTCCCGGGCGCTCCAGGCCAGTGCCCGCGGATAGTCCGCCGCCACCCCCAGCAGGGGACCGGCCTGGGACAGCGGCGGGGTCAGCGGCCGACCGCTGCCGGGATCCCAGAGCCGCAGGCCCTGCTCGCCCCACACCAGCAGTCGCCCGGCGTTCAGCAGTTGCCCGCCGTGGACCGGTTGATTCACCGACAGGGCGGCGGCCAGATGCAGATCGCCCAGCATCTCGCGGGCCGCCAGCCGGGCGTTGGCGGCCCGCGCCGGCGCGGTCTCGCTGAGCGCCGCCTGCAAGAAGTGGTGGCTGGCGAGCAGCCGGTCATCGCTCGCCCGCCGCGCCTCGGCGGCCCGCCAGTGTTGCTCGGCCAGCGCCTCGCGGGTGGCGCGCAGGCTGTGCTGGAGTTCATCGGCACGCTGCTCGGCGGCGGTCACCCGGCTCTGGTGGCCGCCCAGATACTGGCGCAGGCGCTGTTGCTGGACCAGCAGCCAGCCGCCGGCCAGTAGCGCCAGCAAGCCCCATAGCAATACTCGCCAGGCCCGCCAGCGCCAGCGTCGTGCGGCCTCCTGGTGGGCGGCCAGCTCCTGCTGACTGTCGTTCAGGCGGCCCTGGAGTTGTTTCAGGCGGCTCTGGTGGTCGTCCACGAAACGGCGCACCATCTGGCGCTGCTGCTCGCGCAGGCGCGCCTGGCGGCGGCGCATCTCGCGGGCCACCTTTTCCCGATCCAGATAGGCTCGTTCCAGGGAGCCGGGTTGGAAAATACCACTGTCCATGCAATCACCGTCCTCGGGGGGGCGGGGCGGCGTGGGAGCCGCCCGCAACAAGTTCGACCCGGTGGCGCGATCACCGAAGAGATCCGCCACCGGTCGTGGGGCAACTAGCTGTCTAGTATAGTGTCGATCCCGGTTTCGAGGGATAGAACCACCACAGGATATTTTTTCCATGAGTGTCGTCGTTCGCTTCGTCATCCGCTGTCCGTTGCTGCTGTGCCTGCTGCTGCCGGTGCTGGGCCTGGCGCAGTCCCCGCCCCCGGAGACCGCCGTCGGGGCGGCGTCGACCGGTCAGGACGAGCGCCGGGCGCTGCTGGAGGAGGAGGCCGAGGCCATCGCCCGGGAGCGGGAAACCCAGCGCCGCTATGCCAGGGATCTCGCCGAGCGGGGCAGCCGGCTGACGCCCGGGGATGTCACCGCCGAATCCCTGCGCCAGCTCCAGCGAGAGCTGGAGGTCACCCAGTTGCGCAGCGAGGATCTACGTATCGCCATCGGCAATACCGAGCGTCGCATCCAGGAACTGCGCCAGAGCATCCGCAACCTGGAGGCGCGGGTGCAGTTGCTCAGAAACCCCGCCCAATCCGACGAGGTGGAGGGCGATCGCGCCCAGTTGCTGGCCCAGGCCGAGGCCGATCTGGTGCGGACCCGTGAGTCCCTGGAACTGGAGGAGTTGCAGCTGCGCAACCTGCGCGAGCGGGTGGCCATCAACAACGAGCGGATCCGTATCGTCAACGAGCTGTTGCAGAACCGCACCGCGTTGTTCAACCAGCGCCTGGAGACCGAGCGGCGCCAGGCCCAGGATACCCTGGCCGGGCAGTTGCGCCAGCGCCAGCGGGAATTGCTGGATGAGATCCTGCCGCTGCAGGAGCGCCTGGCCCGGGCCGAGGATCTGTCCCCCGGCGAGCGCCAGTTGCTGCTCACCCGGTTGCGCGATGCCGAGGAGCGCGCCTCGCTGTTGCAACTGGATATCCGTCTGGCGGTCCTGGCCGCCGAGCTCCAGGCGCCGGGCAACCTGCTGGAGCAGGAACTGGTGGAGCTTCGCCAACTGGAGGCGGCCCGTAACCAGCTCCAGGCCATCAGCCTGGAACTGGCCCAGGTGAACGACCTGCTGATCCGCAAGCTAAAGCTCCTGCGGGAGGATCTGCGGGAACTGGAGGCGCAGCAGAACCTGGACTGGGAGAGCATCCAGAACGCGCTGGAGCGCGAGGAGATCGTGCGCGGTTTGCTCACCGCGGTGGCCGAGCGCCAGAACCGGGTGCAGGCGCTGGCCGAGACCGCCACCGCGCTGGCGGTGAATCTGGAGAGTCGTCACACGGCGCTGGCCTCGCGGCGCCTGTTCGCCCGCCAGGCGTTGCCGGAGACCCCCCAGGGCTGGGCCGCCCTGCTGAACGCCCTGGCCAACTCCCCGGAAGTGTTGCTCTACCAGATCCGCTTGTCGGTGGAGAGCCTGGGGGTGGCCGCCGCCGAGGCCACGGCCTGGATCTGGGTGGGGCTGGCGCTCATCGAACTGGCGTTGCTGGTGGGGGCTTTCCTGTTATACCGGAGCCTGCGCCGGGCAGTGGGATTGCTGCGCGAGCGCTGTCGCCAGGAAGCGAGTTTCACCGCCTATATGGCCCTCAGTCTGTTGCTGCTGGTCTATCGTAATCTGCCGCTGCTGGCGCTGGCCTGGGCGCTGGGGGCGGCGTTATGGTTGTTTCCGCTGCCGCAGCCGGGTCTGGGGATTCTGATCACGGTGACGGTGATCCTGGTGGCGGCCCGGACGCTCATCAATCTGGCCGGGTTGTTGCTGGTGTCCCAGGATCTGCCGCTGACCCAGCGCCCGGTGTTGTACCGGGACGTATCCCTGTCGCTGGCGATGCTGGCCATGGTGTCGGCGGTGGTGGTGCTGGCGCGGCTAAGCTCCCTTGCCATCCCGGTGGTGGCGGTCTACGACCGGCTGTTCATGCTGGTGCTGTTGCTGATCTTCGTACCGGTGTTGCGCATCCGCCGGGTGGTGGTGGATATGCTGGCCAGCCGCTACAGCGACCGCCCCTGGTTCATCAGCCTGCGGGTGCTGAGCCTGGTCTTTCCGCTGGCCCTGCTGGTGGTGGCGGTGCTGGGGTTGACCGGGTACCTGGCGCTGGCCTGGAGCCTGGGCTGGCATCTCATGGCGCTGTTGCTGGTGATCGTCGGCTGGCTGGTGGCGCGCGGGCTGTTGAACGATTTCACCAATTACCTCAAGAATCTGGTGATGATCCACAGCCGCTACGGGCTGCTCTGGACCCAGGATGTGATCAACCCCGCCCGGCGGCTGGCGGGGGTGCTGCTAGTGGTGGGGATACTGGCGTTGCTGTTGCACCTGTTCGACTGGGATCGGGATTCGCCGCTGCTTGGCCGGCTGTGGCTGCTCAGCGACCGCACCCTGCTCAGCTTCGGCGACACCGAGATCACGGTACGGGCGGTGGTGCTGGCGCTGGCGCTGGCCTGGGCGGTGTTCGGCATGGCCCGCTGGGTGCGCAACGTCACTTACCGCTGGGTATTCTCCGGAGTGGTGGACCTGGGCGTGCGCAACAGCCTGTCGGTGTTCACCCAGTATGCGGTGGTGTTGCTGGGTTTTCTGGTGGGGCTGCATACCCTGGGGCTGAATCTCGCCTCGCTGGCCCTGTTCGCGGGCGCGGTGGGGGTGGGTATCGGCTTCGGCTTGCAGACCGTGGCCAACAATTTCATCAGCGGTCTGCTACTGTTGATCGAGCGCCCGCTGAGGAGCGGCGACACCGTGCAGATCGGCGACAAGCTCGGCACCATCGAGCGCATCGGTATCCGCTCGCTGACCATGAAGACCTGGGACAACACCGACGTGATCATTCCCAATTCCGATGTGATCAGCAACGCCTTCACCAACTGGACCCACTCGGATAACGTGATCCGCAGCCTGTTCTACGTGCCGGTGCCGGTGGATAGCGATCCCCACGCGGTGGGCGCCATGATGCGCGAGGTGGTGGAGGGCCATGTGGAGGTGCTGCGCGACCCGGAGCCGCTGGTATTGCTGTGGGAGTTCGGCAAGAGCGCCATCACCTTCCGGGTGCAGTACTACACGGATTTTTTCCAGTCCCATCTGCTCAAGGTGCAATCCGACATCATGTATGGCGTCTACGACAAGTTGCAGGCCGCCGGCATCCCCATCCAGATCCACGAGCAGGGCCTGCGTATCCGTGCCGAGTCCGAGCCGGTGCGGCTGCTCTCCACCTCCGGTGCCGTCCAACCGCCGGTGCTGAGCAAGGACCTCCAGCATGGCTGAGGACGGCGCGCCGAGCCCGCTGGAACTGATCCACCGGGCCCTCGGCGAGAACCGCCCCAAACTCGCCCGGCGCATCGTCCGGCGCATGCACCCGGGCCAACTGGCCGATCTGCTGGAATCCCTGCCGCTGGACGAGCGGGCCATGGTGTGGGAACTGGTGGACGCCGAGAAGGACGCCGAGGTGCTGCTGAACGTCCACGACGAGGTGCGCGAGTGGCTGATCCGGCAGATGGAACTTCCCGAGGTGCTCGCCGCCGTGCAGGGCATCGATCTCGGCGATGTGGCCGAACTCCTCCCGCAGATGCCCGAGGAGGTGTCCGCCGAGGTGCTCCGCTCCCTGGATCTGGAGGACCGCGAGCGGCTCGGTCAGATTCTCTCCTACCCGGAGGATGGCGCCGGTGGGATGATGCGCCACGACCATATTCCGGTGCGCGCCGAGGTGAGCCTGGGCGCGGTGCTGCGCTATCTGCGCCGCCGCGGCGATATACCGCCCCAGACCAACCTGCTGGTGGTGATCGACCGGGGTTATCGCTACCAGGGGGTGCTGCGGCTGCGCCATCTCATCACCAACCAGCCCAAGCGCCGGGTGGGGGAGGTGATGGAGAAGGACTTCAGGCCCATCCCGGTGGACATGGACGCCGAGGAGGTGGTGAAGATCTTCGAGCAGCGCGACATGGTGTCGGCGCCGGTGGTGAACGCCGAGGGCATCGTGCTGGGAAGGATCACCGTGGACGAGGTGGTGGACGTGATCCGCGAGGAGGCCGAGCATTCCATCATGAGCATGGCCGGCCTCGACGAGGAGGCCGATATGTTCGCCCCGGTGCTGGTGAGCAGCCGCCGCCGGGCGGTGTGGCTGGGTATCAACCTGTTGACGGCGTTTCTGGCCGCCTGGGTGATCGGACTGTTCGAGGCCACCCTCCAGCAGGTGGTGGCGCTGGCCGTGCTGATGCCGGTGGTGGCCAGCATGGGCGGCATCGCCGGCAGCCAGACCCTGACCCTGATGATCCGGGGACTGGCGCTGGGTTACGTGGCGCCGGGCAACCGCGGCATCCTGCTGGGCAAGGAGATCGCCGTGGGAGTGGTGAACGGGTTTCTCTGGGCGCTGGTGGTGGGGGTGATGACCTATGCCTGGTTCGGCGATCCGCGGCTGGGTTACGTGATCGCGCTGGCGGTGCTGGCCAATCTGCTGGCGGCGGCGCTGGCCGGGGTGGTGATCCCGCTGGTGCTGGATCGCTTCGGTGTGGACCCGGCGCTGGCGGGGGGCGTGGTGCTCACCACGGTGACCGATGTGGTGGGGTTTTTCGCGTTTCTGGGCCTTGGGAGCCTGCTGTTGCTCTGAGGCGCCGGCCCATCGCCACGCGAACGACATCAATCCCGGCTACACTGAAAACGGCGTCGGCGCCGGAGCGGCCGGGAGGAGCCCATGAAATGTCCCAACTGCGGTCATAACCATCCCGCCCGGGAGGGGCGGACCTGCACCAAGTGCCATTACCGGTTCGTGTTCGAGAAGAAGGATGGCATCACCGACAACCGGATGGTGCAATTGATCAAGCGCCTCGGCGAGGACGGGCGCTACCACCTCACTCGCACCCAGTTGGCGCTGGGGGTGGCGCAACTGCGTGGCCATCACGGCGCCTTCTACGCGGTGGTGCCCTTCGCGCTGGGGGCGGTGGTGGCCTTCACCCTGGCCGGGCTGTTCATCGACAGGATTCCGCTGCTGGCCGTGATCGGCGCCATTGTGGGGTTCATGGTGGTAAGCGCGGGCAGTCGGGCGCTCCTTATCAAGCTGTTCCCGCACCCGCCAATTTCCTACCGTGAGGCCCGGCAACTGCTGGAGCGCTACCACCGCGAGCACCCCATCGACAAGCTCGCCACCGGCGGGGCCTATGCCCACGGTGGCACGGGCACCCCCATGGAGGCGGGCTATGCGCCCGAGCGGGTGCTGGTGGTGGAGAAGGAGGATCTGGCCGATGCCCTGATCGGTAACGGTTTCCATCGGGAGCATCGCTGTGTGGTGGTGACCGTGGATGGTTATCCCCAGCATGTGTTCAACGCCTGCCGGGAGTTCGTCCAGCGCCATCCCAAGCTGCCCATCTACCTGCTGCACGATGCCTCCGCCCACGGCTTCCGGGCCCGGGCGCAGCTGGAGGCCCGCCCCGAATGGCAGTTCGCCCGGAGCCGGATCCGCGATCTCGGCATCACCCGCGAGCAACTGCGCCAGGCCCGCCAGCAAGCCCTGCCCTGGCTGGTGAAGGGGGGCGAGACCGTGGTGTATAGCCCGGGCCACGAGAACATGCTGAAGTCCTCCGGCTGGGTGCCGGTGGACTATCCGCCGCCGCCGGCCTTCCAGGGCGCGCTGGCCGCCGGGCTGGTGGCGGGAATGCTCACGCTGCCGGATCCGGTGGCGGCCGGCGACGGCGGTGGCGGCGCGGACGGGGCGGGCTAGGCCATGGACTGTCTGTTCGGGGTCTGCGGGGCCGGTGCCCCGGATCTGCTCACCCGCATGGCCGCGAGAATGACCCACCGTTGCCGGGATGGTTGGCAGCGGCTGGATGGTCGGCTGGCCGATGGCACGCCCCTGTCGGTGGCCCGGGGCTGGTGTGGCAATGCCCCCCCCCGGCATCTACACACCACCTCCCATGGTCTGCTGGGTATCGCTGGCCAGATCAGCGATCTGCCCGCCGCGCCGATGGAGATCCCCGCGCTATCCGGTGCCTTTGTGCTGGCCATGGGCCACCACGATGAACTGCTGCTGGCCCGGGATCCGGCGGGGGTGAAGGTGCTGTACTGGGCGCGCACCGGCAACCGGCTGCTGTTCGCCAGCGAGGTGAAGGCGCTGTTCGCCGACCCCGACCTGCCCCGGCGGCTGCGCCCCGGGGCGCTGCCGGAGTACCTGACCTTCAGCTTCGTGCCCGGCAGCGGCACCATGTTCGAGGGGGTGGCGGAACTGGAGCCCGGCACCACCCTCAGCTGGCGGGCGGGCCGGGCGCGGCTAGCGCGGCATTTCCGGCCCGAGGAGAACCTCACCGTCGATCGCCCGGCCTGGCCGGTGGAGCGCCTGCGCGCCGAGCTGGTGGCGGCCACCCGGGAGTGCCTGCGCGAGGCCCCGCCCCGACCCGGGGTGTTCCTGTCGGGGGGCATCGACTCCAGCGCGGTGCTGGCGCTGGCCGCCCGGGAACGGGGAGAGGGGCTGCCCACCTTCTCGGTGGATTTCGGCCCGGGCTATCCCAGCGAGAACCCCTTCATTGAGCTCATGGTGCGCCGCTACCGCACCGACCATCATCGCCTGTCGGTGCGGCCCCGGGATTTTCTCGCCGAGTTTGCCGATATCATCTACCGGCTGGACGAGCCCATCGGCGATCCGGTGACGGTGCCGAATTTTCTGCTGGCGCGCATGGCGAGCCAGGTGACGCCGCTGATCCTGAACGGCGAGGGGGGCGACCCCTGCTTCGGCGGTCCGAAGAACATCCCCATGCTGCTGGCGAAACTCTACGGCCCGCCCCCCGGGGAACCCGCCGACGGTTTCCTGGAGCGCTGTTATCTGGCCTCCTTCGGGCGCTGCTACCGGGATCTGGAACGGCTTCTCAGCCCCGAGTTGCTGGCCGCCGCCGGGGGCCAGGAGGCGCTGGAGGCACAGGTGCGCCCGTTCATCCATGGCCAGCAGCCGCCGGCCCTGCAGGATCGCCTGCACTGGCTGAACATCCGCCGCAAGGGGGCGAATCTGATTCTGGTGAAGGTGGAGAAGATGACCAGTGGCCACGGGCTCACCGCGCTCGCGCCGCTGTTCACCCGGCGCATGGTGGAGGCGAGCCTGGCCCTGCCGCCGGAACAGAAACTGCGCGGCTCGGAAGAAAAGTGGCTGCTGAAGGAGGCAGTCAAGGATATCGTTCCGGCACCCATCGTGGTGCGGCCCAAATCGGGTATGCAGGTGCCGCTCCGGCTGTGGTTCCGGGGCGAGCTTCGCCGTTATATCCGCCGCCAGCTGTCGCGCCGCCAGATCCGCCGCCAGGGCCTGTTCAACCCGGCGGCGGTGGGCGAACTGGCCCGGCTCTCGCCGGAAGTGCTGAGTGACCGGGCCTATGGCTTCAAGCTCTGGATGCTCCTTACCTTCGTGTACTGGCACCAGCAACTGGTGGAGGCGCCAGCCAGAGTTGCCGCCCCGGAAAATCCAGCACCACCGGCTGTCGACCCAGCAGTTCCAGTCCCAGCAGGTCCAAATGGGCCTGGTGGACGTTGACCCCGGGATAGCGCAACCCCGCCAGATCGAAGCTCGTGAGGCTCCCCCGGGGCGCATCCACCATGCCGATCACCGTCATGGCCATATTGCGCGAATGAATCCGGATGGCGCCGTGGCCCTGCAGGCGGGAAAACGGCTGGGGCGCCAGTGCCACGCTGCCATCGAAGCCGGTGTCCACCATCACCGGCAGGTTCAGCCCGCCGGCCCGCGCCGGCACCAGCGGCTGGTTACGCCCGTTGAAGGTGATGGGCAATCGCGCCCAGCCGGGCAGGGCGTAGGGTAGATGCTCGAACGCCCGCACCGTGTCCCGGGGAAAATCCAGCTCCCAGACGTAGTCCTTTAGAAACCGCATGCCGAGAATGCCGTAAACCGGGCGCCCGGTGATGCGCCGCACCGGCGACAGATCCATGGTATTCACCGGCCAGTCGGTGGGCACCTCCATTTCACCCACTTGCATGGGGATGGCCCCATAGGCCTCCACCACCTCGCCGCTGCGCAGCCGGGTGCTGCCGAGACGCTTGTCCAGTTTCGAGCGAAAGTGGCTGTCCAGCACATGGTGGCTGGAGCCGGTGTCCAGCATGAACAGGTATTGTTCCCCGTCCACCGTCACCGGCACCGTCACCAGATCCGCAAGACCCGGGCTGTGGACCGTGAGCAGGGGTTCCCGGGGCCGGGCCGGGGAGGTGGTGGCGAACAGCAGCGCCAGCAGAACGACGGCCAGCGATGGCAGGAGAGAACGCCGAGAGGGTCCAATTCGCAATGGGTTCATCAAGAATTCCAGAGGTTGTGGGCTATGGTAGGTGTAGACGGTGGATGCCATGTTTCGCCAGACTTTTCGCGCGGTATCGGTATCGGTATCGGTATCGGTATCGCGGAGGATAATCCCATGGGATGGCAACAGGTCCTGGCCGATCCATCCCTGGCCGATCTTCCCTACAGGATCGAACTGCACGAATAGGGCAATATCGAGATGAGTCCCGCCTCCAACCGTCACGGTGTGCCACAGACCGACATCGCCGTGAAACGCCGGGAACTCATCCCGGTGGGCGGGTGTTGGTGGAATGTAGCGTACGCACCGCCAGGAATTTGACATCCTCCCCCGCCTGAAGGCGGGGGATTCCTACGGTGCGCCGACGCGGCTCTGTCAGCCGCCCCGCGGACCCAGCTGGGATTCGGTGTCCTGGATCTCCCGTTCCAGATCCTGTGCCTCCAGCCGGTGGCGGGTCATGGTCTCGTCCTGTCTGAGTCGGTACTGTTCCTCGATCTGTTCGGTGCGCGACCTGAGGTTGCGCTCCGTCTGTTCCAGCGTTTCCTGTTGTTCGTTGTCCAGCAGCGCCTTGCTCTCGGGGTCGTCCGTCGCCCGCGCCGTGTCCTGGTATGCCGCCTCCAGTGCCTGTATTTCCCGCTCCCTGGCCGTCTGCATCTCCCATAGCTCTCGCGTCTGCGCGGCGTCCAGTTGCTCGCGCTGGCGCTGCAACTGGCAAAGCCTGCGGCGCAGGCGTTCCCGTTGCTCGCGGCTCTGGGCCAGTGACGGCGCCGGCGTTTCCAGGGCGGGCGACCACCGCCCGAACGGATCCGGCGCGGGCGTTCCGGCGAACCCGCACGGAGTCGCCAGCAGGCCCAGCAGGGCCAGGATCATGGGATGAGAATAGCGCATGGCGAGTTCTCCCACAGCCGCCGGAATAACTGGGTACTGGGACAGGGCCTCGTTGCGAAACACCCGGTGGGCCATGTCCCGGTAGCGGAAGCGCTCAAGGCTGGCGGCGGCCTCGCGGCGCAGCCGGATCAGTTCCTGGGGCAGTCGCTGGCCCTCAGCCAGGGTCGCCCGGTAGCGCATCTGCTGGTGGCGCA
>JGI12109J20283_10981270_pt1 | contig 13008 bp, 11 predicted proteins | sample ElkSlonscriptome_12_FD_20283 | JGI IMG/M metagenome (IMG submission 20283) | reverse complement strand
AGGTGGCCTGCTGCCGGCACCAGCGGTTCACCGCCAGGGCGGCCTCCTCCATGTCCTCGAAGGGGGCGATGACGGTGGCCAGTTCCTCGGCCATGACCCTTCGCCAGGGCTGCAGCGGCTCCTGGCTGACGCGGTGGGGCACCACGAAGTGCAACCAGGTTTCGCGCGGCAGGCTGTCGCGCCAGGGGCTCTCGCGGTAGGCGCGGCAGGAAAGGGTCACGTGCTCCTGCAGCAGCAGCAGGTCCATGGAGGCCAGATCGCTGTCCGGCAGCCAGGCCAGGATCCACTGCGCCGCCTCGCGTTCCAGGCTGCCGGCCGGCAGGGTGGCGTAATACTGGCCTATCTGCGCACCCTGCGGATGGCGGTCCAGCACGCGTTGCACCCGGTTGTCCAGGTCGCTGCCGGACAGGTCCGTGCAGCCGGCACAAAGAACGATGGCGACCACCAGGGTCGCCATCAGGATCAACAGGCCACGAATTTTCTTCATCGTCACCCTCATCCATCCAGGAGGGCCAGGATCTCGGCGGTCTTTTTCCGCATGAGGGCCGCATCCCCCCGCGATTCCACGTTGAGGCGGATCACCGGTTCGGTATTGCTCATGCGCAGGTTGAAACGCCATTCGCCCATGTCCAGGCTGAGGCCGTCGGTGCGGTCGCCGGACTCGGCCCGGGACGCGTATTCCTTCTCCACCTGGGCCATGGTTCCTTCCGGATCCTGCACACGGCGGTTGATCTCGCCGCTGGCCGGGTAGTCCTCCTGCATGCTGCGCACCATCTGGGCGAGGGTCTTGTCGGAGCGCGACAGCTCGCCCAGCATGTACAGCCAGGGCATCATGCCGGAATCGCAGTAGGCGAAGCTGCGGAAATAATGGTGGGCGCTCATCTCGCCCCCGTAGACGGCATCCTCCAGGCGCATGCGCTCCTTCATGAAAGCGTGGCCCGTCTTGTTCATGATCGGCTCGCCGCCGGCCTGCTGCACCCGGTCGATGGTGTTCCAGGTCAGGCGCGGATCGTGCACGATCTTGCCGCCGGGATTCTTGCGCAGGGCCGCCTCCGCCAGCAGGGCCACCAGGTAGTAGCCTTCGATGAAATCGCCGTTCTCGTCGAAGAAGAAGCAGCGATCAAAATCCCCGTCCCAGGCTAGCCCCAGGTCCGCGCCATGCTCCCGGACGGCTGCGGATGTGGCGCTGCGGTTCTCCGGCAGCAGGGGGTTGGGGATGCCGTTGGGGAAGTGGCCGTCCGGTTCGTCGAAGACGTGGATGAACTCGCAGGGCAGGTGCTCGGCCAGGGCGCGCACCACGGGCCCGGCGCAGCCGTTGCCGCCGTTGGCCACGATCTTCAGGGGCTGAATGGCCGTGGTGTCCACCTTGGCCAGCATGTACTGCACGTACTCGGCCTGGATGTCGCGCCTGGTGACGGAACCGCGCCGACCCTTGATCTCCAGGTCGATCTCCAGGGCCCCGGTGCCGATCTCGTCCAGGCCGCTGTCCCCGCTGATGGGTTTGGCTTCCTCCCGGACCAACTTCATCCCGTTGTGGTCCATGGGGTTATGACTGGCGGTGACCATGATGCCGCCGTCGGCATTTTCGTTGAAAGTGGCGTAGTAGACCATCTCCGTACCGCACATACCGATGTCCAGCACGTCGGCCCCGCCGTCGGTCAGCCCGTGGGCCGCGGCCGCGCACAGTTCCTGGCTGGACAGCCGGCAATCCCTGCCGACAATGATTTTTTTTGCCTCCAGAAAGCGGGCCATGGAAAGGCCGATGCGATAGGCCAGATCCAGGTCCAGTTCCGCGGGCACCTTGCCCCGGATGTCGTAGGCCTTGAAGCAGGCCGGTTTGGCGGAATGCGGTGTCATGACCGAAGAATCCCTCCGAAAATCGTCGGGGTGTGAAATTGGCAATCTTACTCCCCTGAATTAGCATGAAATAGGCGCAGGAGCAAGGACGGGACGGGCCGTGGTGGCTTTCCTGACGTTTTAGTTCTGGCGGAGAAATTGCAAACACATCATCATAGTGCTGGAACAAGCATTCCCTGCCCGCACCGCGCGGGCCACCATATTCCCCACAACGGGAGGGACTATCTTGAAGAAACTGCTCATACTCATGCTCACCCTGGCTGCGGCCACCCTGATGACCGGCTGCGTGCAGATGGACAACAAGACCGAGATCCAGAAGGACGGCTCCGGAACCATGGACATGACCCTCACGGTCAGTGACGTGATGCTCGAGGTCATCAACGACGAGGCCGCCGAGGACGAGATGAAGGACCTGGGCACCCTGTTCGACATGGACAAGGGCGAGCTGGAGAAGAAGCTCAAGGACCACGACGTCAAGATCCAGAAGCTGGACAAGGGCACCTTCAACGGCAAGGAAGGCATGCACATCATCGTCGAGTTCAAGGACCTCGAGGGCCTGAGCTACGCCATGAGCACCCTGACGGGCGAGGGCGAGGGCGGCATGGCCATCTACGACGTGGGCGACGGCAACTACGCCCTGCGTCCCTACGACTACGACTTCCCCATGCCCGAGGGTGAAGAGGACGCCGAGGATGCAGACGACGCCCTGAATGAAATCGACCCCGAGGCCGCCCAGAAGCAGATGGCCATGATGGGCAAGCTGATGAGCGCCATGGGCGAGATCTCCGTCTCCCTGGCCATCACCGTGCCCGGCGAGATCGTCGAGAGCAACGCACCCAAGACCGTGGACCGCACCAGCATCTGGACCATCGACTCCAGCAACATGATGACCGCCGGCAACAACATGGAGCCGGACATCGTGTTCAGCGCCGATGGCCTGAAGATCAAGGACCTGAAGTAGATAGCGCCCAGCGCTTCTGGATGGCAAAAGCCCGGCCGGTTGCTACCGGCCGGGCTTTTTTTTGCGGAAATCAGGCGCTGATCAGGCGCCGCCATTCTGCACGAGGGCGGGTGCCGGCCGGCTGGCCAGCTCGCGATCCATCATGAACAGGGCGGGACCGTCGGCGCCCATCAGCTCCAGCTTCTTGACGATGCTGTCTACGCTGGACTCTTCCTCGACCTGCTCGCTGACGTACCACTGCATGATGTTGTTGGTGGCGTGGTCCTTCTGCTCGATGGCCAGGTCGGCCAGCTCACCGATGTTCTTGGTCATGTACTTCTCGTGCTCGAGGGCAGCCTGGAAGCAGACCAGCGGGCTGTCCCACTCCTTGGGGGGCGCCGCCACCTCGGTCAGCTCCACCCGGGCTCCGCGTTCGATCATGTAGTCGAAGATCTTCATGGCGTGCTGGTACTCTTCCTGGGCCTGCATGCGCATCCAGTGGGCCATGCCGTCGAGGTCCTTGTCCTCCATGTAGGCGGCCATGGCCAGGTAGATGTAGTTGCTGAAGTATTCCTCGTTGATCTGCTTGTTCAGGGCGGCGGTCATCTTCTCGGACATCATGTCGCTTATCCTCCCTAGGGATTCTGGACGGGCGATTAACAAAATCGATTCTCGATTACAAACTATGCCCAACAAGGGTTTCCGGCCAGCTTTGAATCCTGCCTGCTTGCAGATTCAGGGTGATAAGTTATCATGTGTCCATCAAACGAGGGCGACAAAAAGGGTCTTGAATCCCCGCTTTGCGCCCCTTTTTTACGGCCAGACCTCCTGATTTCGACGCCATGGCAGAGAAATCCGTGGAAACGTCTGCGTCCAGCTCACGAAAAATTAACCCAACAATGAAGAGGAATCTCGGCGATGCCGAAAAAATCCGTGGCGAAATTCAGCGTCCCGCACATCCAGGTTCTGGATGAGACCGGCAAGGTGGACGCCAAGCTCGATCCGAAGCTGAGCGACGAGCAGCTTCTGGAAATGCACCGCTGGATGCGGCTGGCCCGCGCCCTGGACGAACGCATGCTCAAGTTGCAGCGCCAGGGCCGCCTGGGCACCTTCCCCCCCTGCACGGGGCAGGAAGCCACCAGCGTCCCCATCGCGCTGGCCATGCAAAAGAACGACTGGTTCGCCGGGGCCTTCCGCGAACTGGGCGGCCGCCTGGTGCGGGGCGAGCCCCTCAGCAATACGCTCTTTTACTACAACGGCTGGGAAGAGGGCAATGTGCTGCCCAGCGACGACCTGCGCATGCTGCCCATCAGCGTGGTCATCGGCTGCCAGTTCCCCCACGCCGCGGGCCTGGCCTACGCCGCCCGCTACAAGGGCGAAGATGCCGTGGCGGTGGCCTTCATCGGCGACGGCGGCACCAGCGAGGGCGATTTCCACGAGGGCCTGAACTTCGCTGCCGCGTGGCAGGCTCCCGCCGTCTTCGTCTGCCAGAACAACCAGTGGGCCATCAGCATCCCGCGCTGCGACCAGACGCCCAGCGAGACCCTCGCCCAGAAGGGCATCGCCTACGGCATCCCCAGCGTGCAGGTGGACGGCAACGATCCCCTGGCCGTGCATGTGGCCATCACCGAGGCCCTGGACCGCGCCCGCAAGGGCGAGGGCCCCACCTTCATCGAGGCCGTCACCTACCGCCTGATGATGCACACCACCGCCGACGACCCCAAGAAGTACCGCACCGAAGAAGAAGAGAAGCGCGCCTGGGAGCTGGAGCCCCTCATCCGCTTCGACAAGTACCTGCGGGAAAAGGGCATCTGGGACGACAAGAAGGAAGAGGCCCTGGCCGCGGAGCTGAAGGCCGAGGTGGATCAGGCCGTGGCCGACTTCGAGAACGCCGAGACCATGGCCGGCTTCGCGCCGGACGCGCCCTTCGATCACGTCTACGGCACGGAACATCCCTACATCGAGGAACAGCGCCGGGACTACCTGGAGAACATGAAGAAGGAGGGCGGCCATGCCTAAGATGAACATGGTGCAGGCCATCAACATGGCCCTCCGCCAGGAGATGGAGAAGGACAAGGATGTGCTGGTGCTGGGCCAGGACGTGGCCCGGGACGGCGGTGTCTTCCGCCTGACCGACGGCCTGCTGGATCAGTTCGGCAAGGAGCGCGTCATCGACACGCCGCTGGCGGAGTCGGGCATCATCGGCACCAGCATCGGCATGGCCATGGCCGGCCTCAGGCCCGTCTGCGAGATGCAGTTCTCCGGCTTCAGCTACCTGATGATGGGCCAGTTCGAGGCCCACGCCACGCGCCTGCGCTCGCGCACCCACGGGCAGATCACGCTGCCCATGGTCATCCGCATGCCCTACGGCGGCGGCGTGCGCGCCCTGGAGCATCACAGCGAGAGCCGCGAGGCCACCTACGCCCACCTGCCGGGCTCCAAGGTGGTCACGCCCAGCGGCCCGCGGAACGCCCGCGCCCTGCTGATCGCCGCCATCCGGGACCCCGATCCCGTGGTCTTCATGGAACCCAAGCACTCCTACCGCGCCTTCCGCGAGGAGGTGCCCGAGGAGGAAGAGGTCATGCCCCTGGGCAAGGCCCAGGTCGTCCAGGAGGGCACGGACCTGACGCTGGTCAGCTGGGGAGCCATGATGCGGCCCGCCCTGAAGGCCGCCGCCGAGATCGAGAAGGCCCGCGGAACCAGCATCGAGATCATCGACATGCTGACCATCTCGCCCCTGGACGGGGACACGGTGGTCGAGTCGGTGCGCAAGACCGGCCGCTGCGTGGTGGTCCAGGAGGCGCCGCGCAGTTACGGCGTTTCCAGCGAGATCATCGCCCGCATCAACGACAAGGCCCTGATGTACCTGGAAGCCCCGGTGAAGCGCCTGACCGGTTATGATGTGGTCACGCCCTACTTCGGCCGCGAAAAGAGCTACATTCCCACCGCGCCCCGGGTGGCGCGCGGTATCGAGGAAACCCTCGATTTCTAAGGAGAACTGACGTGTTCGAATTCATCCTGCCCGATCTGGGCGAAGGCATCGCCGAGGGCGAGATCCTCAAGTGGTACGCCGAAGAAGGCGGCGCCATCGTCGAGGACGAGCCCCTGATGGACGTGGAGACCGACAAGGCCGCCGTGACCATTCCCTCGCCGCGCGGCGGCACCATCAAGGCCCTCAAGGGCAAGGTGGGCGACATCGTCAACGTGGGCGATGTGGTCGTGGTCATCGATGACGGCAGCGGAGACGGCGCCGGCGACGAGGACGCGGCCGCCGACAGCACCTTCGCCGAACCCGACAAGGCGGAAAGCCAACCCGCGCCCGAGACCAGCGCCCCGGCCAGCCAGCCCGGCGTGCGCCGCCCGGTGCCCGCGGCCCCGGCCACCCGCCGCCTGGCCCGCGAGCTGAAGGTGGATATCAACCTGGTCTCGCCCACCGGCCCCGGTGGCCGGGTCACACCCGAGGACGTGCACCGCTTCGCGGACAGCGGCCAGCCGAAGGCTTCCGCTCCGGCGGCCGCGGCGGCCGAACACGTGCCCGCCAAGAATGTGAAGGACGACAGCGCGTTTGCCGAGTTCGCCGCCCACGCCTCGGCCACCATCCCCTTCCTGGAGCTGGAACCCCTGCCGGATTTCAGCACCGACGGCCCGGTGGAGATCGAGCAGCTGCGCAGCATCCGCCGCAAGGTGGCGCGCAAGATGGTCACCAGCATGGCCCTGGTGCCCCACGTGGCGCACATGGACGAGGCCGACGTCACCGAGCTGGACGCCTTCCGCCGCAAGGAACGCGAGCGGCGCGGCGACGGCTCCGGCGGCAAGATGACCCTGCTGTCCTTCGTCATGAAGGCCGTCACGGCGGGCCTGCGGACCACCCCGGCGTTCAACGCCAGTCTGGATCCCTTCAAGGAAGAGATCATCTACAAGAAGTACTACAACATCGGCTTCGCCGCGGACACGGGCCGCGGGCTGGTCGTGCCCGTGGTCAACGAGACGGACCGCAAGAGCATCGTCCAGATCGCCGACGACATCTACGAGAAGGCCGTGGCCGCCCGCGAGGGCACGCTGCCTCCGGAGAACATGCGCGGTGGGACCTTCACCATCACCAACATCGGGCCCCTGGGCGGCACCGCCCTGATGCCCACCATCAACTACCCCGAGGTGGCCATCCTGGCCATGGGGCAGGTGCAGGACAAGGCGGTGGTCAGGGACGGCGAGATCGTCATCCGCAAGATGCTGCCGCTGACCCTGGCCTTCGATCACCGCATCGCCGACGGCGCCGACGCCGCACGCTTCGTGGCCGAACTGGTGCGCCAGCTTTCGGACCCCAACCTGCTGTTGCTGGAAACCTAGAAGGAGTGCCCTCATGGTGATGGGAAGCCTCAGAGAAGAAACCCAGGTGGTGGTCATCGGCAGCGGGCCCGGCGGCTACATCGCGGCCCTGCGTCTGGCCGACCTGGGCAAGGAAGTCATCCTCGTGGAGAAGCGCGAACGGCCCGGCGGCACCTGCCTGCTGGAAGGCTGCATCCCCAGCAAGGCGCTGATCAACGCCGTCGAGGTCAAGGAAGCCGCCCTGGACGCCGAGGCCTTCGGCCTGAAGTTCACCGGCATGGAGGTGGACACGGAGCGCCTGCGCAAATGGACCGACGAGATCGTCCAGGGCCTGAGCGACGGCATCCGCAGCCTGCTCAAGCGCCGCGGCGTGACCACGGTGCAGGGCCACGCCCGCTTCACCGGCCCCACCAGTCTGAGCATCGAGGGCGGCGAGGTCAGCGGTATCGATTTCGAGCAGGCCATCATCGCCACCGGCAGCAGCCTGAACCGCCTGCCCGAGGGCATCGTCCAGAGCGTCTGGAGCAGCGCCGACGCCCTGCGCCTGCCCCGCGTGCCGGAAAGCCTGCTGGTGGTCGGCGGCGGTTACATCGGCCTGGAAATGGGCCTGGTCTACCAGGGCCTGGGCACGGCGGTCTCGGTGGTGGAGTTCTTCCCACGCCTGCTGTACGGAGCCGACCAGGATCTGGTCGAGATCATGGTCAAGCAGGTGGAGAAGAAGCTCGAGGAGATCATGGTCGAGTCCAAGGTGCTGGAGATCCGCGAGGTGGACGGCGGGGGCTTCGAAGTGGACATCGAATACGGGGGCGAGAAGATCAGCAAGCACTACGACCAGGTGCTGGTGGCCATCGGCCGGCGGCCCAATACCGAGGACATCGGCCTGGAGCACACCCAGGTCAAGACCGACGACAGGGGTTTCATCATCACCGACGAGTTCTGCCGCACCGGCGAGGGCACCGTCTTCGCCATCGGCGACGCCGCCCAGGGCCCCATGCTGGCGCACAAGGCCAGCCGCGAGGGCAAGGTGGCGGCCGAGACCATCGCCGACGGGGACGCGGCGATGGACAACCGCGCCATCCCTGCCGTGGTCTTCACTGATCCGGAGATCGCCTGGAGCGGCCTGACCGAGCGCGAGGCCGAGGAGCAGGGTATCGAGATCAACGTGGGCCGCTTCCCCCTGAGCGCCCTGGGCCGCGCCCGCACCCTGGGCCGCACCGACGGCATGGTCAAGATCATCAACGATCCCGAGACCAAGCTGATCCTGGGCGTGGGCATCGTCGGTCCCATGGCCAGCGAACTGATCGCCGAGGGCACCCTGGCCATCGAGATGGGCGCCACCCTGGAGGACCTGATGGTCACCATCCACCCCCACCCCACCCTTTCGGAGGCCATCATGGAAGCGGCCGAGGTGGCGGCGGGCGAGGCGGTGCACATCAACCCGCCGCGCAAGGTGCGCTGAGGTGGGCATGGACCAGGATCTGCCCACCCGGCCCTACGACCACGATGAGGACCTGATCCGCACCACCCGGGACACACAAACGTCCCGGGTGCGTGTTTATGGCTGGCAGGGTGTGGCGGTGGTCATCGGTCGGGGCGGCAAGCAGGCCCTCGAATTCCACCGGGAAAGCATCATCGAGGATGACGTAACCGTTTACAAGCGCTCCGGGGGCGGATGCAGTGTTGTCCTGGATCCGGGAAATCTTATCATATCATCAGGGCTACCTTTACCCGGGGTGGGAGGCATAACATCGGCCTTCAACGCCATAAGCAATTGGATTATAAAGTGCTTGGATGATTCCGGCGTACCCGGAGTGACCCGGCAAGGGATTTCGGATCTCACCATCGGCGAAAAAAAAATAGGTGGCTCGTGCATTTATAGAACCAAGGGGGTACTCTACTATAGCACCACTCTTCTGGTGGATCATGAGCAGGCCCTCGTGGATCGGTATTTGAAACACCCGCCGCGGGAGCCCGAATACCGTCAGGGACGTGATCACCGACGGTTCATGACCTCCCTGGCTGCGGAGGGGTTGACTCCGGATCCGGCCTACTGGNTGAACCGGCTGGAGGGTGTGTTGCAGGCGCGCCTGGCGCAGCTGGCGGAGACCGTGGGGTGCCCCCTGTAAGGGGCAGGCAACTTGTCACGAGTGATGCCCATGTGGTAACCTTAGGACCGTGTGTTGGGGTCCCCCGTACCCATCAAGATACCTCACTCTGGGCAGCTTCAGAGCATTCAAATGGACGGGAGAACAGGTGATGATTGTGGAAAGCCCTAGTCGTACTACTCGCCTTCTGATCGTAGACGACCATCCGCTGGTCCGCTCGGGAATCATTTCCCTCATTCAGCTCGAGAGCGATCTCGATGTCTGCGGCGAGGCGGAAGATCAGGCATCGGCCATGGAAAAGGTCGCCGAGCTGAAACCGGATCTCGTCCTGGTGGACATCAGCCTGAAGAACAGCAACGGGCTGAATCTGCTGAAAGACATCAGCCAGAATCACCCCAAGGTCATGACCCTGGCGGTCAGCATGCACGACGAGTACACCTACGCCGTGCGTTGCCTCAAGGCCGGGGCCCGCGGGTACATCATGAAGCAGGAAGGCACCGAGAAGATCCTCCACGCCATCCGCTGCGTGCTCGAAGGCAAGACCTACCTCAGCGAAGAGATGACCCAGGCCACCGTCGAGCAAATCGGCGCCGGCCGCGCCCCCACCGGCAGCAACCCTGTTGACGTTCTCAGCAACAGGGAGCTGGAGCTCTTCCAGCTGACGGGGCAGGGCAAGGAAATCAGCGAGATCGCCCAGATCATGAACATCAGCCCGCGCACCGTTGAGGTGCATCGGTCGCACATCAAGAAGAAGCTGGGGCTCAGGACCAGTACCGACATCTTCCAGATGGCGTATGACTGGTTGCGGCAGAACGGGATCCAACCCTGAGATAGGTCCATATTTGCTGGTTGAAGGGTCGAAGGCCCAGGACATCCATGTCCTGGGCCTTCTCGGCATTCCGGGGCTTACGCCATCCCTGGCTTCAGCCCCTGCATGACGCCCTTCAACCAGCAAATATGGACCTATCTCAGGGCTGGATCCCTTTCCACCACACCCAAAAAGGGGTTACGGAAACTGGGGCAGGAAAAGGACGGCCCTCACTCCCGCCTGGAAAGTAACTCCGGAAATTTGAGAATGGACGGTTCAGGTGGCGGAAGCTTGAAGAAGCAGATGGGTGGAAGGTGATGACGGGGTCCGGGCGGGGCGTCACGCAGGGCCGGAAGACATGGATGGCGTGAGGCCCGGAGTGCCGAGTTTTTGGGGACAGGGATGTCCCCAAAAATCGTCCCCGCCCGGGCCCCGTCATCACCTTCCAGCCGGTTGCCTCTTCAACGCCCCATCAGTTGATCCCACAGGATCTCCGCCACGAGGCGCATGCCCAGCCCCACGGATCGTTCGTCCGCATTGAAGGTGGAGCTGTGCAGGCTCATGGTGTTCTCCTGGCCCGGAGGTGCCACGCCCAGACGGAACTGGAAGCCGGGCACGACCTGGCCGTAGCGGGAGAAATCCTCGCCGCCCATACCGGGCGGGTAGGTGGTGTCGTTCTCGGGGCCCAGCACGCGGCGGAAGACGGTCCGGATCTGCTCCACCAGTTCGGGGTCGTTGTAGCCGGCAGGCGTGCCCAGGAAATACTCGAGGTCCGGTTCGGGGGCGCCCGCTGCGGCGGCCAGGCCCAGCGCCACCTCCTCCACCCGCTTCTGGACGAAGGCGCGTGTCTCACCATCCTGAGTCCGCACCGTCGCCTCCAGCTCCACCTGGTCGGGAATGACGTTGCCCTTGGCTCCGCCCTCGATGCGCCCCACCGAGATGACGGCGTGCTTGTTCACGTCGATCTCCCGCGCCACGAGGTCGTTGAAGGCCAGCACCATCTTCGCCGCCAGGGTCACGGGGTCGATGCTGCGGTGCGGGTAGGCGCCGTGGCCGCCGCGTCCCTTCACCGTCAGGCGAAAGCCGTCCACGTTGGCCGAGGCCCAGCCGGGGCAACTGCCCACCTGGCCATAACCGATGGTGGGATGGTCGTGGAAGGCCAGCACGCAATCCGGCTTGCGGTCGCCCTCGAACACGCCGGCATCCAGCATCCGCTTCGCTCCGGCGCCCGTCTCCTCGGCGGGCTGGAAGAGGATCATGAGGGTACCCGGCATCTGCTCGCGCACGGCGGCCAGGTTGCGGACGGCGCCCAGGGCGATGCTCATGTGCAGATCGTGCCCACAGGCGTGCATGACGCCCACCTCCCGGCCGCCGCGCAGCGTGTCGCGGCGCGTGGAACGGAAGGGCAGGTCCGTGTCCTCGGTGATGGGCAGCGCGTCGATATCCGCCCGCCACGCCACCCGCGGACCGGGCCGGCCACCTTCCAGCTCAGCGACAAGGCCCGTGCCCCAGTCACCCTCCAGGAAGCGGATGCCCTCGATCTTCTCCAGGGCCGCCCGCAGGTAGTCCTGGGTAGCGTGTTCCCGGCCCGAAAGCTCGGGGTTCTGATGCAGCCAGCGACGGTCGGCGATGGTCTGCGGCAGATTCTTCTGCGTGAGGGCCTCGAAGTCGGGCTCCACGGCCACCGAGACCCCGGCCACCAGGAGCAGGGCGGTCAGGAAAAGAAAAAAGGCCCCCCGGGGGGCAATGGCGGGCGGGCGGAAGCAGGTGGTGTCGGTCATGAAAAACTCCCGGCCCGGGCCGACGCCGTGATGGCGGTGGGCCCGGGCCGTTGGCTGAATAATCCTACTTCCCGTCGTTGCCCTTCAGGTAGCGATAGAAGTCCGCATCCGTGGACATGATCAGGCTGCTGTTCTCGTCCAGGCCGCTCTTGTACGACTCCATCGTCTTGAGGAACTCGTAGAAAGAGCGGGTGGACGGCGAACGATCGTAGGCCTGCGCGTAGATTCGCGTGGCCTGGGCGTCGGCCGTACCCTTGATCTCCTGGGCCGTCTTGTAGGCCTCGGAGCGGATACGCAGGAGCTCACGCTCCTTCTCACCGCGGATGCGCATGGCCTGGCCTTCGCCCTCGCTGCGGAAGCGGTCGGCGATGCGCTGACGCTCGGCGATCATGCGCTCGTACACCTTGCGCTGCACGTCGGCCACGTAGTTGATGCGCTTGAACTCCACGTCCAGGATCTCGATGCCCAGATCGCTGGTGCGCGTCTGGCTGTTGGTCAGGATCTCCTCGCGGATCTTGTTCCGACCCCACTCGATGCGCTGCATCTTGGTCTGCTGATCCAGGCTGTCGCCCTCCGAGACCACGGCCGTCCGGTTGCTCAGGCGAACCACCTCCACCAGGTCGTACTTGGCGATGGCGTTGCGTGTCTCACCGTCGATGATGTCGTCCAGACGGGTCTGGGCACCGCGCTCGTTGTGCAGACGCTGGAAGAACAACAGCGGGTCGGTGATGCGCCAGCGCGCGTAGTTGTTCACCCAGATGAAACGCTTGTCGCGGGTGGGCAGCTCGTTGGGATCGCCGTCCCACTCCAGGAACCGCTTGTCGAAACGATGCACAGTCTGGATGAAAGGGATCTTGAAGCTCAGTCCGGGCGTGGAGACGGGATTGCCCACCGGCTCACCGAACTGCGTGATGATGACCTGATCCGTTTCCTTGACCACATACATGCTGTTCAGGATGACCAGAAGGGCCACGAGGGCCAGGGGAATGATGATGCGCTTCATGTCACTTCCCTCCCTTCATCTGGTTGAGATTCAGCAGGGGAAGAATTCCCTGCAGGGAGTCGTCCACGATGATCTTGTCCTGCACCTTGGGCAGCACCTCGTTCATGGTCTCGAGATACATGCGCGTGCGCGTCACGTCGGGCGACTCGCTATAGGCCGAGAAGAGGGAGTTGAAGAGCAGGGCGTCA
>JGI12109J20283_10005028_pt1 | contig 13010 bp, 12 predicted proteins | sample ElkSlonscriptome_12_FD_20283 | JGI IMG/M metagenome (IMG submission 20283) | reverse complement strand
AGCGGATCCCGCAGATCTGCGGTTCGTCCCATTCCTCGAAATACACACGCGGGCGGGTGGAGCGCCTGGCCGCGCGGGCGGCCGCTTCTTCGACGCCACGGACGTAGCCGTCCACGAGATCTTGGGCACGGTCGCCGGCGTCCACCAACCGCCCGAGTTGCAGGACGACTTCGCAGATCTCCGTCAACGAGCGCTGGTTGAAGACCAGGACCTGCAGTCCGGCTTCGATCAACTCCCGGGCAAGCTTGCCCTGGATGTCCGAGAAACCGATCACGAGATCCGGCTCGAGCGCGCGGATCTTGTCGACACTGCCGCCGATGAAAGCGCTCACCACCGGCTTGTCCTTCGCCTCAGGCGGACGCACCGTGTAGGCGCTGATCCCGACGATCCGATCCTGCTCACCGAGCGCGTACAGGATCTCCGTCGGTTCCTCGGTGAGGCACACGATCCTCTCCGGGACCCGGTGGCGCGGTGCGATGTCCACGGCCATCGTCAGACCGCGTCGCGCTGCAGGGCGTGGGTCAGGCAGTGCGGCCCGCCGCGCGCGCGACTCAGCTCGTTGCTGGGGAGCAGGATGCACGTCGGCTTCGGCGAATCGAGGTCGATCTTCGACTTGCCACGAAAGATCGACTCGGCATCGACGACGTCGTAGCCGTGACTCGCGAGACAGTCCGCCGTTCCCACGTTGCGCTCGTACATCACGATCACGCCTGGCGCGAGCGCGAGGGCATTGGCGCCGTCCGTCCACTGTTCGCGTTGCTGACGAAGTGGATCGTCACCGCCGCAGGAAACGGGCTCGAGGTCGATCCCGTGCGTTCGCAACACCGACAGAAGATCGCCGCGGGGCTGCGGTCGCGGATCCTCCTCGTGCAGATCGAATTCGTAGACGCTCGCCGTGTCGTCGTGACCGGGAAGAATGACGGGCGGGAACACCAGACAGCGACCGGGATCGATCTGCGTCATCACGGTGTCGAGGTGCATGTAAGCACGCTTCTCGGGCAACGACGCGACGACCAACCAGCGTGGTCCGTTCTCCATGCGCGTCAGGGCACGCACCACGTGACGCACGCCGGAGCGGTTCGTGCGCTCGGAGTACCCGATGCACACCACGTCGGAGCTCATCACCATGACGTCGCCGCCCTCGATGCGCGGCTGGTGCATGCCGATGTACAGCGGCCGATCGGGCGAGGCCTCGAGCGGATCGTGCAGGACGGGCGTGTTCGCGAAGTCCGGATGAAAGCGGAACACCGTGCGTGCGAGCAATACCTCGCGCGAACGCGTGAGCGTGGCCATCGACGAGAACATGACGCTGTCACCGACCACGACCTGCGGATCGCGCTGGAAGCACCAGTTGGGGACCGGAACGATCTCGAAGAGGTCTTCGCTCGACAGCACGTCGCTGCCCTCGCTCCACCGCACGCCGGCGACGAACATCTCGACCAGATCTTCGGGCGAGGCGCCGCGCATGCGCTCACCGAGCGGAGAGGAGATGTCGTCGAGCATGGCGTTCATCATCCAGTCCTTGGCCCCCTCGACGGCCAGGGACTCCACGAGCAGATCTCCCATGTCGTGGACCTGGATGCCGAGCGACACCATCAGGGTGCGTAAACGCCCGTGCTCCTCGCGCGCACGTTCTCCGAAGAGAATGTCGTCGAAGAGAAGCTCCTCCATCATGTCCGGCACCATGTGGTCGACCTCGGCCCCGGGCGCGTGCACGAGCACGCGGCGCAGCCGACCGACCTCGGAACGAACGTCGAGCACGGAAACCTCTCCTCCGAACGGTGGGTGCTGATCCACGCGGATCAGCGATGGCGCCGCGGACGCGGGGCCGCGGCGTCGGGATCGATCACGAGTTCCACCGGGCAGTGGTCGCTGCCCAGCACGTCGGCGTGGATCTTCGCATCGAGAACGCGCGGCGTGAAAGCCTCGTCGACGAAGAAGTAGTCCAGGCGCCAGCCCACGTTCCGCTGACGCGCCCCGGCACGCATGGTCCACCACGTGTAAGCGCCCTCGAGATCGGGATTGCGCTCGCGGAACACGTCCACGTAGCCGGCCGTGACGATCCGGTCGATCCACTCCCGTTCCTCGGGCAGGAACCCGGTGTTCTTCACGTTCGCCTTGGGCCTTGCCAGGTCGATTTCACGGTGCGACGTGTTCAGGTCGCCGCAGAAGACCACGTTCTTGCCCATCGACCGCAGCTCGTCGCAGCGTGCCAGAAAAGTCTCGTAGTAGCGCAGCTTGAAGGGCACGCGACTGAGGTCGTCGCGGCCGTTCGGGAAATAGCCGGTCAAGAGGGCCCAACTGCCGAAGTCGACCTCGATCGTGCGTCCCTCGACGTCGAATTCCTCGATACCCAGATCGGTGCGGACCTCGAGTGGCTCGATGCGCGAGAGGATTCCCGTGCCGCTGTAGCCCTTCTTGGCCCTGGAAGGATTCCAGACCGTGTGGTAGCCGAGCGGCGCGACGATCGCGGGATCGATCTGCGAGGGCTCGGCCCGGACTTCCTGCAGGCAGAGCACGTCGGGCTGCACGGCGTCGAGCCAGGGCAGGAAGCCCTTCTTGTGCACGGCACGGATGCCGTTGACGTTCCACGAGAACAGACGGAGCGCAGCCATGGGTCACCGGTCGGACGAGAGGAACCCGGCCAGCGAACGCCGGCCGGGCTCTCGTGATATCAGCATCGCCCCGACGCGGCAAGCCGCGCGCGGAAGCTGGCAGGGTTCAGCGGTCGAATCGGAAGAGGTACTGCTGCTCGTCGATCAGGACCATCGCCGTGAGCGGGAACTTGGGCGCCTCGCCCTCGAAGTAGGCCCAGAAGACCTTCCCGTCGTCCGGTCGCACGCGGACGCTGCGTGGGGACGAATCGAATCTCCACTGCTCGGTCGGGATCGGGCGGGCATCCTCGATCCGATCGAGCACCTTGGCGTCGTCACGACGCGTCCGCTCGTGCCGTGGGTTCTGCTTCGACGGCGACGGCTCGCGCGGGGTCGCCAAGCCGAGCTCGTAGGCGTCCATCCCCCACACGGGACCGAAGACCTCTTCCCCGGCGGCCGTGGCCATGTCCACGTCGGACGCTCGCGCGCCACGACCCCGCAGGCCGAATTCGATGCCCCGGTCGTACTCCTCGACCTGAGGCACCAGTCGCCCGGACGCGTCGAAGACGTGGAGATCTCCACGCGCCAGATCGAAGGTCGCGTCCGAACGATTCAGGACGACCAGGTCCAGGGTCATGACCCCGTCCAGACAGAAAGCGGTGGCGGCCAGGAGCATGTCTTCGTCTCCGGCGACCAGCGCGTCACGCATCACCGAATCCTCTCCGAGCAGTTCTACGTCGCCCAGGTTCGCGAGCGGAACGGAATACTCGGTGGAAACGCCGTTCAGATAGTGTGGAAGCCCGCGCGCGTCCGGCGCCGACGGGTCCGTGGGGACAGAGGGGGCGCCGGAACAACCGGCGAGCAAGACGACGACGGCGAGCGCGCCGAAGGCTCGAAGGCTAAGACCCATGGGGTGATTCTCCGCGGTACGAGGCGTGAGGAGGGGAAGTGCGGGTCCGCATTGCCGAAGGGCGGGCACGCGGAACGCCGGACCCGGGCCGTCGACGTGCAAATTTCGAGCCCCCGCGTCGGCATTTTCACAGGGGCAGCGCAGCACTCCGCGACGCGGTCGGGACGTCCTCGCGGCGGTCGTGAATCCCCACCTCCGCATCGCCCGGTCCGCCACGCTGCGATCCGCCCCCAGGACGATCGCAACGCGGGCGAGCCGATCGCACGACACGCCCTAACTTGTGCCGCATGACTGTGCCCACTCCATCCGCGAAGCGCTCACGGACCGTTCGACTCGTCGTGCTCTGGACCCTGGTCGGGGTCCTGATCGGCGTGTTCATCTCCGTCAGTCTGCCGATTCTCCGACCACGGCCGACCGGGATCGCGTCACTCGATCTCGTGGTCTTCGCCGAGGCGGCGGGGCCCGGCATCGGCTACGCCGTCGACTTCGAGGCCGAACGTGCCGGTTACCCGGTCGTCCTCCACGTCGATGCGGACGGCTTTCCGTCCCTGCTGTTTCCGGTGGGCGGAGTCGCTCGCCTCGATGCGGGAAATCGCGTTCGGCTGCCCGACCCGACCGGCACCTCGACGTGGTGGTCGGACGAGGACGAGATCGTGACCGTTCTCACGGTGTTGGCGGAAAAACCCCCGGCCGACGTGGACCGGCTGGTCGAGCTCGTCGAGCGAGCCGCGGCTCGGGCATCGACGCCGGAGCGGGCCCTGCAAGACGTGAAGTCCGTCCTACGCCGCCGCCTGGGCGAACCCGTGACGCGCACCCTGCATCCGCTCCGGAAGAGCTGACCGAATCCGCTGCGTTTCGGGCCCGACCGTGCTAGCTTCATCGGTCGTCCGGCCGATCCATTCCTCCGAGTCCCTCCAGGAGACCGCCATGACCGAGTCCAAGGCCGTCAAGCGCGTCGCCGTCACCGGCGCCGCCGGTCAGATCGGATACGCCCTGCTCCCGCGCATCGCGTCGGGCGCGATCTTCGGCCCCGACACCGAGGTCCAGATCCAATGCCTGGAGATCCCACCGGCCATGGACGCTTTGCGCGGTGTGGGCATGGAAATGCTCGACGCCGCCTTCCCCCTGCTCTCCGGCTTCACGATGAGTGACGACCCCGAGGTCGCATTCGAGGGAGTCGACCTCGCGTTGCTCGTCGGCAGCAAACCGCGCGGAAAGGGCATGGAGCGCAAGGACCTGATCCGCGAAAACGGCCCGATCTTCACCGGTCAAGGCAACGCACTCAGCAAGGTCGCCAATCCGGATTGCCGCGTGGTCGTGGTCGGTAACCCGTGCAACACCAACTGCCTGATCGCCCAGCACAATGCACCGAAGCTGACCCGAACGAACTTCAGCGCGATGACCCAGCTCGATCACAACCGTGCGATCGCCCAGCTGGCCGAGAAGTCGAACAAGCACAACACCGACGTGAACGGCATGGTCATCTGGGGAAACCACTCCAACAAGCAGTACCCCGACTACCACCACGCGACGATCGCGGGTGCCTCGGCGCTCCAGGTGATCGGCGACGAAGCCTGGCTCCAGGGCGAGTTCATCAAGACGGTGCAGGAACGTGGAAAGGCGATCATCGATGCCCGTGGTGCGAGCAGCGCCATGTCGGCCGCGAGCGCCGCACTCGATCACTCTCGCTACCTCTTCCAGGGAACGCCCGCAGGCACGTGGACCAGCATGGCCGTGACCAGCGACGGGAGCTACGACGTGCCCGAGGGACTGATCTGCAGCTTTCCCGTGCGTTGCCCGGGCGACGGCACCTACGAGATCGTCCAGGGCCTGGAGATCGACGACTTCGGTCGTGCGGCCTTTCAGAAGAGCATCGACGAACTCTCGGAAGAACGCGAAACGGTCGCCGACCTGCTCGGCTGACGCGGATTCGATCCGGACGGTACGGCGCTTCCGGCATCGGGGGCGCCGTCGTCGTTGGGTTCGGTCGCAGTTCGGGGTACCCTCGCGCTTTCCCTTCGCTTCCCCGTCCTCGGAGCGAGTGCATTGAAGAAGATCGCGATCGGCTGTGGTTTGGTTCTGATCCTCGTCCTCGGAGCGAGCGCCTTCGGTATCTGGCGTGTGTCCCAGTGGGCCAAGGACTCCGCCCCCGAATTCGACGAGATGGCGCAGCGCCGCACGGAACTGCTCCGCACCTACGGCTCGGAATTCGACTATCTGCCGCCTACGGACGGAGCCTACGATCTGGCCCGCGTGGATACCTATCTCGAAATCCGGGAAGCCATCTCCGCGGAACGCGAGGAGCTCGCGGCCAGGATCCAGGCCAACATCGACTGGGGAATGGAGAATCCGGATCCGGGTTTCTTCGAGTCGATGGGCCGCATCGGCGACGCGGTCCGGATCATCGGGTCGATCGCGACGCACGCGACGATCACCGACTCCTTGCTCCTCGAACGCGAGATGGGCCTCGGCGAGTACAAGCACTATCACGCGACGCTCTTCTGGGGCTGGATGGAGCCCGAGAGCGAACGAGCACGATGGGCCGAGCCGCTGGAGAGACTCTTCGCGGACTACGACAACGACATGGCCGAAGCCATGCTCGAGATGCGCGACACCGTGGACGAGGCGGCGAGTACGCTGCTACGTGCCCACCTCGAGAACCTGGTCGAGGCTTCAGAGAGCGCGCCCTCGGACAGCGCGGACGCCTATCTCGCTCTCATCCGTAGCGGTGATCCTGACCTGCCCTTCGCGGATCCTCTTCCACCTGCGCTCGAGGCCGCTTTCGAGGACCGCGCGGTCACCATCCGTATGTCGGCGCCCGAGTCCTTCAGTGCGTGGCTCGCAGAGATGGCGATTTTCATCGAGTTCGAAGCGAACGAGAAAGGGACCGGAGTCTCCCGCGAAATCACGGTGGGGTTCTGACGTGAAGCGGGGCCGGATCCTCACCCTGATCCTGGTCGCTCTGCTCGTTTCGCCGGCGTCGGCCCAGACGAGCGAGAGCTCCTCGCGCGTGCTGGCCGGGATGCTTCCCGACCTCGTCGAACGGGTCGAGGACTCGATCGTCCAGGTCTTCGTGACGCGCTTCGGGCCGAGCACCGACGATGCCGCGCTCGGCCAGATCGACTCGTGAGCGGTTCGCCGAACCCGCGGCCCCACTGGGTGATTCTCGAGGCCTACCACGGCGGGAGTCACCGTCAACTGATCGGGGGACTGCTCGAGCACGCCATCGCCGACGCAACGCTCCTCTCGCTTCCCGCACGGAAGTGGAAGTGGCGCATGCGCGGTGCGGCGCTCGATTTCGCCCCGCGCATCGCCTCCCTCGAACGACCGCCCGATGCGATCTTCGCGTCGAGCATGGTCAATCTCGCCGACGTGCGCGCGCTGCTCCCGTCGGGGCTTCGAGACCTGCCGATCGTGGCCTACTTCCACGAGAACCAACTCACCTATCCGGTCCAGGAAGTCGATCCGCGCGATCACCACTTCGCCTGGACCAACGCATTGACCGCGCTCGCCGCCGACCGCGTCCTGTGGAACAGCGCCTACAACCGCGACAGCTTCCTGGAAGAACTGGGCATCGTCCTGCACAAGATGCCCGACGCACGACCGAACTGGATCGTCGACGCAATCGCAAGGCGCTCGGCGGTGCTGCCGGTCCCGATCGACGACGACGCCTTCGGTGCCCACCGCGGCCGGCGCGCAGGGCCGTGTCACATCGTGTGGAACCACCGCTGGGAGCACGACAAAGGACCGGAGTTGCTGCTCGATCTCGTGCGCGGACTCGTCGACGGCCACCACGATTTCCGTCTGTCGGTGATCGGTCAACGCTTCGAGACGCGGGTACCGGCGATGGATGCCGTACGCGAAGCCGCGGGCGACCACGTCGACACCTGGGGCTTCGTCGAGAGTCGCACCGACTACCACCGCCTGCTCGCGCGCGCGGACGTCGCGCTTTCGACGGCGCGGCACGAATTCCAGGGGCTGGCCGTCCTGGAAGCGGCAGCAGCGGGTGCCGTACCGCTGGTGCCGGACCGGCTCGCCTACCCGGAGATCTGGCCATCGGCCTGGCGCGCTTCCGAGGTCGACCTTTTCGAGCGCCTGGTGGAACGCGTCGTCGACGTCGAAACCTGGCGCGCCGTCGACCCTCGCCCGGTCGCCCGGACTTTTGCCTGGTCTTCGCTCGCTGGTCCCTGGCGAACGGTCTTCGTCGATCCGCCCGCGCCCGCGCCCGCGCTCCCGCTCGTGTGAATCCACGTTTTCGTAACGAACGAGGGAACGACGAGCAACGGCACGCCGTTGTCGAAGCACGAAGTCTGGTATACTCGTGCGCACGTCATCGCGCCCGACGCTTCGCCCCGCTTCCGGGCCGAGGCTGCCGCGCGACGCTGTGCCGAAGACGAATCGGCCCGGAGCGCCCACGACAAGCACCCTTTGGAGGATTCCATGCGCTCTTTGCGAGTGATCGCTCTCACCCTGGTCGTGCTGGCCGGCCTCGTGCCCGCCGCCTCGGCCCAGTTCACCGTGACCTTCGACACCAGTCTGGACGGCATTCCGCTCCAGCAGGTCCTGGACGACGAGTTCGGACCCGGCGTGATCGACGCGGCCACGCAGTACGAAGGCTTTCTCGCCGGCGACGCCGACCCGCCCTACTGGGAGGACCTCGGCGCACAGTCGGTCATCATCCGCGAACTCGCTGGCAACGCGGACGCGAACATCCTCGGTTGGTACCGCGAAGACCTCACCGGCGCTCCCGTGATCGACGGCGTCGACGACGGCGTGATCTTCGACGGCCCGATGATGGGCGGCGAGTCGACGGTCGTCGACTTCGGCGCCGTGACCCGTTTCGGCCTCTACTTGAACCCGAACGGCAGCGGCGATTCGAACAATGCGCCCGAGCCCGAGCTGTTCTTCACCAACCGCGGGTACAACGACATCGGACCCGACGGCACTGGCGCCGTCCACGCGCCCTTCGACGGCGACGTGCAGTTCCTCGTCTACAACGTCAGCTCACAGCGCGGCGTGCCGGCGTACATCGTCGCGATCGAGGATCTCGACTCGGGCAGCGAGGTCTGCAACGGGATCTTCGGTACGACCTGCACCGACAACGACTACAACGACCTGGTGATCGAGCTCCGTGCGGAGTCGCCGGTCGAGACCGAGCCGAGCAGCTTCGGCGCGGTCAAGTCGCTGTTCCAGAACTAGTCCGGACCCATGCACGGTCGATCACGGCCCATCGCCTCACGGCGGTGGGCCGTTCTTCATTCAGGTCGGATCGTGGAGAAGGCCTTCGACGAAGCCACCGCGGTCGATCTCCTGATCGACCAGGTGTGATTCGAGGATCCACGTCAGCGGCGTACCGTCGTCGAGCGTTCCCTCGAGCGGCGTGGGGTTGTCGGGGTGCAGGTAGCTGTGGATCTTCTCTCCCGGGATCTTTCCGTGCGGGAACTCACCCACCAGATGACCGCAATGGTAGTTGCCGAATTCGTAGCCGAGTTCGTGCGCAGTCCCGACCACGAATGCGTGGAGGCCGGCCGCCGTGAGCTCGGGACGATCGGCCGCGAAGGCCCGTCCGCGCTCGTAGAGTTCGACGACGGCGTCACGCAGGGCTCGCTTGCGAGGATCGTCCCCCAGGACCCACGTACGACCGAAGTCGGCTTCCCACCCCTCGAAGACGGGACCGAGATCGACGAACACGATGTCGTCGGCCTCGATCATCCGATCGGGCGGGTGCTCTTGGTAGGGATGTACGGTGTTCGCACCCGCGCGGACGACGCGGCGGTGCCACCACTTCGGCCCGCCGAAGGCATCGCCGGCCAGCTCGTGGATCCGTCGACTCGCTTCGGATTCCAGAATTCCCGGTTCGAGCAGACCACGTGCCTCGATCGCGTCGAAGAGATCGATCGCGACGCGTTGGGCAGCGTGGAGGCGGTGCAGGGCTTCGGACACGACGAACTCCTCGTCACGAGGGCAGGGCCGGTGGACGCCGGGCGGCGGCGCGCCTAGACTCCGGCCGTCCCGGCGATCCCGCAAGCCCCGACACGTTCCCGAAGCGACGGAAAGGCTCGAAGATGACCTGGAAGATCGGATGCGGCGTGATCCTGCTCGGTTTCGTGGTGTCGTTGGGAAGCTGCGGCCTCTTCGGCAAAGCGTTCAGCCAACTCGAAGGGCAACGCTCGATCGAATCGCGCGTCATGCAAACGGGCAACGGAGCCTGGTTCGGTGTCTTCACCGTGGAAGAGGGCGCCTCGGTCCGCGTCGCATTCGAGGCCAGCGTGTCCCTGACCGAGGACGATCTCGCCGAGGCCGACTCCTCTTCGGCCATGCTCCACGCGTCGCTGCCGATGGTCTTCACGGTCGAAGGTCCCGATGGCGAGGAACTGACCCGCGGTGCGAAGTCCGCGACCGGAACGGAGATCTTGTCGGCCGCGGACCATCCTTCCCGCCGAGACACGCCACGGTCCTTCACGGCACAGACGAGCACCGAGGCCTTCACCACCACGACGGGCGGCGAGCACGTCGCCCTGGTCGAAGCCGAGGACGTCGACTCCGATGGCCGGCCCGTCGAGTCGATCCGCATGACGGTCTTCGATCGGGTCCCGACCGGCGTCAGTGGTCTGGCCATCGGCGGCATCGCGAGCCTGCTCCTCGGACCCTTCATCGCCTTCGCCGGCCTCGTCGTCTTCGCCGTCGGCCTGCTCATCCGCCAGAAGAGGGAATCGGCATGAACCGCTTCGACGACCTGGCCCGAACCTGGGACGACGATCCCACCAAGGTCGACCGCGCGCGCACGGTGGCTCGTGCGATCGTCGACCGGGTCGACCTGCAGGGAGCGCACGTGGTCGAGGACGGCTGCGGCACCGGCTTGCTCGGCTTCGCGCTGATGGAAGTGGAGAACATCGCGACGGTCACGTTCATCGACCCGTCCGAAGGCATGCGGGAAGTCGTGCGTCGGAAGATCGAGTCCCTTCCGCCGCAGCGCGCGACCGTCCTCGCGCCGCACGAAGAAGTCGGCAACGGCCACCAGCTCGTGACTTCTCTCATGGTACTGCATCACGTCGACGATCCGGCCGGGGCGATCCGAAAGTGGAGCGAATGGCTCGAGCCCGGTGGCACGCTCGCGATCGCCGATCTCGAGTCCGAAGACGGTTCCTTCCACGACGCCGACCAGGAATACCGACACGACGGCTTCGATCCCGACGACGTGGCCGCGTGGATGCGCGCGACGGAGCTCGAGCCCGGAGACGCGTCGACCGTCTTCACGATTGCGAAGACGGTCGACGGAGAGGAACGCGAGTTTCCGGTCTGGCTACTTCTCGGCCGCCGTGTTCGCTAGCGCCCCGTCACCCACCGGTTCGGGCCGCTCCGCGCGCTTGCCCGGGGAGATCCGCGTCAACCCGCGCACGAAGGGATCGATCGTCGAGTACATCACCGGCACGACGACCAGCGTGAGGAAGGTCGCGACGACCAGCCCCCAGATCACGGCCACACCCATCGGCCCCCACCACTGACTGGACTCGCCACCGACGGTGATCAGCTTCGCCCATTCCCCGTCGAAGAGGTGGTTGAAGTTGAAGGACACACCGGTCGTCAAGGGGATCAGACCCAACACCGTGGTCACCGCGGTCAGCACCACCGGACGGAATCGCGTGCGCCCCGCCTCGATGATCGCGTCCACCTTGTCCATACCCGAAGCGCGCAACTGCTGGATGTAGTCGAGCAGCACGATCGCGTTGTTGACCACGATCCCGGCCAACGAGATCACACCCACGCCGGTCATGATGATCCCGAACGGGGTATGGGTCACCAGCAGTCCCAAGAACACGCCGATCAGTGACAACAGGACCGTGTTCAGGATCACCAGCGGGATCAGCACCGAGTCGAACTGGGTGATGAGCACGATGAAGATCAGCATGACGGCCAGCAGGAAGGCCTTGCCGAGGAAAGCCGAGGCCTCGGCCTGGTCCTCGCTCTCGCCCGTGTACTCGAGGCGGTATCCCGGCGGCAGGACGAAGTCCGTCAGTTCCTCCTGCGCCTGGGCGAGCACCGCATTGCCGTTGTAGCCGGTCGCCACGTCGGCGCTCACCGTCACCACGCGCTTGCCGTCGATGCGCGAGATCGACGCCAGTCCGGTCGTGAACTCGACCTCGGCGAAGCTCGTCAGAGGGATGTCCTCGCCTTCGTAGAAGACGCTGAGATTCTCGAGATCCTCACTGCTCGCACGCGCCGGCGAATCGTAGCGGACGATGATGTCGTACTCGTCCTCGCCCACGCGGTACTTGCCCACGTCGTCGCCTTTGACCGCGGTGAGAACGGTGCTCGCCAGGTCCATCGTGCGCAGGCCCATGCGCGCGGCCTTCTCCAGATCGGGCCGCACCACGAGCTGCGGCAGTCCGCGGTCGAAGTCGTCCTGCAGGTTCACGAGACCGGGGATGTCCTGGATCTCCCCTTTGATCGCGCGCGCGATGTCACCGAGACGCTCGAAGTCCTCTCCTACGATCTCGATGTTGACCGGCGGACCGGTCGGTGGCCCTTCCTCCTGCTTGTCGATCACCAACTCGGCGCCGGTGAACTGTTCCAGAGCCGTGCGCAGATTCTCCAGGAGGACGCGTGACGAGTTGTTGCGCTCGTCGTGCCTCACGAACTCCATGCTCAAGCGGGTCTCGTTCGGCGGCGCCGACGAGCTGCCGCCCATGTCGCTCCCCGATGCCCCGACCTCGGTCACGTAGACCTTCATGTCGGGGAGCTCGCCGATCTCCTGCTCGATGTTGCGCGCGTAGTTGTCGCTCTGCTCGATCCGCGTACCACTCGGGGCGCTGACCTGGACGAAGGCGTAGGTCGGATCGGTATCCGGGAAGAGCTCGACACCCGCGTTGAAGGCGCCGTAGACACCGAACATCACGACGAAGAGCACGACCATGGCCCCGAGCGTGAGCGCACGATGGCCGAGCGCCCAGCGCAGGGTCGGTTCGTAGGTCCGAAGGCCGGTCTCCATCATCCGATCCCCGATACGCTTCTTGCTCGCGGTATCGGGCATTTTCATGAAGCGGGCACAGAGCACGGGATTGAAGATGAGCGCCACCACGAGCGACGAGATCAGCGTGATGATCAGCGTCATCGGCAGGTACTTCATGAACTCGCCCATGATGCCCGGCCAGAAGACCATCGGACCGAAGGCACAGATCGTGGTCAGGGTCGAGGCGACGACCGCCGTCCCGACCTGTCGCGTCCCGGCGTTCGCGGCCTCGTCGCCGTCCTTGCCCATCGTGCGATGACGGAACACGTTCTCGACGATCACGATCGCATTGTCGACGAGCATGCCGAGCGCGAGGATCAGCGAGAAGAGCACGACCATGTTCAGGGTCATGCCGAAGGCATTGACGACGGCAAAGCTGATCAGCATGGAGAAGGGAATCGCCACGCCCACGAACATCGAGTTCGTCAGCCCCAGGAAGAGGAAGAGCACGACGACCACGAGGATCAGCCCCGAAAGGATGTTGTTCTCGAGCTCG
>JGI12109J20283_10152775_pt1 | contig 13016 bp, 12 predicted proteins | sample ElkSlonscriptome_12_FD_20283 | JGI IMG/M metagenome (IMG submission 20283) | reverse complement strand
CTTGCGTCTGCAAAACGTATGGCAAGCGTATGGCAAGCGTATGGCTACCGTGCAGTCACGCCGCCTGCCGAGGGGCATTTCTTGACGCTGGAAATGTGCGAGATCAGCGCCTAAGGTCCGACGAGACCAGCAAGGGACAGGGCAGACATGGCACGGGGCGCAGGCGGCTCGGACGGGGGCACACCAGGTTTTTTCATCGGACTGGTGATGATGATCGGTGGCGGCTATCTGCTGCTGAACGGGATCGTGGTCCGGCCCATCTTCGGCTTTGGATCACGGATGTTCGGCATCGGCGGATTTCCCGTAACGACAGGGATGATCCTGATCCCCTTCATGTTCGGCGTCGGGATGATCTTCTACAATGCGCGCAACTGGATCGGCTGGGCGCTGGCGGCCGGGGCGCTGATCGCACTGGTCTTCGGTGTCATTGCCAATATGACGCTGCAACTGGCAAGGATGAGTGCCTTCGATCTGCTGGTCATCCTGATCCTGCTTGTCGGCGGATTGGGCATGTTCCTCAGGTCGCTGCGGCCGGGCTGAGGGCAGAAAGACGATCAATACCGTCTGTCAGTTCGCGCTGGGGACGTCGAGTGTCACGATGGTGCCGACCGCGCCGCGGGAGACGTTCAAAGACGCGTTCAGGCCATCACACAGCCCTTTCACGATCCGACCGCCCAGACCATCGGCATCAGGCCAATCCTTGCCTTCCGGCAGCCCGACGCCATCGTCCGAAATACTGGCCCGCATCCCGCCATCATCGGTGCGCGTGACCCGCAATTCCACGAGGCCGGAATTCTGATCTGCGAAAGCATGCTGCATCGCGTTTGTCAGGATTTCCGACACGATCAGTCCGACCCGCACGGCGGTCTCGGTTTCCACGAACAATGGCTCGACCTGGACATTCATCCGCACGCCGGGTCGACCGTCGATATGCGAGATCGCGCTTGCGACGCGACCGAGATACGAGCCAAGCTGGATCTTGTCTTCGTTGCTGTTCATTCGCGCGGCGGACATTTCCTCGTACAGCAGTTGCAGGCTTTCGATCCGGCGCGACAGGTCCGAGAGGTCGCCGCCGCTTTCACCGGACCGCGACTTGATGCGGATCATGCTGAGGATCATTGCAAGGTGATTTTTCACCCGATGCTGGATTTCCGCGACGAGATCCTCGAATTCCTCGAGTTTGCGGCCCTGATCCTTGGCGGATAGCTCGGTCTGGAGGCCGACGAAATACGCGACTTCATCGCTTTCATTTTCCCGAATCGGCGAAATCAGCAAGGCGTTTCGAAACTTTTCCCCGTTCGCCCGTTGGTTGGTCAGTGCGATGCTGACTTCCTCGCCTTTTTCGACGGCCTGCCGGATCAGATCCAGATCCCGCTTGGCGGTATCCTCGCCCTGCAGGAAACGGCAGTTTTGTCCGACGGCAACGCTGGCTGCATAGCCGGTCAATTCCTCGAATGCGCGGTTCACATAGATGATGGGATTGTCGTCAAGACGCGGATTGGTCAGCACCATCGCGATCCTCGATCTGCTGAAGATCGCGATTGCGTCTTCGTGACTTACTCCGTCAGGTTTGAACGAACTTGCGCGGTCCATCCGCTGCTCCACCTATCTCTGCATCCGAATATCATTGCCAAAACGGACACCTAGTCAATATACACCTATCAGCGAGCAATTCCACCGGTGCACATGCCAGGGTTGGTCGCTTTGCGCGGACGCCGCCTAGTATCCCAGGGCACACCCATCCTTGCGGTGATCGCTTCCGGCCTCGAGCACGCCAGTGTCGTGGATCATGATCGCCTGGGATCCGCCAATGGCTTTTTCCGGCACAATGACCTTGTGGCCCTTGCCGGCCAGCGCATCGCGCACCGTGTCGCTATAGCCGCGTTCAACCTGGAGAACGCCGTCCGTAGCGAAGCTGCGCGGGGCGTCCATGGCCTCTTGCGGGGAAAGCCCGAAGTCGGTGACATTGGAGACGAAGCGCGCATGGCCCGCTGACTGGTAGGCCCCGCCCATGACACCGAACGGCATCAGCGCCTTGCCGTCCCTTTGCAGCAGGCCGGGGATGATCGTATGCATCGGGCGTTTGCCGGGTGCGGCCTCGTTCGGGTGCCCCTCTTCCAGCGAGAACCCGGCGCCGCGGTTCTGGAACAGGATACCGAACTTGTCCGACGCCAGACCCGACCCGAAGGAATGGAAAACCGAATAGATCAACGAGACGCACATCCGGTCACGATCGACCACGGTGATGTAGATCGTATCCTTGTGCACCTCCTCGACCGGCAGGGCTGCGGGCGGCAGCACGCTGTCGTGCCGGATCAGGGCGGCCAGCTTCGCGGCCGTCTCGGGTGCGAGCATGTGATCGGTCCGGCTTGCATGGTCGGGATCGGCGATAAAGCGATTGCGGGCATCGTAGGCGAGTTTTGTCGCCTCGGCCTCGATATGGGCGCGGTCGGCACCCCGGGGATCCATTCCGGCGATATCGAAATGCTTGAGGATATTGAGCAGCAGGATCGCCGTGGCGCCCTGCCCGTTGGGTGGGTGTTCGTAAAGATCCAGCCCGCCGTAGCCGCCCGAGATCGGGTCGGTGTAGGTGCTGGCATGTCCGGCGAAATCATCAAGCGTATGGCTGCCGCCTGCGGCGCGCAGGGCGGCGACCATGTCTTCGGCGACTTCGCCTTCATAGAAACCGGCGCGCCCGTCCATGGCGATACGGCGCAGCGCCTCGGCCTGTTGGGGTGCGGCGAAGATCTGGCCGGCTTGATACGGCTTGCCATCCTTGAGGAAGATGTCACGCGCGCGCCCGGTCAGACCGCCTTCTTCGTCCTGACGCTCGGCGAGGTCCCAGTCGTATGCAACGCGGGGGGCCACGGGGATGCCTGCCTCGGCATAGTGGATGGAGGGCGCAAGGATCGCTTTCATTCCCAGCCTGCCCCAGTCCCGGGACAGCGTGCAAAACGCATCGACCGCACCGGGCACGGTGACGGGGGTGGCGCCGTAAGCGGGCATTTTCGTCATCCCCTGATCGCGCAGGGCCGCGGCGTCGAAGCCGGCGGGTGCCCGGCCCGACCCGTTCATGCCGATCACGCGGTCCTCGCCCGGCGGGGTGAAGAGCACGAAGCAATCGCCACCGATGCCGGTCATCTGCGGCTCTGCGATACCCAGCAGGACCGCGCCCGCAATCGCCGCATCCATGGCGTTGCCGCCCGCTTCCAGCATTTGCACGGCGACCTTGGCCGCCAGGGGGTGCGACGTGGCGCACATGCCGTTGCTTGCCAGTACCGGAGACCGTCCGGGGAGGTGAAAATCGCGCATCGTCTGTCCCTTCGTGATGGTTGCGGCCAATCTAGCGACTGGAGAGGCGGCTGCAACGCCGATCGACGGGGCTTTTCCTCGACGCGGCGGGGGCGTAGCCTCAGGCACAACGCATGAGGGAGGGTTCGTCATGGCCGAGGTCTTTATCACGGGTGCGGCCCGCACGCCGATGGGCGGGTTCCAGGGGATATTCTCGGATGTGGATGCGCCCACGCTGGGCGGCGCGGCGATCCGCGGGGCGCTGGCGCAGGCCGGCGCGGGTGCGGTGGACGAGGTGCTGATGGGATGCGTGCTGCCCGCCGGTCAGGGGCAGGCGCCCGCGCGGCAGGCGGGGTTTCACGCCGGACTGGCCGATAACGTGCCCGCCACGACGCTCAACAAGATGTGCGGATCGGGGATGAAGGCGGCGATGGTCGGTTTCGACCAGATCGCACTGGGGGCCGCGCGGACCATCGTCGCAGGCGGGATGGAGAGCATGACGAACGCCCCCTACCTTATGGCCAAGATGCGCCGTGGGGCGCGGATCGGCCATCAGGCGGCCGAGGACAGCATGTTGCGCGACGGTCTGGAGGATGCCTACGACAAGGGCCGCCTGATGGGCACCTTCGCGGAGGATTGCGCCGACGAATACGGCTTTACCCGCGAGGCACAGGACCAATATGCCATTGCATCGCTCGACAATGCGCTTGCCGCCGAGCGAACGGGCGCTTTCGCCAACGAGATCGTGCCCGTGACGGTGCATGCGCGCAGTGGCGAGGATGTGATGTCCGTGGACGAACAGCCCGGGCGGGCACATCCCGAGAAGATCCCCCTGCTGAAGCCCGCGTTCCGCAAGGGCGGAACGGTGACGGCGGCGAATGCCTCGAGCATATCGGACGGGGCCGCGGCGCTGGTGCTGTCGGCGGATGGTGCAAACGCGCGCGCCCGCATTCTCGGCCATGCCACGCATGCGCAGGCGCCGGGCCGCTTCACGACCGCACCGGTCGGGGCCGTGCGCAGGTTGCTGGACCGGATCGGCTGGACGGTCGGCAGCGTCGATCTGTGGGAAGTGAACGAGGCCTTCGCGGTGGTGCCCATGGCCTTCATGAAAGAGCTTGGCGTGTCGCGCGACGACATCAACGTGAACGGCGGCGCCTGCGCGCTCGGCCATCCGATCGGTGCGTCGGGCGCGCGGATCATCGTCACCCTGCTGCATGCCCTGGAAAACCGCGGGCTGAAACGCGGGGTAGCGGCGATCTGTATCGGCGGCGGTGAGGGCACCGCCATCGCGATCGAACTGGTCTGAGATGCCCCTAGTGGCTTTGACCGCAGGTTTTCGGAAATCCCGTGCCCTGATCGCGGCCACATTCGCGTTGCGCAAGATTGCCGCGACATAGAGAGCACTTGCCCAGAAAGCCTATATCGGACAGATCGTACCGGATGTGGCGAACCCGAGCGGGAGACAGATGATGCGCGTGAATTATGATGACCTGGCCAGGACCGTCGCCGCCCTGACCGAAGGCGAGGATGACGTGATCTCGCTGATGGCAACAGTGGCTTGCGAGGTGCACCAGAGTGACGCCCGCTTTGACTGGACGGGCTTTTACCGTGTGGTGGCGCCGGATCTTCTCAAGATCGGGCCCTATCAGGGTGGGCATGGCTGCCTTGTCATCCCCTTCGACCGCGGGGTTTGCGGGGCGGCTGCGCGCACGGGCGAGGCACAGCTGGTCGCGGACGTCGATGCCTTCCCCGGCCATATCGCCTGCGCATCGAGCACGCGGTCGGAACTTGTCCTGCCGGTGCGTGATCCGGCCGGCGTGCTGCTGGGCGTATTCGATATCGACAGCGACCAGCCGGACGCTTTCGATGATGCCGATGTCGCGGGGCTGTCCGGTATTCTGGACAGCGTGTTCCGGCATTGACGTCCGGCAGGGGGCTCTGGCCACATCCATCAAGAACGGCGACGCACGACAACACCAATTGCGGAAAGATATTTCGATGACGGACATCATTCTTCTTGACGGCGGGATGGGTCAGGAACTGGTCCATCGCGTGGGCGACCGGCCGACACCGCTGTGGTCGACGCAGGTGATGGTGGATCACCCCGGACTGGTCGCACAGGTGCATGCCGATTATCGCGCGGCAGGGGCCACGGTGCAGACCACGAATACCTATGCGATACTGCGCGACCGGCTGGCTGGCACGGGTCTGGAAGACCGTTTCGAGGAACTCTACGATGTGGCGCTGAAAGAAGCCGAAGGCACAGGGGTCATCGCGGGGGCGATCGGGCCGCCGGGGGCCTCCTACCGGCCCGACCTGATGCCCGCGCCTGCGACAGCGGTCGCGATCTACCGCGAGATCGTGGGCTTGCTCGCGCCGCGGGTGGATTTGCTGATCGGCGAAACAGTCGCATCGATCGCGCAGGCACAGGCGATCTTGAAGGCCGCCGAGGATGCACCGGTGCCGGTCTGGATCGCGCTGACGGTGCAGGAAGACGACGGCACACGCCTGCGATCCGGCGAAGCGGTCGCGGACGCCCTGCCCCATCTCGATCGCGCGGCGGCGGTGCTGGCCAATTGCTCGTCACCCGAGGCGATCGGCACGGCGATCGGGGTGCTGGCGGGGGGCGACAAGCCCTTTGGTGGCTACGCCAACGGCTTTGTGCGGATCAGCGACGGATTTCTGCGTGACAAACCCACGGTGGATGCGCTGGCGGCCCGTGAAGACCTCGATCCCGCGGCCTATGCCGCCTTCGCCATGGAGTGGATCGCGCAAGGCGCCACCATTGTCGGCGGCTGCTGCGAGGTCGGACCTGCGCATATCGCCCATCTGGCCCAGACCATCACCGCCAGCGGGCATCGGATCATGGCCCCGGAGGATTTCAAAGCCGCGTGACGGGACACCCGCGACCGCCTGCGCCAACCAAGAACGCCGCACCCTCGGGCGCGGCGTTTTGGTGTCGACAACGGGCCGGGCGGCCTATTCGCCTGCCAGCGGTCCCAGCGCGTTCAGCCCCTTGAGGATATCGATGGCGTAGGCCAGCTGGTAATCCTGTTCGCGCAGTTCCGCAGTGGCTTCGGCGCGGGCGCGTTCGTCCTCGATCATCTGCAACTGGTCGTCGGACAGGCTGTCGTTTTCCAGCGACCCGCGCAGGCCCGCTTCGCTCCGCGCGGGGCCCTCGTCCTCGTCCGTTTCGGATGGCTCGGGCGGGCGGGGTTGTTCGACGATGATATCGGGCGAAATCCCAAGCGCCTGGATCGACCGACCCGATGGCGTATAGTAGCGCGCCGTGGTCAGGCGCATGGCCCCGTCATCACCCAGCGGGATGACCGTCTGGACCGAACCTTTGCCGAAAGAGTTCGTCCCCACGACGATCGCGCGGCGGTGATCCTGCAATGCGCCTGCCACGATTTCCGAGGCCGATGCGGACCCGCCGTTGATCAGCACGACAATGGGCTTGCCCTCGGCCAGATCACCGGGCGAGGCATTGAAGCGGTCGCCGTCCGACACGAGCCGCCCACGGGTCGAGACGATCTCGCCGGCGTCCAGAAACGCGTCCGAGACGAAAACCGCCTGGCTCAGCAGACCGCCCGGGTTGTTGCGCAGGTCGATGATGAAACCCTCGACATTATCCCAGCCGCCGGCGGCCTCGACCTGTTCGGTGATTCCGTCGCGCAGGTTGGGGAATGTCTGTTCGTTGAAGGTCGTGACACGCAACACCACGGCCTTGCCCTCGGTCCGGCTGCGCACCGCCGTCAGGGTGATCGTGTCGCGGATGATCGACACATCGAAGGGTTCGGCCTCGCCCTCACGCACGACGGTGACGACGATTTCGGCCCCGACCGGGCCACGCATCAGCTGCACCGCCTCATCGAGTGTGAGGCCCATGACGCTTTCGCCATCGACGGCGGTGATGAAATCACCGGCGAGGATGCCCGCGGCGTCGGCAGGTGTGCCATCCATCGGGGCGACGACCTTGACCCAGCCTTCTTCCTGCGTGACCTCGATGCCCAGACCGCCGAATTCGCCCGAGGTGCTGACGCGCATGCGCGCGGCGTCATCGGGGGACAGATAGCTGGAATGCGGATCGAGAGACCGCAGCATCCCGTCGATCGCCGCCTCGACAAGCTGGGCGTCGTCGACCTCTTCGACATAGCTTGAACGGATGCGTTCGAAGATATCGCCGAACAGGTCGAGCTGTTCGTACACACTGGCGTTGGAGTCGTTCTCCTGCGCCACCAGCGGCCCTGCAATCTGGCTGGTGGCTGCAAGTCCCAGAATGGCGCCGCCCACGGCGGCGAGAATGGTTTTTCTCATCGGTCTTCCTTGTCTATTCCAGCGCAAACCAGGTGTCGGTCTGGGCGACACTCTGCCCTTGCCTGACTTCAATATAAAGGGCCTGCGCCCCTTGACCCGCCTGATCACCGGAATTGACGGTCAAAATCCCGTCATCATAGCCCTGCGCGGCGGGCATCAGGCCGATCGGCGCCCCCGCAGGCAGGATACTGCCCGCATCGACGAAGACATCCCCCAGCCCCGCCAGAACGAACATCAGGTCCGGTGCAGGTTCGAGAATGACGACTGTGCCGTAATCCAGAAGCGGGCCTTGATAAAGAACCGTGGCAGTGACGGGCGTGGTCACGAGCGCCCGCGGGGCGGCCGCGATGCGCACACCCGACCGGCCGCTGCCGTCGTCAGGCAGGATCAGGCCCTGCACCGGCAGCGCGATATTGCCGGCCGGCTCCAGCCTCGTCTCGGGATCGGGACGGGCGACCGACAACTCGCCCAGAAAGCCACCCAGCGTTTCCGCGCCGCTCGCCAGCATGGCCACGGCGTCGGTGTCATCGACGAAACCCTGCGGCAGGACATCGCCTCCGGCCATTGCATCCTGCAGCGCGTCGCGTGCCGCCAACGCGCCCGCGCGCCCCTGTGCGAGGGCCTCGGCCACGGCCTGCTGCTGGTCCACAAGCGCCTGACGCGCGGCAAGCGCCTGCGAAAGCCTTGCAGCCTCGGCCTCGAGGGCGGGCGTCATGCCCGCTACCAGCAAACCGGCACGATAGGTCGCGGCGGGTCCGTCGGGATGGGACTGGCGGACCACCTGCGGTGTCCGGTCGACTGCGGCGAGAACCGCAAGAAGCCGTGCGATCTGCTGCTCTTGCGCGGCCAGAAGCTCGGCCTGGACCACCTCGGCCTCGGCCAGGTCACGGGCGGCTGCGCGCAATGCACGCAGGCTGGCATCATAGGCGGTGATCGCCGCCGTCAGGGCGGCCAGCCGATCATCGGCGGTGTCGGCCGCGCGCATCTGCGCCTCGGCACCGGCCAGCTGGTCCAGGGCCGCGTCGGCAGGCGTCTGCGCGTAGGCGCTGCCGGTCGACAGCATCAGGCAGAGGATCAACCGGATCATCGGACGATCAGGCTTCGGCCGGTCATTTCGTCGGGCCGATCGAGGTCCATGAGGTCAAGCACCGTCGGCGCGAGATCGGCCAGCCTGCCATCGCGCAGCCCGGCACCGACCGGCCCGCCCACAAGGGCAACGGGCACGGGGTTGAGCGTATGGGCGGTATGGGCCCCGCCGGTATCGGGATCGACCATGGTTTCGCAGTTGCCGTGATCGGCGGTCACGATCATGGCGCCACCCGCATTCCGGAGCGCTTGAAGAACCTCACCCAGGCCGGCATCCACCGCCTCGCATGCCTTGATCGCCGCATCAAGATCGCCCGTATGGCCAACCATATCGGGGTTGGCATAGTTGGTCACGATCAGGTCGTAGCCCTCTTCGATGGCCCAGACGAATTTCGCCGTCACCGCGGCAGCCGACATTTCGGGCTGAAGATCATAGGTCGCCACGTCGGGGGATTGCGGCATGAAGCGGTCTTCGCCCTTGGCGGGCGTTTCGACCCCGCCATTGAGAAAGAAAGTCACATGGGGGTATTTCTCGGTCTCGGCGAGGCGGAACTGGCGCAGACCGTGCGCGGAAACCCATGCGCCCAGGGTGTTGGGAATGTCACGCTTGGCAAAGACCGTCGGAAACCATGCGTCATGGCGGTCGGAGTAGCTGACCATCCCGAGCAACGCAGCAGGCGCGACCTGCGCGCGGGCGAAGGCGTCGAAATCGGGATCGGCGATGGCGGCAAGGATTTCGCGGGCGCGGTCGGACCGGAAGTTGAGGCAGAAGAACCCGTCACCTTCGGTGAACCCCGTGTAGTCGCCGATGACGGTCGCGGGGATGAATTCATCCGTCTTGTCGTCGCCGTATGCGGCGTCGATGGCGGCATGGGGGTCATCCGCGCGCGCGCCTTCGCCCCTGATCATGGCGTCATAGGCGGTTTCGACCCTGTCCCACCGGTTGTCACGGTCCATGGCGAAGTAACGCCCCGTGACCGTGGCAATGGTAACACCTTCGGGCAATTCCGAAAGCAGTGCGTCCATGAACCCTTTGGCCGACGACGGAGCCACATCGCGCCCGTCCGTGATCGCGTGAACGACGACCGCGATGTCCTCGTCGCGCAATGCCCGGGCCGCTGCAACGATATGGTGCCAGTGGCCATGCACCCCACCGTCCGACACGACGCCCATCAGATGGGCCACGCCGCCGCTTTCGCGCATTTTCAAGATGAAATCCCGCAACGCATCGGCCTTGAAGAAACTGCCGTCCTCGATCGCCATCTCGATCTGGCCGAGATCCATCGCGACGACCCGCCCGGCACCGATGTTGGTATGGCCGACCTCCGAGTTGCCCATCTGGCCCTTGGGCAGCCCCGCATCATTGCCGTGGGTCACCAGCCGGGCATGAGGACCTTGCATGATCCGGTCGAAATTTGGGGTTTCCGCCAGTGCGGGCGCGTTTCCCGTGCGATCATCGCGCAGACCCCAACCGTCAAGAATACACAGGACTACAGGTTTCGGCGTCGGCATGGGATACTCCTTGCTGCGTTACACCGCTCTACCGCAGGCACGCCCGGAGGAAAACAGCGGCTCTCTTCATCTTGGCCAAAAAACTCCCGCCGGAGGCGGAATCACGCCCGATGATACGGACCGCCCGCCAGGATGGACGCGGCACGGTAAAGCTGCTCGGCCAGCATCACGCGCACCAGCATGTGCGGCCAGACCATCTTGCCGAAACTCAGGCTGGCATCGGCCCTGTCGCGCAAGGCCGGATCGATCCCGTCCGCACCGCCGATGATGAAGCTTGCATCCTGCCATCCCTGATCCCGCCAGCGGCCCAGCAGGTCGGCGAAATCGGGCGAGGACATCACCTTGCCGCGTTCATCAAGGGTGCAGACCAACGCCCCATCGGGGACCGCGCGGCCGAGACGTTCGGCTTCGGCGGCGCGTCCGCCGCCTTTCCTGTCCTCGACCTCGATCAGTTGCGCAGGCCCAAGGGCCAGGGCCCGCCCCGTGCGGTCGAAACGGGTCAGGTAGTCATCGTAAAGATCGCGCTCGGGGCCCTTGCGCAGACGGCCCACGGCGCAGACCTGCACGCGCATCAGCGCGCGGCCGCAACCCCGGGCTGCCACATCTTTTCAAGCTGGTAGAATTCGCGCACTTCCGGACGGAAGATATGCACGATCACGTCGCCTGTATCGATGAGGACCCAATCGCCTGCATCCTTGCCCTCGGTCTTGGAGATGATGCCGAAATCCTGCTTGACCCGGTCGGCCAGCTTTTCGGCCATGGCCGTGACCTGGCGGGTCGAACGACCGGAGGCGATGACCATGTAGTCGCCCATCTCGGACCGGCCGCGCAGGTTGATCTGCACGATGTCCTCGCCCTTGTCGTCGTCAAGTGATTTGAGAATGGCAGCCAACAACGCATCGCTGGTGGCGGTGGGTGGAACACTCATATGGTGCGTTCCGGCATTGGCTGTCCTGGCAGCCGATGAAGAAAGAGACAGTTCATTGTCCTCCTAGCAGCGCACCGTCCTGTGCCCCGGTGCTGGGCATGATTGGAAAATAGCAATCATGGCGGCGCATTTCAACAAATCGCTGCATATGACCCTCTGCCGTGATCACGCAACACGATGTGCATACTATTTGCGCGGATCGATGAAGACCTTGCCGTCGGGAATGGCCAGTGCGCGCGGCAGATCCGTCATCGCCGCAGAGAGCGGCACGATTTCCGCCACATCGACCTTCCAGTGCCCTTCGACGAACCTTTCCTGGATCTCGACGAAGGCGGCGCGGACACGGTCGGGGCCGACCTGCTTGATCCAGCGGGTGAGCCAGAAGCCTTCGATCCGCTTGTTCATGAAGATCAGCTGGCCCAGTTCGGTCAGTCGCGGCGCTTGGGTGGCCAGTTTGCCATAGTTCACCCAGACGGCGTGGCGCGGCATGGCGAAGAACACATCGGCAGTGAACTGGTCACCGACCGCATCGAGCAGCAGCGCGGGCGGCGTCTGGCGGAATGCCGCCTGCGCATGGCCCAATGCGTCGGGATCCGATGAAACGATGACGTGCGTCGCGCCCAGCGCACGAAGCGCATCGGCCTGTTCGGGCCGGCGGACAATCGCGATCGGCGCCACGCCATGGTCCCTGCCGAGCGCGATCAGATACTTGCCCAGCTGCGACCCCGCGCCATTGAGCACAAAGCTCTCGGCGCGGCTTTCCCTGACCATGTCGAACATGGCGATGGCCGTCAGCGGATTGACCAGCTGGCCCGCCGCCGCGACTGCTGGCAGGTCGGGGCGGCAGGGGACCAGTTGCGCGGCATCCGTCACCGCATATTCCGCCCATGCACCCGACGCGGTCGCGAAAAAGCTGGCGCGTTGCCCCAGCAGCGGCGTATCGCCTGCCACCACCTCGCCCACGGCCTCGAAGCCCGCCGGCGCGCCCTTGACGCGCGGCTGCCCGTATTCGCCCTTGATGAAATGGATGTCCGACGGGTTCACGGCGGCGAGGTGGACCTTGATCATTGCCTGCCCGTCGCCAACCTGCGGCACGGCAATCGACCGGGCGGCCAGATAGGGCGCCAGGTCTTCGATATCGGGGCCCGTCTGTGTGCCCGAATAGCCATCGGCCAATTGCACGAGGGCTTTCATGGTGGATGGTAATTTCATGCTTGCCTCCTCAGAGATCGAACGTCGCCAGTACCGGCGCGTGGTCGCTGGGTTGTTCCCATCCGCGCACATCGCGAAGGATCCGGCTGCTGTGCGCGGCCTGCTTGATGTCCGGTGTCGCCCAGATGTGATCGAGCCTGCGGCCCTTGTCGGCCGTGTCCCAATCGGGCGAGCGGTAGGACCACCAGCTATAGAGGTGCCCCTGCGGAATATCGTTGCGGGTGACGTCGGACCATGCGCCCGCCTCCATCACGTCGCCGAAATGATCGACTTCGACCGGGGTATGGCTGACGACCCTGAGCAGCTTCTTGTGATCCCAGACGTCGTCTTCGCGCGGGGCGATGTTGAGGTCGCCGACAAGGATGGATTTCTGCGGCTTGTCGGCATGGAAGGCGTCACGCATCTCGGTCAGATAGTCGAGCTTCTGGCCGAATTTGACATTCACGTCGCGGTCGGGCTTGTCCCCGCCCGCGGGGACATAGTGGTTGTGGATCGTCACGCCGTTTTCCAGCCGTGCCGCAACATGGCGGGCGTGGCCGAGGCTGGCGTAATCTTCGGCCCCCGCCTCGGTTATCGGCAGCCGCGACAGGATCGCCACCCCGTTGTAACCCTTTTGTCCACGCGCGACCATGTGGGTGTAGCCCAGCGCCCTGAATGTCTCGACCGGGAT
>JGI12109J20283_10179351_pt1 | contig 13018 bp, 11 predicted proteins | sample ElkSlonscriptome_12_FD_20283 | JGI IMG/M metagenome (IMG submission 20283) | reverse complement strand
AAACGAAAGGAACCACCATGTCCCGCATTCCCACCCCCGCCACCAAGGCCGATGCCCCCGAAGCCTCGCGCCCGCTGCTCGATGCCGTCGAGACCATGCTCGGCAGCGTCCCGAACATGTTCCGCATCATCGGCAACAGCCCGGCCGCGCTCGAGGGCTATCTCGGCCTCAACGGAGCGCTCGCGAAGGGCAGGCTGCCCGCTGCAATACGTGAGCGGATCGCGCTTGCCGTCGCGCAGCGTAACGACTGCGGCTACTGCCTCGCCGCGCATACCTATCTCGCCGCCAACCTCGCCAAGCTCGATGCCGCCGAGATCGCCGCCAACCGCAAGGGCTTCTCGAACGATGCCAAGGCAGACGCCGCGGTGCGTTTCGCGGCGCAGATCGTCGAGCATCGCGGCGGCGTCCAGGCCGATGCCGTGAAGGCCGTGCGCGATGCCGGCTATACCGATGCCGAGATCGTCGAGATCGTCGCCCACGTCGCGCTCAACACGCTCACCAACTACGTCAACGAAGTGCTGGAAACCGAGATCGACTTCCCCCGGGCCGATCGCCTGGCCGCCTGACGTAGCGCGCGGGCGGATCGCTGCCCCTCTCATCCCGATCCGTCCGCGCCCCCTTTATCCCGCAAAGGATCCCGCCATGTCCCGTCCCCCGTTGCCCCCGTTCAGCTTCGAAACCGCGACCGAGAAGGTCCGCCTCGCCGAGGATGGCTGGAACAGCCGCGATCCCGACAAGGTCGCGCTCACCTATTCGCCCGCCACGCGCTGGCGCAACCGGGTCGAGTTTCCGGTCGGACGCGAGGAAGTCCGCGCCTTCCTGACGCGCAAGTGGGCGCGCGAGCTCGATTACCGGCTGGTCAAGGAGCTCTGGACGTTCGCGGGCAGCCGGATCGCGGTGCGCTACGCCTATGAATACCGCGACGACAGCGGCCAGTGGTTCCGCGCCTATGGCAACGAGAACTGGGAGTTCGACCGTACCGGCCTGATGACCGACCGTCATGCGAGCATCAACGAGAGACCGTTAAGGGAGGCGGAGAGGAAATTCCGCTGGCCGCTCGGAGCCCGCCCGCTCGACCATCCGGGCCTTTCGGAACTGGGCCTCTAGCGGGCCCGCAAGCCGCGCCCCGGCCACCATGCTGCCTCGAGGGGCACACCATCCATGGAAGGAAACACGATGCGCAACGTCTTGAGGATCGATGCCAGCCCGCGGCAGTCCCGCTCGCTCAGCCGGGCGCTTGGCGACACGTTCATCGAAGCCTTGGCCCGGCAAGGCAAGGCGCGGATCGTGCGACGCGACCTTGCATCGACGGAGCTTCGCTTCATCGACGAAGAGTGGATCGCTGCGGCCTTCACTCCCGAGGCCGAACGGACCGCCGGGCAACATTCGGCACTCGCGCTCTCCGACACGCTCATCGACGAGCTGGCAAGCGCCGAGGTGCTGGTGATCGCGACGCCGATGTACAATTACGGCATGCCCGCGGCCCTCAAGGCGTGGGTCGATCAGGTCGTGCGGATCGGAAAGACCTTTACCTTCGACCTTGTGCGCGGCGATTTCCCGCTCGAACCGGTCCTGACGGGCAAGACCCTGGTGCTTCTCACATCCCGCGGCGAGTTCGGGTTCGAGCCGGGCGGCATCCGTCAGGGGCAGGATCACCTCGTTCCCCAGTTCGCCACCATCGCGAAGTACCTCGGAGCCGGCAGGCTCGAGCACGTCGGCATCGAATACCAGGAATTCGGTGGCCAGCGCCACGAAGTCTCCGTTCGATCCGCGCATGAGCACGCGAGAGCGCTTGCCGCTCGCCTAGCCCGCGGACAAAGCGAGGGGCTGGTTCCGACGCGGCATCTCCATCCATCGAAAAACGGTGCGGCCAACACCGCTTCGAGACCGCTTTAACTCTTCGTTGCAAACGCGCGTGCACTCCGCGATGACAATGTTAGTGCGCGAAGCAAAATGTGGCTTCAACGATCGTAGCGCCTTTAAGCTCGTGACCTTCTGTACCCTGCAGCTTGAGCTTGACTCTCGGTGCAGAACATCTCCTCAGCCCTCGTTGCGTTGTAGTATGGCCGTCCTGGCAGATGGTAAAATCCGGAAGCGGAATGGCAGCTTTATCTTCGGCAGCGCAAAAGCAGGGGTTCCGGCCAAATCCCAGGTGCTGCCGCATGCATTATTTACCGTGAGATGGAACGGCGGGGCAGGGGATGGACGAACCCCGTTAACCACTTAATGCATTGAATCTGAACGATAAAATGCGTTGGCGGAGACGGAGACCGCCGAGCTCAAACATCAAACCATTGAAATCTAGAATAGTCTCTGTGGCGAAGGCGACTCCGTACCCCCAAGAATACCCCGACTTTTTTCCGGATTCATGTCTTTCTTTTTGCACAGCCGAGCGACAGCTTCGCGGCCAATTCAGATGCCAGATCGCAATTTGCAAACGCCTGAAAGCGGACCGGCAGCTTGTGGGATTCAGCCAGGTTGGTGCTTTGGCCACTCGCGGGCGCGCATGAAACCGGAACAGTCAATCTCCCGACACGTTCAACCTAAGTCAATCCACAATGCGGGAGGACTATCCCGATAGGATGCCTTCCCGATGCAGCCCAAATCCGCAGTCATTCTCGTCGTGGAAGACGAGGTTCTCATTCGAATGGATGTGGTCGACCACCTTAAGGCCCAAGCTCCGAAAGCGGACATTAGCGCATTCTAGCGAAAGGATCAGCTTTCGGGAACTGTGGGTGATCGGCCAATAAGCGGGATTTGGGGCGCGAAGCAGACGTCATCTCCGGTAGATTGATGAAAATCCGCCAATGATTAGAGTACCCATCTTTGTTCTCGATGGGGCACCATTTTCCCGAACTCCCGGAACTCGTAGGTTTTCGGAAACCGTTGCAGAGAATGAAGCGCTCGGATGTTGAGGTGCGCCCTTTCCCGGCGCTTGCTGCAAGCCATAACGTGCGTGGCGCCTAAAAATCGGATCCGAGAAAACCTAAGTCCTTTTAGACCGGTCGGTTGCGGTTCTAACGAACGCATCAGTTCGGTTCGGCTCACATCGCCGCAACCCTCGCCGGCAAGGCGCGTTCGAACCCATCGAGCTCCAACCGCCACGGATGGTCGGAGGGCAAGATCGGCTCGAGGATCGCCTTCGCCTCGGCGATGAGGGGCGCTGCGTCTTCGTGCTTGCCGCCCTCGATCAGCGCGTAGGCGAGCTGCGCGGTAGCGAGCGCGGTGCGCCAGTTGTCGCCGCCGATCGTCTCGCCACCTAGGCGGCGCGCCGTGCGGGCGGCGGCGACAGCTTCCCCTGGCCTGCCCGCGCGGCGCAGGTGCTCGGCCTGGCGGGTGTAGACCTCAACCATCAGGAAGCTGTCCGTCCCCACCGTTTCCCGGTGCAGCGCGATCGCACGTTCGAACTGATTGCCCGCTTCGTCGAAACGGCGCTGGCCGCTCAGGCTTGAGGCCAGTTCGACCGCGGCATAACGTTCGTAGCTCGGACCAAGAGGCCCTGCCGCAATCGCCTGCGAGACGAGTTTCTCTGCCTCGGCATGGCGCCCCTGAATGTTGTGCGATCGGGCTCGCTCGACATTGCCCCAACGAATGTGGTGCTCGAAACCCTCGCCCTTGGCGATGGCATTGGCGATCGAGATCAGGAACATTTCCTCGCTCGCCCGAAAGTCGCCGAGACCGACAAGAACCTGGCCAAGATAGCGGGGGTTGAGGGGGTCCCTGAAGTCTTCGCCAAACTGATTGACAGCGAAGTCGCGACTTTCCGTGAGCGCGCGTCGTGCCTTTTCGAACTGCCCTGCATCGAACGCGGCGATGCCCAGTTCACGCAGGAAGGCAGCCTTAAAATTGTGATCGGGAAAGACGGCCTGTGCGCGCTTCACCGCCTCTTCGAAAGCGGCGACGGAAGTCCCGAATTTCCCCGTGCGGGACAGGAACAGGCCGAGATCGGCCATGCGGATGATCGAATCGGGATGCTTGGCACCGAGCAGGCGGTCCGAGAGGGCTGCATTAGACGCGAACAGTTCGCCAGCTTCCTCAAAGCGTTCGAGGAAGTCATAGGCATTGGCAAGATCGCCCCGGATCGCGAGCAGGTCCGCGTCCTCGGGCTCGTCTAGGCTCTGCTTGAGCGCGAGCGCCTGCTCCAGTTCCCGCGCCGATCCCTTGTAATCGCGTTCGAGGAACAGCGCCCGGCCCAGCCGCCCGCGCGCCGCCGCACGGATGTCCGGCCGGTCGGCGCCATGCTCCTCTGCAATGGCGACCGCGCGGCGAGCCATCTCCATCAGGTCCTCGCGGCCCGCCATCACCTCGTGCGCGGAGATAATGGCATCGATCGAGGAAATCATCTCGAGCGGTCGGTCAGCCAGATGTTCCTCGCGGATGGCGAGCGCACGCCGGGCGGCGGTCATGGCGTCCTCGTCCCGGCCAAGATCGGCATAGGCGTTGGCGGTGATATCGAGCAGGTCCGCCTGCAACGCTGGCTGGCCCTCAAGCGCGTCGATCCGTTCGAGGCCGCTTTCGAGCAGGGCGAGGGCCGTCACCTCCTTGCCCTGCGCTACGGCAGGCGAGGCCGCGCCGAAGAGACCGCGCAGGAAGCCCGAGACCTCCTCGGCCCGCGCCGCCGCCAGCCGCGCCTCGTCGCGCTCTTCGGCAAGCTCGAAGGTGTAGAAACCGGTGAGGCCGACGATCGCGACGAGGCCGAGCGAGGCGGCGATCAGCGGGCTCGCATTGCGCCGCGCGAACTTGCGCGCGCGATAGGCGAAACTGTCGGCACTTGCCTCGATCGGTTCGAGCGCCAGGTAGCGGCCGAGGTCGTCCGCCAGCGCGCGGGCCGAGGTGTAGCGGCGTTCGGGCTCCTTCTGCAGGCATTTGAGGATGATCGTGTCGAGATCGCCGCGCAGCCTGCGGCCGAGCGCCTGCGGGGATTGCGCGAGCGAGGAAGAGGCGCCCGCGCTCGATGTCGAGGCCTCGGTCGGTCGGGAAACGGCTGTGCTGGGCTTGGTCGGCTCGGTTTCGAGGATTGCACTTTCGATTTCGTGCCGTGAGCCGCCGCGCTCGCCGTATGGGGAACGTCCTCCGGTTAGCAGGCGGTAGAGCAGCACGCCCAGGGCATAGACATCGGTCGCGACCGAAACTGGCTCGCCGCGGACCTGTTCGGGACTTGCATATTCCGGAGTCCAGGCCCGCGCGTTCGGTTCGGTCCTGTCGGTCGGGCGGCTTTCGGTGGTTTCCCCGGGCGCTTGCCCCGCCGCGATCAGCTTGGCGATGCCGAAATCGAGCAGCTTCGGATTGCCGTCGGCATCGACGAGGATGTTCGAAGGCTTGAGATCGCGGTGCACGACAAGGTTGCGGTGCGCGTAATCGACCGCCGAGCAGATCGTGCGCACCAGTTCGATGCGCGCACGGATCCCCAGTCCTTTCTCCTCGCAATAGCGATCGACCGGCAGGCCTTCGACATATTCGATCACGAGGAAGGGCAGGCCCGCTTCGTCCGTGCCCCCGTCGATCAGCGTCGCGATGTGCGGGTGGCGCAGGCGGGCGAGAATCTGGCGCTCGCTTTCGAATCGGACGAGGGCATCGGGCCTGACGAGCTGGGCGGACATGATCTTGAGCGCGGCCGACTGGTTGAATTCGCCGCTGCGCTCGGCCAGGAAGACCGCGCCCATGCCGCCTGAGCCGATGCGCCGCACGACCGTCCAGGCCCCGAGCGTTCTGCCGACCCAGGGATCGAGCTCGTCGATGCTGATCGTCTCGAGCGAGCGCACGACCGGCGCGCCCACCGTTCGATCGGCCTCGGCGTCCGCGTCCAGCAGCGCGCGCAGGGTTGCGGCGAGTTCGGGATGGCGCGCGGCGAAGTCCTCGACGAACGCGGCGCGCTCGGCTCCGTGCAGGTCGATGGCAGCGGCGAAGGCATCCTCTATGCGCGTGTTGTCCTGCATCGCTCCTGTTCCCCCTCGTGGTGGTTGGCCTTGCTTCTCTCAAAGCCGGAAATCGGCTCGGCGATGGTCATGGCCGGTCGCGCTTTCGGTCCCTCGAATTCATTCCTTCGGCCTGAGGCGGTCCTTGAGCCACGCGCGGGCGAACCTCAGGTCGCGCGTCACCGTGCTTGGCGACATGTTCTCGACATGGGCCATTTCCTCCACGGTCAGCCCGCCGAAATATTGCAGCTCGATCAGCCGCGCCTTGCGATCGTCGTAGGCTGCCAGAGCCTCGATTGCCTCGTGGAGCTCGATGAGGGCGGCATCGGTTTCGGGTCCGGCGAACGCTTCGCCCTGCGTCAGCGAAACCACGATCCGGTCTCCGCCACGCTTTTCGGTGGACCGACGCTCCGCATGGTTGATGAGGATGCGCCGCATGAGGCGCGCGGAAAAGGCGAAGAAATGCGCCCGGTCCTGCCAGTCGACCTCGACCTGCACGAGCCTTTCGAACGCCTCGTTGACGAGCGCGGTCGGCTGGAGCGTGTGCGACGGCCGCTCGCCGCGCAGCAGGCGGCGCGAGATGGCGCGCAGCTCGTCGAAGACGAGCGGTGCCATGCGCTCGCCCGCCGCCTCGTCGCCGCGCGACCAGTCGCCCAGCATCTGCGTGATGTCGTTCGGCGATCCCATCGACCGGTTCCATCTGCGGCTACAGCATCTGCACGGTTCTATCAGCACGGCCACCGCTTGGACAGGAATCGAACAAAATTTTCGGGGTCATCGATTTTTTGTGACCATCAGGGCGATCGTTTCCGGCTTTTCCCTGTGAGCGTCCGGTCGGCCCGGTTCGCTAGCGGTTTCGACCAATCGATGAGGAGAAGAACGATGCGACCGAATGCAACGACCGGCAAGGCTGCGGCCCCGCCCGCCTGCATGGACCGCATGGCGCGCCGTGGCGCTGCTTCGGCCGTGCTAGGCGCGATGGCCGTGGCGGCTGCAGCGATCACGATGTTCACTGCTCAGCCGGCGCAGGCCGAAACGGGCAGCTACAAGTTCATCAGCGATGGCACGGTGCGTCAGTTTCAGCGCACCGGCGCCTATCTGAAGGTCTTCGCGAACCGCAAGGTCCACTGGTACCGCCAGGCCAAGGACGGCACGCGCACCGTCTATCGCGAATGCAGCGTTCCGGCCGACCCGATAGGCGCAATCGCGCCGTCGAAGGCGGCCTGCGCACCCTTCAAGCCGGGCACCTACCGTTTCCTGAACAACGGCGTCGCCGTCTGGAGCAGCGGGAACACGCGCATCACGCTGGTGCGGTCGAGCATCGATACCTACGGCTGGACCGGCGGCCCGATCGACGGGGTCTATTCCGAAACCGGACAAAGGAACCCCGAGCTGGTTCGGGAATTCCGCACGCTCGGCAGTGTCAACGAGCATCTCCAGTATCGCTACTACACCCCTTCGGGTGGCTGGACGGAGTGGGGCAGCTACACGCTCATCGGCGACACGACCTACGTCAACGACCGCAACACGCGGCAGTTCACCTTCAGCGAGGATCTGCGGACGGTGACCTGGGCTCCGGGCGACAACTCCGGAAAGCGCTCCTTCAGTCTCTATCTCGTCGATCGCAACCCCGAGATCGGGCAGGCCGAACGGGGCAGCCGACGGACCGTCGGCAGCCGGAGCGAGACGACCGGAAGCGAGGCGAGCGCACGGGAGGCGACCCGGCAGGCGCGCGAGGCGTGCGGCGGCATCCCGCTCACGCTCGGTGGGCAGACGGTCTGCATCGGCGGCTGACGGCGTGGCAGGCACGGCAGGAGGGACAGGACATGGCCCGGAGGATATCCGCTCGATCGGTCGCCGGGCTCGCGCTCTCGCTCGGCCTCGCCGCCGCCCACGGTCCGGGTTCGGCGCGCGGCTGGGTAGACCTTCCGCGTGAACCATGGCGCGGCTGTGAGCAAGCGGTCGCGGCCGCTGCCCTCCCCGAGCGCGTCGAGGAGGCAGGGTCCGCTGCAGCAGCCCCGCGCGACAGGGCCGAACTCCAGACCCGCCAGCGGCGTCTTGCTGCGATTACCGTCGACGAAGCCGAGGTGAGCCCCGAGCGCGAGGCCGTCGATGCGTGCTGGCGACGGCTCGACGGGATCTGGCGCGCCGACGACGTGACGCGGCTCGACATGGCAATCGATGCCGGCGACTGGGGGGCCGACAACCCGGCGCTCGAAGCGCTCGCCCACGGCAATTACACCCGGGCGCGCCATCTCGTGATCGCCGCGCCCGGCGGGGGCGAGGACGCACTCATCGTCTCAGATGCCTTCGACCCCGATCTGGCGGTGCGGTTCGAGGCGGCCGATGCCTTGCTGCTCGACCGGGTGCTCGTGCGTGGGGGAAAGCGCAAGCGTTACGTCGCTGCCGCGCCCGGCAATCCGCTGGGGCGCGAATTGTTCGTCGACGTGACGAGGAGCGGGCTGGTGAGGATCAGCATCGGCTCGCACCAGTTCTACCGCCCGCGCTCCAGTGTCGCGAAAAGCGGACAGGACCTCGCCGCGAGCGATGCCTTCCTCATTTCCTACAATCTGGAAAATCTCGCCGCCAGCAGGCGAGGCTACGACATCATCGAGCAGGACGCGTTCTTCTTCCTCAACAATCCCAAGCAGGACGTCTTCGCGCAGGTCGACCCGCGCCGATACAGCGTCGATGAAAAACGGATCGTGCCGGTAGGCTTCACGCTGGTTCAGGAAGCCGCGCAGGGGATGGTCTATCGCCGCGCGCTCGAGACCACCGAAGAGAGCGTGCAGACCACGCTCGCGAGCGCCTTCGGAGCCAATGTCACGCTTGGCGATGACACGGTGCGCGCGGGATATGCCACGGCGAAGGAGGAAGCGCGCGCCCTTTCGAGCGGCCGCACCGTCGCCCGCGCGACCGCCTATTCGCGGGCCAAGCTCTACGCGCTGCTCGTCGATCACCCCTATATCGTCCTGTCCGATGCCTTCGTGACCGCGATCGAGGACGCGCGCCGGCGCGGCGACAGCGATCCCGGCCTTTACCGGCGGATCGTCGAACGCTTCGGCACGCATTACCCTTACGCTGTGACCTACGGTGCGGCGGCGCGCGTGACGCGTACCCTCGACGAGGAAAGCTTTCTCGAGACCTTCGGCTCGAGCTCGCGATCCGATGTCATGGCGGGTGCGAAACTGTTCGGGGTGGACGGCGAGTTCAGCCTTTCGCGCATGCGCGGCCGGACCACCAGTTCGGCCGGCTCATTCGTGCGCGAAGGCGCGTCCTTCGTCGGCGTGGGCGGAAACGGATCTTGGGACGAGAACGGTTTCGCCCCCGGCCAGACGCCCTATCCGATCCTGCTCGACCTTCGTCCCCTGCATGAATTGCTGAGCCCCATGACCTTTCCCGGCGAGCCCGAGGTCTATGGCCGCGTGCGCGACCGGCTCGAGCAGGAGATCATCCGCTACATCGAAAGTCGCAGCGGCTCCCTGAGCAGCGATCCGTTCCGCCCCCTGCCGCGCGGGATCGAAGGCGATTATCGGCTCTTGGGGGGCAGTGCGGTCAACCGGTTCTGGCCGCTCGAGGGCGGGGCTTTCGAGGTCGCTCGCCTCACGGGCGGGAATCTCGGCGAGAGGTTCGTCTATCGCCGCACCGGGCAGGCGCACGTCTATCGCCGGCAGGGCCAGGCGTCGACCTACACCCACGATCCGCGCGGCGATGCGTTCGCCTTTCGCGGAGCGGACGGAACGCCGATCTACCTCACACGTGTCGCGGACCGGAGCGACCCGACCTGTGCGACCCTGCTTGATCCGGCTCTCGGCAGCGGCGCAATCGTCGGCATGCGCGCGCTCGGCGTCTATTCCGAAAGCGGCCGCTACGAGGCCGATCTGGTGCGGGAATTCAGGACGGTCGGCGCGGAAAGCGAATGGTTGCAATACCGCTTTCGCCGCGGAAGCGGTCCGTGGACTGCGTGGAGCGACTGGGAGGAGGTGACGCCCGGCGCCTACATGCCGCCCGGCGGTTCGCGAGTCTTCACCATCCGCGACGGCGGCGAGACGATCGTGTGGACCGCGCCGGGGACAGCCAAGCCCTCGCTGGTCCTGCGCCGCGTCGCCGACGTGCCTGCGAACTGCGCGCCATGATCCAATGCAAATGCCTGAAGGAGCCAGGACCCATGACCCTTGCCAGATATTTGATCCCCCTTCTCGCCGCGGCGATGGCCCTGCCGGTTTCGGCGCAGGAGGCCGGACCCGACTTCGCCGAATTCGACGGCAGCGGCGGGCTCGTCTTCGAGGCGGACGAGCGCCTCATCCTCGGTCCCCTGGGCGCGATCGAATTCTGGGTCGCGCCCGAATGGAACGCGGACCCGGGTTACGAGCCGGTGGTGGTATCGAATATCGGCCCCGACGGCCCTGTCTACCTCGTCTCGGTGCTGGCCACGCGCGACGGCATCGCGCTATTCTCGGGAAGCAACGAGGCGGTCGTCGCCGTCGATTTCACAGACGATGTCGCCCATCACGTGGCGATCAATTCCTACGAGGACGGCATCGCGGTCCATGTCGATGGCGAACTCAAGGGCGTGTTCGATTTCTCGTTTGCCGACCTGCCGTCCTACGGCTTCTTCGTGGGCACGTCCGATGGCGAAAACGGGAACTTCGTCGGCGCCATCGGACAGCTTCGCATCTGGGGACTTCCGCTCGACGAGGAGGAAATTCGCGCCTTTGCGACGCGCAATCTCCTGTCACGCGAGAGCGGCGATCATCCTGCTGCCCCGTCGCTGCGCGCAGTGTCCGATTTCAGCGCGAGCGACCTGTTGATGGTCGACGCTGTCGCCGTCCTGCCGGGCGAGTGACTTCGCGCTGTCCCAACCTGAGGAGAACCATCATGAAGAACATCCTCGTCCTGCTGACCATGGCCCTGCTCGCCGGGACTGCGACCATGCCGCTCGAGGCGCATCAGCCCAAGCGGACGACGACCGCGGCGAGCGCCAGCAAGGAGCGTCCAGCCGTCCGCGCTGGGACCGGGCGACAGCCCGCCAGGGCGAGCGCCCGCGCGCAGAGACCGGCTCAGGCGCGCCCGGCCAACAATCCGCGGCTCAGGCAGGCCATGGAAGCCAACCGCGCGCTGGCGAGCGCGCGCGCTCCGGCCCGTCAGCGCGCCCGCTCGGCCACGGCACCGCGCTCCGAGGTGGCGGCGCGCACCGCCCGCCGGGCCGGCGAGGCTACCGGCCAGGCGCGGCGGCAGCAGACGGGCGCCCGTACGGTCACATTCGGCAATGCGCGAAGCGTCACGGCGACACCCAGCGGCAACCGCGTGCGCGCCCGCGACCTCGCGCGGCGGACCGGAGCCCAGGAACGGCGAGCCCGGGTGAGCGATGCGCAGCGGGAGGCCAATCGCGCACGCAGGCAGAGTCGCTCGGCAAGTCCGGTACTTCGGCGGCTGCCGCCGGTCGATGCGCAGCAGGCGGCCGCGAGCAGGGCCGATGCTCTCGTCCGTTCGCGTGCTTCAACGCGGACTCCGGGGCCGCAAACCCCGCCCCCCGGCGCCTCGCGCGAGCGCAGGGGGAGTCGCATCGCGATGTTCTTCAGAAGCCTGCTGCGCCGCGGCGGCAACGCGGAATGACGGCTGGAATCACGGGAGGGCGTCGCCGTGTGGGCCGTCAGAAGCGTTTTGCGCGCATCGCTTTGAACCTGTCGCTCGTGGTCGCCGCCTGCGGTGCTTCACCTGCCCTCGCGTCGCTCGATGACCAGTATCAATGCCGCCGCCACGCAGAGGTCGAAGCGATCGTCATCCCATCCTCGATGGACCGATCCCGCGCGACCATTCAGTTCGCAGGCTCGCTGGCGACGATCCCCGCCATCCCGCTTCAAGCGCAGCCCGCTACAAACCCGGCCGTCATGACCTACACATCGCCTTCGATGCAAGGACGGAGCAGCGCGACCCGCTTCGTAATGGGAACGGATACGGGCAAGCTCTACTTCGGCGATTTCTTCGCCAATTGCGACCGCATCCCGCAAGACGAGGAAGATCTCCTTCGCCAGCGAAAGCTGCCGGCCCGCATCGAACTCAACCGCCGGGGGCTCTCCCTCGTGAAGGTCGGCCTGACCGGGGCAGAGCTGGAATTCGGCGCAACGCAAGAGGCGGTGCTGGCATTCCTGGCCGCGCCTTTGGCCGTTCCTGCAAGTCGGTCATCGGGAAGCGAATGTTCCCGGGCACCGGACGCGATCGCGCTCGGACCGCTGGTCATGCATTTCAAGGCCGGACAATGGCTCGGCTGGTCGCTCTCAAAGCATCGACCTGCCGTCTCACCGACAATCGAGATCAGAACCGCCGAAGGGATAGGGCTGGGACTAGGCGACCTTTCAGCACTCGCGCCGTCCGAACGGGTCGAGGGCAGCACGCTCGGCACCGAGTACCACTCGGAAGGCGTTTCCTATCTTCTGGAGAAGAAGGGAGACGCCGTTAGGGCAGCTTGGGCCGGTGAAGTATGCGCATTTCGTTGACGCGACGCGGTTGATGTAGCGAATTTACGGCATCGGCAGATGGCCGATCACGACCTGTTCTCCGCCACGAGCCCGATGAATGTCGGCAATTCGGCCCGAATTTTCCAATAGGTCGAGTGCCCATCTTTCTCCTCTATGGGGCACCAATATTTGAAAATCGCAGAATTCTGGGATTTTTTCCCGGCCCCCGTTCCGGAAGGACGAGAACTTTTTTGTCCGGACACCCTCAGGGCTGCAGGTTTCAGTGCATATTTTGGCTCGAACGACGGCGATGCCGAACGGCAGCCGTTGTCCGATGGTACTGAATGGCAGTAAAGCGTTGCTATCGAAAATAGATGCCGTTCCGCTTGCGACCCCGTTTTGGACGCTCAAGACATTGCTCTGATACGATCTTCGTGCAATCGAAAGGCATGAAAAGCTTCACTCAATCCCTGGACGAAACGCCACGCGGGGGACGATGCCCGCAGTGTGGAACGAGGATCAGTGCATTCCAAGCAGGGATGAAGGGCAAAAGAAAGCCATTCGAATGTCGCGGATGCGGTAGAACCATTCAAAAGGCTTCTTCAGAGGCTAGCCTTGGCATCATGGCGTTTGTCACATTTTGGG
>JGI12109J20283_10063970_pt1 | contig 13020 bp, 13 predicted proteins | sample ElkSlonscriptome_12_FD_20283 | JGI IMG/M metagenome (IMG submission 20283) | reverse complement strand
AGAACAACCCAGATAAAGAAAACCAGTGCGATAGCGGTGAATACCGCCGCAGACCCGATGTCTTTCGCTTCCCTGGACAGGTCGTGGTACTCCTCCCCCCAACGGTCTACGACTCTCTCGATCGCGGTATTGAGGAGCTCTATGATAAATACCAGCACCAGTGAGCCGACCAGCAAAACTTTTTCGACCGCAGTGCCGCCAAGCCAGAGTCCTAAAGGCGCCATGACTAAAAAGGCAGCCACCTCCATGCGGATCGCTTCTTCACTGTGAAAGGCCGAACGCAGCCCCGCCGCTGAGTAGCGGAACGCGGCAATCAGGCGCGCAACACCTTTCTTTTGGGGTGGAGTAGCGTTGTCTTTGGACGTGTTGACTTCGGAGGTCTCGGAGTCGGTTGGGTCGGTCTCTTTAACATCAATCATAAGCAGCAAACAGTTCTCTCAGCTTCTGGCCTGGGCTGGAGGAACGCAGCAAAGATTCCCCGACTAGAAAGCCCAAAACGTCGTTATCGACCATCGCCTGCACATCAGCAGTAGAGTGTATTCCACTTTCTGTTACGACCAGTCTGTCTGCAGGGATTTCTCGCGCCAGGCTAATTGTAGTTTGCAGATTTGTGTCAAAACTGTGTAAATCCCGGTTGTTGACTCCAATAAGCGGCGTATCGACATCGAGAGCTCGAGTCAGTTCGCTGTGATTATGCACTTCAACCAGCACGTCAAGACCCACTTCCTGCGCGCATTGTGCCAACTCCAGCATCTGTGACTGTGCCAGTGCGGCGACAATGAGCAGTATACAGTCTGCTTCCATCGCCCGGGATTCAACGATCTGGTAGGGATCGATCATGAAGTCCTTGCGGATGACGGGCAGTTCGCAGGCCCGCCGGGCAGCACGCAGGTCGTCGGCGCTTCCCTGAAAGAAATCTTTATCAGTCAGTACAGAAATACAGGTAGCGCCATGCTCGGCATAGTCGGCAGCATGCTCTTGCGGACAGAAATCTTCCCGAATCACACCCTTCGACGGCGATGCCTTCTTGATTTCGGCAATGACCGCCGCCTTGCCCCCGGCGACGCGAGCAGACATGGCGGCCCCGAAGCCACGCGCGGAATCCGCCGCATCCAGGCTGGACTCCAGGTTCGCCAGGGAGTACTTCTTGCGGGCATTGTGAATTTCGGTGCGCTTGTGGAGGATAATTGTGTCGAGTATTGTTGTCGCCATGTTCAAGAACCCAGGCCTTGAGTAAAGTCAGTCAGTTCCTGCAGTTTCGCACTGGCGGAGCCATTTGCCATAAGCTCTCGGGCCCGCTCAACCCCAGCCATTAGATCGTCTGTCAAGTTGGCCGCATAGATGGCTGCCCCAGCATTGATCGCAACAATATCGCTGGCAGCGGTCCGGGTCTCCTTCAGGGCTTGTCTGAGCATGGCCAACGATGCCTCTGCACTGTCTATCTGCAGCATACGATGGTCGGAATAGGAATCGATGCCAAAGTCTTCGGGATTGACAATAAACTCATTGATTTTTCCGTCCTTCAGCTCGCCCACGCGGGTAGGCGCTGAGATGCTTATCTCATCGAGGCCATCCTCGGCCGCAACTACCAGAACATGTTGACTGCCAAGCTCTCTAAGCGCCTCCAGAATCAATGGTATCCAGTAAGCATCGAAAACACCCAGTAATTGATTTGGCGCCCTGGCGGGATTAGTCAGGGGACCGAGCAGATTGAAAACAGTACGCACGCCGATTTCTTTGCGGGCGGTAATAACATGCTTCATGGCGCTATGATGAGCCGGCGCAAACATGAACCCTACACCGACAGCGGCAACGGTTTCAGCGACCTGCTTCGGAGTCAGGTCCAAGCGCACTCCGGCCGCTTCCAACACGTCGGCGCTGCCGCTCTTGCTTGTGGCGCCGCGATTGCCGTGCTTGGCAACCCGGGCCCCTGCCGCCGCAGCGACGATGGCCGCCGCCGTGGAGACATTGAACTTGTTGGAACCGCTGCCACCGGTACCGCAGGTATCCACCAGATGAGACTTGTCATCCAACTGAACCGGCGTCGCCAGCTCGCGCATGACCATCGCACCCCCGAGTAATTCGGGTGCCCTGATACCCTTCATTTGCAATCCAACCAGGAAAGCGGCGTTCTGGGCATCGGTAGTCTGACCGCTCATGATGGCGCCCATGATGGCCATCATTTCTTCTCTGTTCAGATCCAGACCGCTGGTAACCTGTTTGATGGCTGCTTTAATATCCATGTAATTGCTCATGCTCCCCGCCGCGATAATTGCCTACCTGCTGTCTTACAGAAAATTCCTGAACAGATCATGACCCTGCTCACTCAGGATGGATTCGGGGTGAAACTGCACGCCCTGCACATCGAGTTGCCGATGCCGCACACCCATAATCTCATCAGGTTCTCCAGCCGCTGTGGCCGTCCAGGCGATTTCTTCCAGACACTCGGGCAGACTGCCCCGGTCGATCACCAGCGAGTGATAGCGGGTCTGGGTGAGAGGATTCTTCAGGCCTGTAAAAACCCCATCGTCGCGGTGGAAGATGCTGGAGAGTTTGCCGTGCATGACCCGGCGCGCGCGAACCACTTCACCACCGAAAACATCGCCAATACACTGGTGACCCAGACAGACGCCGAGAATCGGTACCTTACCCGCGAAGCGCCTGATCACCTCGTTGGAGATTCCCGCCTCCCGGGGCGTGCAGGGGCCGGGTGAAATCACGATTCTCTCCGGCGCCAGTTCCGCGATCTCATCCACAGTCACCGCGTCGTTGCGGAAGACCTTGACCTCGGCCCCCAACTCGCCAAGATACTGGACGACATTGTAGGTAAAGGAGTCATAATTATCGATCATCACGAGCATATCGAACGCAACCTATTGTTATATCTATTAAAATTCAAATATTATAGTTTGGTACCCGCTTTGATACCCGCTTTTGCATTCGCTAGGACAACGCAGCTGATCAAAACCAGACAGATTAATGAACTGAATTATCTCCTATGCTGAGCATTAACAACATATTTTAGGCTAGAACCAATACAGCGGTAGTTATTGTCCAGATTACTGGATCTTTGGCTTGATGACAGAGAAGACAGTCAGCGGGGATTATTCAGTATTCCTGAATTTTGAAAATTCGGCGATACGCGGCAAATCCGGGATGGCACGATCCACTCTCATGGGCGTAGAGCAGCCAAGCGCGATCAAGAATCTACGAACGTTTTAAAACCGTCCGTGGAAACGGGGTAGAACCCATAGGAAGGGTGTCGCGCACACCAATGATGGTCAAAAACGGCTTTTCGAAGCTGGCCAGTCCTGCCCATGCTTCATCATTGACTCCTGCAAGCATGCGGGGCGCGAGTGAAGGGAAAGCACGTATCCCCGCGATGTAAATCCGGCTAGGAAAAGGGGCGTCATAGGCGGCTTCCACGTCATCTGGCAAGTCATAATAGGTTGCGGATTCCAGTGCGCTGGAGGCGCGGAACTTTGGACTGCGCAGGGTAAAATACTGCCAGGCAGCGAAACCCTGTAGTCCCAATTCCTGATAAGCCTGAGTAATCCTGGTTTGCTCGGCGCTAGGCTCGACTGGCGTGAAGGGCTGTTTTTCCTGTTGGTTGTCCATGCAGCAGCAGAATCGGATCCGCGCCCCGTGGACCTTCATCGATAAAGCCCTGACGCAGTCCGTCGATTTCAATGGTGCGCAACTGATAAGGAAAGCCCGGCAAATGGGTGAAACAGGCAGGCGGTGTTCTGACGAACTCTACCCCATCCGTCGTTTCCATGACCTGCGGCTCTTCGTAACAACCCGAGGTTTCATCCCAGAGTTGAGCCTGTGCGCCTGTATTCACGAAGATTGCTGACAGAAGCATGCAGATCAGCGCCGCAGTTGGCTTATGCATAAATCTCTCCAGTTCGTTGCTGCTGTTTTTAGAACGCTATCTTCACTCACTCGAAACATAGCGCCGGAGAGGGAGCGTAATAATTACTGACTCGTGCAGTTTCGATGAAAGGATGTCTGTTTCCGACCAGCTACGCGCTGAACAAGCACTTCGACGGCAAAGTGGACCGGTTACACCCGCTGTTGATCTGGCGGATAGCTGGGATAGATAAATAGAGCAGAGTACTTTGACTGTCACTAACCGCCCCGAGACTATCGGAGTTGAGTTAAGATCAGTGCCAGACAATCCTTGGTAGTTAGATTCACAGTATTATTGGCAATGATCCATGAAGACGCCAGCCAGAAGCCGCAACGGCTGAGCAGCGCCACTCACAAGGATAAGCACTATGGACACAGACTTCTGGCACGAGCGCTGGAAAGTACGGCGATTGCTGGACAACTGGCCAAGCGCTGTTCCGGTACTGAAACCGTCAGGAAACTGATGCCCATTGCTTGACGGCCACGTATAAGCGGCATCAAAAAGGCTCAGAGCAATTTGACTACTTCTCTACAAGCATCAAACCACTCTCTCCCTTCAATCCCGGTCTGTCAGCTGAGAGCTACTCAGCCCACGGCGTAACCAGATATTTCTCTCCGGTACGCATGGCGCGGTAGTCGAGCACTGCTTCCTTCTCCAGCATCTGCTCAAGGTTCACCTTGCGTTTGTAGGAGCTGGCGAACAGGGTGGTCAGGTTGTCAGCCACGCGCTGTCGCAAACGAACGAAGGTTTCCATCCCGGCCTTGGCGAGGAAGTTGGGCAGTAGCCAGCCGGACAGGTCCCACTGCAGGCCATAGGAAGGGGACAACACGGTGGGGCTGAGATCGAGCCGGCCGTAGATGTGCATCTTCTTGTCCTGGGTCGAGCCGTAGCGGGAGTATTCATCCATCCGCGACGCGGCGACGCGCTCCATGGCGGTGAGGCAGGCATCGGTCATTTTGCCGCCACCGATGGGATCGAATCCGACAAAGGCGTCAGTGGCATCGATCGCCTTGACCAACTGATCCATGAAATCGTCATCGGAGGAGTTAACGATGTACTCGGCGCCAAGGTCTTTGAGGATCTTAACCTGTTCTTCTTTCCTGACCACATTGACCAGTTTGATCCCGTCCTCCATGCACACCCTGTTGAGCATCTGACCAAGATTGGAGGCGGCTGCCAGATGGATCATGGCATTGTGGCCGTCGATCTTGACCGTCTCGACAAAGCTGAGCACGGTCATTGGGTTGACGAAGGAACTGGCGCCCTCCTCGGCTGAGTGTTCACCCAGCGGCAGACACATTTGGGCATCTGCTACAACGTACTGGCTGAATGCCGCGCCGGGCCGACAGGCGACGCGCTGACCGACCAGGCTTTGGGCGGCCTCGCCGTCCCCGGCTGCCACCACAGTGCCAGCACCCTCATTGCCCGCCTCAAGGCGTTGGCCGTGCCGATTCTTCGAACCCGTGTTAAAGGGCTCGGGCATCCTTGCGACAAACTTGCCCGCGGTGTAGTCAGCGTTTTCCAGGTCGGCAGCGCCAGCAAGGATCGCCAGATCGGAAGGATTAATAGGCGCCGCTTCCAGCTTGATCAGCACCTGGTCTCCGGTGGGCTCAGGAAATTCCACTTCCGCCACTTCGACTGTCAGGGTGCCGTCGCTCTCGAGAGTTGAGAAAAGTTGTTTTCCGGTGGTTGTCATTGCATGCTCCTGCTGGTGTAGCCCTTGATGTATCGAAGAAAAGGTTCAAACTAGGAGCTGAATCAGAGACTTCATTGCACTCTTATCGCTCATTTGGTCACGGATAGTAAACTACTCAGGAATCTGCCGCTCAGATAACGCGGCTATTCGAACTACTGCCCGGCCTCCATAAATTACGATGTGCTTGAAAAAAGAGGAAACCCCTTGAGTCGATTGCCAAGCTATTCGGTCTTTGCCGCTTGCACAAGCGTAGCCGTCCTCATGCTGGCTTTAGTCGGTACGGCTGCCGCTCAGCCAATACAAACGATTACTCCTGGCGTGCTTACCGTCGCCGTCACCATAGCGGCGCCAACGGACCCTTATGATTCGCAGCTGTGGATTAAGCGCTATGTTGAAAGATTCGCCATGGAACAGAGCTTGGAGCTTAGTTGGGTTGTGGTTCCCTTCAGCGAATCCTGGTTGCTGGCCAGCAACAACGAGGTTGATCTGGTGGCCACCAACGTCGCCAGCTTTGCAGATCGCGAGAGCGAAGGGGCCACGTTCTCCGATCCGTTCTTATATGAGCGGCGCGCATTGCGAATCCGCCCGGAAGACGAGCAGCGTTACGGGCACATCAGTGATTTTATCGGCAAGCGTGTTGGCGTGGTCAAGGGTATGGCCGCAGAGCGTGACCTTGACCGCCGTGCACCCGATGGGGTGATCGTCATTCGCACCGCGACCTTTCCAGAGCTCTACGCCGAGTTTGATGCCGGCCGCCTCGATGCAATAGCGGAAGCGGAATACTATTCACTAGACGATGAAATAATCCCCTCTCACGGTGATGACATCGTACTCATAGACCATCATGACCTGACGCCCGGTGTGCGGGAAGAATCGGTTTTCGTTGTGAGTGACGACAGTGCCGGCCTGCTGGAAGCCATAAACGCTTTTATCGCCCAGACCCGTTTTCCGCTCTGACTATGCATTCAAAGCGGTGTTTGTTAGGTCTGACTGATTACATTTTTCCACTTTCCCAGATTTTCTACGGCGTACTTATGAATCCAAGAATTTCAGCCTTTGGGCATATTGCCTTTGCCATCGCGTTAGTGATTGGCACCTTTCCAGTTCACGCAGCAGATGAGGAGTTACCTGTGGTTCTTGTTATTGCAACGGGCGGCACAATCGCCGGGGTGCAAGAGGATCCGGACGATCCTGAACGCTATCGTGCCGGTACCCTGACCGCAGATCAGATTACGTCATCGGTACCTGCGTTGTCGGAACACGCCATTATCGAAGCGGAACAGTTCAGCAACCTTCCCAGCCCGCAGGTTATGCCCTCTGATTGGCTGCGCCTTTCCCGGCTCGTTACCGAACGGCTGCAATCGCGGGATGATGTAGCCGGAGTGGTGATTACCCATGGCACTGACCGCATGGAAGAGACAGCCTTCTTTCTCCATCTGACAGTTGATTCCGACAAGCCGGTTGCCATAGTAGGTGCCCAGCACCCAGCGACTCACCGCAGTCCGGACGGGCCTGCAAATCTACTCGCAGCTGTGAGAACGGTAGCTTCACCGGAAGCAGTGGATCGGGGCGTGGTGATTGTCATGGATGAACGCATTCTTTCCGCGCGGGAAGTGCGTAAGGACTATCCGCGAGTAGGAGGGTTTGCTGAGGGCCAGATAGGAGTCGTTGGTCATGACGGGCCTGAGTACTTGTACCGCCCGACCAGACCGCACACCCACCGGTCGACTTTCAAGCTGACAGAGGATACAACATTGCCCGATGTGGATATGTTGATAACCTACTCGGGAGGAGTGGGGCCGCGCTATGACACGCTACCGGACGGGCTTGTGCTGGCGACGACGGGTTCAACCTGCGAGGAAAGACTGACCTTGCAGGTAATCGCCCGGCAGGGCGTGCCTATCGTCTCCGCCTTTCCCACTGGGCAGAGCGTTCCACGACTGCGCCCGGTCGAGGACTCGGCGCCGGATTGGGTGCGCGATTCCTGCCCCGAATTTGCTGACGACCCGCGCTGGCAAGGCGAATGGATATGGAATCTTCCCGCGCGCTTGCTGACGCCACAAAAAGCGCGAATCCTGTTAATGCTTGCGCTCAGTCAGTCTAGTGAGCGTGCGGAGCTAGAAGAGATTTTCAAAAGCTACTGATTGCTCTGCCGTGCCTTAATCAAGGAGTCAGAGAGCTTAGGTTTTTTACACACGAACGGAGTCCACACAATGAGTGTCGAGCTGTACCACATGACCGCCCCGGTCTTTATTCACAACCTGAAAAACCTTTCAGTTGTTCTGAAGAAGGCTGCCAGTTCCGCAAAGTCCCGTAGTATCGATCCCCAGGTGCTGCTGCACTCAAGGCTGGCCCCGGATATGTTTCCGCTGCTGCGCCAGGTGCAGATCGTCACCGACAACGCCAAGGGCTGCTGTGCCAGACTCACCGGCGTACAGGCGCCTGTATTCGAGGACGGCGACGATGACTTTGCCAAGCTACAGCAACGTATTAAAGAGACAATACAGTTCATCCGCAGCCTGAAAAAAGACCAGTTTGCTGGGCCGGCTGATCGGCCAATTGAAATGCAAGTTCCCATCGGCTCATTGCACTTCTCGGCGGCAGACTACGTGGCCGGTTGGGCATTCCCTAACTTCTATTTTCACTTCACCACGGCCTATAACATTCTGCGGCACAACGGCGTTGAAGTCGGCAAAGCGGACTACCTGGGCAGAGTGCCGGGGATGACGGCCAGCGGCAAGATTGCCAAGATGATGGGCCTGCCTGAAGCCAAGAAAAGTACGAAGAAGGCTGCCAAAAAGACCGCCAAGAAAAAAGCGGTAAAGAAGACTGCCGCAAAGAAAAAGTCGAAGACAGCAGTCTCTAAGAAAGCCGCCAAGAAGAAGCCTAAAAACTGAGAGGGTTATGGAGTACCGGGGCCAGGGTATTCTGACCCCGTTCTTCAACCCGCATTCGCACAGGGAATAGTGACACTGTAGACTCCCGTTTCTATGGAAATACGTCGCTTTCTCCTCCTGCCCATTTGTCTTCTGGCGTTCGGAATGGCCCCGTTGGCCTATTCTCAATCGGGAGTCCAATTAACAGACCATTCCAGCCTGATACCTTCGCTTGAGCCGGGTGTGTCTCAGGTGCTCGCTGAACAGCGCCGCGCCGTTCTCAGCAACATCAGCTATCAATTGGAGCACAGCTTACCGGCAGAGCAGGCCGAGCCTATTCTGGGTAGCAACGGAATATCCTTCGAGCTTTCAGATGCGGGCCAGCCGCTGGTGTTGGATTTCCGCGAGTCTGCGGACAAGGTCCTGTCCGTGCAGGTTAACGGCAGGGAGTCCGACTACGAATTTGCGGCGGAGCATCTCATCATCCCCGGCGATGAACTCAGCAAAGGAACGATCAGTGTCTTCATCGAATTCGTGGCCGGGGACAATTCTTTAAATCGCAATCCTGAATTTCTCTACACCCTGTTCGTACCGGACCGGGCGCGCACGGCGTTTCCCTTGTTCGACCAGCCCAACCTGAAGGCCACCTATGAGGTTTCGCTGTCCATGCCCAGCCACTGGGACGCGATATCCAACGGCGCGTTACTGGAAACGGTCAGTCAGGGTGAGCGCAAGCTGCTGCGCTTTGTCCGCTCAGACTCGATCAGCTCCTACCTGTTTTCTTTCGTGGCGGGGGAGTTTGAGCGCATAAGCCGCGAAGTGGATGGCCGTTCGATAAGTATGCTGCATCGCGAAAGTGACGAAGAAAAAGTCGCTCGCAACGTGGACGCGATTTTTAATCTTCTCTTGTTCTCGTATTTGTCGCTTCAGGGCTGGTCAAACAGCCCCAGTTGAGGCGGCGCTCGCGAACACGCCATGAAAGCGAGTCAGGTTCACTCTGGGCTTGGGCACCAGGGCGGCCAGTCTCGCTATAAAATCCAGCGGCTCGAAGATGACATAGGTAGTCCCGTTGCGAAACGGGGTCTTTAATTCGTAGCGCACCTTGCCGCCGGGCGTGAGTGACAGGCGCTGTTCCGAAATGGCGGGCCTGGCAATGTAACGGCACAGCCGTTCGATCTTGTCCCGCTGATCGGCCCGGGCGGCGACCCCGGCGTGCAGGCTGAAGCCGTTGAGTTTGGCGACCCGGGCCTGGTCGGCTGCGGATTCCGGCTTTGGCGGGACTGTCTGCAGGCAGAACACCTTGCGGCCCTTCTAAGGACCAATGGCGACCCGGTAGGTGACCGAGTGGCTGTGGATGTCCTGCAGGGGATCTTCCTCCAGTCCGTCCAGGGTCAGGTAACTGTTGTCTTCGTCCCGCTCCAGGATGCCCCGCCGTTCCAGGAAGCGAGCCACCCGCTGACTGATATGATGCAGCAGGGCGTGAAGCTGTTCGACGCTCGGGGGTGAGGTTCGACGAAAACCGTATTCACCATTCGGGTCCAGTACGTAGACTCCGTCCAGAAACAGCATGTGGAAGTGAATGTTCAGGTTCAGGGCTGAGCCAAAGCGCTGAATCAGGGTAACTGCCCCGGCGTGCGCTTCGCGTTTGAAAAGACCTGCCTGGTGGGCCAGGTGGGTGAAGATTGCCCGGGTGACGATGCCGAATACCCGGTTCATCAGCTCCGGGTAGGCGGCAAACAGGAAGCGCAATGGGAACGGGACGGTCAGCACCCACTGGCGGATGGGTCTGGGTGGCAGTACCTCGTCCACCAGCAGGGCGGCACTCTCCACCATGCGCCGTGCGCCACAGCTGGGACAGAAACCGCGACGCTTACAGGAGAAGGCCACCAGCTTCTCATGGTGACAACACTCGCAACGCACCCGCAGGAAACCGTGTTCCAGACGACCGCACCTGAGGTAGTCGGTGAACTCCCGCTGCACGTAGTCGGGCAGGTTGCGGCCTTCGGATTCCAGGTGTGCGAGGAAGGCCGGGTAGTGCTGCTCGACGATCCGGTAGAGCAACGTCCTTTCCGGCTCGTGCGGCTCTGGCCAACGAAAACGTCTTCGCTGAGCTGATGCACGCGGTACGCCATTGTTCACTCGGGCAGATCACGGAAGCCTTTTACGAGGTCGGCGGTCAATACCGTCGTTCAATGTAAGCCTTTCTCGGCGCATTAATTGTCGTATGAATTGGAAAAATTCAGGCTCGACCTGACAGTGAGGGTCCATTTCTATGTGGAAACCTGTCAGTCAGAAATGCAGAAAATGACCGTGGTAAATGACTCTGATCAGGGATTGGCAGGAACCGCCCTAAGAAAGATATTCCTCTACTTCTTGAGCACAAAAGTCAGAGTGAAAGATCCAGTTTTTTACAACCATGCTGTGCTTCCTGGTTTGCGAGGATCGAGCTGTCGGATGACACTGAGTAGAAATCATGGTCCATTTCAATATCAATTCAAACCACGAATTGGGCCCCTCAATAGACTGTCTTCTATATACAAGCCAACATCTCTACTGATCCTGAAATAGAGGCTCAACACCCCTTCTCCAGCTTCTATAATCTGAAGTTCGCCAAACAGTGATCTGTCTTCGATCGTTATGCGCCAATTGCTTTCCCGGTCACTGATTTCCTGGACAAGCTCCCAATCTTGATCAATAAGCTGTTCCACAAAGTCATCGTGGACAAAAGTCGCAGGATAGGCTGAGACAAGCTGACTGGAGGTTTCGTAGTAATCATTGCCTCCACGGCCTCTCGAGTTTGTAATCAGCCCTTGCCTGTTAGAACCCTCTTCTATCGGGACAGATAGCAAGGGTAATTCTGCTCTTAAACCCGTGTTGTTGATCCGCTCCATTCGGTCATACGATTCGGTATTTCTGGCGATTCGATCACCACAAGTGCGTCCGGAACTATCGATAGTTTCTTTATTGCCGGAAATGGCATAGAGGTTGTCAGAGCCTCGCCTCAAAGCGCGTATAAGTAATGCGCCCAGGTCATCGTTACAGAGATTGTGCACAGTCGCTATATTGGCATCCGAGACGAAGCCGTTTTGCGGTCGTGGCATTTTCAATTGCAGCACATAACCATCTCCCTGCAGAGAGTCTGTAAGCAATTTCAAACCCGCTCGCAATTCATGCTCGCTGCTAAGTACAACCTGGGACAATGCGGAGGCGGCCATGGTCACACCACCGACAACATCAAATTCGTTTGGAATAGTGAATTCAGGAAATGACGCTGGAGTCGCATCATTGAAGCGTACTTCACCATCAAAAGGAATTTGAATCAATGCCTTGGCCAGATCAATGGGAATTTGGTTTTCCAGCTCCACTGCCTCAGCACTGAATGCTGGACTGGCGACTAGAATAAGAATAATTAATGATAATCTTCCAACCAACTTTGGCTCCTTCAACGCGCTTGACAAAAATGAGGTTTGCTTTGTCGATCACCGCCTGACTGCAGTTGATGAGATTCGACCTGACAGACAGCTTTTAAATTCCTTCTCAAAGCAATCTATCTCAAAGATGAACCCCTGAACTGGATCTTGTCTCGGATCGGCCAGGAGCGGACTTCAGTCGTCTATTGAGGGCGGCGGGCGCCCTGAGTAAGAATCTGAAAAATGTCCATCAGTAGCTTCTGCCCTCAGTGCAAACTGAAATAGATACTGTACCCCACTGACAAGAACAGGACTGCCGTCTTCTGCAAGTCTCGGATCGAATCTCAGAGATTCAGCAGATTGAATTGCTGGTTTTGTAAAAATCCCTGTAGGCTCTTCTTCCAGGACTACTATTGACGATCTGTCTACCGTGCCATCTTTCAGTACGTCAAATGCCACGTGAACCCAACCCTCAATCCGTTGTTCTGCTGCCGACCTGGGATAGTAAGGTGGTTCCTTATAGATTGGTAGCATCGGCTCAGTTTCGTCGAATTGAGCTAACGCCCTCATACTCGAGAATATTACGAACAATACGCTAACCGAACTGACCGTTTTTAGACGCATTTGGGCATCCCTGTTGATAGTTGCTTGATTGCACGGCCTCTTGCTCAGGCAGCATCCTGCCTTAACCGGTCTTCGGCAATTCGACAGATCAACTAGCAAATTGTAGTAACATCACTATGAGCTTATAAAGCTCGGACCAACCGTTAGGAGGCCGCCGATGTTGCAAATTCACAGTTCAACAATGGGTTTAAATCCCCCATAGATCAGGCGTTTGCCGTCGAAAGGAGGGGGGGGGGTTTATCGGGATCCATCCGCTCGTCATCAAACTGATCAGACATCATTTTCTGCATGGCAGTATCGCGGGTTTCCTTGTCTGGCCATTCTATCCACGAGAATACGACAGATTCATTTGGCTTCGCCTGAACCGCCTTGCCGAAATCGGTCACCTTTCCCTCCGTTACATCGTCCGCCCAGCATTCGACAACCCGTAAAGCACCCAGATCAGTGAAAACACTGTCACCCAGTTTGGCATGCTCAATGAATTTCTGTTTGCTTATAGGA
>JGI12109J20283_10002213_pt1 | contig 13045 bp, 10 predicted proteins | sample ElkSlonscriptome_12_FD_20283 | JGI IMG/M metagenome (IMG submission 20283) | reverse complement strand
CTCGTGCGCGACGAGCCGCTCGGCAAGGAGGCACTCACGATCCGCCCCAAGTACCTCAACGACGAGCTCCTCGCGACCCCGTCACTGGCGCTCGACCGGGTTCGCCTCGAGGTGTTGCACATGGGCGAGCGCGTGCAAGAGATGATGCAGCGGATCATGCCCGCCATCCTGAACGGCAGCCGGGAAACCCTGGAAGAGATTGCCCAGATGGATGACGACGTCGACAAACTCCATGCCGCCATCATCGCCTACCTCGGCAAGATCAGCCGACTCAGCCTGACCGAGAAGCAGACCTCTGAGCTGATCCGTCTGATGGAAGCGGTCAATGACTTGGAGAACATCGGCGATGTCATCGAGACCAATCTGATCGTGCTTGGCCATGAGCGCATCGATGAGGGGGTCTCGATCAGCCAGCCGACCCGCGACGTCCTGACCAACTTCCATATCGCGGTCAACCGCGCGGTCGAGGGGGCCGTCCAGGCGGTCGCCCAGAACAACGATGCGGCCGCCCAGAACGTGACGGCGATGAAGCAGGAGATCTCGTCGATTGCCGACTCCGCCGCAGCCCATCAGGCGCAGCGCTTGGTGGCCGAGGAGCCGAACCGCATACCCGCCTACACGATCGAGGTCGACATCATCGAGAAGCTGAAGCGGATCTACTACTTCGCCAAGCGCATGGCCAAGACCGTCGAGGCCGTCGACGTGGCCGAGGCCGTCAAGGCGGAGGAGCCCGCAGTCGCTCCCTAGACGCCCCCCACAAGTAACCACTATCGGGATCGGTATCGGGATCGGGCCTACCCCAATCCCGATCATCGGCTGTAACGCGGGCCGGGTCTCGGCGCTTGCCGGCGCTCACCCGCCGGGTGAGCGCTTCAAGCGGCGAAACCTCGACAAGACAAACGGCTGGAGGCTGGTCGCTGGCGGCTGACTGCTCTTTCTCGAACCCCGGCTAAGGGCTCGCCGCTCGTTCCGAAAGGGTCTCTCCCGAAGCGGTTTCCGCAGGCGTGCCCTCGGCGGCAGGCGGCCGGGCCAGTACGACCTGACGGATGCGTCGCTCCGAGGCATTCTGGACCCGGATCTCGAGGCCATCGAGGAGGAAGCGCTCGTCCTGCGATGGGATGCGTGCCGTGTGCTCGAGGATCCAGTGATTGACAGTGTCGGTCGGCTTGCCGGGAAGCTCCGTATCGAAGAACTCCTCCACGACCCGCAGCTCGACGTGACCGTCCACCAGAATGCTGTTATCGGACAAGACCATCTTCTTTTCGTCAGGCAGCTCGTCGATCTCGTCATAGATCTCCCCGACGAGTTCCTCGAGCAAGTCTTCCAAGGTGACCACGCCCGTGAGATACCCGGTCTCGTCGACGACGACCGCCATGTGCTGCTGGGAGCGACGCAGCAACGGAAGCAGGATGTCCGTCTTCTGATTCTCAGGCACAAACAGCGGTGTCCGCCCGATGCTGAGGGCCTCCGCCTCGGTGTTGCCCGCAGCCAGGGCCTCGAAGAGATCGCGCAGGAACAGTACCTTCAGGACCTCGTTTGGATCCTCGCCGTACAAGGGGATACGCGAGTAGGGTCGTGCGAGGACCTCAGGTAGAATCGCATCGAGCGAGCGGCGACCGTCGAGACAGAAGACACGCCGCATGGGCGTCATCACATCGCTCGCCTTGAGGTCGTTCAGCGTGAACACGCGCTCGATCATCTCCCGCTCATCGGCCTCGATCGTCCCCTCCCCTTCACCGTACTCGGTCATGCTGATCAGTTCGGCCTCGGTCACGATGGGATCCCCCTCGGCCCCGGTCAGGTGCTGCGCAAGGGTCGTGATGTATCCAAACAGCCAAACGAGCGGATAGATGGCCCGCATGAAGGCCACCAGCGGCGGGGCGATGATCAGCGAGATGCGCTCGGAGTAACGCATGGCAAGGCTCTTCGGCGTGATCTCCCCGAAGACGAGGATCAGGACCGTGAGGACACCGACGGCGATACCCGGGCCGATGTGACCGAACCAGCGCGTGGCGAGAACCGTAGCCATCGCCGATGCGGCGATGTTGACGACATTGTTGCCGATCAAGATCGTGATCAGCATCCGCGAGGGGTTGCTCTTCAACAGATACACCGCCGTGGCGCCGCGACGGCCTTCCCGGCTCAGGGCCTCGGCACGCCCGAGGGAGATCGAAACCAGGGCGGTCTCTGAGCCGGAGAAGACGCCCGACAAGATCAGCAAAACGAGGAGAGCGACGAGTTCCTGCAAGGCTTTGTGACGCCAGAGCGCCTTTGTTGACTGAAAACAAGGGTCCAGTCGTTGCCGAGGCGCATCTGCGCCGCACGAAGGACAGGACCCACCGCCTAGGGATAGGTTATCGGCCTCGCAAATTGTTACAAAGGTGTTACGATGTCAAGTCTGCAAGTCCCTGACGTTCGCCCAGATCACTCGAGAAGGCGCAGAGCCCCGTGCATCGAGCCGATTGTGAGTGCGGGCGAGTCTGCAAGCGCAAGGGCGCACGATTCGACCTTGGTCATCGGGCTGGAGCATGTCAAAGCTGGTCACAGTGCTGTACGAGGTCGCAGACCTCCGGGCCGGATATGAGCGCGCACGCAAGGATCTCGGCAACCGCTTCACCGCGCCCCTGGTCCGCCCATTCAACTTCCGGGGGTCTCGCGGCCAGAGCCGCGACGCGGAGGACCTCAGGCACCTTGCCGAGCGCCTGGCAGCGGCGCGCGAGATGCTCGAGCGGCTCAACACCGACGACCTGTCGATCCGCCGTGGGCGGGAAATCCGTGACGCCCTGCACGACTACATCGACGCCCTGGCGCGATGCCATAACGCGCTGAGCCGACTGGACAACGGCTCCGAGATGAATACCGCGAGCGGCAACATCGAGTTGCGCCGCACGGCGCTGAAGATCGCTTATGATGATGCGCTACAGCAGCAAAGGCGTGTTGGGGCGCGTCTCAATCGGCTGATCGAGACGCTCTGAGCCGCCGCGCCTGATACACGACCTGGTGGCGGAATGACGACGAGCGACCATGACAGGATCGAGACCCAACTCGATGCGCTGCGCGACGCCTTAAGCCGCAGCAAGCGCAAGCGCGTGCGGCGCATGCTCCGCGCCATGCACCCGGCGAAGATCGCGAGCCTGCTCGAGACGCTGACGCCGGCTCAGCAGGTGGCGGTCTGGCAGCAGGTCGATGACCAGGTCGAACAGAAGGTCTTGTCCCACCTCACGCCGGCGCTCCAGGCGCACCTCACGCGCGATGCCGACAGCGACGAGCCGGCTGCGGCACCGGATCTGGAGGCCTTGGCCCAGACCGCCGCCACCGGCGAGTCGGAGGTCGCGGCCGAGACGCAATTGCGCCTCGTGCTGCACGCGCTCCAGAAAGGCAAGCTCAAGCGGGTGGCTCGGCTCTTCCAGAAGCTGCATCCGGCCCGCATTGCGGGCATCCTCGAGTCGCTGCCGGCAGGCGAACGCGCGGCCGCCTGGGACATGGTCGACCACGAGCGCATGGGCAAGGTCCTGCGCCACCTGCACGAAGCCGTGCGCCGCCGTCTGGCCACCGAGATGGAGCTCGACGATCTGGTCGCGGCGGCCCGCGCCATGGAGCCGGATGACCTCGTCGATCTGATCCAAGACCTGCCCGACGCGCTTGGCAGAGAGATCCTGCAGACGCTGAACCAGCGCGAGCGCGCCCGCGTTGAGTCGATGCTGTCCTACGACGAGGACAGCGCCGGCGGCCTGATGAATCTCGACCACATCGCGCTGCGCGCCGACATCAAGGTTGGAACCCTGTTACGCTATCTGCGCCTGTTCGAGGAACTCCCCCCCAACACCGACAAGTTCTTCATCGTCGACCGCGCCGCCTCCTATCAGGGCATCCTGCATGCCCGGCGCGTCCTGACGGCCCGCCCGGAGACGCCGATCGCCGAGCTGATGGAGAGCGACTTCGAGCCAGTCGCGGCGGACCAGCCAAGCGAGCAGGTGGCGCGGCGCTTCGAGGACCAGGACCTCATCTCGGTCCCCGTCGTCGACGACGAGCGCCGGCTCATCGGGCGCATCACCATCGATGATGTCGTCGATATCATCCGCGAACAGGCCGAACACTCGATGCTCGGCATGGCCGGTCTCGATGAGGAGACCGACATGTTCGCCCCAGTCCTGGCGAGCAGCCGGCGGCGCGCCGTCTGGCTGGGTATCAACCTCCTCACTGCATTCCTGGCGGCTTGGGTCATCGGCCTTTTCGAAGGGACGCTCCAGCAGGTCGTCGCCCTCGCCGTGCTCATGCCGATCGTGGCCAGCATGGGCGGCATCGCCGGCAGCCAGACCCTGACCTTGGTCATACGCGGCCTGGCCACCGGTCAGCTCGGCTCCGGCAATACCCGCATCCTGCTGCTGAAGGAACTGGGGATCGGACTGCTAAACGGGCTGCTTTGGGCCCTCGTGGTCGCGCTGCTGGCCGTCGCCTGGTTCGGCAATTGGACCATCGGCGGCATCATTGCCGCCGCCATCCTGCTGAACCTGCTCTGTGCCGCCCTCTCCGGCGTCATCATTCCCGTGGTGATGCGCAAGGCCGGCATCGACCCGGCCCTTGCTGGCAGCGTGGTGCTCACGACGGTCACCGACGTGGTCGGCTTCTTCGCATTCCTCGGTCTGGCGACGTTGATCCTGCTGTAGAGACCTGCACGGCGACCACGCTGAGACAGCGACCGGCTCGCCGCCGAGCCCGCAGCGGCGAAGCGGGTCGCCCCTTCTGGGACAGGGCAAACCGCACCCAGGTGCAGCCGTCAGGAGAACAGATCGCCGGACAGCGCTGACCCCATCACCGCTTTGGCTGATCGGCCTCGAAGCCCGTCGGAAATGGCATCATCGGATGACCGCGGGAGACTTCCTCGACGAACATGACGCCCTGATGCGGCAAGCCGAGGTCGGCGGCAGCAAACAGCAGCCTGAAGACATCGTCCGCGTGGGTCGCCTCGACCAGGACCATGACCACGTCACGCTCGATCCATACCAGTGCACCCGGACGCTGGCCGCGCCTGTCAGTGCCACGGGCGTGATGATGCGTCGCCGAGAGCACGCCAGGATGCTCTTCGACACGCTTCATCAGCGCCAGACCCTGCCCGCTCATGACGATGGCCGTAATCAGCTTCTTCTCGACGCCGTAGCCGATGTGGCCGAGTACACTCATCCGCGGCGCTCCCGGTGCGCGCCGAAGCGCGCGGCGATGTCGTGCGGGATGTGCGTGGCCATCTTCTCCAGCCGTGTGAGCCAGAGGATGCCCATGCCCGGCGTCTCCATTTTGGCCGCGACGAAGACGCGCTCGAAGATATGGTCAGCCTGCTCGTCAGGCACGACGATGTAGATAATCTCCTTCTCAGTGTCGACAGTCAGGCCAAGGATGCCCATATGCTTCTGGCGCATCCCGCTGCCATGGGCATGAAAGACCGTCGCGCCCTGGGCGCCAGCCTCCATCGCGACCTGTACAACCAAGTCGGCGGTACCGCGCTGCACGATGGCGGTCACCAGTGTCACCCCGGTCAGCACGATCAGCTCGTTGCTGGCGCTCATGCGGCTCTCCTCTCGAAACGACGCCGGGTCTTCAAATCGATCCAGAGCCCGGTGGTCAAGACCGAGATGATCGGCCCCACCGAGCACATGGCGAGAATGCCGAAGCCGTCGCTGGCCTCGACCACATGGCCCAGGCCGATGCCCAGGGCCATGAGCAGGGGCACCGTCACCGGCCCCGTGGTGACCCCGGCGCTATCCCAGGCCAGATTCACCAGCTCCTCGCGCGACGGAATCGTCAATGCCAGGGCCAGCGTGTAGCCCCCAAGCAGCAGCACCCAGAGCGGCAGATCGAACAGGATACGGCTCACGCCGAGCGCCGCGCCGCAACCGACACCGATGGCCACGGCATGCAGCAGCATGCGCTTACGGAAGGCGCCATCGGTGAGATTCTCCACCGTCATGCCCATCGCGTTCAGGGCCGGCTCGGCAATCGTCGCGCCATAACCCACCATGAACGCGAAGGCGAGGGTTACGGCGATGCCCAGCGCGAATGGATACAGGGCCGGCTCCCCGGTCTGCCAATGCGGCGAAAAGGCCCAGGGCACGTTCAGCCCGGCCTGCTCGCCGAGGCTGACGAGGCCGGCGGTCAGCCCGAGATTGAACAGAGCCATACCGACGACAGCCATGGTCACGCCGTAGACGAACACGTCGCGCCGGCGGATCTTGCGCCTGAGCAACAGGACCTGCACCAGCACCAACAGCAGCAGCAGCGGCACGATGGCACGGAAGGCGCCGACGACCTCCGGGAAGGGGCTCTTCGTGTGCCAGCCGTTGGCCACCTCGCTCGGCAGAGGCAACAGCCCTTCCGGGCCCTGCCCGGTGAGGTAAACCGCCACGGAGAGCACGGCGACAATCGGGAACAGCGAGGCCAGCGTAACAATGCCGAAGCCCGACAGCGGATTGTCGCTGCGCCCGGTGGACGCGGCGACGCCGACGCCGACCGCCAACACCAGCGGCACGGTGACCGGTCCGGTCGTGATCGCGCCGCAGTCCCAGGCCAGGCCGATGATCGGCACCAGCGCCGGCTGCTGGGCCGCCCAGACCGTGAAGGCCAGGGTCGGCGGCACGATGACCAGCACCAGCACCTTGAGGCGCCAGCCGAACATCAGGCGCAGCATGCCAAGACTCACGGCGAGACCGACGCCGCTCGCGACGGCCAGCACCAGCCACAGCGCATAGGGGCCGAGCAGCTGCCGCAGCCAGGGCGCCCGTTCGCTGGAGATCGCGCCGGCAGCCGCCTGCAGCGCACCGATGGCGGGCTCGGCGAATGTCGCCGCGGCCCCCAGCAGCAGGCTGAAGGCGAGCAACACCGATGGATGCATGCGCCCGGGCATTTGAAAGCCCACGTTCTCGGCGAACGGCATCAGGCCACGCTTGACCCCTTCCATGAAGAACATCAAGCCGAAGATGACGGCCAGAATGCCGAGCAGAACGCTCTCGGCGCTGAGCAGCGAGCTGCGCAGCGCCAAGGCCTGAAACCCGATCAGTAGCAGCGCCAAGGGCACGACGGCGCGCAGCTGTTCGGCGAGACGGACCGAAACGTACGGGGTTAGCAGGCGGTGCAGATCCACGGGGCGCAACCGCGGGCGGGTCGCGCGCAGCCGCTCAGCCTCGAGGATCGCAGAGAAATCGACTTGGCGTTTGTGGCGCTTGATTGCGCCGAGATAGGAGCCGTAACGTATCTCGCGCTCGCTCAATCTACCAGTCACCTCGAGGGGTCGGTGGGACAGGGGATGCGACACCCAATCGCGCAACGGCACCGCGGTTGGACACAGGCCGGGACGCTAGCATCGCCGCCGCCCGTGAGCAAGGGCGGTGAGTCTCGCGCCGCGGATTGCTCAAGCCAGCCTGTGGGGATGCTTCGCCGTCAATCAGGCCCAACAACGGGGACACAATCGGAGGGAGGGTCACTTACCAGCAGCACGCAGCCGCACGCCAAGCCCTCGCGTCATCGTCGCCAGGATGCCCCAGATGTTCCAGTGGAACACGAGCCACCAGCAGTGCCTTGGCAGCGCCTTATCGTGCGCGAAGCCGCGCGCCTGGCGAAGGCTCGGCATCAGGCGCCGCGCCCCGACAGGCGCCCGACCCCGGCGGCCAGCATCGCCGCCCACAACGGCATCAGCTCGGCGAGCCCCTCGGCGCCGCGCCAGAGGGCGAGGCCGAGTCCGGCAAGCAGGGCCAAGACCTGTCCGGCCTGCACGCGCACCGACAACAGCGGCTCCGCCGTGTCGTCGGCCGTCGTCTCCAGTCGGTTGACACCGCGCAGCGCCGGGGCGAACAGGATCCCTAGCAAGACGCCCAGAAGGAGTGCCAGCGCCTGAGGTTCGAACGGCGCCGGCTGTGGCGCGATGAACGCAATCGCGCTCGCGCCGAGCACGGCGGCGCCAAGGCCCGCCCCGGCCCGTCGCAGATCCCGCGGCGGTAGCATCCCATCGAGCAGCAAGGCGGCGGCCGCCAGCGCCAGGTAAAGCCAGCTGCCCTCCAAGGCGAGCCAGAGTGCGAGGCCAAGCAGACCCAGAGCATCCAACGGCGTCGCCGCGACGCCGGTCGTGCGGTTCAGCACCCGGATCGCAAGCAGCACGACGAACAGGGCCGCGATGCCCGGCAGACCGGTGACGGCGAGCCCAAGCAGGGCGACGCCCGCAGCAACGAAGGCAACCCGTTCGCGATCCGGATCGAGCTCGCGGCACAATGCCCAAGCCAAGAACACGGCCAAAGCCGCCAGACCCGCCCAGGTCGCGGCCGCCAGCCAAGCGCCACTCGTGAAGCCACGTGCCAGCCAGCCGCCGACCAGGACGAGAACCACGAGGGCTCCGATCCAACGATTCGTTGGGTAAGCGAGGTCAAGGGGTCGGGCAACACCAGAGAAGGTGCGGAGGCTCGTACTCATGACGGCTCGTAAAAGGACTCTTGCGGGGACAGCTCTTACGGCGACAGTATACTTAGGAACCGTTCAAGAATAACCTGCACAGGTAGGTTGGGCCGAGGCACGAGGCCCAACAGGGAAAGCTCTTGCAGCCTCGATTGTTGGGCTCGCAAGCTCGGCCCAACCTACGGCAGCGTCTCAGTTGTATTTGAATCGGCCCTAATTATCTTTAAAGGGACGGTATACTTATTAGTTGTACCCGCGGCGAGGAGAGTATTGTTTCGCGCGTCTTGGCTCCGATTGCGTCATGATTCGAGCCGCTCGTTAGACTGATCAGTGTCGCTCGCCCGCGAGCGGCACCGACAACCGAAACCACTGGCCAGCCCCAGGCGAGGCCCGCACGAGCCCCACGGAGGCAGACCAGTCGGTTTAGTTGGCCTAGTGGGTTACCGGAACTTCGATCTAGCGGCGTTTACGGCCTCACCGAGGTCATTCCAGGACTTCTCGATACCGGCCTTTAGCTCCTCCCAGCCCCCCTCACTCGCCTGCTGCAGCTCGGACAGCTTTTGTTTGGCGTCGTCCTGCTTGCTCTGCAACGCCTCGATCTGCTTGTTGTATTCCACCTGGGAATCGGCCGCGGCACCCTGGGCCTTGGCCCGGAGCTTGTCGATCTCGGCCTGCCACTCGTCCAGCTTGGCCTGTAGCTGCTGCTGATAAGCCTCTTTGTTCGTCATCCTTCTTTACCTCCATTCGTCGGTTGGGCCCGGAGGCCCGTGTCGGCGCGGCAAAGCTTTGACTTTGCGCCGACTCGCCGATGTGAGAAGCAGAAAACGTGCCGCCGCCCCACTTCCCGAATCCTTACAATGAAACTCGCGAAGCGCCTTCTCGCCTTCGCCCTCTGGGAGAGGGATGGGGTGAGGGAAGGGTCTGGGGCGAGGCGATATTTCATCTTCTGGGGTGGCTCGCCTCGTCCCATGATCGTTAACCGGGATCTGCTGGTTGCCAGACAGACTGCAAGGGGCTTGGCCTGTGCGGCTTCGGTCCTTTTCCACCAACTGCGGGCGAAATGCCCCATCTGCGCAGCCGCGAGCAAGCCAGTCCCCGCCGCAGCCCAGGACCGCTCGTTCCGGCGGCCTGGTCGTGCACAGGGTGTCGACGGAGGCGTTACGTCGGCTCTCAGGACGGGTTCAAGAACAACTGGCACAACTTGCTCGAGAGCCCCTCGCCCCATCGGGGAGAAGGTTGCTGGAGCCCGTTGAGGTTGTTGGTGTACTGTTGCTAACGTAGCTCGATGCCGAGCTCGCTCAGGCCCGCCTCGGCCTGGACCGCCCAGCCGCGGTTGGCGGCCGGACTAGCCGGGCTGGGATGGAGGATCCGCCCGACGCGGACCGCAAGGCCGGCCGCCGCCGCCCGATCGGCAGCGAACTGGCCGATGCCGATGACGTGGGTCGGGCCAAGCGTCCCCACGAGATCGCGCAGCGCCCGGTCGCAGACGGCGAAGAGCGGCGCACGCTCGCGCCGCGGCAAGGCATCGGGCGTACGGTTGCGACCGCTCTGCTCGACGAATGCGAGCGGGCAGTAGTTGGCCACGAAGAAACGCTCGAAGAAGCACTCCGGAGTCGCGAAACGGGCCCGCGCCCAGCCCCAAAGCCGCTGCCCACTGACCTCATTCCTGTTGCACTGAAAGCCCGCGACGGGACGCTTCGGGTGCATCCGCGGCGGCATCTCCACTGGCGCGACGATCCCCAGCCAGTCGCGCACCATCGCGACGTCCCCGAACGGGACGCCCGTTTGAGCCATCCCAAAGGGACCTGGGTTCATGCCCAACAGCACGACCTCTTTCGGGCCCCGCCCGAAGCGGCGCAGGTAATCCTGGTGCGGGTCCCAGGCGTACCTCAACGGGTTGTAGGCGTAGGCGACCGGGGGGGCGAAATGGAGCTCGTCGACCTCATCACGGAGTCGAGCGGCAACCTCGATAAGGTCCATACACCTCCCGCAGAAATTGGTTAGAGACGGTCAAGAACAACTGGCACAGCCCGGCCGAGAGCCCCTCGCCCCAGCGGGGAGAGGGGTTGGGGTGAGGGAAGCGCGCTGCGGGAGCCTGTTGAGGTTGTTTCTGCACGGTTGCTTATTCGACCTAGTTAGCAGGTCGGCCTCCCAGCCGCGGCTCCGGCGGCGCCGGTTCGCCCGTGGGCCTGGGTTGGCAGATGTCCTTGCAACCGAACCACAGGACCTGCTCGTTCGGCTCGGCTTTCAGGGGCCGATTGGCCTCCAGTATTCTGAGGTTCTTCTTCTCCCCAATGACCAGAATCGGAATCGCGCCTTCGGGGAGCCGAGCCTGGAAGTCGTCGATGCCGTAGCTATCCGTGATGCGGCTGCTGTGGAAGCCCCAGCCTTGGTACCAATGACGTTGCAGGTCTTCGTACTGAACATCGTAGGCCAAGGCGGTGCGTCCCCGCGCGCCTGGCGCCGGACGCCGCTCCTCCGGGACTTCGCCGGTACCGAGCTGGTAGACCTTCTGACGGCCCAACTCGGGCGCGAAGTGAGCACACACCAAGGCATTGTAAGCATCGTTGTCGGTGACCGCGAGCAGGTTGCCGAAGGCACCGAGCTCCAGCGAATGCTCGGCGTGCTCGGACAGCAGCTCGCCAAAGTAGACCGGCACACCATCCAGGCGGGCGCTGCGCAGCCGGTGCCAGACGTTGTCGGCGACGATCACCGGCACCTCGCGCTCGTGCAGGGCACGCGCCAGAGCCTTGCCCCAGGCGGTGGCGCCAGCGATGATCAGGCCGCCGCCGCGCCGGGCGCTGAGGTCGAGCCAACGCGCCAGCGAGCCCAGACTGAAACCGTGGAGGACGATGGTCGCCAGGATCAGCGTGAAGACCAGCGGTAGCAATTGCTCCGCACCGGCATAGCCCTGATCGGCCAGGGCCGGACCGAAGACGCCCGCCACCGCGGCGGCGACGACACCGCGCGGGGCGATCCAGCCCACCAGCGTGCGCTCCTGCCAGCTCATACCGGCGCCGAGGGTGGAAATCCACACCGCCGCCGGGCGCACCAGGAAGACCACCGCAGCGATCAGGGCGGCGCTGCGCCAGTCCATCTTCGACATGATGGCCGGGTCGAGGTCCGCGGTCAGCAGGAGGAATACCGCAGTCACGAGCAAGATCGCGATGTACTCCTTGAAGCGACGGAGCTCGCCGATACTCGGCAGGTTCATGTTGCCCAGCACGACACCAAACACCGTCGCCGCGATGAGACCGGCCTCCTCAAGGATCAGATTGGAGAGCGCGTAGGTCCCCAATGCCGCGGCCAGCGCAACCGGCCCCTTCAGATATTCCGCAACCTGGCCGGCGAGAAAGGCACGGCCGAGCAACCAGGCGGCGACGCTGCCGATGAGGACGGCGCCGCCGACGCCGGCAACCAACCGCAGCAAGACATCGCCGATCGACTGGGGTCCGCTGCCCGCGAAGTAGTCGAAGATCACGACGACGAGGACCGCGCCGACCGGATCGTTGGCAATGCCCTCCCACTTCAGGTAGGACGCCGGGCGCATCTTGAGGCGCGCCTGGCGCAAAAGCGGCAAGATGACCGTCGGACCCGTCACGACCGTAATGGCCCCGAAGACCAGGGCGACCGGCCAGGAGAGCCCCGCGATGAAGTGTGCTGCCGTGGCCGCCAGGGCAAGGCTGAGGACGACCGTCAGCGTGATGAGCCGATTGACGCCCGCGGCGGCCTTCTTCAGTTCGACGAGACGCAAGGATAGCCCGCCCTCGAACAGTATCGCGGCAACAGCTAGATTGATCAGGGGCTGATAGGCGTCGCCCAAGGCCTCGCTGGGACGGATGATGCCGAGGATCGGCCCGAGCAGCAAGCCAGTCAGGATCAGCAGCACCAGTGCAGGAATCTGTAGACGCCAGCCGAGCCATTGGGCGCCGAGCCCGAGCACGGCCAGCAAGGCCAGGATCTCGGTGAGGTGATGCATGAAGCGCTCCGTGGCGGTGGATAAGGGCAGCGGGCGGGCGTCGAACCGCCGCACGATGCAGGTGGCGCATCGCCAGCAACTGCAAAGTCCGGGCCAGCCGGCCGGCCCGCCATGGGACAAACCCGCGCTTCTTGACCGTCGTGCTCGCGCCCCGCGGGTTCTTCGACCGCCCCCCCGCCCCCCCGCGCGAGGCCTGGCGCTCAGCCGGCCTCAGATGCGCTTCCCGCCCGCCGGGCCTCCGGCACCGTGAGCAGCAACAGGAAACCGAGCACGAAGAAGACGACGATCACGCTCATCCCGACCCGCTGACTGCCGGCGAGCCAGGTCAGCCAGCCGACCAGCAAGGGACCGAGGAAGGCAGTGGCCTTCCCGGACAGGGCGAAAAGGCCGAAAAGCTCGGTGCGCTGGGCAGGCGGCGCGGCGTGCGCGAGATAGGATCGACCGGCGGCCTGGGCCGGTCCGACGAAGACACCGATCGCCGAACCCAACACCCAGAAGGCCAGCTGCGACTCGACGAAGAGAATCAGGGTGCCAAAGAGAATCAGACCGGTCAGCGACAGCAGGATGGTCGTCCGCGGGCCGAACCAGTCATCGAGCCAGGCGAACACTGCGGCACCGACCCCCGCGGTCACG
>JGI12109J20283_10022412_pt1 | contig 13050 bp, 11 predicted proteins | sample ElkSlonscriptome_12_FD_20283 | JGI IMG/M metagenome (IMG submission 20283) | reverse complement strand
GAACCAGGCCGGCCTTCAGGAGCTCTTCCGCTTCCTTCTCGCGCTCTTCGAACCACTTGAAGTAGAGATCCGGCTCCGCGGCCTTGAAGTTGAACTCGCTGAACTCCACCTCTGCTTGCCGGTTCACGTCGCCCCAGCTGAAACCTCCGCCCCAATCGAGATCCATGACGTGGTTGCAGCGCTGGAGGAACATCGCCAGGCGCAACAGACCGTAGGTGATCTCGCAGCTCACGACGTCGAGTTCGAGCCCACCCGCCTGCTGGAAGTATGTGAACTGAGTGACTTCCATGCCGTCGAGCCAGACCTCCCAGCCCAATCCGGCCGCACCGAGGGTCGGCGACTCCCAGTCGTCCTCGACGAAACGGATGTCGTGCTCGCCGGGATCGAAGCCGATCGCACGCAGCGATTCCAGATAGAGGTCCTGCACGTTCTCCGGCGCCGGCTTCAGCAGCACCTGGTACTGCAGGAACTGGTGCACGCGATTCGGGTTCTCGCCGTAACGGCCGTCCTTGGGTCGCTTGCTCGGTTCGACGTAGGCCACGTTCCATGGCTCGGGCCCCAGGCAGCGCAAGAAGGTGTTGGGGTTGAAGGTGCCCGCCCCCACCTCGGAGTTGTAGGGCTGCGTGACCACGCAACCGTGGTCCATCCAGAAGCCCTGCAACCGGTGGATCATCTCCTGATAGTTCATGATCGCTCGCTCGCTGCGTCGCGTCCGGGGGCCGACCAGTAAAGAGAGGACGGCAGCCGGTAGTCGGACAAGTGGAAGGTCATGTGATCGTGCAGGAGTCGGCCGACTTCACGCCGCGCCCCCGCGTCGAGGGCGACCAGTCGTGGTGAACTCCCGGTCAGGCCGGCGGCGACGGTCGCGCGCAACGCGTCGAGTGTCGGGTCGTCGATCCAGCGCCCTGCGGTCGCCGCGCATCCCTCGCACACGATCGATCCTTCGGCGACCCGGAACTGCGCGCGCGCAACCCCGACGAGGTCGTCTCCGCAGTCTGCGCATTCGAAGGGATCGAGTCCGAGGCCCGCCCCGGCGAGCCACTGTACCTCGAAGGCGAAGAACAGCGCGGGCATGACCGCGTCGCCGTGCGCGTGCCAGGCCTCGAGGAATCCGTCGACGAGAGCTCCGAAATCGTCGACCCGCTCGCGCTCGGGAAGAAGCCGATCGACGAGTTCGAGGGCCGCGAACAGATGACTGAGCTTAGAGAGGCTCCCCCCACCCGTCAAGGCGGCCCGGCGCAAGCCGGCTTCTTTCAGCGTCCAGAGTTCGCGATCACGGTGCGGGTAGAAGACCAGGTCGAGTTCGTTGCCCGGTTCCAGCAGCGGTCCGAGTCGCGAGTTGATCTGTCGGCTGCCCTTCGCGACGAGCTTGACCCGTCCGTGTTCCCGGGTGAGGACGCTGACGATCTTGCTGGTGTCCCCGAGGGAGATCGGGCGCAGGACGACGCCCACGTCGCGCGTCGGTCCGCCGGCCACGACGTCAGACGGCGCCGAGGAAGGCCTCGGCGATCCAGAGGTAGGCGAGCAGACCCAGCACGTCGTTCGTCGTCGTGATGAAAGGACCGGTCGCCACGGTCGGGTCGACACCAGTTCGTTCGCACAAGAGCGGCACGAGACTCCCGACCATGGCCGACATGACGACGACGGCCATCAAGGACAGGCCGATCACGACGCCGACGGTGACGTCCTGCTTCCAGGCCGCGAGCACGCCGACCATCACGCCGCCCAGCACCGCGCCGAGAACGAGCGCGACACCGAGTTCGCGCAGCAGGTGTCGTCCGGCGCGCAGACGATCGAGATCGTGGGTGACGAGCAGGCGGATCATGATGCTACTGGTCTGCATGCCGGTGTTGCCCCCGGTCGCCATGACCATGGGGACGAAGAAGGCCAGGATCACGCGTGTGCGGAGGCTCTCTTCGAAAGTGCTCATGACGACGGCGGCCACGAGCTGCCCGACCAGCCCGAGCAGGAGCCACGGAAGACGCGCGCGGCCGATGCGCCACACACTGGTCTCGCCGACCTCCTCGGCACTCGAACCCGCGAGACGCGCGACATCCTCGGTCGCCTCCTCGGTGAGCACGTCCATTGCGTCGTCCACCGTGACGCGCCCGACGAGACGCTGCCCCGCGTCGACGATGGGAAGTGACACGAGGTCGTGCCACAGGAACATGTTCGCGATTTCCTCCTGGTCGTCGCTCACGTGCCCGACCAGGGGTTCGTCGTCCATGACCTCGCGCAGTCTTCGTTCCACCGGGCTCAGCAGGAGCTTCAGGAGTCCGACCTGGCCGACCAGACGGCCGTCCTCGTCGACGACGAAGCAGTAGTGCATCTGGTCGAGTTCCTCGTCGGGAAGTCGACGGATCTGCTGCTGTACCGTGCCCACCGACTGGTCGTGATCGGCGGCCAGGTACTCCTTGGCCATGACGCCGCCGGCGGTGTCCTCCGGATAGCGCAGGAGTTCACGGAGCTCGAGCGCATCCTGCCGGTCGACCTGGCCGAGGAGATCGACCAGGCGATCCTGATCCTGTTCGTCGAGCTGGCCGACGAGGTCGGCGGCATCGTCGGACGGCAGCGTGTCGAGCATGTCGACGATTTCGGCGTCCTGCAGCAACTCGAGCACGTCGGTCGCGCTGCGGTCGTCGATCTCGGCCAGCACCTCGGCCGCGCGATCGGCTGGCATGGCGCGGACGAGCAGGATCCGTTCTTCGGACGCCAGCGATGCGAGGAGATCGGCGACGTCGGTCGACGCGGCATCTTCCAGGCGCACGGCGGCACCCGCCACGTCCTCGCGTTCGAGGTCCGCCCGTACCGACTCGAAGAGCTGGATCAGGTCGTCCTTCACGTCCGTCCTCTTCGACCGGCGCTCTCGGCTCCGGTCCTACGATTCCGTGGAATTCAGGGGCTTCAAACCCGCCGCAGACGCGTCAGCGCCTCGTCGATCGAATCGCGCCCGGCCACGGAGACCACCGAGCCCCCCGATACGATCAGCTTCAGACCTTCCTCGATCGTCATCGGCAGGGCCACCACGTCGTCGTGGGGCACGAGCAGAAAGTACCCGCTCGTCGGATTCGGACTCGTGGGCAGGAAGACGTGATAGTAGTCGTTCTGCAGGACCGCGTCTTCGTTCGGTTCCAGGGTCACGAAGCCGATCGAATAGGTTCCGCGCCGAGGGTACTCGAAGAGCACGACTTTGCGGAAAGCGCGCCCCTGATCACTGAAGACCACCCCCGCGATCTCTTTCGTCGCACCGTAGACGCCCTTGATCCACGGAATACGGTTGATCAGTCGATCGACACCGCCGAAGAAGGTCTTGCCGAGCAGGTTGTTGGCGAAGAGCCCGACCACGACGATGAGAATCACCGTCACCACCACGCCGAGCCCGATGAAGCCCTCTTCGGGCAGCGATTCGCGCAGGGTCGGAATGCGCAACAACCAGGGACGCGCAAAATCGTCGACCGAGCGGAAGAGCCAGACCACGACCCAGCTCGTGATGCCCAGGGGAGCGAGCACGAGCAGGCCCGTCAGAAATGCGCGTCGGAAGGTGGGCACGGCGGTCCTCTACTCCTGTTGCGAAGTGTCGACGTTCTCGGGCGGGTTCCCGTTGGACAGGGCCAGCGGGCGCGGCGAACGAAGGGTCACCTGCTTGATCCGCTGGCGCTCGACGCGGTCGATGGTGAAACGAAGCTCCTCGTGGTCGACGGAGTCCCCTCGCGCGGGAACCCTGCCACAGAGTTGATAGAGCAAACCGCCGAGCGTGTCACTTTCGTCGGCCGGAAGCTCCAGACCGAGGAGCTCGTTGAGGTCGTCGATGTCGACCCGCGGATCGATCACCGCGGCCTTGGGGTCGAGCATCTTGACCAGATCGCCCTCCTGATCGAACTCGTCACGGATCTCGCCGACGATCTCCTCCAGGATGTCCTCGAGCGTGACGATTCCCGCCGTGCCTCCGTACTCGTCGACGACCACCGCGAGGTGGATCCGCCCTTCACGGAACTCCACGAGCGCTTCGTCGATCGGCTTGCTCTCGGGAAGGAAGTGCACCGGACGCAGCAGTTCGCGCACCAGAGGCGCTTCGCCGCGAACCGACGACGCGAGCAGGTCCTTCGTGTGCAACACCCCCAGGATGCGATCCGGGTTCTCTTCGTAGACCGGCAGGCGCGTGAAGCTCGCCCCGGCGGCGAAGGCGAGCGCCTCCTCGAAGGTCGTACCCACTTCGAGCGCGATCATGTCGATGCGCGGCACCATGATCTCACGGATCTCGGTTTCGCCGAGTTCGAAGACCGAACGCGCCCACTCGAGCTCGTCGTCCTCCATGTGGGCCGATGCCTCTTCGTCGGCGAGGAGTCCCCGGATCTCCGAACCGCTCAGCGGCGGTGAGAGATCGAGCGACCAGATCGCCGGCACCATGCGATTCATCACGGCCTCGAGCCCGATCGTGAGCGGACGCAGGACGAGGTGCAGCGGATAGACGAATGCGCGCATGCCCAGCGTGTAGCCGAGCGGCCGCGCCAGGGCCAGCGCCTTCATCCCGACCGACGCGGTGAAGAGACACACGAAGTACGTGATCCAACCGAGTCCCCACAGCCAGAACGGCGGCTCGTCGGTGACGGCGCGCAAAAGGGTCGGCACCTCCGCGGCAGCGATCGACGCGGACACCAGGAAGACGATCGACAGCGTCAGGAGCACGGAGCGCGCGTGGTCGAGGAGCCGGATCGCGGGCAGGGGATTGTCTTCCCCTCCGATCAGACCACTTCGACGCATCCGCTGCACGGTGGTGAGCGCGGTCACCGCACCTGCCACCACGACGGCGAGCAACAAGGCACCCAGGAGTCGCAGGGACGCCGCGAGGACGAGCGGACTGTACGGGTCGGCTTCGTTCACCGCGCGCCTCCCTCCGGACCGGCATCAGGGGCCTGGTCGCGCGGGGTCACCGCGAATCCTCCGCGCTGCATGAGCTCTTTCTCCGCCGCCTCCATGACGGCCGCTGTCGGGTCGTCATGGTGGTCGAAGCCGATCACGTGCAGACACCCGTGGGCAAGCATGAAGGCCACCTCCCCGTCGATGTCCGAGGCATGGACCGCGCCGCGTCCCAACACCGTGTCCAGACTCACCAGAATCTGCCCGATCAGCGGGTCCTCGTCGTCGGGCACCGGCTCGTCCAGGAAGTCGAGGACTTCCTGCTCACCCGAAAGGATCGCGCTCCCGTGTTCCTCGTGATCGACGAGGTACGAGAACGAGAGAACGTCGGTGGGCACGTCCCTGTCGCGGTAGCTCCGGTTGTGTTCACGGAGCGTCTCGTCATCGGTCAGAACGAACTGCACGGTTGCCCGCGCCGACGCGGGGCCGGGGGCCACCGCGTCGAGCATCGTCCGAGCCCGTGCGATCCAGTCAGCCGTTGGACGCCACGGGAGCTGACCCTCGTCGAGAACGAGATCGAGCTTCACGACTCTCCTGTTCCTTCTTCTCTTCGTGTTCACGCTGCCCCGGATAGGCCACGCGCTGGTGGTGGATTCCCACCAGGATGGGAACGAAGGCCTCGCGGATCTTCGCGAGTTCACTGAGCATCAAACCGCACTCGTCGAGTTCTCCGTCGCCGAGCTTCTGGTCGAAGATCTTGCGGACCATTTCGCGCACGCGGCTCGCGGTCGGTCGCCGTAGCGAACGGACCGAGGCCTCGCACCCGTCGGCGAGCATCATGATTCCCGTTTCGCGCGACTGAGGCTTCGGTCCCGGGTAGCGGAAGTCGTCGACCTTGATCGTCCCGCCGTCGTCGTTCTCGAGCGCCTTCTTGTAGAAGAACTGCATCACGCTCGTTCCGTGGTGCTCGGGAATGAAGGCGAGCACCGAAGGTGGCAGCCCCCACTCTCGCCCGAGTTCGATGCCTTCCTTCACGTGACTCGCAATGACGAGTGCACTCATCTGCGGCGTCAACTCGTCGTGCGGATTCCCTACGCCCTGGTTCTCGGCGAAGTAGCGCGGCTTGAGCATCTTGCCGATGTCGTGGAAGTTCGCCCCGACACGCGTCAGAAGACTGTTCGCGCCGATCGCCCGCGAACCGGCCTCGGCGAGCGTACCGACCACCTGGCTGTGATGGAAGGTCCCGGGCGACTCCAGTGACATCCGTCGCAGCAACGGATGATTCAGATCACTCAGCTCGAGAAGGGTCAGCTCGGTCGTCACGCCGAACAGGGCTTCGAAGAGCGGCAGCAGGAACAGCGTGAGAGCAGTGCACACCGCCGTCGCCGCGACCGCATAGGCCCCGTTGCGCAGGGCATCGGCGACGGAAGACCCGACGCTGAACTCGACGGCGGCGACGACGATCATGGCGCTCGCCCCCACCACGCCGAGAGCCCGGTAGAACTGATTGCGGTTGCGCACGCGCCGCAGCATGCGCACAGACAGGACGCCGATCGCGGCCCACGCCAGGACGAGCGGCGTCGCGTGCTCGGGGATCACGACCAGCATGAGCAATCCGGCCGCGACCACGCGGTAGGCCGTGGCTTCGCCGAACACGACCACGGAGAGCATGGCGAGCAAGGCGATCGGTACGATGACCGGCCCACCCCATCCGGGTTGCGAGAGTACCAGCGCCGAGAGCGCGAGGAACATTGCCCACAGCACGTGCAGCAGCAGATAGCGATTCGTCTGGACGTGCAACAGGGGATCGGCCTGACGCACGAGCCGAATTGCACCGACCAACACCAACAGGAGGAGAACGGCGCGCCCGCCACGGATCTTCTGGTCGAGCAAGGCATCGCGCCGCCGCTTGTCGTCGAAGCGCGCCTGCTCGAGCGCTTCGATCACCGCGATCTGGTCACGCGTGATGCGTACGCCCCGGTCGACGATACGCTCGTTGCGGACATAGGTCCGGGTCGAGGACACGTTCGCGATGGCGACCTCACGCCGCGCCGCGGTCTCGTCCTCGTCGAAATCGAGATTGGGCAGCAGGAAGTAGCTGCCCAGGTCGACTGCGGCCGCCAGCTCATCCTCGTCGTCGAGGAAAGGCCGAAGGGCGATCTCGAGTTCGTCGTCGAAGCGGTAGCCCAGGAAGAGTCGACTCACCGGCACCGTCGCACCCTGATCGTCGTCGCCTTCGAGGATCACGACGTTTTCGTAGGTCCCGTTCGGCAGCACGTCGACCACGCCGGCATCGAGCTGTGCGGTGAGCACCGTGTCCAACGCCGCTCGTACACGTTCCAGCCGCTCGGGGTCCATCACGACGTCCAGGTGGGTGTCGCGGAGGTCGGGGTTGGGTTCCTTGAGGCGGGCCACTCGCTCTTCGACGGGAATCGAGTCCAACACCGCCAAGGCCTGGGCGCGTTGGAAGACGGTTTCGACAGAGAGCTCGGCCGCCCGACGCGCATCGTCGTCGCTGCGGTAGACCGGTTCCACACGCTGTTCGGCTTCGCGACGCAGGCGCTCGAGTTCGACTCCGCTCCGGGGCGCCTCGAACTCGAAGGGCGCGCGAATGTCCTGTTCGACGAACTGCCCCACCTCGAAACGGACCTGATCGACCGCGTCGTGCATTGGGAAGACGAACTGGTGGAGGACGACGACGAGCAGCGGTGGCAGTGAGATCGCGAGCCGTCGACGCCAGCGAGCAGTCAGGCTCTCCGCCCGACGCGAAGGGTCGAGCGAGACGTTCGGCTCGCGACGCGCGGCACGGAAGCGGGCGAAACGCATCAGCCGCCGTCCTCGTGGGCGCCCGTGATCTCACCGCGCTCGACGTCGGCATCGTCGACGCCCCCCATCTCTTCCGGCGAACCGGCGATCGGCTGGCCGAAGGCCTCGACGATCGCTCGGACGAGGCGATGGCGAACGACGTCGCGATCCGCGAGATGAACGAAGGCGATCCCGGGGATGTCCCGAAGGATTGCCTGCACACGGATCAGTCCACTCATCGCGGGGTCGGCGAGGTCGACCTGCGTCACGTCCCCGGTCACCACGGCACGAGTTCCCTCGCCGATGCGGGTGAGGAACATCTTCATCTGGGTCAGCGTGGTGTTCTGACCCTCGTCGAGGATGACGAAGGCTCGATTCAACGTGCGCCCACGCATGTATGCCAGCGGAGCGACTTCGATCGTCCCGTTCGCGATCAAGCGCGCGACGCGCGACGCACCGAGCGTGTCGGTGAGGGCGTCGTAGAGCGGGCGCAGGTAGGGGTCGATCTTCTCCTGCAGGTCCCCCGGGAGGAACCCGAGCTGCTCGCCGGCTTCTACCGCCGGTCGGACGAGAACGATGCGATCGACCTCGCGTCGGAGGAGTGCGCGCACCGCCGTGGCGACGGCGAGGTAGGTCTTTCCGGTGCCGGCCGGCCCGACGGCGAAAACGACGTCGTGGCTCTGGACGGCTTCGAGGTAGCGGGCCTGTCCCGGTGTCCGCGGCCGCACGATCTCACGCCCACCACCACCCAATTCGACCTGGGTCGCCTCGGAGCGTTCGGCATCGACGGCCTCGTCGGCCACGAACCGGGCAATTGCGGAGGGATCGAGCGGCCGGCCCTGGCGCGCCCAGGCGAGCATGCGCTGGAGCGCGGACTCCATGCGCTCGACCTCGGCAGCCTCACCGCGCAGGACGAGAGCATCGCCGCGGATCACGAGCTGACCGGAGAACGCGTCTTCGAGCCGCCGCAGGTGGGCGTCCTGGGGCCCGAGGAACGAGAGGAGGTCGATCCCCGCGAGGGAGATGCTGGTCTGACGTTCGCTCATCGAGGGCGAGCCGGCCTCCTGGACGCCCGAGGCCCCCCATGGACCCCGCGCACGAGATATCCTGACGCGACCCGGAACCGGACGCAAGACCCCCGCCGGAACGACCGACGGGGGCTCGCGTGGATCCTGTCGCTGTTCACCCAGCGTTTCGACGGCCCATCGTCGGGTCAGTCGCGCGGGATGGTCAGCTGCCAATCCGGCCAGATCATGTCGGCATCCTTGACCTGATCCCGGTTGGCCTCGTAGATCTTCGGCCACTCGAGGCCGTTGCCGTAGACTTCCCAGTAGCTGGCGATCTTGCTCAGGTACTCGTCCTGCTTGACGGTCCAGTTGCTGGGCCAGTCACGCGGGATCACGAGCTGCTGCTCAGGGAAGATCAGATTGGGATCCTCGATCTTGTCCTTGTTGGCGCGATAGATCCGCGGCCACTTGGTCGCGTCGGCGTAGATGCGCTCGTACTCGGAGATCATCTGCAGGAACTCGCCGCGATCGACGACGTGCACCTTGGGCAGACCCTCGAAGTAGTCGACCTGCTCGCTGACCGCGTCGACCTCGCCCTTCTCGCGATCGTAGCGGCTCTGGAGCGAACGAATCTCGTTCTGGACGCTCGAGAGATCGCTCTCGATGCCGCCAGCCTCGCTCTGGAGCGAGTTGGACTCACCCTGGAGCTGCGCCAACTCGGCGTCGAGGGCGGCGCAGTACGCCTCGTACTGCTCGTCGTTGAGCTGCTTGAATTCTTCGGCGGTGTAATACTCGCCGGCGCTGACATCGACCTGCCGATCCACACCCGAGCTGCAACCCACCGTCATCAAGACGGCGGACGCGGCAAGAGTGAGTCCGGAGCGCGCGATGAACTTCATCATGATCGCTACCTTTCCGGGGCTCAGCGCCCGCTGCCCTTCTTGAGGGTCTCGAGACGGGCTTCGAGCTCGGCCACTTCGGGCAGCCGATCGATGCGACTCTCCAGGTCGGTCTTCTGCTGGCGCGCTTCTGCGAGCTCGGTGCGCGCGGAGTCGAGCTCCCGCTGGGCACTCTGCAATTCGGTACGCGCGCTCTCGATCTGCGACGGATCCGTGTTGCACGGCTCGTTGTCGGGACTGCATCCAGACGTCGCCAGAACGGCAGCCGCGCCGGCGATCAGGGCCATGCTTCGCAATGCCTTGGACTTCAAGGTGCGAAAGCCTCCTTCTGTGCTCGCCCTCCGAAGAGAGGTCGAGCTGGACAAATCTTCCGGTCGCCGGGAAGGGCCCGGCGCACGGCGGGTAATGTACGCCCGCCTCGGTCAGCGTCAAGCACTGATTGGGCCAATCGGGGCCCGAAACCGAAGCATTGAAACCGACTTCCGCCGTCAGTCGCCTGTCTCTTCGTCCTCCGGCGGCGCCACGAGGTCGAGGTACAATTCCTCGAGTTGGTTCGCGGAAACCGTGGACGGGGCACCGTCGAGAGGGTTCGTCGCCGCCGTGGTCTTCGGAAAGGCGATCACGTCGCGGATGCTCGTCCCCCCGACGAGGATCGTCACGAAACGATCCAACCCCAGAGCGATTCCAGCGTGCGGGGGTGCACCGTACTCGAGGGCGCGCAGGAACCAACCGAATTTCGACTCGGCCTCCTCCTCGCCGATCCCGCAGATGCGCAGAACGCGCTCCTGGATGTCCTTGCGGTGGATCCGGACGCTCCCCGACCCCAATTCGACACCGTTGCAGACCAGGTCGTACAGCGTCGCGTAGACCTTTCCCGGATCCTCTTCCATCGAATCCAGGGCACCGGCGTCGGGCATGGTGAACATGTGGTGCATCGCCGTCCACGAACCGTCGTCGTTCTGCTCGAACAGCGGGAAGCGATGAACCCACGCGAAGCGGAGTTCCTCGGAGTCCGTGTAGCCGAGCCGGCGACCGACCTCGAGGCGGACCTGGCCGAGTGCGACGTTCGCGGCCATCCGTGCGTCGGCGACGAAGAGCATGAGGTCGCCGGGACGTGCACTCAGCTCCTCCGCGAAGGACTCGAGGGCACCGTCGGAGAAGAATTTCGCAAAACTGCCGGTGATGCCTTCGTCGGTGACCTTGAGCCAGGCGAGACCCTTGGCGCCGTAGCGCTTGGCGATCTCCTCGATCGCGCCGATGTCCTTGCGGCTGGCCGTGGCCAGCCCCGGGGCGAGGACGCCCTTCACGACGCCGCCGCCTTCGACGACGCTCTTGAAGACGCCGAAATCGCCCTGTGTGGCGAGCTTCGAGACGTCGGTCAGCTCCAGGCCGAAACGCAGGTCCGGCTTGTCGATCCCGAAGTGGTCCATGGCATCGTCGTAGCTCAGGCGCTGGAAGGGCACCTCGAGCTCCACGCCGCGGGTCCGTGCGACGACGTTCTGCACCATGCCCTCGACGAGCGCGAAGACGTCTTCCTCGCCCGCGAAACTCATCTCCAGATCGATCTGGGTGTGCTCGGGCTGGCGATCCGCGCGCAGGTCTTCGTCGCGCATGCAGCGGGCGAGCTGGAAGTAGCGATCCACGCCACTGATCATCAGGGTCTGCTTGTAGAGCTGTGGGCTCTGCGGCAATGCGTAGAACATGTTCGGATGCACGCGGCTCGGCACGACGTAGTCGCGCGCGCCCTCGGGCGTGGTGCGGATCAGTAGCGGCGTCTCGACCTCGAGGAAGCCCTCACCCGAAAGGTGCTCGCGCGCCGCCTGCGTGGCCACGTGACGCAGTCGGAGATTGCGTTGCATCTTCGGAGTGCGCAGGTGCAGGTAGCGGTGCTTGAGCTTCAACTCGTCGCTCGCCTGCTCGGCCTCGTCCAGCTGGAAGGGAAGCACTTTGCAGCGGTTGAGCACCTCGATGCGGTCGACGACGACCTCGATCCCACCCGTCACCCGGTCGGCGTTGACCATGTCGGCCGGGCGCTCGCGCACGGTACCGACGACCGCCACGACGTCCTCGCTGCGAAGTGAGCCCGCGACGTCGAGGGCCGGACCCTCTTCCTCGATCACGGTCTGCGTGATGCCGTAGCGATCGCGCAGGTCCACGAAGACCAGGCCGCCGTGGTCGCGCCGCGAATCGACCCAGCCGTTCAGGGTGACGGTCTTGCCGACGAGTGCGGTCGAGATCTCGCCACAGGTGTGCGTGCGTCGCAGTTCGTTCATCGAGGGCCTCGTGACCGCGCGGAGGCGGTCGATACGGGAAGAGAGGAGTCGCGTCGGAGGCGGAAGGCGAACCATGCCCCCACCGCCGCGCCGGAGACGTCGGCGATCCAGTCCGCCAAGGAGGGTGTCCGCCCGGGCACGAATCCCTGGTAGATCTCGTCGATCGCTCCCAGGACGGCCACCACGATCACCGCGCCCCCTAGCGCGCGCGCGGCCGATGCAGTCGACGGCAAGACGCGTTGACGGACCAGCAAGAAGCCCAGGACCCCGTACTCGGCGGCGTGAACCAGTTTGTCCGGCGGCTCGAGCGGGAAGCGGCTGAGACCGTCCCCGGACACCGAACTGACCGCGAGGATCAGCGCGTACCAGACGAGAACCGGAACCCAGCGTGCGATGCCGGAACGCCCGATGGTAGAAAGCCGTCGAGAAGGTGTCAACGCGACCGACCCGGGAGCGGGGAAGGGACGTTGCGGGTCAGGGCCGCAAACTCGGGAAGGGCTCGATCGGCGCGAATCCGCTGAGCCCGAACTGTGCCATGGAGGCTGCGACGGTCGCCGCCACCCCCGCCCGCGGGTTCAGACGCAGGACGTCCAGATCGAGAGCGCGCGCCCGCAGTCGGCGCCGCGCGGGTTCGGACAACGACGGCCCGGCCACGAGCGAGAAACGCGGACGCGCCGATCCGAGGGTCTCCACGCGAACGTCGTCGGCATGAAGGCGTCCGGACGCCGTCGCGCGTTCGAGATCGGTCTGGCACACGACGATCCGGTCGACCGCGCCGTGGCGCAGCAACGCGATCACCTCGTCGTGACGGTACGGCGACGTCCCGATCACGGGGGGCTCCTCGTCGAGGGCCACGCCTCGTTCGGACAGGAACTCGCGCGCCTCCTCGGCCCCGCCGAGAACCCACCGGTCCCCGAGCGCCCACCGCGCCGGGTCGGTCTGCGGTCCGACTCGACTCACGAGCACCCAGGGCGCACCGATCCCGACACGTCCGGTCGGCTTCGTCCACGCGAGCACGACGTGATCTTCTGGACGGCGTTGGTCGGCCACGACCAACAAGAGGTCGGCCTGGTGCGTGCCGTCTTCGATCGATTCCGGCGACACGACGCGCACCTCGCCCGATCGTCGCACCGAGGGCCCCAGGAAGGCGGCGAGAGGCCCGAAGGCCCGCCGGAGGCCTGCGGGGTCCTCGCCCGCGACGACCCCGAG
>JGI12109J20283_10184711_pt1 | contig 13054 bp, 7 predicted proteins | sample ElkSlonscriptome_12_FD_20283 | JGI IMG/M metagenome (IMG submission 20283) | reverse complement strand
TCGAGGCGCTGCCCTCGGACTTCCGGTTCGACGCGTCGGGTGCCGAGCCTACTGTGGGCAGATCGATACTCATGTCGCTCCCTCCGTCGCCCGCCCCGTCCCGAACACGCGGGGCTGTGTCGCCCGGTCGATGAAGGGGACCAGAGCGTTCATCAGGAGGATTGCATACATGACGCCCTCGGGAAGTCCGCTCCAGGCCCGGATGATCACGACCAGTGCACCGATGCCGAACCCGTAGATCCAGGCTCCGCGAGGCGTCACGGGTGATGTGACCATGTCGGTGGCCATGTAGACCGCCCCTAGCATCAGGCCACCACTCGCGAGCATGAAAGGCGCACCCGGGAGCGTGTCCGGCCGCAGGGCATGTAGTGCGCTGGATAGAATCGCCACTGCGAGGAGCACGCTCACCGGGATACGCCAGTCGAGGTATCCGCGATAGACGAGGTATGCGCCGCCGAGAAGAATGAGCAGAGCCGACGTCTCACCGATCGACCCGTTGATGGTTCCCATGAACATGTCGGTCACGGGGGTCGTGACCCCTTCGAACTTGCTGAGTCCGAGCGGGGTGGCACCCGTGATCGCGTCCATCCGCCCGCCCATCAGGGGAAGCGCGAAGTTCGGACCGCGGAGGGCGGCCCACGCCATCGTGCCGCCGTCCGGCAGCGCGGCGCCCGTGTGGAGCGGCCAGGTCGTGAGCGCCGCCGGGAAAGCCGCCTGAAGGAACGCCCGACCGAGAAGCGCCGGGTTGAAGACGTTCTGACCGAGACCTCCGAAGATCCATTTCCCGAGCGCGATCGAAACCACGCCGCCGAGGAAGGCCATCCAGATGGGCAGACTCGCTGGAAGCGTGAGCCCGAGGAGCAGTCCCGTGATCGCCGCGGACCCATCCCGTATCGGGTCCGGCGACCCTGTCAGCACACGTTCGGCGCCGAGAGCGCCGATCACCGCCGCGCCGATCACCAACGCCGCGCTCGGGCCGAAATTCCAGATCGCCCAGGCCACGACCGGCAGCAGCGTGAGCACCACCGTCCACATGATGCGCGGCGTCGAGTCCGGGGCCTTCAGATGAGGCGAAGCGACGAGCTCGAGCGGCCCGGGGACGCCAGTGACGTCCGCTACCCTGCCCCGAGGCCCGTCACGTCCGCTTGGCCCGGTATTCATGCGCCCACCTCGGACGGCTGCTCGTCGGATACGTCTGGCGACAGGTCGGCCGATACATCCGGGCGGCCCGCACCCGATCGGTCGGCTTCGAGGGCGTCCGCCGCGAGGCTCCGATCCGCCTCCTCGGCGAGCAGCCGCTCGTGCCGCTCTCGGGCCTCCCGCTCACGCCGCATCTGCGACTTGGCCAGGGAGAACATCTGTGAGAGCGGAATGTTCGATGGGCAGACCCACGAGCAGGAGCCGCACACCATGCAGTCGCCGAGATGCATGTCGGACATGTCGTCCCACCGGCCCGCCTGCGCGAGCATTCCGAGTCGGCTCGGGTTCAGGAACACCGGACAGGCGTCCAGGCATCGTCCGCAGGAGATGCAGGGGTAGCTACGCTCCGGCTTTCGCTCGCTATCGGTGAGGACGGTGACCCCGCTGGTGCCCTTGAGGACGGGCACGTCGAGGTCCGGCTGGGGCGCGCCCATCATCGGCCCGCCGAACAGCACCTCGGTGGCGTCGTCGGTGAGCCCGCCACAGAAATCGAGAACATCGCGCGCCTTCGTCCCGACCGGAACAATGAGGTTCATCGGGCGGGCGATGCCCGGTCCGGAGACCGTGACGATCCGCTCGATCAGGGGCCACCCGGTCTCGAAGACCTCCGCGATGGCCGCGATCGAACCGACGTTCTGAACCACGGTGCCTGCGTGAGCCGGGAGCTTGCCCGAGGGCACCTCGCGGCCGGTCGCCGCATGGATCAGCATCTTCTCCGCCCCCTGCGGATACTTCACGGTCAGGCCCATTACCTCGATGTCGAGGTCGTCCGGCACCGTTTCGCGAAGACGCTGGATGGCGTCCGGCTTGTTGTTCTCCACGCCGACGACCGTCCGGTCCACGCCGAGGCACTGCATCATGATGCGGATCCCGAAATGCACCCGCTCGGGATGTTCGACCATGACGCGGTGGTCCGACGTCAGGTACGGTTCGCACTCGGCGCCGTTCACCAGCAGAAGCTCGATCGCGGTGCCCGGCGGCGCCTTGAGCTTCACATGCGTCGGGAACGCCGCGCCGCCCAGCCCCACGACCCCCGCGCTCTTCACGGCGTCACGAACCCCGTCCGGATCCAGCCCCTCCCAGCGCGGAACGAGTCGAGGCCGGGGGATCTGCGCCGAATGTGGATCGACCGCGATCCGCACCGCCTCCATCCATCGACCGGTCGGGTGCGGCCAGGGCTCGACCGCCATCACCTTACCTGACGCCGTGGCGTGGATCGGCACCGACACGTATCCCTGCGCCGCACCGATCGTATCCCCACGTTCCACCCGGTCTCCCGGCTTCACGAGGCACTGCGCCGGCGCACCGGCGTGCTGAGAGAGGGGCAACACCAGCTCGTCGGGAAATGGAAGCCGACGGATCGGGAGCGCCGCGGTGGCGTCTTTGTGATCCGGGGGGTGCACCCCGTGTCGGAATCCGCCTCCGAAGAGGCCCGTGAGCCAGGAAGTCATCGACCCGCCCTCAGTTGAACGGCTCGGCTCGGGCGACCCACTTTTCGAGATCCTTCTCGTTCGGATCCCGGGGGTCCCCCGGGTGGATGATCGCGGCCGGGCACTTCTCGGCCGCCTGCACCAGCTGCTTGTAGGTACCGGCCGACGCGTCCGCGATGTAGGCCTGCTTGTTCTCGTCGTAGGCGAACATCTGACCGTTGATATTGGTGCACTCGTTGCAGGACGTGCACAGCGGCGTGTCGATCCACGGATCCATCTTCAGGTCGTCGTCGTCCGAATCGGCGGGGTCCGCACTCGACGGGCCGGACTCCGCCGACTCGGTCGGGGCGGGACCGGTAGAGGGCGGCGCGTCGGCGACGGCCGTCGCGACGGTGTCCCCTGCCCCGTCGGCGCCCGCGCTCGGATCGCCACCCACGGAGGGTGCCCCACCATTACCCGTCGGGCCTCCGTTGCCACCGGCCCCGCCGTTGAAGCCGACGTCGACGGCGAAGTCGTCATCGATCGGCCCGACGGCCTCCAGACCGCGAGCGGCCGCTTCCTGCAGCAGATCGTCGATGGTACGGTCCCGGCCCGCGGCCAGCAGGCTCTCGGCCATGCGTCGCGCGACGACCCTCGGATACCGGTCGCGGAGATCCGCGATCCGGGATTCGAACTCGGCACGTAGACGCGCTTCCTCGTCCGCGTACGCCTTCTCGAGCCTGCGCGTCACGTCGTCCCGTACGGTGTCCGGCACGTCGAGGCCGGCCAGCTCACGAAGCTGGTGCCAGTAGAGGAGCCGTTCCTCGGCCAGCTGAACCATCTCGATCGAGGCCAGCAGTCGACTCCGGGTCCCCTCCCCGTCCACCGTCCACACGAACGGTCGGTGCCCGATCCGCTCGTCGGGCGTGAGGCGGATGAAGTCCGCGAACGGCACGAGGTCGTCCGCATCCTCCTCGGCCACCGGACGGAAGTGCTTCCTGAAGCGTGTCTCGGTACACGCCCAGTCCGCGATCGTGAGCGGATACTCCTCCGTGATCTCGTTCCCTTCCTCGTCCTTGAAGGTCAGGCTGTAGACCGGCCACGTCTCGTCGAGCGCCGGGTTTCCGTCCAGGGAGAGGCAGTCGGCGATATCGGGCCCTGCGTCCGGATCGTACGTGAAGAAGGGGAAGGCACGGGCCTCGAGGGCGAGCTTGGCCGCCTCGGGTGCCCATTCGTCCGCCAGTCCGTGCTCGACCGGACACGGCGTGTAGATGTTGAAGATGGCCGGGCGACGGGAGTTCAGCCCCTTCACCACACCCTCCATCAGGTGGGATGCGAGCGCCTGCGACGACTGGTGCACGAAGACGCCCCGATGGGCCATGGCGATGTAGCCGAGCTCCTTGCGTACCTCTTCCTTCCCGTGGTGTGCGGCGCCCCAAGCGGACATGTCGGCGACCTGTCCGGTGAACCCGGAGGTGCAGGCCTGCCCACCCGTGTTCGAGTAGACCTGCGTGTCGAGGACCAGCACGCGGATCGGCTTCCCGGACGCCATCAGGCGCGAGAGGTTCTGGAATCCGATGTCGAGCATCGCCCCGTCTCCACCGATGCTCAGGATGGGAGGACAGAGCTTGAACTCGGTATCGTCGAAGTCCTCCCACGAGAGGTCCTGCAGCTCCGGTTCGTCTCGCTCCCGGTCCCAGCTGCCGTCGACTAGCTTCCGCGCCCGCCGGACGTGCGCGAAGGCGTCCTCCATCTTCCGCATCTGACCCTCGAAGATCCCGATCGCGATCGACGGGGCGTCCTGGAAGAGGTGATTCACCCAGGGGAAGGGATACGGGTTGTACGGCCAGGTGCTGCCCCACACCGAGGAGCACCCCGTCGAGTTCGTGATGCCCACGGGGGCACGCCCTCGTCCGCTCGGGCCGTCGGTGTACCGCCACCTGAGATCCTCGAGAGCGCGACGGCTGGCGTTCAGGCGCTCCACCTCGTCCCTCACGTCGGCAGGCAGGTCCACGTCGAGGTGGCCGGCATCCGCCGCGTCCAGATCGGCCTGGTCCCCCACCAGATCCCGGGCGCGAGCCGCGAGGCCGTCGATCAGCCCCGTGAGCTCCTCGACGAATCTCTCGACACGCGGCTGCATCACCGCCTCGATCGTGCTCGTGACGAGGTGCACCGCGGTCTTTTCACCACAGCCCATGCATGCGCCGTCACCTCCGGCCATCGACCGGTAGGTCTCCTTCTTGAGAAGCAGCGAGCTGAGCACGCCGATGCCCTCGTCGAGGTCGCGGACGTTCACGAACCGATCCGGGGTATCCGGCAGCTCCTCCCAGAACTTCCAGTTGTCGCGCAGCGTTTCCACCACCTCGTCGGTCTGCCGAATCGTGACCAGCGCCTCCTCCGGGCAGACCTCGACGCAGATGTTGCAGCCCTTGCACGCTTCCGGATTGATCGTGATCGCGAGCAGTCCGCCACTCCCGGCTTCCTTGCGCTCGGGCACGTCCCAGAAGGGCGTCGTGCGAGCGAGGGGGAACTCGGCGAGTCGGGCGTAGACGGTGGCCCACTCGAAGTCGAGCTGAGAGCGGCGCTCGGGGTCCCAACCGAGGCGGTCCGCGATCCGCTCGTACGCGGCACTCCACACGTCGGCTACCTTCTCGAAGTGACTGCCGCCCAACTGGTTACGCACCTCCTTCTCGAGTGGCTTGAGAATCTGCCTGACGCGGCCGCCGCCACCCGGCACTTCTGCCAGCGCCGTCTCGAGCAGGTCCCCTACCGGAACCACGAGCCCCGGAATCGCCGCGTCGGGGCACTGCACCCAGCACTGCGAACACCCGGTGCACTTCTCGGCCACGAAATCGGGGACCTCGAAGCGGATGTCCGTCATGTCCCGCACCGCGCTGGTGGCGGCGGGAATCGCGCTGATCGCGCTGAAGGGGTCCGCGAGTCCGTCCTGCCCGACCGCACAGACCGAGCACACCTGCTCGAAGAAACGGCCAGGGTCGGCGATCCCCTGCTCGGCCGGGTGGTCCATCTGCGAGGGGATGTGCGCGGCGGGCGCCTCCGTCGCCTCGTCGATCCCCTCCTCCGCCAGGACCGGCACCTCGACGCATTCGTCGAAGCCGCGCCGGATCACGCGGACGTTGTCCTGCACCACCTGCTCACCCTTCTTGCCGAACTTGGACCGGATCTGCGCGGTCAGGCCTTCGAAAAGGTCCGACTCCTCCATCCCCTCCTGCTCGAGCAGAGGGGCCGTGTGGAAGAAGGCGCCCATGAAGGCGGCTCCCTGCATGCGGTATCGCAGTTCGGCGTCCGAGGCCTCCTCGCTCGCGATGCGGAAGCCGTCGATCGACCACACGCGGATCTCCCGTTCCCGGATATCCCTCTGGATGTGCTCCGGGAAGCTCCGCCAGACGTCGGCCGGCGATCGATCGCTCTGGATGACGAATGTGCCTCCGTGCGCCAGGCCCGCGAGCGGGTTGGAGTGCCGGAAGACGTTCCCGTCCGGGGACAGGACGACGTTCACGTACTTCAGCTCCGCGTTCAGACGGACCGGTTCGTGGCTGAACACCGCGTAGAAGGTCGTGGGCTGCCCCTTCTTCTCCGACCCGTACTTGGGGTTCGCCTTCACATGCATACCGAAGAGGTCGAAGGCGGTTTCGGCGATGTTCTTGCCCGTGGTGATCGCCCCCCACCCGCCGACCGAGTGAATACGAAGCGACGTCGCGTCCTCGGGCAGCAGATTCACGGGGGTCGCCGGCTTCAGCGCACGCTGCGCGATGTCCGGATAGGCCTCCGTGAGCTGGTCCTGCCAGATCTGGAGCTTCGGAATCCGCGTTCCTTCCCGGATGAACTCGACCCCGAGGTAGTAGTGCCGACGCTTCGCGCCCCCCTCGAGCATGTTCTCGACCGATGCGATCAGGTCGGCCGGCTGAAGGTCGCGCGACCCGAAGCCGAACCCGGCCGCGAAGAAGTCGGGGACGTCGTCCGGGGCGACCGGCGGCACATCCGCGTACGGGAGCGCCAGATCGACGAAGCCCGCGACCGCGTCTTCAGAGAGCGGGTGACGCAGCCTCGCACGCTTCTTCGGCAGCATCCGGTGGTTTTCGGATGCCTGGGCCATGGCGGAGCGAATCTCCCGCAGCAGCGGCGGATCCACGGCGAGGGGCTGGTCCAGCCGCTCCAGTACCGTCACGCCGCGCTTGCCGGCGAGCATCCGGGCCACGAGGTCGGCCGGGAACGGCCGGAACATCGTGAGGTTCAGGACGCCGACCCGGATTCCCTTCTCCCGAAGGTGATCGGCGACGGCTTCGGCGTTCGGAATCACGGATCCCTGCCCCGCGAGCACCCACTCCGCATCGTCGAGGCGATATCCTGCGACCCTCGAATACAGACGACCGGTGAGGTCCGCGTACTCCGCGAACGCCTGGTCGGTGAGTTCACGCACGTGGTCGAAGTAGAACGGGCGCTGCGCGGCCACACCCTGCGCATAGGCGTCCTGGTTCTGCACCACGCCGAGCATGGCGGGATAGTCGAGGTCGAAGAGCTCCGGCACGCGCCGGCGCTCCTCTCCGAAGACGAGGCGCTGGGCGGGCGTCGGAGAGACGATCCGGTCCGACGGGTCACCCAGGTAGGCCCGGATCAGCTCCGGCTCCGGCAGCCGTACGTCCTCGATCACGTGCGACGTGAGGAAGCCGTCCTGGGCCGCGATCCCGGGGTTGAGCGACAGCTCGGCGATCCGGTGCGCGATCAGCGTCAGGTCGGCCGACTCCTGAACGTCCTTGGCGAACAGCTGGAAGAAGCCGGTGTCGTCCACCGCGTGGTAGTCGTCGTGACCGGCGTGCACGTTGAGCGCGTGCTTGGTCATCGCACGGGCCGCGACGTTCAGCACGTAGGTGAGGCGCTTGCCCGCGGCGGCGTAGAGCGATTCGTGCATGTACGCGATGCCCTGCCCGCTCGAGAAGTTCGTCGAGCGCATGCCGGTCATGCTCATGCCCGCCGTGACACCGGCCGCGGCGTGCTCACCCTCGGGCTCGAAGAAGACGAGGCGCCGACCGAAGACGTTGCGCTTGCCGGCGGCTACTGCGAGTGCCCAGCCCTCCCCCATCTGCGTGGAGGGCGTGATGGGGTACGCCCCGGCCGCCTCGGAGGCGTGAATCTCGGCGTGGACCACCGCGCCACTTCCATCGGTGGCGGTGGGGATTCCGGGGAAACGGGGTTCGGCGGGAGCAGACGGGGAAGCAGACGGCCTGGTCATGCGGGTACACCCTCGGCAGAGGCTGCGTGAACGGGGTCGAGCAGCGGGAACTGCTGCTCCTCGATCCAGACGATGGCACCCGTCGGGCACCGTTCGATCGCAGCCGGATTCTCCAGTTCGATCCGGTCGTAGTCGATCACGGCCAGCCCCCGTCGGATCTCGATCAGTTCGGGAGCGGCGTCCTGCGCGCACTTGCGACATCCGGTGCACGCGACGGAGCAGACGGCCTCGGCGGCGTCTCCGTCCAGCAGATTCCGGCACTGGACCAGCAGGTGCGTGTCCACCGGATGGAGCGTGAAGAGGCCGAGTGGGCAGACCTCCACGCAGTCGTTGCACGCCGTGCACTTCTCGGCATCCACGACGGGCAGGCCGGTCGGTCCCATCGTGATGGCGTCGAAATCGCACGCGACGGCACAGTCGGCATAGCCCACGCAGCCCCAGGCGCATCCCTTTCCGCCTCCGGTCACGGCCACGGCTGCCGCGCAGCTCTCGATGCCGACGTACCTCGCCTTGCGGGGCGCGACGTCGAAGCCGCCGGCGCACATCAGCCGGGCGACCTTCCGGTCCGCGCCCCCGGCCTCGACGCCGAGAAGCTCGGAGACGTCCTCCCGCTCGTCGTCCGACATCACCGTGCAGCGCGACGGCGGCGTGCGTCCCTCGATCACCGCCTCGGCGAATGCACGGCACCCCGCGAAACCACAGGCACCGCAATTCGCGCCCGGCAGCACATCGGCAAGGGCGTCCACGCGCGGGTCTTCCTCGACCCGAAACCGAGCGTTCGCCAGGGCGATGAGCGCGCCGAACGTCGTGCCCACGCCGCCGAGTACGGCGACGGAGACCAGCGCGGAGGAGGTCGAAAAGGCCACGATCTCCTCCTCAGCTCTCGTCCGGGTCGGCCGGAAGCTGCGAGAGGAGCCAGCCGGCGAGTCGATCGACCTCCGGTGAGGTCTCGTCGGCGGTAGACGTCACCTGTACGGCCGGGGCCGCCGCCGTATCTCCCGAAGCAGGTGCGGCGGACGTACCAGAGGGGGCCTCGGTGGCGATGCCCGAAGCCGCGAAGGCTCGAAGCGAGCGAAGATCCATGAGCCCCGGTGTTCCGCGACGCTCGGAGGCATGGTCGATCGCCGCGTCGAGCGCATCGGCGTCCACGTCCAGGGCACCGTCGGCCCGATGGACGAACGGCAACGCGCCCGACTCCGACTCGAAGACCGCGACCACCCCCGGGCCTTCGTGATCCGCGAGTGCCTGCAACGCGTCGGCCGCGTCTCCCGTCACCTGGGCCACGAACACACCGGGCGTCGCGAGTCGCCCCAACGGCGTCGGGAGCGTCTCCCCTCGCACACGCAGGACGGCCCGGAAGCTCCCCTCGAGGAACTCGGCCAGTCCGACCGCTCGGAGGTCCGCTCCGGCCAGGTCGATCACAAGGGGGGGCGCCATGTCCTTCTCGGCGGGAGCCCAGCGATGAAACGGCCACGGATGCAGGAGCTCGTGGTTACGGTCCGGGTCGAAGCGGTGCGAACGCGCCTTCTCGACCGCCCGGGCCAGCGCGAAGGCACGGCCGAGGTCGGCCAGAGCATCGCGCACGGCATCCCGAAGGTCTCCGCCGTCGGTCACGTTCACACGGAAGACGTCGTCTCCCTGTCGCACGAAGGCGTCGAATCCCTCGTCCGCGATCGCCATCAGCTGATGGAGGAGTGGATCGGGCGCTTCATCGACTCCCACGAGTCCGGCGAGACGTGTCGTGTCGACGCGTCCGGCGGCAAAGCTGCCCAGCTCTCCTCCGAGAACGCCCGCGGGGTCCGCCACGGCCGTTTCATGATGCGTGTGCCAGTCCCGCAGCTCCTCGCTGGCGAGGGCGAGCTGCGAGCGGAAGGCGTCGGCGTGGGCCCGAAGCTGCTCGGGAAGTGCAGTCGTCTCGGTGGATCGCGTCACGGCGGCCTCAGACGGCATGGCGGTCGAACTCCTTCTCCAGCAGACCGATCTTGTCGTCGGCCGTGAAGTGCGGGAGGCTGCGGGTCTCCTCGTACCGGGGACGGCTCTCGTCCCGGTAGAAGAGTCCCAGGCGAACCCGATCGGATGTCTCGGCGAGCCGGCGGGCGGCGTCGATGTCGGACGGGTCGTGCGTGGTTCGATGCTCGATCATGCGGTCGAGCGCGGGCACGGTGAGCCCGTCGTCGTGCACGAGCAGTTCGACGCTACCGGGATCCTTGACCACGTCGCCGAAGATGTCGGCGGTGAAATGCGGGCAGCGCTGAAGGATGCGCACCCAGGAGAAGCCGCGATGCTCGTGGGCTGCCTTGAGCGTGGCGAAGAGATGGGCCGGAAGCCACTCGGCTGTCTGGGCGACGAACGAGGCGTTCGTCACACCCAGCGTCGCCTCGAGCGGGTTCATCGGCGGAAGCCAGGACCCGTACGGCTGTGTGTTCGAGCTGTACCCCTGCGGCGTCGTCGGCGAGGTCTGCTTCTTCGTCAGCCCGTAGATGTTGTTGTCGAGCATGAGCGCGGTCATGTCGACGTTGTAGCGGATCGCGTGAATCCAGTGGCCCGCACCGATCGAGATGCAGTCACCATCCCCCATCACGACCCAGACGTCCAGGTCGGGGCGCGCGAGCTTGACCCCCGTGGAGAGTGGCAGCGCTCGGCCGTGGATCCCGTGGAAGCCGTAGGTCCGCAGGTAGTGCGGAAAGCGCGACGAACACCCGATGCCGGACACGAACACCGTGTCCTCCGGGACGGCGTCGGCCTCGGCCAGCACCCGCTGCACGGACGTCAGGACCGAATGATCTCCGCAGCCTGAGCACCACCGTGCGACCGGGCCCTGGTAGTCGCCCATCTCGAAGTGGCGTTCCTCGTCGAGTTCGGCGATCTGGAAAAGGGAGCAGCTCATCGTCCGTCTCCATCGGAGGGGCTCGAGTCGTCGGGCTGGCCGGGCTCGGTCCCGGACGGTCCCATCGCAACGTCGAGGCGCTCATGGATCGCGCGCTCGATCGCTCCGGGGCGAAGGGGCTCACCCAGCACCCGCGTCCAGCAGTCGACGTCGACCAGAGTCGCGGACCGCAAGACCATCGCGAGCTGACCTCGCCTCCGATTCTCCTCGGTGACGAAGGGAGCGTCGGGAGCGTCCGAGTAGTTGATCTCGACCGTCATCACGCGGTCGAACCGGGAGAACATCTCCTTCAGCCCCGGCTGGAGCGGTGAGAGGAACGTCAGGTGGGTGCTCGAGACCGCGAGGCCCTGCTCGCGGCAGCGGTCCACCGCCTCCTCGATCGCACCCTGCGTGCTCCCCCACCCCACGAGAAGCAGGTCACCCGTGTCGTCTCCGTGGATCGGCGGTGGCTGCAGCGTGCTCGAGAGGGCCGCGATCTTCCGCGCCCGCATCGCCGAGGCGCGCTGATTGATGGCCGAGTCGTACGCGACCTTCGACCCCTCGTCGTGCGCGAGACCGGTCACCGTGTGCATGCCGCCGGGTCGCCCGGGAATGAAGCGATCCGACAGGCCGGTCGCCTCGTCCCAGTCGTAGGGACGTCCACCCTCCGGTACCGCAGACTGGTCCGGCGGAGCGGCGAACCACGACGTGTCCGGCTCGGGCCGCGGGAAGGGAGCCACCCCGGTCGCGAGGTTCGCGTCGGAGAGGACGATGACCACCGCACGGAAGAGCTCGGCAAGGCGTCGGGCCGTGATCATCGAGTGGAAGCACTCCTCGATGGTGGCGGGCGCGATGACGATCTTCGGCGCGTCTCCGGGCTGGCCCCAGAGGGCCGCCAGCAGGTCGGACTGCTCGACCTTCGTCGGCAGCCCCGTGCTCGGCCCCCCCCGCTGGACATCCACCAGCACGAGCGGCGTCTCCGTCATCACGGCCAGTCCGAGAAACTCGGTCTTGAGCGCGAGGCCGGGGCCGGAGGTGATGGTGAACGCACACCTGCCGGCGTAGGAGGCCCCGATCGCGACTCCGGCGGCCGCGATCTCGTCTTCGGCCTGATGCAGAATTCCCCCGAAGCGCTGAAAGATCTCACCAAGGGAGTGCGACACCGAGGTCGCCGGCGTGATCGGGTACATCGCGGCCAGCTCCATGCCGCTCGCGACCGCACCCAGCGCGATCGCCTCGTTCCCGTTCATCACGACCATCTCCTGGTCGGACTCCATCAGGGGCACGTCGACCTGGAGGTCCAGATTCTGCGCCGCCCAGGCGTACCCGAGATTGAGGAGCTCGTGATTCCGACGGATTACCTCGTCGCTCTTCTTCCGGAAGACGCCCGCGATCTGCTGCTTCGTGCGATCGAGATCGCGTGAGAAGATCCGGCAGAGCATGCCGAGCGCGAACATGTTCTTCCCGCGTCGGGCGTTGTCCACCACCGTGAGGCACTGCTCCTCCATCGGGACGAGGATGATCTCGTACCCCGCCTCGGTCAGTTCCTCGAGCGCGGATTCCCACTGTGCGCGAATCGCGTCGTCGGGGTGTGCCGCCCACATGTCCTCCAGCAGAACGACCGCCCCGTCACGGAGCGATCCGAGACGATGGCGGCCCAGAAGGACCTGTTCATTGAAGGCGACGACGAGATCCGTCTCGTCACCCCAGTTGGTGACCGGACCCGCGCCCAGGCGGATCCGGATGCCCGAAGCTCCGGCGATGGAGCGGGGCGGAGGTTCGACCTCCGCGGGAATGATCTCCACCGTCCAGACGCCGTTCCCCATCTTGGCGGATATGGCACCGAAGATCTGCCCGCATTTCTGGGCTCCCTCCCCGGAGTCGGAGACGATCTCCACGGAGTGGTCCCGCGTACGAATCCTGCGTGTTGCATCATCGGCGTCGCGCCCCGCACCCGCGGGACCGACGGTATCCAGCCTCAGGGCCATTTGCCGTGCCCTCCAGCGCAGAAGAACAGGGTGGCGATATGCCGGGGGCCACGCCATGTGGCCTGACATAAGGGTCCTACGCTGGAGGTCGCGCCGCCGTGGGGGTCACGGCGCGATTTGCCGTGGGGAGATTCCCCACGGCCCGATTCAGAGGCGGACCCGGGCGGCTAGCCGAGGTTCGCCTCGAGCCCCGATCAGTTGCCGATCCCGTATCCGGCGGATCCCTCCGTCGCCTCGAGTGACCAGGCGATGAAGTCGCGGATGTCCTGATTCGACGTGACCAGGTCGTCGGCACGGAGGTACATCATGTGCCCGCTCCGATATGCGGCGAAGCGCATCC
>JGI12109J20283_11523520_pt1 | contig 13065 bp, 10 predicted proteins | sample ElkSlonscriptome_12_FD_20283 | JGI IMG/M metagenome (IMG submission 20283) | reverse complement strand
TCCGCCGCATCAGGTCAAGGTTCTGTTCGGTCTCGCCCTTGGGGGTGTAGTAGAAAGACGAACGCGCGATCGACAGCAGCTTGCACTGTTGGCCGATCGACAGATCCGGGTGGTCAGGCTCGATCATGCCGCGCCTCACTTCCCGCCCCACGGTTTTCTTTCCAAAAAAGAGTTGGCCACCGCCAGCTCCCCGATCTTGGCGTGCAGTTCCTTCACCTGCTCCTCGTCGATCTCGGGCTTGTTCCGGCTGCCGCGTTCTCGAAGACGTCCGACGCACCCTCGAGCAGGACACGCTTCCATTAATGGATCATCGTTGGATGCACCCCGAACCGGCTCGCCAGCTCAGCAGCGGTTTCCTCGCCCCCAAGGCTTCCAGCGCCACCTTCGCTTTGAACTCAGGCGCATGTTGTTTGCGTTTCGACATCTCTGGTCTCTTTCGTGTCGAAGATCAGCAAACTGCAAATAGTAGCTTATGTCAGTGTCCGAATTTCGGGGGGGAGCTCAGTGAGCGCACAAGATCGAGCTTTGAGTAACTCTGCCGTTGTCGGCGAATGCAGTCATTCAAAAAGCTCTGCAAGCTTTTGCACCAGATCGGCCATGTCGACGGGTTTCCTCACCACAGTCGCCTCGCCGAGTGCGAGCTCTGCGGGTATTCCGCTATAGCCGGTCGTTACGACGAACGGCACGCCCATTTCCGTCAAGGCGCGGGCGACCGCGGCCGAAGTGGTTCCGTTCAGGTTAACGTCGAGCGTGGCAGCATCCGGTCGCTCCGTCGACAGCACATCAAGTGCGCGCGCTACATGCGCCGCAGGGCCGATGACGACGCAGCCTTCATCCTCCAGCTGCATCTGCAGGTCCATCGCAAGTAGCAACTCATCTTCAACGATGAGGATACGGCGACCGGACAGTGAGGGGTGTTTCCTCGGTTCAGCGATAGCATTTGCTCCTCACTCGATTGGAAAGACGATCTTGGCTACCAAACCTTCGGCATCGAACAGAAGTTCCCCGGACCCATCAAGCTCGTAGGAACAGGCCTGCTTGATAAGCTTCGTCCCGAAGCCGTCCGCCGCCTTTTCCTTTACCTTTGGGCCACCCCGTTCTGTCCAGATGAGGTGGACGTGTTTTCCCTCGCCAGATTGTTCGCGGGACCACGTGAGCCTGAGGCTGCCACCATCAGTCGAAAGCGCCCCGTACTTGGACGCATTTGTTGCCAGTTCATGTAGTATCAGGGCCAGTCCCAGCCCCTGCTTCGGCGTCAGCCTGACATCGGGCCCCTCCACGATGATCGGATCGCGCCGGCCGGTGCGCCGGTAGGGGAGAAGTGTCTCATCGACGAGTGCCTTCAGATCCGCCGATTGCCAATGTGTCTCGAGCAACTGGTCATGTGCGCGTGCAAGCGCCTGAATGCGGGCGATCAGGCGTTCACGGTATTGTTCAACAGTTTGGTTCCGCCCGCTGGGCGAACGCGCAAGCGCCTGGACCACCGCAAGCGTATTTTTGACCCTGTGGCTCAGTTCTGCGGTCAGCATTTCACGTTGGGCTTCTGACTCCTTGCGGTCGCTTACATCGCGAAATAGAGCGCCCACCCAGTGCGCGTCTGGGCTTCCGGTAGGGAAGGCGTAGACATCAAAGAATTTTCCGAGCGATTTCGCCGGCGCCTCGAAGCGCTCGGCCTTGCCGGTGGTCGAAATGCGCCCGTAAGCCTCGAACCAGTGGTCTTCGGTTTCGGGCGCCAACTCGCGCGCCGTCTTGCCTTCGGCGTCCGGCAGGCCAGTCTGGCGTTCGAACGCGGCATTGACCTCGACGAACCGGTAGTCGACCGGACGGTCGCCTTCGAAGAGAACCTCTACGATGGCAAAACCCTCGTCGATCGAATCGAACAGGGTCTGATACCTCTCCTTGCTTTCCAGAAGTTCCCGCTCGATTTCGCGCCGGGAGGTGATGTCGACGAATGTCAGGACGACGCCGTTGATCTTGTCTTCGATGGTCCGGTAGGGGCGCAGCCGGATGATGAACCAGCGCCCGTCGCGCGCCTGAACTTCCGTCTCTAACGGCGCGAGTTCACGCAGGACATGTTGCGCGTCGGCCTCAACGGAATCGTAGATCAGTTGACTGGTGAAATCGGTGATCGCACGGCCGATGTCCACCTCGGTGATGTTGAACAGCGCCGTCATCGGGGGCGTGAACATCCGAATCCTGAGTTTGGGGTCGAGAAACAACGTGCCCACCTCGGTGGCCGAGATGAGGTTCTGAAGGTCGCTGTGCGCAGTTGAAATGCTTTCGAGCTTGTGCTTGAGCTCGGCATTCACGGTCTGCAATTCCTCGTTCATCGACTGCAGCTCTTCCTTCGAAGTCTCCAGTTCCTCCGAGGTCGAGCGGTATTCCTCGTTGATAGACTGCAGTTCCTCGTTCGCGGCGCGCAGATCCTCGATCGCGACTTCGTTTTCCTTGCGGCTGGCGACGAGCGATTCTTGCGCGGCTCGGAGTTCCCCGTGGAGGCGACGGACTTCGCCGACCCCGGCGGTCGCGGGGTCGATCTCAGGTTCGTCGCCCTCTGCCACAGGACCAGCATCGAGAAAGACCACAAGTGCCTGTGCCGCCTCGTTTCCGTCGCCCGCCACCGGAGAGGCCTGCATGGCAATCCGTCGATGCCCGTTGTCGAACTCTACCGCGGTTGCGAGCGTCAGAGTTGGCCGGCGTTTTTCGAGGGCCTGGTCCAGCACAAGCCTGAGGTCCAGCCGCAGTTCGGGCCGGACCACATCGGGCAGCTTGGCCGAGAAGGTTCCTTCTGAATGCAGGATGAACTGCCCCGCGCTTGGGGACAGATGCACGATCTGCTGGGTGTCGTCGACAAGCACGCTTGGCGGCGCGCCCCGTTCCAGGGCCTTGGCATGTTGTGCGGCCGGGTACTCGGGCCGTTTCGAGGCATGATGGCCCTGCGGCATCGCGGCCGGGTTGAGTTCATGGCCCGCCGGAACCTGCGGCAATGACGGCATGTGCCGGCGGGAGCGGGGCCGGGCCCGGTAGAGCCGCGCATCCCTGTCGATGGCTGCGAACAGCTCGGAACTGGTGTCCGCCGTTTCGGCCGATCCCAGAAACAGGCAGCCGTTTGGCCGGAGCCCGTAGTGAAAGATGCTCAGCAACTGCTCCTGCAGGGCGCGCTCCACGTATATGAGCAAATTGCGGCACACGATCAGATCCATGCGCAGGAAGGGCGGATCCCGAAGCACGCTGTGCGAGGCGAACAGCACGATGTCGCGCAACTCCTTCCGCACACGGTAATGCGTTCCCTCGTCCACAAAGAAGCGCTGAAGCCGCTCCTCGGTCACGTCCGCCTCGATGGATCGCGGGAAGCGGCCCTCGCGGGCTGTCGCCAGCGCGCCCTCGTCAAGGTCGCTGGCGAATATCTGTATCGGCACGCGCACGTTCCGGCGCGCCGCCTCCTCCAAAACCACGATAGCGAGACTGTAGGCCTCCTCCCCGGTGGCGCAGCCTGCAGACCAGACGCGCAGGCCCTCTTCCTCGACATCCTCGAAAATCTGCGGCAAGACCTTCTGAGTCAGGGCATCGAAAGCCTCATTGTCGCGGAAGAAATGCGTGACCGAGATCAGCAGGTCGTCGAACAGTTCCTGTGCCTCCTCCGGGGTATTGCGGATCAGTTCGGCGTAATCCTCCATGCTGGTGATATGGCAGACCTGCATCCGCCGGAGCACCCGGCGCATGACAGTGGCGCGCTTGTAGCTGGCGAAGTCGTGGCCGGTTCGGGCCCGCAAAAACCCCACGATCCTGCGAAGGTCGTTGGCCAGCCCCTCCGCGTCCAGAGACCGGACGGCCTCCTTGCTGCGGGCAACCTCGGCGATGCGCTCCGCCAGCCGGCTGATCGGCGCCACGAAGTTCACCAGCCCGGTCGCTATCGCATTTTTTGGCATCGCTGGGAATTCGGCATCAAGCGGTTCCTGCGCGAGGATCACCCCGCCAGCCTCGTAGATCGCCTGAACGCCGGAGGAGCCGTCTGACCCTGCGCCGCTCAGGATCACCGCTATCCCGTCGCCCCGTGCCGCCGCGACCGATCGAAAGAACATGTCGATCGGCGCACGCTGCCCCCGCGGCTCGGTGAATTCCCGCGCGGTCACGTTGTCACCCTCGATGATCAGCTCGCGGTCGGGGGGGATCACGTAGACGCAATTCGCCTTGAGCCGGGGGGTATCCTCGACCTGACGCACTGGCATCTCGGTGCAGGATGACAGGATCTGGGCCATCGCGCTCGGTTGCTCGGGCGCGAGATGCAGGATCACGACATATGCCATCCCGAGATCTTCAGGGAGTTGACGAAACAGGCTGCGAAGCGCCGCGACACCACCGGCCGACGCGCCAACCGCGCAGATCGGCACGTAATCGCTCAGGAGCGGCGTGTCGTTCGTGTTGTCCACCATGACGCTCCCAAGAAACCTTCGGCCTCTGGACATTGTCAGAAAAACACTCGCCAAGCGAGTCTCTGTTCAATTGGGGGCTTGCCGCCAAGCAGAACAATCCGCGTCTCTGGCGCATTAAAGCGAATGAAAAGCGCAAGCGGTACCGTTGGCATTGCCGTGGCGGCGCAGTTTGGCTCTAGAACGCAGGGCTTCAAGGCGTCGGATTCGAGGTCAATTGAAGGAAGCACGCTGTGCTCCTTGAATGACGTCGCAGGCAACTGGCGCGAGCCGGTTAGGGCTATACCGACGCCCGAAAAGTGGACCCGCCGGTTTCTCGGCCAAAGAGATTCGCACATTCACGCGCACCCTTCACCGCTTTGGTGCGTCGTTAAGATAGCTAGAAGCATCTGAAAATAATATATATTTTCGTCATTTGACGTGTCGTATCCTATCTTGTATACAAAATAAAAAACAAATTGAAACACACTATAGGCCATCGACATGGGTATCAGAAATTCGATCTTGCTAGGAACACTTGGGCGATATTCGGACCGCTTCCACACATACCAACCCACCAGATCGTTGGAAGAACGCCTCCGGATTTCGGAGGGCATCGCCGGCGCCCACGGCGTGGAGCCGGTCTACCCGCAGGACCTTGGCCATTCGGGAGAGCATGTTGGCCTCGTTGCGGACTGCAAGCTGCCCGTATCGGCCGTGAACGTGAACATAAAGGGCGAGGATGTTTTCTGCCGCGGGGCGCTGACCAGCCCTGATGAAGCCGTCCGGGCCAAAGCTCTTGACTATATCCGTACCGGGATGGACATGGCCGCCAATCTTGGTTCAGAAATGATCAGTGTCTGCCCACTAATCGACGGATGGGATCATCCCTTCGAAGTCAACTACCTGGAGCAATGGGACTGGATCGTCGAGGCGATGAGGGCAGCGGCCAGCCATCGCGACGACATCCGCATCAGCATCGAATACAAACCCTTCGAGGTCCGCAACCGGATCACGCTTGGGACGATGCCGCGAACCTTGCTGCTGTGTGAGGAGGTGGGCGCGCCCAATCTCGGTGTGACGATGGATACCGGCCACGCCCTGATTGCGAACGAGTCGCCTGCCGCCGAACTTTGCCTTGCGCATCACAAGAACCGGCTGTTCTACGTCCATTTCAACGACAATGATCGTCAATGGGATTGGGACACGCTGCCCGGCGCCGTCAACGTCTGGGAAACCCTGGAGACGCTCTATTACATGCGCCGCCTAGATTGGTCGGGGTGGGCTGCCTATGACGTGTTCACGCGCAAGGGCGATCCCGCCGAGGCCTTGACGGCCACCTTCGAGATCATGGATCTGTTCGAGACGTTGATCGACAAGGTCGGAATGGACGAGCTCGGCGCGATGATCGCCAAGGGTGAACCCGGCCCTGCTTTCCTGACATTGATGCGGGCGGTGGCGCGATGAAGGTTGGGATCGGCAGCTACGCGTTCCGCTGGTCGATCGGGATCGGTGACTACCGCCCGGAAACCCCGATGGGGCCGGTGGAGCTGCTGCATACCGCTGCCAGTATAGGGGCGGAGGTGCTGCAATTCGCGGACAACCTGCCGCTGGATATCGCCAGCGAGGCTGTCATTTCTGATCTCCGGAAGGCATCGCTCGAAACCGGTGTGGAGGTCCAGCTTGGAACGAATTCCCTAGACGCCGCCCACTTGGTGCGCCAGCGCGCCCTGGCGGACGTTCTGAAGGCCCCGGTGATCCGGATCGCCCCCGGCGCGGCCGACATGGCCGACGAGGCAACGCTGGTGCAGCGACTGCGTGCCGAAGGGGATGCCTTTGCGAAGCTCGGCTGCCTCGTCACACTGGAAAACCACTTTCGGCTGGCGCCCGCGGGTCTTGCCGACCTGGTGACGCGTGTCGCGCATGACAATGTTCGCGTCTGTCTCGACGTTGCCAACTCCGTGGCAAACCGGGAATGGCCCGAGGCGACCATCCGCACCCTCGCACCGCATGCAGGCAATTTGCATATTAAGGACTACGAAATCTCGCTCGATCCCCACGGAGTCGGGATGCACATAGTTGGCGTACCGCTTGGCGAGGGCCGGATGGATATCGACCTTGTCCTGGCCGAGCTAGCCGCCTGCGGGCGCGAAATCGACGCCATCGTTGAGCATTGGCTGCCGAAAGACCGTTTCTCCACCCATGATGAGGCACGCAGCCTTGAGGTTGAGTGGTCGTCCCGGAGCATCGCGGCCTTCCGCGCACGGATTGCTGCGGCGAGTGGCAGACCCTCATTGGACAAAGCCGAGGTGCGAGCATGAATGAACTCAAGACGATCTTTCTGGAAGATGATGGACCCCAGTCGATGCGTGTCTATGAGGCGCTGCGCCGCGCAATCCTGAGATCCGACCTTCAGCCTGGTGCTGCGCTTCAGGAAACCGAGCTTGCCGGCCACCTGCAGGTCAGTCGCACCCCGATCCGAGAGGCGATCCGCCGGCTGAACGCCGACGGGCTAGTCGAGATGATCCCCTACAAGGGGGCGTTCGTGAAGGCGCTTTCTCGGATCGAGGTGCGCGAAATCTACGAAACCGCCGAAGGCCTCGAAGGCATGGCCGCGTGGCTTGCTGCCCGCAACGTCGCCGCCAAGGGTAGCGTGGAGCGCCTGCAGAAGGCGGCCCAGGCGATGCGCGAGGCATTCGACCGCGGTGACGTTGTCGCCCGAACCGAGGCCGATACGGAATTCCATGCCGCCTTGCACGAACTCGCCGACAACGCCTATCTCGCGCAGGCCCTGGCACGCCTGCGCGAACAGGTGCATCGCGTCCGTCACCTGACGGCCCGCGCATTCGGCGGAAACGCCGCGTCGCTGGAGGAACATGAAGCGGCCTGCCGTGCGATCGCCGATGGCGACGCCGAACTTGCCCGCAGGATCACGCAGAAACACTGGGAAAGAGTGAGAACGGAGACCCTCTCGCTGCTGCCCTGACGCCCAGTCTGGCAAATGACGACCTGAACACCAACGGAGGAGAACACCCATGACGAAGATGCTCAACCTTGCCGTGATCGCGGCGATCGGCGCCGTGCCTGCGGCTGCCCTGGCCCAGGAGACCACGATTTCGGTCTGGGACGAATTTGGCGCGGAACCGCAGCGTGGCGCGATGGAAAACATCGTCGCACTTTGCGAAGCGAAGATCCCCGGCCTGACCGTCGATCGGACGACCATGCAGATGGAACAGATGCAGACGATCCTGACCACGGCCATCCAGTCGGGTGAAGGGCCCGATGTCTTCTACAGCTCGCCCGGCTGGTCCACGGTGGGCCCTTTGATCCGGGCCGGCGCGGTCGCCGATCTTACCGAAGCCTACGACACGCGTGGCTGGCGCGACCGTGTGCAGCCTTGGGCGGTGGACTACGTGACCTACAACGGCAGCGCCTGGGCCGTACCTTACGAGGCCGAGATCCAAGGCATTTTCTACCATGCCGATGTCCTGGAAGAACACGGTATCGACATGCCGGAAACCTATGATGATCTGATCGCCGCAGCAGAGGCCCTGCAGGACGCCGGCTACGAGGATCCGATCGTGACGGCGGCCCGTCCGGCATTCGTGCTGGGGTGGTTGGAAAGCAGTATGCTCGGCGCCACGATCCCGGTCGCTACCCTTGAAGAGATCGTGCTGAACTATGGAAGCTGGGACAACCCCGCATACCACGATGCGATCGCACGTATCGCCGAACTATACGAACGCGATCTGGTCCCTTCGGGCGTGCTGGCCTATAGTTATGACGACATGATGGCTGAGTTCTACACCAAGTCCTCGCCCATGGTGCTGACCGGCAGCTGGATCGTCGCCAATATCGACGGGAATTTCCCCGACCTGGAGGTCGACTATATGGAAATCCCGCCGGTCGAAGGTGTTGAACAGCGGGCACCCAAGGCGGCGGGCGGCGGCTTCATGATGTCGGCCAACAGCGACAAGACCGAGGCGTCGCTGCAGTTCCTTGACTGTCTGGCAACACCCGAAGCCGCCCAGATCTGGCTGGCGGAGGGGCTGAGCCGCGCGCCGGTCGAGGGTGTCGATGCCGAAGCTGCCAACCTCTCGCCGCTGAACCAACGGGTTACCGAGGTGGTCAACCAGCCGCTCAGCGCCTTCAACCTCTATGGTGTCCTCCCGGCCGAGGTGAACGATGCGACCTGGAACGGCATTCAGGCGATGTGGGCGGGCATGATGACTCCCGAGGAACTGGTTGCCGTCAAGCAGGATGCCTGGCAGGCGGCCATCGATGCCGGTGAGGTCATCGGCCAATAAACCAGCGATCGGTCCCGGCCCGATAGGGTTGGGGCCAATCCCCACTCGAAAGCGTGTTACCATGAACGACCAGGCCATCCAGGGCAGAAGCGACGACGGTATCGTCGAAACGCAAGCCGGCCCCCGCTCTCGCGCGGACCGCATGCTTCCCTACGTGTTCGCGGGGCCGGCCTTCGCGATCTACGCGATCCTTGTGATCCTGCCGCTGGGTCATACTTTCCTGCTCGGGTTCTACGATTGGAGCGGTGCCGGCCCGATGACCTTTGCCGGGCTGGATAACTACATCAAGATCTTCACAGACCCCATCACCCGTACGGCCATCGCTAACAACCTGATCTGGGCGGTCCTGGCGACAATCGTGCCGGTCTCCATGGCGCTGCTGCTGGCGGTCCTGTTGGCCACGCACCTGCCGCCCGGCGTCCGGCTCTTCTTCAGCACGGTCTATTACCTGCCCGCGGTTCTGGCCCTTGCGGTTTCGGCGATCATCTGGGGATGGGTCTACAATCCCGCATGGGGTGCGCTGAACACTTTCCTCGGCTCCATCGGGCTGTCCGGCCTTGAACAGCCTTGGCTCGGCGATCCTTCCATTGCCCTCTATTCGGTCTTCCTGGTCAATTCATGGGCCTATTTCGGGTTCTGCCTGATCATTCTTCTGGCCGCGATCCAGAATGTCGATCCGTCGCTCTACGACGCAGCCAAGCTCGATGGGGCCAACGCCTGGACACAGTTCTGGCACGTCACGATTCCCGGAATCCGCAACGAGCTGAATTTCGTCGTCCTCTATACTGCGATCGAAGCTTTCCGCGTCTTCGACCTGATCTTCATCATGACCGGGGGAGGACCATTCTATCAAACCGAGGTCATCGCCACGGCCGTCTACCGCGAAGCCTTCATTGAGCACGAGGTCGGTTATGCCAGTGCCATCGCCAGCCTGATGACGCTGATCATCGCAACCCTTGCGACCGTTGCGCTTCGCTGGCGCGAACGCACCGCACCGGAGAACCAGTAACATGCCGGCTACGATCATGTCCTTTTTCAAGTGGATCGTACTGATCCTGTTCGCGGTCTTTGCCGTCGGCCCGGTTCTGTGGATGTTCGTATCGGCATTCAAAACCACGCCCGAGATCCTCACGACACCGTTCCACCTGCCATCTGAATGGCGCTGGGGGAATATTGGCCGGGCATGGGGCGAGGCGGGTTTCAGCCGGTACACCATGAACACCGTCATCATGACGTTTCCGGCGGTGGTCATCGGCGTCGCCCTTTCGACACTTGGCGGATACGCTTTTGCGCGGTTCAACTTTCGTGGAGGTGGGCTGGCCTTCTTCCTGCTGCTTTACGGGCTGACGGTCCCGTTCCAGGCACTGATGATCCCTTTGTTTTACAATTTCTCGCGCTTTGGCCTCATCAACGAGTATCCGGGGCTGATCGCGGCGCTGATCGCCGTGCACCTGCCCTTCGGCATTTTCCTGATGCGCTCGTTCTTTGTGAATGCCCAAGCCGAGATCGCCGATGCCGCGCGGATCGACGGCTGTTCCGAATATGGCGTCTTCTGGCACGCGATGCTGCCCCTGGCACGTCCGGGCGTTCTGGCGTTGACGACGATCCTATTCACGGACCAGTGGAAAGCCTTTCTACTCCCCCTGATCCTGATCCAGGACGACGCGCGGCGGCCGCTCACGCTGGGGCTTCTGTTCCTGCGTGATGCGCAGAGCCAGCAACAATACGAACTCCTGGCCGCCGGGGTGATCATCGCCTCGGTGCCGACCATTCTTCTTTTCCTCGCAACCAACCGGTACTTCCAGCAAGGGCTGGTCGCCGGCAGCAGCAAGTAGGGACACATGGCCGAAGTAATCATCTCCGACATCCGCAAACGCTATGACTCTGTCGAGGTCATCCATGGTGTCTCCGTCGATATCGAAGACGGCGAATTCGTGGTCCTCGTCGGCCCTTCAGGGTGCGGCAAGTCAACGCTTTTGAGGATGATCGCCGGACTCGAGGGCACGTCCGGTGGAACCATCAGCATCGGCGGGCGGGTCATGAACAAGGTTCCGCCCAAGAACCGCGACATCGCGATGGTCTTTCAGAGCTATGCGCTCTACCCGCAGAAAACCGTGGCTCAAAACATGGGTTTCGCGATGAAGATTGATGGCCGTCCCAAGGCAGAGATCGACGCCGCCGTGCGCAGGGCCGCCGCGATCTTGGGGCTGGAACCCTATCTCGACCGTTATCCGCGGCAGCTTTCCGGCGGGCAACGACAGCGCGTTGCAATGGGCCGGGCCATCGTCCGCGATCCCAAGGCGTTTCTGTTTGACGAGCCGCTTTCCAATCTCGACGCGAAGCTGCGTGTCCAGATGCGGGCCGAGATCAAGGCCCTGCACCAGCGCCTTGGCACCACGATGATCTACGTCACTCATGATCAGATCGAAGCCATGACGTTGGCCGATCGGATCGTCGTGCTGAACGGTGGACGGATCGAACAGGTCGGCTCGCCGCTTGAGCTATATGACAACCCGAATAACCGGTTTGTGGCCAGCTTCCTCGGGTCGCCGTCGATCAATCTCATCCCGGCGCAGATCGCCGCCGATACAGGCAGCGCCGTCTTTGAGGACGGCACCTCGTTGGCTTTGGCCGCTAAGGCCGGCAACGCAGGCGAAATCGAGTTCGGCATCCGCCCCGAGCACCTGCACGTAAAGCCGGGTCACAACAAGGACGGGCTTCATGCCGAGGTGCTAACGGTTGAACCGACCGGAGCCGAAACTCTGATTTTCGCGACCTTTGGCGCAACCTCTTTGACGGTCAGCCTGCGTGAGCGATTGGAAGTAAGTCCCGGCGACCCGATCACGCTGACCCCAGAGATGAAAAAGGCCTTGCTGTTTGACCGTGCCAGCGGCGAACGCCTGCAGACCTATGCAACCGCAGCAGCCTGAAGAAGAGACAGAGATGAAAAGAAACCGAGACAAATGCATCGGCTCCCACATTGGCGCTGCGATCGGCGACGCCATGGGTGGCCCGGTTGAAAGCAGCCATTACAAGCGCATCAAGCGGGACTGCGGCGAAATAACCGGACTTGTGCCCTACGACGAGACATACATGCTTCGCGAACGGCTTGAGCGCGAGGGCGGGCCATTTTTCCCTGGATACGCCTTGCACGGAGAGCCGGGCAGCATCACCGATGACACCTTCTGCCGCAAGGATATGGCCAATTTCGTGATTGAGCATCCCGGCGAACGGACACCTGAATTGCTGGCCCACTGGCTGCTGGAAAATGCCGAACTCGACACTCAGTGGCCTCAGATCATGCTGCCCGTGCTGGACCGGATCCGTAATGGCGAGGTCGAGGCGGCAACCGCGGGCGAAACCGCCAAACAGGGCGGCGGAATCGGCTGGTGGTTTCCCTTTGGCATCGTCCATGCAGGCAATCCGGAGGCCGCGGCGGAAGAGGCCCGGCGACTATCGGCCATCTGGAAAGCGCCCCTGGAGCGCGACTTCGTCGCCGCCGTGGTGGCAGGGATCGCCGAGGCGTTGAAGGACGACGCCACATGGCAGAGCGTGCGCGATGCGATGTTGGCCCAGTGCGGCCCGCTGGCGCGAAAACTGCTGGAACGTGCAATCCGCATCGCAGGCGAAGCGACCGATACCTGGGACTTGGCAGAACGGCTTTATGCAGAGGTGCTCATCAGCGAGACCGCTCACATCTGGGAGATCACCCCGGATGATCCGCCTACCGCCCACGATGCGCCGCTGCCGCCGGTTCACCCGCCACTTGACGATAGCGACGTGTCCTACACGACATATTTCTTCGCCGAACAGATTCCGCTGGCCATGGCAGCCTTTGTCTATGCCGAAGGCGAGGTTTCGGCCATTCCAGTCTGCGTCAATCTGGGTCGAGACTGCGATACCACCGGCACGTTGGTCGGAGCCCTTGTGGGCGCGCTGCACGGCGAGGCCGCCTTGCCGGCGGAATGGGTGGAGGCCGTCTGCGAGGCCAACAAGGCGGAAATCGACCTGCGCGATCAGGCAGAACGCCTGGCTTCGGCCGACTGATCAAACGGAGGTATCACCGACCAGTACGCCGTTTCGAATTCCTCTCACTTTGTTCGCAATTGCTTTGTTCTGTGGCGCGCCGCTGGCTGGTTCTCGACGAATACACATTCCCTGACTAATGAACGAGGTTCATATGACCTTTCTCGGCCTGGATTTGGGAACCTCCGGTGTGAAGGCTCTCCTCATCGATGACGTCCAGATGCCTCTCGCCGAAGGCCATGCCCGCCTGAGTGTAGAACGCCCCCACCCGATGTGGAGCGAACAGGATCCAAACTCTTGGATCACAGCCTGCGAAACGGCAA